>ERZ826146.1532-NODE-1532-length-20854-cov-3.914227_pt1 | contig 20854 bp, 18 predicted proteins | sample MGYA00519857_ERZ826146 | MGnify/ENA primary metagenome ERZ826146 (study PRJEB31778, sample SAMEA3449222) | human gut metagenome | biome: human gut; feature: human-associated habitat; material: faeces | place: United Kingdom | collected 2010/2012 ...
GAGATGCGCGCTTCCAAGGCGGTGGACGCGCTCACCCATGGCCGCGCACGCCGGGAATCGCCCCCGCGCGAGGCGGTGGAGCGCCTGGTGACCATGGTGCGGTTCGCCGTGGAGCTGCCTCCCGATGCCATCGAGGCGCAGATCGGCAACGCTTTAGATCTGATCGTGCAGACTGCGCGCCGTCCTGGGGGCGCCCGCTGCATCTCCGAGATCGCCGAGGTGTCCTTCGACCACGGGCGCCGCCGCTGCGTCGTTCGCACGCTGTACCGGTGGGAAGTGGGCCAGGAAGCAGGCTTTTGGCTGGACTGTCCGCAGTGGGTCGACCGGCTGGCTCCCATGGGCCTGGCGGACAGACGGGAGGTGAAGGCATGGATGCGGTCGTTGGACTTGCGGCAGTCGGCGTAGCCTCGTCGGGGGCGGCGGGGTACCTGGTCGCGCGGCTTGCGACGATCCGGCACGAGCGCCTTCGCCGTACCTGGGCCCTTGCGGCCGAAGGTGGTCGGGGAGCCGCCCACCCCGGGCTTGCTTGGCGCTTGCGCCACGGGGTGTCGGGCTTGCGGCCGGTCGCCGAGGCGCTCCTGCGCCGCGAGCCGGTGCGGCGCTATGTCCTGTGGGCGCGGATGGCCTTGGAGCACCAGTGCGGCGACTGTGCCAGCATGCGGTCGCTGTCCACGGCGATATAGCGCCAGTGGGTGAACGGGGTGCCCGCGTTGTGCTGGGCGTGGTAAACGCCCTTGGGCGCCATCAGCAGCGCACCCGCCGAAAAGCGCCAGCTTCCCCCGCCCATCTCCGCCATGCCCTCCCCGGCGAGGCACAGCCCGATTTCAAGGCAGTTGTGGTAATGGCTGCCGTCCGGCGTGTACGGCGGGTACCACGGGATATCCGTCAGGGAGATAATCATGGAATTGGCGGCGGGCGGATAATTTCGGCATTGCAGATTCGGCGGATTCTCGATCATGCTCTGCGTCTCGTTTTCATATTTCGCCATCCGTCATCATCACCTTTCCGGGGCAAAGCGCCCGTATCGCGCCCAAAAAATCCGGATACGGCAGAAAGCACACCCGAACGAAGCGCCCGCTGTCCGCGCCGCTCCCCTTTGCGTAGAGGAACGCGCACGCCCGATCGGGATCCTGTGCGGATACGTCGTAGCAGACGCGCCTGCGTTCGCCGCGCAGGGTCAGCGCCTCCGCGTCCCGCATGGGCTGTGTGCCCTCGGCGGCGACCGCGATGAGGTCGTCCAGCTGGAGGGTGAAAAACTCGATCTCCTTCTGCCGCGAGCGCATGCCGCTGGTGCGCATGACGGTCAGCGTCCGGCCATCCAGCCGGTATTCATAGATCACGCGCGCCTCGCCCATCAGATACCACCCGCCGAAGAGCGACCCCAGCGCCAGCGGCATGAAGAGAATCCCGAACATCGCGCCCAGGATCGTAAAGAGCAGCGTCGCGGCGTAGAGCAGGGCGACGATGACCCGCACATAGCCGGGCACCTTCCGCTCCACGCTCCTGCGCAGCGACATATTCTGCTTCTGCATGGCCGTTCACCTCATCCTTAAAAGCTCCAACTGACGTTTGTGGGCGATACGCAGGCGCTCCAGATGTTCAGGTTCGCCAGCGTGCCGTCCGCCCGCTTCAAATAGGGGAGCTTTTCTTCCGTCAGTTCGGGAATGTCGTCGAGCCGCCCCTGCGCGAACGCGCCGATGCGTTCCCTTGCCGTTTCCAGCCGGCCGATCTGCGCGCTCAGGCGGATGTCGATGACCTCAAACCCGAACGGGCGCAGGCTGTTCATCCACAGCGCGCGCCAGCAGCGCGCAAGCGCGCGCATCTCCTCGATGCAGGCGTCGCACAGCGGCAGAACGTCTTTTTCCGCCGCCCGACGGTCGCCCCTGCGCACGGCGGGCGCGGCGGCCGCCCGATAGGCGCATTTCGCCGCCACGGCGCGGCCGAGCTGTGCGTAGAAGCCGAAGAAATCCGCAAAGGCCGGGTTTTCCTCGGCGTAGCGCGCGTATCGCGCCGCGAGAACGCGGTAGTGCGCCTCCGGCTCAAGCCCCGCGAAGTCGGCCTCGAACAGCGGCATCAGCGGGTCTTCGTAGAGAAGCTGCTTCACCGGGTTCATCACGTCGCCCGGCCGCGCGTCAAGCCCGATGCGGTTGAACGCGCCCAGCGCGCGGAAGGGCTGCGCGGGGCAGCCCGTGCAGGCTTCAAATCGCGCGTCCAGCGCGTCGTCGTCCCGGCCGCCGTTGTACGCGATTTCCGCAAAGAGCTGAAGCCCCAGCAGGCCGCCGAGCAGCGGGCTGCATTCCGCGCCGTCGTCGCCCCACATCGTCGCGAACGCCTGCCGAACGCCCGCCTCGCGGCACGCCGTCATCAAAACGCGCGTCGTCGCTTCCGCCTTGTCGTAATCGGGGACGGGGCCGTTCCACGTGTATACGCCGCCCGCAAAGAGGGTATCCGCTGAAAACCGCGCGTGCTCGGCGAACAGGTGGCGCGCCAGCGCGCCGTTCTCCGTGTAATAATCCCAATAGACGAGGTCGATGTCCTTCGGCGCGGCGGCGACGATGGCCTCGCTGAGCGTGCAGCCCGCCGGATACGCTGCGGTGCTGCCCGGCTGCGCCATATGGAAATACATGTCGCTCCACATCATCGCGTGCAGGCCGTGCTTTTTGAGGATGCCGTCGATCCGCGCCAGATGCTTCTGCATCAGCTCGCTCTGGGGTACATAGCCGTGTCTGTCCATGTATTTGCCGCGCCCCAGCCCGTAGGCCTCGTCCATGCCGATGTGGATGCGCCGCGTCGCAAACGGTCTGCTCGCGGAGACGATCATCTCCTCAATCAGCGCATACGTCTTTTCCTCGTCCAAGAGCAGCACGTCGTCCGTGTCGCGCACGTCCTCCATACAGGGCCAGCGGAGCGCGCGCGCCATGTGCCCCAGCGTCTGGATGCAGGGAATCATCTCAATGCCCAGCGCGTCGGCGTATTGATCCAGCTCACGCAGCTCCGCCTGCGAAAAGCGCCCGCGCAGGTAGCCGAAATAAGGTCTGCCCGCCACCTCGTAGGTATCCTCGGTGTAGAGCAGCACCGCGTTGTAGCCCATGCGGCTCAGCCTGCGCAGGAAGGTCTTCGCGGCCGCCATCGTCGGAACGGCGTTTCGGGAGCAATCCAGCATCGCGCCGAGCAGGTCGAGCGAGGGCGTTTCCCGCACGCGGAAGGGGCGCTCGTCAAACCGCGCGGCGAGCATCGTCAGCCCGCGGAAAAATTCGGCGCGGCTCCCGCAGAAAATCGCGCCGCTCTCCGCCTCCGTCAGCACTTCCAGCGGCCCTTTTCGAATCGTCACGGCGACGGGGAAACCGTCTTCCGCGAGCGTCAGGTTCAAATCAGCCGCCTGCGCCCTCGTTCCTTCCATGATGTGGGCGATATCGCCCGTCAGGCGAATGGATGGCATTTGAAAACCTCCTCCTTCGGGGAATGATTTGACGTTTTTGCAAAAATACGAAACGTTCGTTTCTTTATATTATAGGGTTTTTGCCATGTTCTGTAAACCGCGAAACCGCAAATCGCGAAAAATGCGGATTTTGCGCGGGCGGGTTTGATCTCCGCGAAAAAAGAGAAAAAAAGGAATAATTTAACAAACATAGAAATATATTACATAATAGGATGCTTCGACGGGCGCAGGAACAGGGGAGTGTTGCTATGCGAAGGGAAAAAGTCGCCGCCTTTTTCAGCGCGCTGGCGTGTGCCGCGCTGCTGATCGGCGGATGCGGCCGCGCAAACGCGGCCAAACGGGCGAAGGAGGACGACAGACCCGTTATCGTGGTCGGCAGCGACAATTATCCGCCCTTTAATTATGAGGACGCGAACGGCCTGCCGACGGGGATTGATGTGGATCTGGCGACCGAGGCCTTCGGGCGGCTGGGGTATCGGGCGGCGTTTTTGGTCATCGACTGGGAGGATAAAAAGGAACTGGTGGAGTGCGGCGCGATCGACTGCATATGGGGCAGCTTCTCCATCGACGGCCGGGAGGCGCAGTATCGCTGGACGGAGCCGTATATGCTCAGCCGACAGGTGGTCGCGGTGCGCCGGGACAGCGATATTTATACCCTTTCCGACCTGGCCGGAAAGCGGGTGGCCGTTCAATCCACGACGAAGCCGGAGGAGCTTTTCCTTTCGCACGCCGACCCGAGGCTTCCGGCGCTGCGCGAGGTGTTTTCGCTGCAAAACCGGGAATTGATCTATCCGTTTTTGAGCAAGGGCTACGCCGACGCCATTGCCGCGCATGAAACGGCGATTCTGCAGTATATGTCGGATTACCGTCTGGAATACCGCATTTTGGATGAGCCGCTGCTGACCGTCGGGCTGGGCGTGGCCTTCGCGCTGGACGACGCGCGCGGTCTGGAACAGGCGCTTTCCGATATCTTCGAGCAGATGCGGGCGGACGGAACCATGGAGGAGATCATCGGGCGGTATCTGGATGAGCCGCTGCGATACATGGAGGGGAAAAGCGATGAAGGCGAAATCAAAAGCTGACCGGCTTTCCGTTCGCCTCGTCTACATGGAAATTCTGCTGGCGCTGGCGCTGCTGGGCGTCGTGTTTCTGACGGCGGCCCATTCGGACACGGTTTCCGCGCGGCAGCAGATGGCGACGACCATTCAATACATCCAGGAACAATGCAACCGCTACAACCGCATTGAGCTGGCCAGCGAGACCAAGAGCCTGATGCGCGTGATGGAGAGCGTCGGCCATATTGCCCGTCAGATGGCGGCGGACGGCGAAGAAAGCGCGCCGCTTTCGGAGTATGCGCAGATGGGATATGTCTCCGGGCTGATTGTGATGGATGAGACGGGGTTCGTTCTGTCGGATTATCACGGGACGGGCGAAGCGCCCCGGCAGCTTGGCGAATATCTGGATTCCCCCGCGCTGCTGGACGCGGCGCTTTACCCCGAAAAGCGCTACGCCACGCGCTTTGTCTGCGCGGACGGGAGCATGATTGATCTGGCCGCCGTCGGGCGGCGGGATGCGCCGGGCGTCGTCGCGGCGTATTAGCGAACGCCGGTGGAATATCTCGATGCGTTTCGGCTGTCCATCGCGCTGATGCTTTCGGGGTATAGCCCGGAAACGAGCGGCACGATTGTCGTCACCGGCGGCAGCAGGGTCGTGGCCAGCAACGACGAGACGCTCATCGGCGGCAACGCGGAGGAAATGGCGATTCTGCGGCAGATTCGTCAGGCGTACAGGAGCGACGAGCTGGTGCGCGCGAGCCGGCCGGAGGATTCGTTTCGGCGGTATTACGGCATGATGGGGTGCGGGCGGAATTTTTACGTCTATGTGTATATGCCGGAAAAGACGGTGTTTGCAACGACCCCGCAGAATATGCTGTTCGCGCTGATCTTCTACGCCGTCGTCCTCGCGTTCATCAAGGTGGTTCGCTTTCGGACGGCGCAGAGCTATCAGGAGCGGCAGTATCGCGTGCAGAAGGAATACGCGGAGAAGCTGCGTGCTGCGAACGCCGAGCTGAGCGCCGCCGTGGATCAGGCGGATCGCGCCAACGCGGCCAAGACCAGCTTCCTTTCCCGCATGAGCCACGACATTCGAACGCCGCTGAATGGGGTCATCGGCCTGCTGCAAATCGACGACGCGCACCCGAGCGACGTCGCGCTGCTGACCGCGAACCGGGAGAAGATGAAGGTGGCGGCCAACCATCTGCTCAGCCTCATCAACGATGTGCTGCAAATGAGCAAGCTGGAAAGCGGCGAAATCACGCTGGCGCACGAGCCGCTCGATTTGAACCGCCTTTTGCGCGATATTCTGACCATCGTGGAGCAGCGCGCCGCCGAGGCGGGCGTTGCGCTTGAATATGACAGGCGGCAATTCGAGCGGATGAAGCCCGACTGCGTATACGGGAGCCCGCTGCACCTGCGGCAGGTGTTTTTGAACGTCTACGGCAACTGCATCAAATACAACAAGGTCGGCGGCAGCGTGACGACGCTTTGCCAGAACGTCGGCGAGCGGGATGGAATCGTCACCTATCGCTGGGTGATCCGCGACACGGGCATCGGCATGAGCCGGGCGTTTTTGGCGCACATCTTTGACCCGTTCGCGCAGGAGCACACCGACGCGCGGAGCGTCTATCACGGGACGGGGCTGGGCATGGCCATCGTCAAGAGCCTGATTGACAAGATGGGCGGCAGCATCGAGGTGAGCAGCCGGGAGGGCGAGGGTTCGGAATTTGTGATTACCCTGCCCTTTGAAATCGCAGAGGAATTGCCCGAACCGCAGCAGACGGCATGGGAGACGGAGACGGCGGATGTGCGCGGCCTGCGCATCCTGCTGGCTGAGGACAACGCGCTGAACGCCGAAATCGTCAAAAAGCTGCTGGAGGATCGCGGGGCAGAGGTCGAAGCCGCGTCGGACGGGCGGCAGGCGCTGGAGGCGTTTGAAAGCCACAAGCCGGGCACCTACGCCGCCATCCTGATGGATGTGATGATGCCCAACATGGACGGGCTCGACGCGACGCGGGCGATTCGCGCGCTGGATCGTGAGGACGCGAAGGTCATCCCCATCATCGCGATGACCGCCAACGCCTTTGAGGAGGACGCGCGCAAGTGCATGGAGGCGGGCATGAACGCGCATCTGCCCAAGCCGATTCGAATCGAGCGGCTGGTCGCCGTGATTGCGGGGTTCTGCGGCGCGCGTCAGGCCTGAGGGGTCAGACCGTAGAAAAAAAGCTATTCTCCCCCGAAGGAGGAGAATAGCCCTTTCCGCAAATGAAAGAATCGCTGAATTTTTTGATTTTGCTCAATTCTTGTAAAGCGACAGGGAAAGCGGCGATCAACGCGCCTCGGAAACCGCGCGCCTGATTTGCAGGAGCAGCATCACCATGCTCACGCCCAGCAGGATATGGCCGATACCGGCGACGCCGGAGATCGCCGCGGTCATCCCGGCGGAAAGCTCCGTGCCCAGCACCTGCGGAATACCGCGGACGACGAGCATGACGGCGGTCATGTTCAGGCCGATGTGATAGGTCGTCAGCGCCCGCTTCGTCTTCGCGCCGGTGAAGGAAAAGCTCTTTTCCAGCAGAAGCAGCAGAAGGAAGAACACCATGCCCAGCAGGAAGTAGTGCGTGTGCACCACGCCGAGGGATGTTCTGGCGGTAAAGCCGTTGAACTTGGTGAACTCGCGGTAAAACACGCCGCCGACCATGGCGAGAAGAGCGTACAGCAGGGAAGCGTTCATGTAGCGTTTCATTTCCTTTTTCCTCCTTGTATGAACGTGAATGTGTGATGTCGCTGATGCGTGCCGACGGATTATTTGCACTCCTTCTTCATCGCGAAGAAGCCGATCAGAACCGTCCACACGTAAGCGCAGGTCTTGGGGATCATCAGCATGCCGATCATCGGGATGATGTCCGCCCAGAGCACGACCGGGATGTAGAAGCCGAAGCTGAGCACGATGGTCAGCCACATCCAGCGGAAGGCCGCGTCGTTATGCTCCTTCGCGCTGCGGTAGAACAGCACGATAATCAGCAGACCCAGCAGGGCGAAGGGAATGTTGCGGTAGATGCCCCAGGAGAGCGGAGAGGCGGCGCTGAGCCACTGGTTCTGCGGCATCATGCAGAGCACGACGCGAACGGCGGAGAGCAGGTAGATGGAGGCGGTCAGGCCGCTTTTGCCCTTGATCTGGTAGCGCTGCCGCCAGACGTAGTAGAGCAGCACATAGAAGACGGTCATGGTGACGGAGGTGATCCACTTGCCGAGGCCGAGCGGCACGGTGTAGTTTTCAAGGCCGGTGGTGCACAGCGCCAGCGCGCGGGGGATCAGGTGGAAGGAGTCGCCGGCGCCCAGCACGACGGCCATCAGACCGAACAGGCGGAACTGCTTGCTGCCCTTGCTTCCGCGGATCATCAGAATACCGATGGTGATGACGGACACCAGATAGACGGCGTCAAAGATGGTTTCGATAACAGCCTGCATGATAATTTCCTCTTTTCTGATTTTTTGTATGAATCAGTGAATGAGCAAATCCGAAATTATGCACAGATTCCGATAACGGGCGCGCATTGCGCGCCCGCGTTTTGTGCAGAATTTGCTTTTTGCTCAATTACTGTATGAATGATTATCTCCGGCGGGCGGCGGATACCGCCTTGCCGAAGTTCATGCCGAACAGCAGCGTATGGCGTTTGACCTTCACATGGAAATCTTCTTTGTGAACACTGTTCAGTTTGCGGCTAAGAAAATGCCCGCAGAGGGCTTGAGGATTCAATAAAGCGTTCTGCGGACGATCTCCAGCACCGCTGAGGGATCATAGTCCTGCCGAAGCAGGGCGGAGAGCGTCAGGGAAAACAGCACGTCGGCGAATTTTTCCGGGGTGAACTGATCCGTAAAAGCGTCGGGCCGGATTTTTTCATCCTGCCTGAGCACGTCGCACAGCCCGGAAAGAATGTGATGCCAGGTTTTCTGCATGCGCCGCTTTCCGTCGGGCTTCTCTTTTCCCATGAAGCCGAGGGAATGGAGGGTGAAGAAACCGGGGTATTGCTCGCCGCCGTAGGCCATGCGCTCGTAAATCCACGTCACGCAAACCTGAACGTCGCGGAACACGGCGTCGTTATCCGGGCGGTGAAAGATTTCGCACCAGACGCTTTCCACCGTAGCGCCGACCAAATCCGATTTGGAATCAAAGTAGTTGTAAATCGAACCGACCGACACCCCGCAGGCCGCCGCGACCGAGCGGATGCTGATCGCCGACCAGCCCTGCTGCCGGATCATCTCGCGGCTGGTTTTCAGAATCTCCTCTTTAGAGGTCACGATTGTATTCATTGGGGCACCTCAACATGAACAATGTTCACTATCATTATACACAAAGTATTCCCGATGTCAACAGGGAAAATCAATTTTTTGAAAAAAGATGAAAAGGCCGGCTCCGTGCGAAGCCGACCTTTCAAAAAACATATATGGGAACAGGGAAAATGCGCCGTCTTATGCCGGGGCTTTCGGCAGCTCGGCCGTCTTTTCGGCCGAGCCCTGCGCGATATGCAGCGTGAAGGTGAAGCAGCTTCCCTGCCCGGGCTCGCTGGTGACGCTCATCTCCTCGCCGAGGTGCTTCATAATTTCGTAAGCGATGGCAAGGCCGAGGCCGGTGCCCTTGCTGTGGTGGGATTTATCGACCTTATAGAAGCGGTCGAACACGTGGGGCAGATCCGCCGCGGGGATGCCCACGCCGGTGTCGCGGACGCGGACGCGGACAACGTCGCCCTCCGCGCAGGCGCTCAGCGTGACGACGCCGCCCTCCGGCGTATACTTGAAGGCGTTATCCAGCAGCACGATGAGCACCTGCTGGGTGCGATCCGGATTGCCCCAAACGCTCGGCAGGTCTTCCGGCACGTCGTAGACGAAGGTCTGCTGATAGTCCTCGGCGTAGGCGGAATAGGTTTCGTGGATGAGGTTGAACAGCGGGAGCGGGGCAAAGACGCTTCGGGAGAGCGAGGCCGTGCCGCTTTGCAGGCGGGAGAGCTCCAGCATGTCGTTGACCAGCCGCGACAGGCGCATGGTTTCGCGCAGCACGACGTCATAAATCTGCTGCCGCTGTTCCTCGGTCTTCACCAGACCGTCGCGCAGCGGCTCGATCAGCGCGCGCATGGCGGTCAGCGGCGTGCGCAGCTCGTGGGAGACGTTGGCGACGTAATCGCGGCGGGTCTGCTCCAGCCGCTCGGCGCTGGTCACGTCGGAAACGATGCCGACGCAGCCGGTCACCTCGCCGCTTTGCAGCAGCAGCGGCGAAACGGAGATATGCAGCGCGACGTCGCCCTGCCAAACCGTCTTTTTGACGGCCTGCGCGGAGGAGAGCGCCTGATCGAACATGGCGAACACATCCGGCGCGGCAGCGCGCACATTGTCATCGGTGGATTGAAGGTTCAGCAGGCCGTAGACGGCGGGGTTAATCAGCGTGGTCGCGCCCTTCGCGTCCACGGCGATGATGCCTTCGGAAAGGCCGTTAATCAGGCTTTGCAGCCGGTTGCGCTCCATTTGCAGCGAGGAGATGGTGCTGCCCAGCTCGCTGGAAAGGTAGTTGAGCGCGCGCCCCAATTCGCCGTATTCGTCGTTGGAGCCGTCCTCCGCGCGGGCGGTCAGGTCGCCGCCGGCCATCGTCAGGGCGACGGTGCGCATGCGCGTGATCGGCCGCACCATGCGGGAGGCGAAAAACAGGACGACCGGGAGCATCAGCAGCCCGACCAGCAGCAGCGAGAGCGCCAGCGTGTTGGTGAGCGCCTGCATGCCGCCCATGATCTCGGTCATGGATTGCGCCATGAACACCGCGCCGATGACCTCGTCCATGAATGTGATCGGAACGGCGACGACGACGAGGTTGCCGTTCATCACCTCTTCGGTGGAATCGGTCTCGGGCGCTTTGGCGCTGCCTTCGCTCAGGCCGTTCATCACGCCGGATGACCGGGCGGATTTGCGATGGTTCGCGCCGTCGGAGACGGTCAGATCCTCCATGCTGCCCACGTGCGTGGCGACCTCGCCGGAGAGCACCTGCGGCAGCATGGATTCGCTGAGCTTGGCGGGCAGGCGGCCGACGCGCCGCCCCTCGATCTGCTGGGTGCGGATGAGCGTGTCGCCGCTCGCGTCCACCACCCAGACCGTCGCCTCCCACTGGGAGGTGCTGCGGCCGATGAGCGGCACGAGGTAGGTGGAGGAAAGCTCGCCGCGCAGCGTGCTCTCGATATACCCGGCGATGATCTGCCCCTTGGGAATCAGGTCGCTGATCTTATTGCTGGCGAAAATCTGCGGCGAAACGACCGTGTAAATGCCGGTAATCAGCAGCGCGAAGAGGATCACCGTGCCATAGACCAGCACCAGCACGCGGCGAAAGGAGGCGCTGTGCCGTTTCGGCCTGCCCGCCGTCATGCTTCGGCCTCGAACTTATAGCCCACGCCGTAGACGGTGATGATATCCCATTTCTGCCCCATCTCTTCGCAGGTGAGCTTTTGGCGCAGGCGCTTGATGTGGGTATCGACCGTGCGCGTGTCGCCGAAGAAATCATACCCCCAGATGCGGGAGAGGATCTGCTCGCGGTCGAACACGCGGCCGGGGTGGCTGGCCAGCAGATACAGCAGCTCCACCTCGCGCGGGGTGCAGGCGACGCTCTGCCCGGCGAGTTTGACGCTGTAACGCTCGGGCTGGATTTCCAGCGAACCGTAGGTCAGCGTGGTCAGCTTTTCGTCCTGCGCGGTATCCGGCGCGGCGCAGGTGCGGCGCAGGACGGCCTTGATGCGGGAGACGACCTCGCGCGGGCTGAACGGCTTGACGATGTAATCGTCCGCACCCATTTCAAGCCCCAAAATGCGGTCGATTTCCTCGCCGCGGGCGGTCAGCATGATGATGGGGAGCTGGCTGTCCTTGCGGACGGCCTGACAGACCTCCATGCCGGTCATGCCGGGCATCATCTGATCCAGCAGCATCAGATCGTAATGCTCTTTCTTAATCATGTCCAGCGCCTGCCTGCCGTCGTAGGCGGAGTCGTGCAGAAAATCCTCGTTATCCAGATAGAGGGAGAGCGACTGATGAACGATGGGATCATCGTCGCAAATCAGAATACGTATCGTTTTGCTCATGGCGATCACCTCGGAGAAAATATCATCACGATTCTAACCGAAAGCTGTGGCGGCAATGTGAACGGAGGGAAACAACCTGATATTTCAAGAAAAAACGAAGGGTATGCGCCCCGAAGGTTTCCAAAGGGCGATGCGCCAAACAGGCGCCGTAAACGCTCGGAAAGCCCTTTGGTGGGGCGATGGGGCAAAGCCCCATATTCTGAAAATGCTTGATTTTTGACTGATTCAGGTTGAGCTTGATAGCCTGCTTAAAGCACGGGCAGAACGGCCAGGCGGATCGCCGCCTCGGCATACGGCACGAGCTCCGCGTCGAAGGCCAGCGCGATGTTCGCGTCGCTCAGGACGATCGGCGGCTGGTCGCAGCTTGCGGCGCGCATGCCCCAGCGCGGCAGCGGCGTCACGCGGGCGGAGAGCGCGACGGAACCGTCCATGCGCTCGATCACGCGGATTTCCTCCGCGCCGACGAGGGCGACGGCAAAATCCATGCCCGCGCTGAGCACGTCGTCGTGCGCGACGGTTTTCGGCGCGTAGACGAAGCGGATCGGGCCGCGGGCGACGCTCACCGCCTGATGGAACGCGGGCAGCTTGCGGACGGCCATCGGCAGCGTCAGCAGAAGCTCGTCGCCATCCTGCCAGTCGCGGTTGAGGGTGACAAAGCCGCCCGCCTGCGCGGGGAGGATGTCGCCGTCCGCGGCGACGGTTGCGCCGTTGGCCCATTCGGGGATGCGCAGGTGAATCGGGAACGCGGCTTTTTTGTCGGTGTGCACCGTGATGCGGACGCTGCCGCCCGCCGGGTATTCGCCGGAAACATCGACGCGAACGGACGCATCGGAGAGGCGGTAGCGCACCGAGCACGGCGCATAGCCCATCGCGCAGAGGCCGTCGTCGCGGGAGACCATCCACTGGCTCTGCACAAAGCGCGGCCATGCGCTCAGCAGCGCGCAGAGCGCGTCGCCATCCTCGAGGCCGAACAGCCCCGCGTCGTCGCCGCTGAGCGGGAAGCGTGCCGCGCGGGAGAGCATCGCCTGATTGGCCTGCTGCATCGGCTGAACGCCGCGCCCATCCGGGGCGAAGGCCGCGTCAACGGTGTTGTACATCAGCGTTTCGAGCTGATCCGCGCCGAATTCGCCGCCGGGGCAGGCGAGCAGCGTCTCCAGCGACGCGGCCAGTTCGCAGGCGCTCACGGCGGAAACGCCGCGGCTCGGGTGCGTGCCGCCCAGCAGGGGATCGGCCGTCACGCCGCCGCCCGCCGCGCCGTGCGCCTTGTTGAGCCGCGCAAGCCCCGCTTCCGGCGCGGAGAGGTGCTTGCCCGAGCCGGTCAGCACGCCGCACAGCGCGCTGGCGCGCAGACCCTCGCACAGGTTCGCGCCGGAGGCGCTGCGCAGCAGATGGTGGGTGTAGCCGGATTCATCCTCATGCGCGAGCGCGTCGAGCAGCTCCCGCGCGGTGAAGGAGCGGGAAATCGGCGTGCGATAGGGGAAGGCATGGAAGAGCGAGGTGTAATCCGCGCCCTGGCTGACGAGCATCATCAGCACGGAGAGAATTGCCTTCTGTCCGGTGACGTTGTAGAGCAGGACGCCCGCTTCCAGCGTATCGGCGGTGTGCATCGCGTCCTCCGCAGAGAGGGCGCACACGCGCAGGGTATCGTGCAGATATTTCATGTAGCGCAGCATGAAGGTCAGGAACTGCTTGTCGCCGCTCATCGAGTAGGCGGCGCAGAGCGCGCGAAGCATGCGTCCGCGCGCGGCGAAGGTCTCGCCCGGCGCGCCGAACGAACCATCCTCGCGCTGGCGCTCGACCACGCGGCCACACAGGCGGAGCGCCTCGCGGCGCAATTCCTCGTCGCCGAGCTGCGCGCCGGTCAGCAGCATGGCTTCCAGCAGCTCGGGCGCGTGCATGCCGCCGCCCAGCGGGCCGCCGAACCACGCGCTCTGCTCCCCGGCCTCGGGGAAGACGGACGCGCAGCGGGAGAGCAGGCCGCCGCGCAGGGCCAGAAGGCGGTCGCGCGTCGCGCCCTGCGCGGAAACCGCGCCGACGGGCAGCGGGGCGAAACGACCCGGCGCGAGCGGCGCACGGGCAAAAAAGGTGCGTGTCAACATAAAAATATCCTCCGATATCAAAATTCTCAAAGAAACCGCGGGGAAACCCGTGGCGGGAAAAAACCTACATATAGTTTAACGCCGCGCGCGCCCTGCGTCAACAGCGGAAAACGGGCAAACGATTGACTTTTCTGAAAAAATGCTCAGATTGATTGCTTCAAAAGTGTTGAAATTGATGGGGAAATGGGGTACAATCGAAGAAAAAAGAAATACGGAGAGGAGCTTTTTTGATGAGCGATACCGCAAAGAAGCAAGTCCGCAAGCTTAAAATCATAGAGGATGACCCCAATCTTTCCGCGTTTGAGAGCGATTTGAACGAGCGCGTGCGCCATTTCAAGCAGCGCAAAAAGGAGCTGCTCGCGCCGGGGCAGACGCTGACGGAGTTCGCCAGCGGCCACCTGTATTACGGTTTCCACAAGGTCAAGGGCGGCTGGGTTTACCGCGAGTGGGCGCCGGGTGCGACGGCTATGCACCTGATCGGCGAGTTTAACAACTGGGACAGAACAAGCCACCCGATGAAGGCGGTGGGCGACGGCAACTGGGAGATTATGATCCCCGGCGTCCGCACCCTCAGGCACCGCAGCAAGGTGAAGGTTGCCGTCACCAGCGCGCGCGGCACGGAAGACCGCATCCCGCTCTACGCCACCTACGTCGTGCAGGATGAAAAGACGCACAATTTCAGCGCCGCCATCTGGAACCCGCGCAAGGAATTCGCGTGGACGGACGGCAAATTCAGGCCGAAGAAGAACGTGCCGCCGCTGATTTACGAGGCGCACGTCGGCATGGCGACCGAGGAAGAGCGCGTGGGCACGTATCTGGAGTTCATGCGCGACATTCTGCCCCGCATCAAGAAGGACGGCTACAACACCGTGCAGCTCATGGCCGTGATGGAGCATCCGTATTATGCGTCGTTCGGCTATCAGGTCAGCAATTTCTTCGCGGCCTCTTCGTGGTACGGCACGCCGGACGACCTCAAGGCGCTGATTAACGAGGCGCACGCGATGGGGCTGAGCGTCCTGCTCGATCTGGTGCACTCCCACGCAGTCAAGAATACCGCCGAGGGCATCAACGGCTTTGACGGGCGCGACGATCAATTCTTCAAGGACGGCGGCGCGGGCGATCACCCGGCGTGGGGCAGCAAGGTGTTTGACTACGGCAAGAACGGCGTGGTGCACTTTTTGCTCTCCAACGTGCGCTTCTGGCTGGAGGAATACCATTTCGACGGCTTCCGCTTTGACGGCGTGACCAGCATGATCTATCTGGATCACGGGCTGGGCAGCGCGTTCACCGATTACCGGCAGTATTTCTCCATGAACACGGACGTGCAGGCCGTCGCCTATTTGCAGCTCGCGGCGGAGCTGACGCACGAATTCAAGCGCGGCGCGCTCTGCGTGGCCGAGGAGATGAGCGGCATGCCGGGCATGTGCCTGCCGGTCAAGGACGGCGGCATCGGGTTTGATTACCGCCTGAGCATGGGTCTGCCGGATTTCTTCATCAAGACCATCAAGGAGAAGCAGGACGGGCAATGGAACATCGGCCGCCTGTATTACGAGCTGATTTCCCGCCGCCCCGGCGAAAAGAACATCGCCTACTGCGAGAGCCACGATCAGGCGCTCGTGGGCGACAAGACGCTGATGTTCCGCCTGGCCGACAAGGAAATGTACTGGGGCATGAACCGCGGCTATGAAAACCTGGTCGTCGAGCGCGCCGTCGCCCTGCACAAGATGATCCGGCTGGTGACGATTGCGGCGGGCGGCGAAGGCTATCTCAACTTCATGGGCAACGAGTTCGGCCACCCGGAATGGATTGATTTCCCGCGCGAGGGCAACGGCTGGAGCTTTGCCCACGCGCGCAGGCTGTGGAGCCTCGCGGAGAACGGCTATCTGCGCTATGAGCTGCTGGGCAACTTCGACAAGGCCATGATTGCGCTGATCCGCAAATATGACGTGCTGGAGGGCGGCATGCCGCGCTGCCTGCGCCAGCACGAGGACGATCAGATTCTCGCCTTTGAGAAGAAGGGCTGCGTCTTCGTGTTCAACTTCCACCCGACGCGCTCGCAGACAGGGCTGTTTGTGCCCGTGCCGGAAAAGGGCGACTATCAGGTGATCCTCTCCACGGATGACAAGACGTTCGGCGGCTACCAGAACATCGACAAATCCGTTGTCTACCATACGTGGGCGCATGACCCGCAGATGGGCGACGGCTTTGTGATCTACCTGCCCGCGCGCACGGCGGTTGTGCTGCGCAAAATTGATAAATAAATATAAAATTTTGTTCATAAAACCATCCGTTTTCGTCATGGACGGATGGTTTCCTTTTTTCTGTTTTCACACAGACGAGATGTGTTAGGAAAGGCAAAATGAAGAAAAAGAGAAGAAGCGAAATGGAATAATCCATTTTATTAATAAAATGGAAATTTGACGGCACGGTAAAGCGTGATATAATTATTGACAGCGTTTTTATGAACGAAAAAAAGAACGATTCTTGCGTGCGTAAAGAAAAATTTTCAAAGGAAAAGGGAGCAAAAAAAATGAGCAGGATGAGAAAAAAAGGTGTTTGGATCTGCGTGATGCTGGCTGCGATGCTGCTAACATTATGCGGGGGGGGTGCGTTCCGGCCTATGCGGCGGGAACGGTGACGCGCACCACGGAAATGGATTTGACGACGATGACGGCGACAGAGGATCATCTGTCGAACGAAGGCTGGAAGTGGGAACCGACGGCGGATGGCGGCACGCTGACGCTTCGCGGTTTTCATATGAAGGCAGATCATGCAACGCCGTACCCGCATGCTTTAATTCAAGGCAAGGGCAACGTCGTCATTGTGCTTGAAGGAGAAAATGTTATCGAAACGACATCGAGTTGGTATTGGCCTTTGCTGAGCGGAGATGGAAAAACTGTGAACTGGACGATCCGGGAAGGCGAAAAGGGGAGCAGCCTGGAGTTTAAGATGCCGGAAAGCACGGCAAAAAACCACCTTCCGTATGGCATGGCGGGAGAAAAGGTGACGATTGAGTCTGGAACCATTCGCGCGAAGATGATATTGTCCATGTCGGATTCCTTTGAAATGATGGGCGGCACGGTGATTATCGATGGAACCAGAAGCGGCGCCGCGATTGAAACGATGAAGGACGATGCGATTCTCACCGGAGGAAAACTGAAAATCACGGAAGGCGATTACGGCATTAGTGCGAGATGCATGGATAATTGGCCCCCTGAGAAGAGAAAAATCGTCATAGATGGTGCGGACGTTGAAATCAAGTCGGGTGTATGTGCACTGATTGGAAACCCGATTTTGTATTTAAATGGCAATTTGAATATCAGCGGCGGAACGCGCGCCGCAAGTTCCCCGATTCAAACGACGATCAATGGAACCGGCAACAAAGCGGACGGAAGCGAAAATGTATCTTACGACCCAAACAAAAACAACGGATTTACATCGTTTGAGGCGAAGCACACCCATGTCGCGCAGGCCGATAAGTGGGGGAGCGACGATTCGATGCATTGGCTGCTCTGCGAATGTGGAAAAGTCATGGATGCGCAGACTCAGATGCATCAATACACCGAAGAACATGACGAATTGGAGCACTGGCAAGGCTGCATCTGCGGCAGAAAAAAGAATGTTGAGCCGCATCGCTTTGGAGAGTGGGCTGAGGCCAGAAAACCGACGCGGACGGAAAGCGGCCTGAGAACGCGCAGATGCAGCGTATGCGGCTTTAACGAAGAAGAGAAAATTCCTGCCGTCAATTTGCCGCAGACGGGAGATTCGACGCATCCGGGACAATATGCGTTGCTGCTGGCGCTCTGCGGCCTGACGCTGACGCTTCTGCGACGCAGACGGACGAATTATTGAACGTAAACAAGGATTGACAAACGCTTCCCGGCGTGGCAAACTAAGGATAACGTGCAGCCTCCTCGGCCTCGTCGGGGAGGCTGCTTCTATCCGGCAGAGCAAAAGGAGCGGAAAACATGGGCGAGCAGAGACATTATCGAAGACCGTCGCAGCATAAACGCAGGCCGCCTCAGACCGTCATGCCCTGCGGGTCTGAAGATACGCCTGAGCGTCAGAGCGAACACAGGGCGGAGACGGAGAAACAGCCGCCCCGACAGCCGCGCAAAAGGCTGGTGCAGAAGCCGACCCCCAAGTCGCGGCAAAACCCGCCTGAGCAATGGGCGAAATGGCGCGGACAGGCGCTGGATTCGGCGAAGCAATGCGCGAAACGCGGCGCAAAGCGAGCCGAGCGCGGTCTGCTTCAGGCGCAGCTTGCGGTGACGCGCGCCAAACGCAGAGCGGAGCGGCGGAAACAGAAAAAGCAGGCGGAGCAGGACAGCTATCTCGGCGCGTTTTCCGTCGGCGGGCGGAAGGGACGGAAAACGCGTCGCCTGAACCCGCGCTACGCGGTGATGGCCGGCCTTTTCTGCGTGGCGATCTGGAGCGCGGCGCAGTTGGTCGGCTTTGGGGCGCGCTATGTGCAGACGAGGCGGCTTGAAAAGCAGCTTTCCGCGATGCACAGCGAGGCCTTTGCGGTATACGGGCAGGAGACGCAGGCGGAGGACATGCTGGAGGAAACGCCCGCGGAAACGGCGACGCCCATGCCGACCGAAGCGCCCGCGCCGACGCTAACCCCCGCGCAGGAGGCGCGGCAGACGGTCACGCCCGTGCCGGAAACCGTCAAAACCACGCAATATCAGCGCATGGGCGGCACGCCGCTTGCGCAGATGGAGGCGCTGCACGCGCAGAACACGGATCTGGTCGCGTGGCTCACGATTGACAACGTGCTCGACCTGCCCGTGGTCTACCGCGACAACAGCTATTACCTCACCCACGATTTCGCGAAGAACAAATCGACGGCGGGCACGATCTTCCTTGACGAAAACCACCCGATGACGGAAAAGACGCAGAACCTGCTGCTGCACGGCCACAACATGAAGGACGGCACGATGTTCGGCAGGCTGACGCAGTACGAAAAGAGCATCGACTACCTGAAGGCGCATCCGTTCGTCGATTTCAGCACGCTCTGGCATCAGGAGCGATACGTCATCTTTGCGGTGGTGGACGTTTCGCTGGATACGAGCAGCGAGAATTTTCTGGATTACTTCGCGCATCCCCGGTTTTCCAGCGACGCGGAATTTGCCAGCTACATCCGTCGCGCGGAGCTGGCCTCGATGTACGCCATACCGATGGATGTGAAGCCGTCCGACGCGCTGCTGACGCTCTCCACCTGTCTGGAGGAAAACCGGCTGGTCGTCATCGCCCGGCGGCAGCGCGACGGGGAGAGCAAGGCCAGCCTGCGGGAGACCGTCAACATGGCGGTGCGCCAGTGACCGCGCGAAAGGAGCAAGCACATGGAAAACGGGATTCGATTTGACCTTGAATATGAAACGATGCCGTGGCATCGCGTGGACGCGGTGGTTTTTGACATCGGCAACATTTTGATTCGATACGCGCCGAAGGACTTTTTGGAGCAGCTCTTCCCCGGCGACGCGCAGAAGCAGCAGGACATGCTCGCGCGCGTCTACAACGGGCCGTATTGGGAGCGGTTTGACCGGGGCGAGATGGAATACGCCGAGGCGGCGCGCAGGCTGGCCGGGCAGTTCGGCGGGGACGAGGCGGAATACATGCGCGCGCTCACCGGCTGGATCGAGCTGAAAACGCCGATTGACGAGGGATTCCGCGCCGCGCAGCGCTGCCGCCGGGCGGGCAAGCGGCTCTATCTGCTGAGCAACTACCCGCGCGAGGGCTATCAGCGGATGCGCGAAAAATTCGCGGATCGCTTCGGCGAGCTGTTTGACGGCGGCGTGATTTCCTACGCCTGCCATCTGGTCAAGCCGGAAAAGGCGATTTATGAGAAGCTGATCGCGGACTGCGGCCTCGATCCGGCGCATACGCTGTTTATCGACGACACCCTGCCCAATGTGGAGGCCGCGATGAAAATGGGGATCAACGGCTTTCACATGCATGAAAAAGGCATGATGGATCGTTTCTTTCTGTGAGAAACGTCAGACTGTAGACAAAAAGCTATTCTCCCCCGAAGGGGGAGAATAGCCCTTTCCGCAAATGAAAGAATAGATGAATTTCCTGATTTTGCTATTCAAGCCAAGCTTGCTTATGTCAACAAGCTGTCGTTTCTTTCTGTGAGAAACGTTTCGGATGGAGGAAAAACCATGAATAACAAGCCCCTAGCCGGTCTGGCGCTCGTCATCCTGCTGGCCATGCCCCTTTCGGCGCTGGCCGAGGCGACGGCGGGCGAGGCCGTGTGGACGCCGCCGGTCGTGACGGCGGAGGAGATGGAAGCGGCGCGCCTTGGAGAGCGGATTGTGATGCGCGGACAGGAGGGCGACGACGTTCGGCTCGTGCAGCAGCGACTTTATGATCTGGGCTATCTCTCCGGCAGCGTGGACGGCAAATTCGGCTTGCAGACCCAGAAGGCCGTGCGCGCGTTCCAGCGGGCGCACAAGCTGGAAAAGATCGACGGCAAGGTTGGCCCGCAGACGATCGAGGCGCTTTTTGGCGAGGACGTGATCGCGCTGCCCACGCCGACCCCGGTTCCGACCCCCACGCCCGTGGCCACGCCGACCCCGACGGCCACGCCGGACGCGGCGCGCGCGCCGTTCGCCATGCGGGAGATGGATTTTATCATCGACGGGCAGAGCGCGCGGCTGATGGTCGGCCTGACCGACGCGGACGAGCTGCTCTATCCGCTCTGCGGGTTGATGGAGCGGCTGGCGTATGACGCCACTTATGACGGAAAGGGCGGTTGGCAGCTTGTGCAGCGCGAAACCGGCGCGCAGCTCGCCGTGATGGCGGGCGAAAGCGAAGGCCTGTGCGAAAATGCGCTGGCGATTGTGGACGGCGTGATTCTGCTCTCCGACGAGAACCAGCGCGTGTACGCCTACGCGGGCGAGGCCTATCTGAACGCCGCCATGCTTGAAAAACTGGGCGTGAGCGTGACGCTGCTGGGCGACGTGGCGACGATTGAAACCCGTTAAGCCGCCACCCAAATCTTTAGAATCTTGATTAAGGGGACTGTTAAGCTGACAACACCGATATTTCAAGAATGAAAATAAGTATTTTTGCCCGAAGGTTTCCAAAGGGGTTTTCGGTTGTTGCTGCCAGTGGCAGAAACAAACAATCGAAAACGGAAAGCCC
>ERZ826146.1543-NODE-1543-length-20752-cov-8.211335_pt1 | contig 20752 bp, 17 predicted proteins | sample MGYA00519857_ERZ826146 | MGnify/ENA primary metagenome ERZ826146 (study PRJEB31778, sample SAMEA3449222) | human gut metagenome | biome: human gut; feature: human-associated habitat; material: faeces | place: United Kingdom | collected 2010/2012 ...
AGTTGGACGCGCCGCCGGTGAGATGGTGGAACATGGCCTCGGTGGCGGTGCCGGAGACCACCACCGCGTCAGTGGAGGCGCCGGAGGAGCCATAGTACAGGCCCACTACCTTGCCGTCTGCGGTGTACAGGGTCACCTGGCTGCCGGAGCGCAGCTCCAGATACAGCTTCTCATAGGTGGTCACCGGGTTTTCCTTGGAAGAGGTATAGGCCGGGGTGTCGCCGTCGATGTTGTACCGGGTGCCGTTGGTGCCTGTGAGATAGGTGGGCTGGGCGGCGCCGGACAGGGTCACGGTGACGGAGGCGGTCTCGTCGGGGAGGAAGGTGACGATGCGGTCTTTGTCGTCCAGCACCAGCACGCCCCGGCGTCCCTGAAGGGCGGAGGGCACCACGCCCTCCTGCGCAGGGAGATAGGTCCCATCCGAGGTGCGGATGGCGCCCTCGGAATTGTTGTCCTCCGCGGTGGCATTGGCGTCCAGCAGGATGACTTTCTCCTTCACAGAGGCGCCCAGGGTCTCGTAGTAGGGGCGGCCGGAGGCCGTCTTGCACCGCAGGGTGTTGACAAAGAGCTGGGCGGTCTGGGCCCGGGTGATGGGGGCGCTGTACGCAAGGGAGACCCCGTCGGTGAGCCCCAGGGAGTTGGCCAGGTTCAGATAGCCCTCCGGCCAGACGGCTCCGGCGTCGGTCTCATCGTAGGAGAGCAGCCGGATCAGGATGGTCACCGCCTCCGCGAAGGTGATCTTCTCGTCGGGGGCGAAGGTGCCGTCCCCCCGCCCGGAGATCAGCCTGGTCTGGGCCTGAGTCCCCTCTCCGCCTTCAGAGGAGGAGCCGGAGCCGGAACCCGCCCCTCCCACCGTGATGGAGGCGGCCAGGTTGATGTAGCCCCTGGCCCAGTGTGAGGCAGTCACATCGGAAAAGATGGTGCGGGTGGTGTACATGGGCACCTTGGACTGCTGCCGCAGCAGTCCAACCAGCATGGTGCAGAACTGGGCCCGGGTGAGCACATCGTTGGGGCGGAAGGTGCCGTCGTTGTAGCCGTTGACTACGCCGTTTGCCACTGCCCAGCGGACAGCATTGCGGTAGCTCGAGGCAATATCGGCAGAGTCGGAGAACACACCGAGGTCGCCGCTTGCCGTCGGTGAGCCTGCGTATCTGTGCAATATCGTTACGAGCTGAGCGCGAGTAAGACCGTCCTCTGGCCCGAAGGTAGTTGCATTATACCCTTTTATGAACGCGCTTTCATACGCCCATATTATCGCATCTCTTGCCCAGTGGTTGTCGGAAACGTCGGTGAAAGGCTCTGTCAGGCCGCTCACGTTCGGTGATCCTGCCATTCGATATAGCACGGTCACGAGCTGGGCGCGGGTAGTTGTTGCCGCCGGGGAGAATGTAGTTTCGCTCGTGCCCTTTATGAGGCCGTTGAACCATGCGTAGTAAAGCTCGTCATAATACCATGCGTCGGCCGGAACATCGGCAAACGGAAGAGTTCCGCGCTCGGGCAGTGCATTAAGTATCTGCTGGGTTATGAATTTATGCCCATCGTCGGTGGGGTGAACGGCAGCGAGGTACGCTTCCCAGAAATCAGCCTGCTTAAAAGCTATATCATGAAGCTCAACATCCGTAACATCTACATATATGTACTTATCGGAATACTGGCACTTGCTCTTCATATAGCTGTTCATCAGCAGCACAAGCGGCTCGGCTGCTTTGCCGACTTTGATGAGCGATCCTTCGTTAATCGACAAGGTTTTGAGAGGATTGAACATGCCGACAATAACAAGCTCAACATCCGGATTTCTGTCATAAATGCTCTTTACTATTGCATCAAAGTTTACCTTGAATTCTTCGTATGCATTGTAGAATGCTTTTACAGCAACCGTCATAACTTCATTGAGCTTACCGATGCTTTCGGCAAACTTCATAAGCTCCACAAATGCAGCTCCCAGGTTTCCGGACTGCTGGAGATGCTCTTTTATTGCATCAAGCGTCTCGTTGGAATCCGGTTCCGCATAGAGCACCTCAAATACATCGAGCATTGCATCGCCAAACAAATCATTGGAGCCGATGTTTACAGTCAGTATGTCCGCATCCTCAACGCCTTTTATGTAATCGGCCTGCTTTGCGGCGAGATCGGCTTCATGAACAAAGCCAGCACAGTTATCCGCATAATGCCAGTCTGTTATCTCATAGCTGGGGTCTATCATATGGCGTATCTCATGGCTGCGGAATCCGCCCCAGCCAAACTGACTCAGTTCGGCGTCAAGCGCATTTGCAAGCAGAGTGTGATATGCGTTCGGCTGCGGTGCGCACAGAGGCGGCACAGCATAATCTGTGGTGCCATAGCCCGCCGCAACACTATCGCCAAGGCATGTGTATACCTTATAAGGCTCATATTTCTTTTGTGCATCGGCCAGTGCCGGCGCGCAGAGTGCGAAAACCATTACAAGAACGAGCGCGAAGCTTAGTATTCTCTTTGTATATTTCATCTGTTTACCTCCGGTCTGTCGTTCAGACAGCTTCTGTTTCGTTTTTATTTTCATTATTGTAGTCCTCTGCGAGCTTGAGGTAATCTATCTTGCCCATTCCGGTATGCGGCATCGAATCCGTGAAGATCATGTCATGCGGCTTCGCCGGCCCTTCAAGCTCCTGGCGGCACATTTCGTAAAGCTCGTTTTTAATTGCAAGCTGCTTTTCAAGCGAGGTCTCGCTTGTTTCGATCACGGCAAGCGTCAGCTCTCCCTGCGCATGGGTCGTATCATTCACGCCCACTACGGCGCAGCTTGAAACGAGCGGATGACGGCCGAGCACGCTTTCGATATGCGTCGGGAATATCTTATGTCCGTTAAAAAGCGTTATCATGCGCTTTATTCTTCCCTTTATGTAGACAAATCCATCGGAATCCATATGCCCGATATCGCCGCTGTGGACCCACAGAGCGCCGTCGGTGTGGCGGCGAATGACGTTTTCGGTCTCGGCCTTATTGTTGAGGTAGCCGAGCATGATCGACGGGCCGCTTATACATATCTCGCCCTCTTCACCGTAGTCAAGTTCATTATCCGTGCCCGGCTCAAATATGCCGATGGTCGTTGTCAGCAGCGGATAGCCGACCGACAGGCTCTTGAAGTTTCCGTTGCAGCAGCAGGATGCTGCCGAGGATACCTCGCTCATGCCGTAGCCCTGAGAAAGCGGATAGCGGCAGCCGCGGCTTTCAAGAAAGCTGTTAAGCTTTGCCTCGAGACCGGCGTTCATCGTGTCTCCGCCGCTTCCGGCGGTGCGGAAAAAACTGAGGTCAAAGCCGCCGGCCATTTCCTTGCTGTTCATGAGCTTTTCATAGTGCGCAGGAACGAGCAGCGTGTGCTCGGGTCTGTATTTCTTAACATAGTAGCCGACCTTCTCGGCATCGAACTTGGGAATGATTATTACCTCAAGGCCGAGAGACAGCGGCATGTGCAGGCTCGAAACGATGCCGTAGGACGCAAACATCGGGATGATGTTCATAAAGCGCTGGCCGCGCTTGTAGGAAACGCCGCAGTGCTTGAAGTCAAAAGCGATCGCATTGAAGGCGTCGTTCGAGAGCATTACGCCCTTGGGTGCGCCGGTCGTTCCGCCGGTGAGCGTAATTGCGGCAAGATCATTCTCGCCGTATTCCACGGTCTCGGTCTCAACGCCAACGCCGGTAGCGGAAAACTGCGGCCATGTCAGCACCTTATCGCTCGTCGCGATCTTCGGAGCCGGCATTTTGAGCTGCTTTAAGAACCTGATTGACTTGGGCAGCGAGGTGTCGGCGGAAATGACCACGATCTTCTCAACGCCGGACTCGAACAGCGCATCCTTGAGGACTTCATAGTAGAGGTCGATCACGATGAATATCTTCGCGCCGGTTTCTTTAATAAAGCCGCACACGCCGGAGGCGGTCGTCCTCGGGTCGATCATCAGCGGAGCTGCGCCGATCTTATTAAGGCCGTACAGCGCATATACCATCTCGGGAATCGTTACGGTCGCCGCGGCGACTATATCGCCCTTTTTAATGCCGGCTGCCGCAAAAGCTCCGGCCGCTTTGTCAACTTCGTCGAGGAGCATGCCGTAGCTGATCTTTCTCCGAAGTAGTTGAGTGCCGTGTCGCCGCGTCCGTTTTCATTATTCTCGCGCAGGTGACGATAGATGGTGTTCTGCGGAACGGAAGCCTCCCTTGCCTCTTCCGAAAAATACTTCAGCCACGATTTCTCGACCGATGGTTTTAACAGTTTGCACATTGTCCTTCCTCCTCACATTATGCAAATCAAAATAAACTTTTCTCTTTGTTTTGTCTAACAATAAACTTATCTCGCCATTTTGTCAATCAAATTTTTATACTTTTCTAACTAATAAGTTCAATTTTGTACGTTTTAACAAATTTACTCCGTTTCTCTTTTGCAGTTTGTACAATTTTCGGTATTTTGTATATAGCTATACGATATTATGTTAAAAATATATTTTTAAACATTTTTCGCTTTAGCTATTGAAATTATTGTACTCTTCGGTTACAATTAGACCATCAATATAATATTGAACAAATAAACGATTTTCAGGGGTGGAAATTATTTATGAGCACAAACAATCGAATGGTCGAGAAGTCCAAGAAGGCGATAAAAGATGCCCTGTTGGACATAATGTACGAGAAAGACTTCAAGCAGATCACCGTTAATGAGCTGCTCAAGCGCGCCAATGTCAGCCGCGGCACTTTCTATGCGCATTTTTCAAATCTTGAGGATGTGCGCCAGCAGCTTATTAACGATCTTTTTGATCATGCCGACTATCTTTTCGGCGACTACACAGCAAGCGAGCTGGAGAAGGATCCGTATCCCATCATGCTGATGGCTGCGGATATGATGATCGCAAGCCGCGACCCGGCAAAGAGACTTTTTAAGTTTGTAAACGTCTATGATCTCGGCATTAACCTGAAGACATGGCTCACGAAGTATATTCTTTCGGACAAGGAGCTTGTTGAGCGCTGGGGCGGCGAGGAGGCCGCAACGATATACGCGCGCTTCATCTCCGGCGGCGTCATGCACGCATACAACCTGTGGATACTTGAGGATTTTGACGTTACGGCCGAGGTTCTGGCAAAAGCCTTGTGCAACATCCTCGTCAACGGCCTTAAAGCATTCGAAGTCAAGGAATAACAGCAAAAGGCACAGCTAAAACTGTGCCTTTAATCACGAAGGGAGTCAGTTATGAAAACAATAGCAGTCATCACCGGAGCCTCCTCCGGCATGGGCAGAGAATTTGTTTACGCAATAGATAAGGATATGGAGCTTGACGAGCTGTGGGTCATTGCCCGGCGCGAGGACAGGCTGCTTGAGCTTCAGCCGCAGGTCAGGGCAAAGATACGCCCCGTAGTCCTCGATCTTCTCGACCGCAACAGCCTCAGCCAGTTCAAGGCGCTGCTCGATATCGAAAAGCCCGAGGTAAGAGTCCTCGTAAACGCGGCCGGCTTCGGTCTTTTCGGAACCTACACCGAGATGGATATGGAAAAGCAGCTTGAGATAATAGACCTCAATGACCGCGCGCTGACGGGGATGACCTACATCACGCTTCCATACATGCCGAACGGTGCGCAGATATACAACATGGGCTCGATGTCGTCGTTCCAGCCTGTTCCGTATATTAACGTTTACGGTGCGTCGAAGGCATATGTTCTGAGCTTTTCAAAGGCGCTGCGCGTTGAGCTTGCCGAGCGCAATATCCGCGTCATGGCGGTCTGCCCCGGCTGGATAAAAACAGAGTTTTTCAGCCACGCGATACACGACAACACCGTCAGCTATTTTAACCGTTACTACGGCCCGAAGGAAGTTATAGAAAAGGCCGTGAAGGACATGCACCGCAACAAACCGGTTTCTATCCTCGGTCTGCCGGAGAGATTGCAGGTTCTCGGCGTTAAGCTCCTGCCGACGCGTTTTGTTCTGAAAACCTGGTGCAAGCAGCAGAAAAAGCCGTTTAAATACTAAATCTATAAAGCAAAAACCGCCCGATGGGCGGTTTTTTTAGCGTTATCAGTCGCCGAAGCAAATTCCGATGTCGCGCGCGACCTGTATTAGCGGATGGTCGGTGGGCAAGAATTTTGTCTTGCTGGCTGCCTCCTCAAGCGGAATGGAAACAATATGTCCGTTCTGGATGGCGACCATTCGTCCGTACTGCTTGTTGACGATGAGGTCGGCGGCAGCGGTGCCGAATTGCGTAGCCAGGACGCGGTCATACGGGCACGGAGGGCCGCCGCGCTGATAGTGGCCGGGAACGGTGACACGCGCCTCCTGTCCGAGCTCTGCTTCGATCTGCGCCGCTATCTCGTAGGATATGGTCGAGTGCTTGGACTGCTCGCGGCGTCTGCGGCTTTCCTCCTCGGTGAGTATCTGATCGTGGATGCTCTTTGCGCCCTCGGCAACGGCGAGGATGGAAAAGCTTCTGCCGTGGCGGCGGCGGTGATCGACTGCCTTCAAAATTGCGTTTATATCATACGGTATCTCGGGTATGAGGATTATATCCGCGCCCGAGCCGATGCCTGCGTGCAGCGTAAGCCAGCCTGCGTCGCGGCCCATAAGCTCAACGACGAACACGCGGCTGTGCGATGAAGCGGTGGAATGGATGTAGTCAATGACATTAGTTGCAACATCGACGGCGCTCTGGAAGCCGAACGTCGTATCCGTGCCCCAGATATCGTTATCAATGGTCTTGGGCAGGGTCACGACGTTCATGCCGGCATCCATCAGGAGCTTTGCGCTTTTCTGCGTGCCGTTGCCGCCCATGATAACAAGGCAGTCGAGATTGAGCCTGTTATAGGTATCCTTCATAGCCGGGATTAGGCTGTTTCCGTTTTCGTCAACGATGTCCTTTCCCGGGATATAGCGCTGGCGCGAGGTGCCGAGAATGGTTCCGCCCTGAGTGAGTATGCCTGCGAAATCCTTCGGCTCCATAAATTTATAGTCGCCGTCAACAAGTCCGCGGTAGCCGTCATACATGCCGAATATCTCAAGATTTTCGACTTTATTGTGCAGAGCCTTGCCGATGCCGCGCATGGCCGCGTTTAGTCCCTGACAGTCGCCGCCGGAGGTTATAAGGGCAACTCTGGTTATCTTCTTCAAATTTGATCCCTCTTTTAGTCATAAGTTCTTACAATAATATTTTAAAGCAATATAAGCAAAAGTCAATCGTGAATAATACCGAAATCAAAACAGGAGCCCATAGTTTGAGCTCCCACCTTTGTCTATTTTGCACTTTTTAGAAAGTCGATATACTGAGGTATGAGATCACCCAAGTATCTGTCCGTGCTCTCGCAGCTGACTTCAATATATATGCTTTTATACCGCACAATAATATACTGCCTGTGGAAGTCCATGCCTCTGTGGTCGGCTCTTAAATAGAACACATGTGCGCCGTCGGCATCATATTCATATAGCATGCGCTCTTCGGGCGCGTCATTTATCTCGTATCCGTCGCGCTCAAGCTCATATCTGCGCTGCATTGCCGTGTTATACGAAGCCTCATCGTATTGTTTAAGCCGCTCGATCTTATCTTCACTCAGCAGCTTGGCTGCATGCTCGCTGTTCATATCGACATACTCGGTTTGGAAGTTGACATCTCCGTTTTGGCTGAGAAAGTATCTTTTGTTTACTATCGGCGAAGCTGCACTGTCACTGCCATAGGCATGCGAGCGCTGTTCATCGCATTTCCAGCCGAGATCCTCGCATGTCGGAAACGGCAGAGCCGAGAAGTCCGTGATCTCCGCATCCGAATCGGCCGCACTGTCAGGCAGCAGCATAAACGCCGCCCATGCCACGGTGATCGGTATTGCCAGAGGAATGAGCACCTTGCCGACTGCGCGGCTAAAACCGCCTTTCTCTCCGTTTGGTATATCCGCACCGTTTTTAATGCGTTTTGCTATTGCTTTCAGTTTGATCAGCCGTGCTGCGCCGAATATGATCTCGGCAGCAAGCAACACGATAAGAACGAGCGCCGCAGCAAGATACGGTGTTGTGATGTTGCAGAGAAAACGTATCACGCCGACAGAATCCGGCAGGCCGCAGTGCACAAGCGCCGTCAGCAGCATAACACACAGCGCCGCAACATATATTCTGTACTTTAACATTATGTTCTTTAAAGGCTTAACCAGCAGCTCGCAGTCTGTGTATATCTCCGGCGCGTCGGGGTTTTCCGTGCAGATGACAACGCAGTCGTTTTTGAAGTCTCCTACAACGTTCCAGCCCGACCGTTCATACAGCTCCTTTTTCTCTTCCGGGATATCGCATGCAACGACATCGCAGAAATCGAGTCTGTAACGCATATCCTTAGGCTCGCCTTTTTCAAACTTCGCAAAAAACACACCGCATTCCTTGAAAAACAGTCCTTTTTCGGCCATATCCTCAAGCCAGCTCTGTATCGCCGGGATATCGCACGATTCAAACGGTATTACACGTTTTACAAATTTACTCATCATTCTCCGCCTCCTTCGCGTCGGCAAGGCATTGCCTCAGCCGCATAAGCTCATCATTATATGCCTTCTCCCCTGTAGGCGTCAGCTCATAGAGCTTGCGCTTTCCGTCAACGCCGACATATTTTATAAGTCCCTCCTGCTCAAACTCCGAAAGCAGCGCATACAGTGTGCCCGGTCCGAGCTTAACACGCTCCGAGCTGCGGCGGGAGATATAGTCGCTTATGTCGATGCCGCACTTTTTGCCGCCGCGCAGCGACATTAAAAGATAGAACATCGGCTCTGTCAGCGTTGAAAATTTCTTTCTCGCCATCGGCTCACCTCCATATATCGATTATCGATGTTTACTGTATTATATATCGATATTCGATATTTGTCAACTCTGCATTTCGCTTGACTAAACACTGTATCTATATTAAAATAAAGTATCTAAATGTAGGGAGGATTTACACATGGATGCCATAAAAAACGCATATTACCGCTCATTTCAGGCAGTTTTCAACGTTGCCGCCCGCTGCCTCTACTGGCGCAAGCCCATCACCGTTGAAGGCGAGGGCGCGCTGAGCAAGGCTCCCGAGCTTTTCAAGAAAAACCACGTCAAGAAGGTCATGATCGTCACCGGCCGCACCGTCGGCAAGACGATAGCCCCCATTGCGAAGGCCGCTCTGGACAAGGCCGGCATCGCCTACGAGCACTACTCCGAGGTTTCCGCAAACCCGACGGTTACAGTCGTGAACGAAATACAGAAGAAGTACCTTGAGACCGGATGCGAAGGTTTTCTCGCCATCGGCGGCGGTTCTCCGATGGACGCTGCCAAGGGCGCAGCGGCAAGAGTCGTGCATTCTAACACTCCTGTGAACAAAATGGCAGGACTGCTGAAGGTCCGCCACAAGATCCCGACCTTCGTCGCCGTTCCCACGACTGCCGGCACAGGCTCCGAGACTACGATAGCCGCAGTCATCACGGACCCCGAAACACATCACAAGTATGCGATAATGGATCTGTGCCTTGTTCCCAAGTACGCTATACTCGACCCCGAGCTTACGCGCGATCTTCCACAGAAAACGACCTCCACAACGGGTATGGACGCTTTGACCCACGCAATTGAGGCCTATGTCTGCTGGACATACAACACAAAGGAATCCATCCGTCTTGCCGAGGAGGCAACGGTTGCGATATTCAAGTATCTCGAGCGCGCTTACAATGACGGAAACGACATGGAAGCACGTCAGCAGATGCTCACGGCCGCGTTCAAGGCCGGCTTTGCCTTCACCCGTGCAGGTGTCGGCAACGTCCACGCAATTGCACACACGCTCGGCGGCCTGTACAATACGCCGCACGGCCTTGCAAACGCCGTCATTCTTCCCATCGTCCTTGAGGACTACGGCGAGGCGGTTTACGCAAAGCTTGCGCATCTTGCCGAGCTTACCGGCGTTAAAACCACCGGCAGCGACGAGGAAAAAGCCAAGGCCTTCATCGCCGAGATACGCGCAATGAACAAGCGCATGAACATCCCCTCCGGCTTTGACTTTATTAAGGAAGAGGATATTCACCAGATGTGCCGGTGGGCAATGGAAGAGGCTAACCCCGTCTACCCCGTCCCCGTTATCTACAACGAGAAGCGCTTCACCAAGGTCATCCACCGCATAAAGGCCGAAGCATAAAATTTTGAAACCGCCGCCTTGAGGCGGCGGTTGTTCATCTATAATATTGAGGTGACACATGGAACTGCTCTACGCACTTGAAAGCATACGTACTCCTTTTCTCGACAAGCTCATGGGACTTGTCACAAATCTCGGAGGCGAGGCTGTGTTTATCGTGGCTGCCATCGTCGTTTTTTGGTGCCTTAACAAAAGCTGCGGCTACTACATGATGACAGTCGGCTTTGCCGGAACGATCATCAATCAGTTTCTGAAGCTGTGGTTCCGCATTCCGCGCCCGTGGGTCAAGGATCCGAACTTCACGATAGTCGAAAGCGCACGCGCCGAGGCTACGGGCTATTCCTTCCCCAGCGGCCACACACAGAATGCCTTTGCCGTTTTCGGCTCACCGGCAAGGTTTTTTAAAAACACCGCGCTGCGGATCGTTTTTATCTTCCTCATTGCGCTCACGGCATTTTCCCGTATGTACGTCGGAGTTCATACTCCGCTGGATGTCGGCGTCTCGCTCATCGTCGGAACTATCCTCGTTTTTGTCATATATCCGTTCTTCCGCGATATGGACAAAAGCCCGAAAAAGGTTTACATAATATTCGGTATATTCATTGTTCTTGCTGCGGCATTTGTCGCTTTCGTCGAGCTGTACGACTTTCCTGCCGATATAGACGCTGAAAACTATGCCTCGGGGCTTAAAAACGCATATATGATCCTGTTTTGCGCGATCGGACTTATGCTGACATTCTTTATTGACACAAAGTATGTCCACTTCCACACACAGGCCGTGTGGTGGGCGCAGATAATCAAGGTCGTTGTCGGCCTGGCTATACTGCTTGCATTAAAGTCGGTGCTCAAGGCTCCGCTGCTTGCTCTGTTCGGCGGACACAGCGTAGCGCACGGCGTGAGGTATTTCATCGTTATCCTCTTTGCCGGGATCGTATGGCCGATGACCTTCAAATTCTTCGCAAAGCTCGGTAAAAAATAATTGCTGTAAATTGCTATGAATCAAAAAATCTCTCCCTGTCGGGAGAGATTTTTTTACCTGTTTAGTGTTTATCGCCGTCATCCGGCTCGTCGGCCATTCCGGCCGAGGCATCCTCCGTGGGAGGATCGTCAAAACGGGCGATCTTGCGCGCCGGGCGTTCGATCGTATCATCCTGCATTGCAGGAGCCGGCTTCGGCTCGGGGAACGTGCCGTGCTCGCAGTAATAATCGAAGGTATCGCGATCCATCGACTCGTTTTCAAGCAGATATTCGGCAACACCGATGAGTGTATCACGGTGCTCGGTGAGTATCTTTTCGCACAGGACGGATGCCTCGTCGAAAATACGCTTCACCTCTTCGTCGATGAGTGCGGCTGTCTCCTCGGAGTAGCTCTTAGTCTGGCCGAAGTCACGTCCGATGAAGATACTGTGGTCGGAGCTGTCGTACTGGATGGGGCCAAGCTTTTCGCTCATACCGTAGCGCGTCACCATATTGCGCGCAATGCTCGTCGCCTGCTGGATATCGCCGGATGCGCCGGTGGAGATATCGTCAAGGAAGAGCTTTTCGGCAATTCTGCCGCCAAGACAGGACACGATGCGCTCGAACATCTGTGCCTTGGAGGTAAAGTCCTCCGTGTCCTCGTCCGGGCGATAGAGCGTAAAGCCGCCGGCCATTCCGCGCGGAATGATGGTGATATAGTGCACGGGGTCGGTGTGCTGCAAGAACTTCGAAGTTATGGCATGACCTGACTCGTGGTAAGCTGTAAGGCGCTTTGCCTTGTCCGACATCTTGCGGCTCTTCTTTTCGGGGCCCATCTCGACCTTGAGTATTGCCTCGTCGCAATCCTCCATCGTGATAAAGCGATGTTTACGTCGCACTGCCAGCAGAGCGGCCTCGTTCATCAGGTTTTCAAGGTCTGCACCGGAGAAGCCGGGAGTACCCTTTGCAATAGACTTGAGGTCAACGTCGTCCGCCAACGGCTTACCGCGTGCATGGATCTTGAGTATGGCCTCCCTGCCCTTTATATCGGGCATGCCGACATAGACCTGACGGTCAAAACGACCCGGGCGCAACAGCGCGTTATCGAGAATATCCGCGCGGTTTGTTGCCGCCATGACTATGACGCCCTCGTTATTGCCGAAGCCGTCCATCTCAACAAGCAGCTGGTTGAGTGTCTGCTCGCGCTCATCGTGTCCGCCGCCGAGGCCGGAGCCGCGCTGGCGGCCGACGGCGTCGATCTCGTCGATGAATATGATAGCCGGGGCGACCTTCTTTGCCTGGTCGAACAGGTCGCGCACACGAGATGCGCCGACGCCGACATAAAGCTCAACAAAGTCGGAACCGGAAATGGACAAAAACTGCACGCCCGCTTCGCCTGCAACCGCTTTTGCGAGCAGGGTCTTACCTGTTCCCGGGGGGCCTACAAGCAGAACGCCCTTGGGTATTCTTGCGCCCATCTTGGTAAACGATTTCGGATCCTTGAGGAATTCGACAAGCTCCTGAAGCTCTGCCTTTTCCTCATCGGCGCCTGCAACGTCGTTAAACGTCTTTCGGTTTTTCTCTTCGCTGCCGAGGCGCGTTCTGGCCTTGCCGAATTTCATTGCGCCGCCTGCGCCTCCGCCGCCCTGTGCTCGCTGCATCATGACGATCCAGAACACCATGAAGCCGATGAACAGGACATACGGGATAAGCTGCAGCCACCATGTTGACTGAACGGGCTCGATCTGGTAATCCTTGATTATGCCCTTGTCGTACTGCTCGTCGATAAGGTCGCCGAACTCTTCATAGAACAGCGAGAAGCTGTACATCTTATAGTATACGGTCTTATAGCCGTCCTTTGCGCTCGAGTCCTTGACCTTCATCTCAAGAAGATTCTTCGAGCCGTTATAAGTGAATTCCTGAACCTTTTCATCCTTGAAAAAATCCTTGACCTGAGCATAGCTGAGCTCATTCTCAGGTTCCTGGTTGAGCAGAGTGAACAAAGTGCATGCAAGCAGCACCAGTATCAGAACATAAAAGCCTATATCTCTCGCTCTGTTGCGCTGAGGTTTCAATTAATCACGTCCTTTTAGACAGGAAGCATTTCATCCGTGCCTGAATTATTTCGTATATATCTCGGGCTTGAGCACTCCGATAAAGGGAAGGTTACGGTAAAGCTCGTCGTAATCGAGACCGTAGCCGACAACGAATTCATCGGGCACTTCAAAACAAGAATATTTTGCGTAAACGGGGGCTGTCCTGCGCGAGGGCTTATCCATAAGAGTTGCTATGGTTATGGATGCAGGCTTTCTCGTCATCAGATAGCTCTGCAGATAGTTGAGCGTATTGCCGCTGTCGAGGATATCCTCGATGATTATAATGTGACGACCTTCGATATTCTGACCGAGATCCTTCTGGATTTCCACCGCACCGGTCGAGCTCGTTCCGCCCTTATAGGACGAGACGGCCATGAAATCCATAGAGCACGGGATACTTACATGGCGCATAAGGTCGGCCATAAAAACAAAGCAGCCCTTCAAAACGCCGACAAACAAGGGATCCTTGCCCTCGAAATCTTTGGATATCTGCTCGCCGAGAGCAGCAACCTTTGCTTCGATCTCGTCTGCCGTGAAGAACACTCTTTCTATATCGTTTCTCATCTTTCAATTGTCCCCCGTAAGCTTGGTTTTATTTATTGTTACCCGGATGACCTTATCTCCGGGCCGTGCAATACATCTTTCCGCAACGCCGAAGCCGTAAACGGCTATGACGCCCCTTTCATCCCTCAGCACCGGAGTGGTTTCACGCTCCATGCGGCTGAGCTTTGCCTCGGAAAACAGATCCTTGAGGCTTTTGGTACACCCTCTGCCGCAAAGCCTTATCTTATCGCCGGGCTTTCGCGACGTAAAGGATATGCTACCACAAATACTGTCGTAATTAAAGTATAAAATATTAAATGATTCGTTTTTTTTGCCGCAATGCGCAATTATCTCGCTTTTCACCTCAAATCCGCTTTCGGGAATGAGCTGCTGTGCGCCGATCTTGAGTTCAAAAGACTCCGGGACTGAATATTCCCTGCCGAAATAGAGCACTCCCCTGTCGCAGACAATGCGCATGCCGCTTATATCGGTGGATCTATACTCGCTCGACGATGCTATGGCGTAGACAGCCTGCGCATGGGTAAAGCTCATCGCTCTTCCGCAGATCATACGCAGAACGCGCATTGCAACGGGCTTTGGAAGCTCAAGGAGCTTAGAAGCCGGAAAAGCTCCGTATCTGTAGTGCTTGTCATACGCTTTACGCGCCATGTCGTCGAGGCAGGCTTCATCCTCGCGCAGGAGCTGCGCCGTGCGCGTGCAGGCCTCGAAAAACGCAGGATTTATGCCCTCGAGCACAGGCGTGACATGGTGGCGCAGGACATTGCGCGTGTAGTCGTCGCTCGCGTTTGTCTTATCGCTTACATATTCGATCGCGTTTGCGGCGTTATACGCCTCTATCTCCTGCCGGGTCGTTCCCAAAAGCGGGCGCACGATGTTGCCGCGCTTTGGCGGAATGCCGCAAAGTCCCTTTAATCCGCCGCCGCGAGTGAGGTTAAACAGCATCGTTTCGGCGTTGTCGTTTGCGTTATGCGCCGTTGCTATGACACTGCAGCCGAGCTTTTCGGCCGCGTTTTCGAGAAACTCATAGCGGCTTGCGCGCGCGGCTTCCTCCTCGCTCATGCCCTCAAGCTCTGCTCTGCGGCGGACATCACCGCTGCCGGTCAGGCATTCGATGCCGTGCTTCGAGCACCAATCGGCAACGAAGCGGCAGTCGGATGCCGACTCCTCGCCTCTTAGCATATGGTCAAAGCTTGCAGCACACACGCTTATTCCAAGCCTATGCGCATTTTCGCTCAAATAATGCAGCAGGCACATCGAGTCCGCTCCGCCGGAGACCGCGCACAGCACGCGCTGCCCCGGAGATATGAGCTTGTTTTCCTTGATAAAATCAATAATCGTCATCGGTTTTTGCCGAGCGGTTGCCAAAGCTTGTAAACTCCGGCAGCCATTGCAGATACACGGTTCCTGTCTGACCCTTGCGGTTTTTAAGAACTATCGCTTCCGCCAGATACGGATCCGAACTTTCCTGATCGTAATAGCCCTCGCGGTGCAGGCCGATGACAACGTCGGCGTCCTGCTCGATAGCGCCGGAATCACGCAGGTCGTTGAGCATCGGGCGCTTATCGCTTCTGCCGACGGCCGCACGGTTGAGCTGGCTGAGGCAAATGACAGGAACATTAAGCTCCTTTGCCATGATCTTGAGCATACGGCTTATATCGCTGACCGCCTGCTGGCGGTTTTCGTTATAGCTGCTCTTACCGCCGGCCGACTGCATGAGCTGCAAATAGTCGATGACCACAAGGCCGAGGTTTGAAAGTCTGCGGCACTGCGCGTTCATATCCGCAACGGTCAGCATGGAGTTATCGTCAATGCGCATATCCGTTGCGCTGACCATCTGCGCGGCCGACGCAAGGCGGCGCCACTCATCGGGGCTGAGCTGCCCTGTCAGCATATTCTGCGACGGAACGGACGCCTCGCGCGCAAGAAGCCTGCTTACAAGCTGCTCGCGGCTCATCTCCAGCGAGAACACGGCGACGGTCTTGTCCGAATTTTTCGCAACGTCCATTGCTATATTCAGCGCGATACTCGTCTTGCCCATTGCAGGACGCGCTGCAATAAGTATAAGCTCGCCCTTGTTCAGGCCTAGGATGAATTTGTCAAGATCCTTGAGCCCCGTGGAAAGTCCGGGGATGGTTTTTCCGCTGGATGCGGCCTCGGATATACTCTCATAAACGTTCTGAACAACGGTCGATATCGGAAGCAGACCGCCGATATTGCGGCCCTGACGGAGAGCGTATATTTTGCTCTCTGCCGCTTCGAGGATGTTTTCCGCCTCGCCCGAGCCTTCGTAGACGAGGTTATTTATCTCGTCGGCCGCCGTGGCAAGGTTTCGCAGCAGTGCCCTGTCGCGCACGATGGCGGCATACTCAAGCACGTTTGCCGCCGTCGGCGTTATGCGCATAAGCTCGGCGATATACTCGGTGCTTGCATCCGCATAAACGCCGCGCACCTTCATCTGGTCGAGGACCGTGACGGGGTCGATGGTCTGCCCGTAGGAGAACATGGCATAGATCGTTTCAAATATATCTCTGTTCTGCTTGACATAGAACTCCGCGCCGCGCAGCCTCTCGATAACGTCGGGTATGCACCGCGTGTCTATAAGCATCGAGCCTATGACCGCCTGCTCGGCCGTTGCCGAATGAGGCGCTTGTCTGCCCAATAATTCTTCCATGCTTTATCTCCTGCCGTTTACTGTTTCTTATGCCTCGATAACAAGCACGTTTATCGTGCCGGAAATTTCATAGCCGAGCTTTGCCTTGACCTGGAACGAGCCGAAGGTCTTGATAGGCTCGGGCTGAACGATCTTGTTCTTTTCGATCTCAATACCGTGCTGAGCCTTGAGAGCGTCACTTATTTCCTGTGAGGTGACAGAGCCGAAGAGCTTACCCTTGTCGCCGGCCTTTGCACGCACAGTGACGGTTATCTCGCCGAGCTTTTTGGCGTTTGCCTCTGCCTCGGCCTTTTCGCGCGCCATCTGTGCCGCTCTTGCCTTTTCCTTGAGCTTGAGTGCATTTATATTGTCGGTCGTTGCCTCGCTTGCGAGCTTGCGCGGCAGAAGGTAGTTGCGTGCATAGCCGTCGGAAACTTCCTTCAGCTCGCCCTTCTTGCCCTGACCTCTGACATCAACGTTGAATATGACTTTCATAACTTATTCCTTTCCCGTGAATGATCACGAATCAATATACTCATCAATGGCTGCGTACAGCTTTTCCACCGCCTGCTTGAGCGTCAGCCCGTTTATCTGAGCCGCGGCAGCCGCGCGGTTTCCGCCGCCGCCGAGCTTTTCCATTATAAGCTGAACGTTTACATCGCCTATCGAGCGCGCCGAGACGAACACTCCGCCGTCCTCGGTCGGATACATTACCATGGATGCGTCAACTCCGGCAACGTTGAGAAGCTCGTCTGCCGCCTGCGCGGCAACTATTCTGTTCTGCGGCGTTTCCGGCACGGCAACGGCCATGCTGCGGTAAAGCTGAGCGCGCTGAAGGATTTTATACTTTGCAACCGTCTGCTCCATGCCGTTTTGCATGAGCTTCTTGACTGCGACCGTATCGGCTCCCGCTCGGCGGAGATATGCCGCGGCGTCGAACGTGCGGTCGCCGGTTCTGATTGTAAAGCTCTTGGTATCGAGCACTATGCCGGCCATTATCGCCTCGGCCTCGCAGCGCAGAAGCTTCGGCTCGTCGCTGCACATTTCGAGTATCTCGGTCATAAGCTCGCACACGGACGAGGCGTACGGCTCGATAAAGCTGAGGTCTGCCCTGTCTATGTACGTTGCCGCGCGGCGGTGATGGTCGATGACGGCAACATGGTTGCACGACTGCAAAAGCCGCAGATCCTCGACCTGCTCGGGACGGTTGGTATCGACAACAACAAGCAGCGTCTTTCCGTCGGCTATCATAATAGCCTCCTGAGCGCTTATAAACGCCTCTTTATACTCCGGGCTTTCACGCAGGAGCCTAATAAGCGGCTTTGCCGAGCTTTTCTCGGTATCGGCAACTATGAGCGCACTCTTTCCGTTTTTGCGTGCAAGGCTGCATATGCCGACCGCGCCGCCGATGCTGTCCATATCGCTGAACTTATGTCCCATAACGAGGACGCGCGAGGCATCCTTTATCAGCGATTCAAGCGCATTTGCCATAACACGCGAGCGGACCTTGTTGCTCGACTCGACCTCTCCGGACTTGCCGCCGATGAAGTCGAAGCTGAATTTGTTTTTTATTACCGCCTGGTCGCCGCCGCGAGAGAGCGCCATTTCGACCGCAAGGGACGCGAACTGGAGCGCTTCGCTGAGATTTGCCCCGTCTCTGCCGATGCCGATCGACAGCGTTGCGTGGATACCGCTGGGACTTACGACCTGATGCACTTCATTGAGGATATCGCATTTTTTACTCAAAATGCCCTGCATATATCTGTCCTCAAACAGGAAAAGATACCTGTCGCGATCAAAGCGGATAATGATACCGTTTGTATTTGCTCCCCACTGATCGAGCTTATCGCCGACAGCGTCGCGCAGATCATTGCGCACACGCTCGGGCTGGTTTTTCATAAGCTCTTCATAGTTATCGATAGTCAGTATCGCGGCAACGGGCTTTGAAAGCTCATGCTCATCGCGGATATTTTCATATTCTGTAACATCGATCCAATAGGCTATTGCCATGAAATGCTGATCGCTCGCATCATCTCCGCCGGAGCGAACAATGTTGCCGCAGATCTGATACTTTTTGCCGTTGAGCTCAAAAAGATCCGGGCTTTGTGTCTTACCCTCCATGAGCCATTTGCCCGAAAATTCCGGTATAAGCTCGGCAAGGCTTATATCCGTTCTCGTTCCGGACAAACCGCTTATGGAGAAAAACATCTCGTTTCCCCAGATAATGCGCGAATCATCGAGCCTGAAAACGACTATCGGCAGCGGAAAATTAAGCAGCGTATTGTTCTTGGCCGTTTCCGCGTCATACGTCACAGACTCGATATACGCAAGCAGCGCCTTTCTGCGGCGCGAGCGCATGATCAGAGAGTAAATTATAAGTGCAAGGATAATAACGCCCTCGGCCGCGGCAAGATAAAAGTTTTTCGTGATAAGCGTCGCCACCGCGAACGCGATCAGGAAAAACACAAACGGCCGTGTATTCGGTTCAAACAATCTCTGTGAGTTCTTCATTTTTCGCTTCCGTTCCTTAGACTTATAGATATTAAATTATAACAAAGTATCAGTCCGATTACAACTGTAATTATCCGAAAAATTGTTTTTGCAGGAATTCTTTCATTTCGTTGTAATAATCACCTCGTTGTGCTATACTGGTTAAATATCATTATCAAGGAGACCGCGCCGTGAAACTTTATCTTTACGGACATGATTATAAATACGCAGCCGAGCAGATGATGCTCTCGCTCTATCCGTCCGAGCGCCCGGAATATCCCGAGGGCAAGCCGGAAGGAGACCGGGTCGAGCTGCGGCTCAGTAACGGAAACATATATACGACGGCAAGCTGCCGCCTTGTTTTAAACTCAGTTGAGTATAACGCAAAAAGCTCTGTAAAAACAGGCCTTATGACCGATGATATCTCGCGCGACAGGCTGTGCAGCCGCATAATAAAGACGGCGTTTTACCGCGCAGCCCTCCGCTCGGGACATAAGCAGCCGGCATGGGGAATGCTCACCGGAGTTCGCCCCGGAAAGCTCTTCCGCGAGGAGCTTGAGGGCAAAACGCCGGATGCCGCGCTGAAAAAATTCATCTCCGACTACGACGTGACCGAGCCGCGCGCAATTTTGTGCCGCGATACGGCGCTTGTTACCGAAAGCGTAATAAACAGCCTCGGCGAACGCGACGTATGCCTTTATGTCGGCATACCGTTTTGCCCGACAAGGTGCTCATACTGCAGCTTTGTGAGCCAGTCTGTCGAAAAGAGCATGAAGCTCATTCCTCCGTTCATGGATGCGCTCATGCAGGAGATCGACGCGGCTCATAGCCGCTTGCGTGATTGCAGGACCGTAAAGGCTATCGGTGCGCAACGGTTTATTTATCAATGAGTCTCTTTGAAATGCTCTTTGCGTGATACCTTTCCACACCCTTTCTGTAGAACGTACAAAAGGCAGTTGAGCTATTTTGCTGATTAAAGTACTGTCATTACAAGAAACAGTGACGAAATTATCCCATTTTCCGGTCACAAGTACATGAACACCAGTTTTTCGTATGGCATCTACATACGTCCTGCAAACCGGTAAATCGGTAGAATCAATGGGCAATCCCTGTTTTTTTCTCCGCTCAATAGATTTCTTAGACAAATACTTTTCCGGTTTCTGCAAAGAATAGTCCGTAGCCGCTTTGTCTTTCAGACTAATCCGGTATTTTAAGGTATCTCCCGGAGTAAACTGGGCAAACACACCCAAATACATATTTAAAGCGAGAATCAATACTATAAACTTCTTCATAAGTTATCTTTCTATTTTAATCAATCATAATTCTTCATTTTCCATAATCACCAGCCCGATTCCTCTTTGGGAAGCGATGAAAGCTCCTCCCAGCACCCGTCTTCCATCATAAAACACAGCAGATTGTCCGGGAGCAATGGCCGAGGCCGTTTCGAGGAAACGTACCAACAAACGTCCGTCTTCCAATCTTTTCACCCGGCAAGGAATCGGACGACTGCGATAACGAATCCGTACCGTCAGATTCTCACATCCGAACAATTCCCGTTCATCCACCATTTTATCCTGCTCCGCCAACATGTATTCAGTTTCCAATTGGTCGGCATCTCCAAGCATCACTGTATTTTTCTGCGGATTAATTTTCAACACATAAGCAGGCTTTCCTAAAGCGATCTCCAGTCCTTTTCGTTGGCCAATCGTATAATAAGGTGCTCCTTTATGTTTCCCCAGTTTTACTCCTTCAGAGTTGACAAACCATCCCGGTCCGATTTCACTATCCAGTTCAGGACACTGCTCACGAAGAAAATCACGATAATCTCCTTTAATAAAGCAGACTTCCATACTTTCTCCTTCTTTCGACTT
>ERZ826146.1559-NODE-1559-length-20615-cov-6.984776_pt1 | contig 20615 bp, 24 predicted proteins | sample MGYA00519857_ERZ826146 | MGnify/ENA primary metagenome ERZ826146 (study PRJEB31778, sample SAMEA3449222) | human gut metagenome | biome: human gut; feature: human-associated habitat; material: faeces | place: United Kingdom | collected 2010/2012 ...
CATTTTCTTACGGTCTTGGCAGTAAATGCTTCGACCTGTACTGAATAGTTACTTTATCTCAATATTAAACGTTATGTATTAAATTATAAGCCTTTTATTCTCCAAGATAAGCTTTCTTAATGGAATCATTATTCAGCAGATCACTGGCCTTTCCGGATAAAACAATCTTACCGGTTTCGAGAACATAGGCACGGTCTGCAATGGACAATGCCTTTTTCGCATTTTGCTCCACCAGTAATACGGTGGTTCCACTGGCACTGACGCTCTTGATAATATCAAAGATTTCATTTACAAAGATCGGTGAAAGTCCCATGGAGGGTTCATCCATAAGAATAATCTTCGGATGAGACATTAAAGCCCTGCCCATAGCAAGCATCTGCTGTTCGCCACCGCTTAACGTACCTGCAAGCTGATTTTGACGTTCCATCAGACGGGGAAATCTTTTATAGATGCTATCAAGCGTCTGCTCTATTTCTGTTTTATCCTTTCGCGTATAGGCTCCCATCTTCAAATTCTGCAGAACCGTAAGGTTGGCAAAGACTCTTCTGCCTTCGGGAACATGTGCCATACCCATAGAAACAATTTTATGGGCGGGAACCTTGGTAATATCCTTACCCTCAAACCATACAGATCCCTTTTGGGCATTGATCAATCCGGTAATCGTATGCAGAATAGTTGTTTTTCCTGCACCGTTTGCACCGATTAATGCGATTACTTCTCCCTCATTTACATCAAAGGAAACACCTTTAATCGCCTGTATCATGCCGTAATATACTTCTAAATCCTTGATTTCCAACATGGACATGTTAAAATCCTCCTCATCTAAGTATCCGTTTGTTCATAAATTCTGAATCTGGGTAAGACTATTCACCGAGATAAGCGGTAATTACTTCAGGATTATTCAAAACATCACTGGTTGCACCCTGTGCAAGAACCCGGCCAAAGTTAAGAACCGTAAGTTCCTCGCAGATTCCGGATACCAACTTCATATCATGCTCGATCAGCAATATCGTCATATCAAAATGATCACGGACAAAACGGATGGTATCCATTAATTCCTGTGTTTCGTTCGGATTCATGCCTGCTGCAGGCTCATCCAACAATAAAAGCTTGGGTTCGGTTGCAAGTGCTCTTGCAATTTCCAGTTTACGCTGTTTACCATAAGGAAGGTTGGATGCCAGAAAATCTGATTCATGATCCAGGTCAAATACCTTAAGGAGTTCTAAAGCCTGTTCATTCATTGCCTTTTCCGTCTTATAATATCTGGGCAGACGGAGAATTCCTTCAATTGTAGAATATTTATAATGATTATGAAGTCCGACCTTAACGTTGTCCAGTACGGATAAATCCTTGAACAGACGAATATTCTGGAAGGTACGGGCAATTCCTTCTTTGTTGATCTCTATGGTATTTTTCCCGGTAATATCCACGCCATCCAGTAAAATCTTACCTTCATCAGGCTTATAAACACCGGTAAGAAGGTTAAATACAGTTGTCTTACCGGCACCATTCGGTCCAATCAGACCGTATAACTGTCCCTTCTTAATGGAGATATTGAAATCATCTACAGCATGAAGACCGCCAAAAGAGATACTTAAATCTTTAACATCTAATAATGTGGACATTTTATTCTTCCTCCTTTGCGTTCTTGTGGAAAAGATTCTTTGGAGAATACTTCTCGCGTAAGGTGATGAACTTCGGACTCCAGTTAAAGAGCATCATAACAATCAGAACAATGGAATAAATCAGCATACGGTAATCGTTTAGTCCACGAAGCAGCTCCGGAAGCAGGGTCAATACAACGGCTGCAATGATTGAGCCACGGATATTTCCAATTCCGCCAAGTACAACAAAGACCAGAATCGTAATGGACATGTTGTAACCGAAGTTCTTTGGAGTTGCCATAAGGCTGTTTAAGTTATGTGCGTAAAGGACACCACCGATTCCGGCTAAAGCTGCGGAAATGGAAAAGGCCATCAGCTTATATTTTGTGATGTTGATTCCAACGGATTCTGCTGCAATCAAGTTATCACGAATGGACATAATCGCACGACCATCTCTTGAACGGATCAGATTTAATACGATAAATAAGGTAAGCAGAATCAGAACAAAGCCGATTACAAAATTAGAATCCTTCGGTGTACCGGTAATACCCTGTGCACCGTTAATGATGATCTGACCATCCGGTTCCATATTGAGAGAAAGCGCATCCTTCATGGAAAAATGCAATCCATTGGAATCCTTACCAATATATAAAACGTTGATAATGTTCTTGATAATTTCACCAAAAGCAAGGGTTACAATGGCAAGATAATCGCCCTTTAACCGTAATACCGGCATGCCGATTAAGAAACCAATGAAACCGGCAGATACGGCACCGATAAGGAGGGCAAGGAAGAAACGTAACGGTCCTACAGTGATCACGTTCTCCATGCATTTGGAGAAAAATGCCCCGGTAAATGCACCGACACACATAAATCCTGCGTGCCCAAGGCTTAACTCTCCTAAAATACCAACGGTTAAATTAAGGGAAACTGCCATGATCACATAGACACACAGAGGAACCAGGAGCCCTTTCATAAGGCTTGAAATGCTACCGGTTGATATCATAATCTCTACAATGATAAAAGCAACGACAACAATTCCATAAGTGATTAAATTTTCACGAAGATTTTTCGTCATTTTGATTTTCATATTCTGCTCCTCCTTAAACCTTTTCCTGAATCTTCTTGCCAAGAATACCGGTAGGCTTCACCAGAAGAACGACAATCAATACCATGAATACAATGGCATCGGATAACTGGGAGGAAATATATGCCTTACTTAAAATCTCAATGATTCCAAGAATAATTCCACCAATCAGTGCACCGGGTATTGAACCGATTCCGCCGAATACGGCAGCAACGAAGGCTTTGATACCGGGCATGGAGCCGGTGTATGGGGTTAATGCCGGATAAGAGGAACATAACAACATACCGGCAATGGCAGCTAATGCGGATCCGATTGCAAAGGTCAGGGAAATGGTTCCGTTTACATTAATCCCCATAAGCTGCGCGGCACCTTTATCTTCGGAAACAGCAAGCATGGCCTGCCCTGCTTTGGTTTTATTTACAAAAAGAGTCAAGCCGATCATGATGACAATACAGGACAAAATGGTTACGATGGTTTCTCCACTAATGGTAATCTGTCCTCCCGCAAGGGAAAGGCTTGGAACGTTAACAACAGAAGTGAATGCCTTGGTATTCGCTCCAAAAATAAGTAATGCAATATTCTGCAGGAAATAACTGACACCGATTGCAGTGATCAGAACAACCAGCGAGGAGGATGCCTGACGTAACGGACGGTAAGCAATCGCTTCAATTGCAATACCAAGTAATGTACAGAGCACAACGGAAAGTAAAATTCCAAGTACCGGCGGTAATCCTGCCATGCTGACAGTTGCAAAAATGGTATAAGCACCGATCATGATGACATCACCATGGGCAAAGTTCAGCATTTTAGCAATGCCGTAAACCATGGTATAGCCAAGCGCGATGATTGCATATACGCTTCCTAAACTGATTCCATTGATTAAGTAGGATATAAAACTCATAACAGATCCTGTCCTTTCTTATGTGAAAGTATTAAAGTATTATATTATAGCATACATTACATTATAGCAAATTACTTTAATGCTTTGCAAGAGTAAAATGGCAATTTGTTAATCAACAAATTTTTGTATTTAAAAAGAGGGATGCTGCGAGTGGCATCCCTCTTTGGACTCATTCCTGATTTTATTAAAGTAAATTTTGTAAAACTACTGAATTAAGGAATATTCTCCATTCTTGATTTCCATAGCCTTAGGTGCTTTGTTTACAGTACCGTCAGCAGCCCAGCTCATTGCAGAACCGGTAAGACCATCATATGTGATCTCTGTCATAACACCCTTTAACTTATCGCAGATTCCGGATACTCCATCAGCAGGTGTTGCACCGCTCTTTTCAATAGCTTCCTTCACAACATATACGGCATCGTAAGCATCCGCTGCGAACTGGTTCGGAGTATCTCCGTAAGCTGCTTCATATGCAGATACGAAATTCTTGGTTGCATCGTCCTGTGCATCTGCTGCGAAAGGTGTTAACAGCATAACACCCTCTGCTAAGGAAGCATCAAAATTTTCAACGCCAAGGATACCGTCAAGACCATCACATCCAAAGAACTTCGGTGCATAACCCATAGCTTTTGCCTGAGCAAGAATTAAGGATGCTTCATTATAGTAAATCGGAAGGAATACCAGATCTGCATCTGCTCCCTGAGCCTTGGAAAGCTGTACAGAGAAGTCTGTTTTATTATCTGCGGTAAATGCTTCAGCAGATACGATTTCGAAATTCTGGTTTGCTGCTTCTTCTGCAAATTTAGCATAGATACCGGAAGAATATACATCAGAGCTGTCATAAATAACGGCTACCTTCTGTGCCAGGTTGTTCTGTCCGATGTACTGTGCTGCACCAATACCCTGATTCGGGTCGGTAAAGCATACCTGGAAAACATTATCATTTCCATTAATAATATCTACAGAAGATCCGGAAGGAGTAAGCTGGAACATGTTATCATTCTTGGTTTCTGCTGCAACTGCGATACAGCATCCGCTTGTTACAGTACCAACAAGAATATTCATTCCCCAGTCCTTTAAGTTATTGTAAGCGTTTACAGATTTTTCGTTATCAAGCTCATCATCCTGGAAGTTAAACTCTACCTGATAACCATTGATACCGCCTGCAGCATTGATTTCATTAATTGCAAGCTCTGTTGCATTCTTGACAGCAAGACCGTAAACAGCAGCTCCACCGGTCACAGGACCGATTCCACCGATTTTAAAGGTTTCACCTGAAGCAGCGGCAGTATCCGCGGTTTCGGTGCCGGCAGTCTCTGTAGTCTCTGTTCCGGCAGTAGCGTCTGTGCTATCCGCACTTCCGGCATTGCTTCCTGCACAGCCGGCAAGAAGAGACATGGTCATTGCAGCTGCGAGTAATAAACTCATCCATTTTTTCATAATAATTTCCTCCTTTTAGCGGCAAAAAAATAACCGCAAATTTATTTACACGTTATCGTATCGCAAATTCCTGTTATTGTCAATTATATTTATACCAAAAAAGGGGAAAATATACATTGAATGAAAGGAGGTTTTCAATAATGAATAACAAAGCATTAGACTGCACTGCTTTAACCATTGCGATTATCGGTGCGATTAACTGGGGATTGATCGGCTTCTTTTCCTTCGATCTCGTTGCTTTTATTTTTGGTAATCTTTCCTGGGTTTCCAGAATTATTTATGCCATCGTCGGAATCTGTGGACTATATCTTATTACATTTTATATGTATGCCGGCGGGAAATCAGACGGCGAGGCATAGAAAAGAGTGTACAGCAAGCCCGAAAGAACCTCACCAGGTGCTCTGATCAAAAAGAGGCGTTGTTTCGAAAACAGCGCCCCTACATATCAGATATTTTCAATTGTAAATCCGATTTACCAATCATTCGGAAAGAAGAGACTTCGGATCAATCTGCTTTCCGTCCCTCCAGATTCTTTCGAGATCATAGAACAGACGGTTCTCCTGATCGAACAGATGAATGATGATATCACCAAAATCAAGAAGAATCCAGTTGGCACTGTCGTATCCTTCAGATTGTTTCATCGGATATCCCGCACGGCCGAGCTTTTCTTCGACTTCATCGGCAAGAGCCTGTAACTGATTACGGTTCTTACCGCTTGCAATCAGGAAATAATCGGCAAGGACAGATACTTCGCTGATGTCAATTACACGGATATCTTCTGCCTTTTTATCTTCCAATGCTTCAATTGCAAGGCCGGCCATCTTTTTAATTTCTTCTACAGTTAACTTTCCCATGGAATCCTCCTTTATGAATACTGACTGTAAAAATCATAGGTTTTCTGTGTCATGGTATCTACAACACTGCCTGTACTGTGCAGATAAGAGAGTGTATCCTCAAGAATCATCAGTAAAGCCTTGTCCAGATCTTCAAATGCAGCTTTACGGATAGCACTTAAATTTGGTGCCTGCTTTCTTCCGGGCTCCATGTAATCTGCAATATAAATAATCTTTTCCAAAAGACTCATATCCGGTCTCCCTGTTGTATGATTCAGAATCGCGTTAATAATGTCCTGATCATGAATGTCAAATTCTTCCATGGCTAGGAAGCTTCCAACCTTGGCATGAAGAAGCTGCGGGTTCTTTAGCTCAGCTCCGTTCATCTGGATATTATGCTTTTTGCATAGAAAAATACGCTTTTCGTTCGTCAGACATTTGGCACAATCATGTAAAAGACCTGCAATCTGGGCTTTTGTAATGTCCGCATCATAACGCATGGCAAGACAGGCTGCCGTATAGGTAACCCCCAGCGTATGCTCAAAGCGCGCGCTGTCCAGAGTCTTTTCCATTTTCTTACGGATTTTTTTAATATCAGCAGATTTCATTGTTGTCCTCCGGTTTATCTGGGTAGTTCAATTTTCTTATGATCTTTGTTCTCTTTGTAAAGTACAATCTTTTTTCCAATGACCTGTACCACCTGGGAACCGGTTCTTTCCGCAAGAATCTGCGCCATGGCATTCGGATCTTCCATGCAGTTTTTAAGAACAGCGAGTTTCACAAGCTCTTTCCTGTTAAAACTTTCACGTACGGCTTCAGTAACCTCGGGAGTAAGTCCGGACTTGCCAATCTGGAAAACCGGTTCAATATTCATTGCCAGACCTTTTAAATATGCACGTTGCTTACTTGTCATAATCAAGTTCTCCTATTTGTAATAATCAAAGGAAAGGCCGTACATTCTTACGGTGTCCCCCTCCTGAATACCAAGTTCCTCTAACTGTTCTAATATTCCGTTTAATTTCAGGAAATTCTGGAAGAAGGTAAAGCCTTTTTCAGATTCCAGATTTGTATAACCCAGCATCTTTTCAATGCGGGGACCCTCTACCACATATTCATCCGATTCTTCGTCATAGGTTACACTGTATGGCTCATCGCTGTCAGCCAGCATATATTCCGGAAAGAATTCCTGTTCGAAAACGATGGGCTTTTCGTCGATGCCGTCAAGCATATGACGTACCTCGTAAAGCAGCTCACGGATGCCTTCTCCGCTTAATGCAGAAATCGGGTAAACTTTGATTCCTTTCGGTTCAAACTCTTTGCGAAGACGTTCCACCGGATCCTCTTCGCCTTCCTGTATAAAAATCATATCCGTCTTATTTGCAGCAATGACCTGTGGTCGTTTTGCAATTTCGGGATTGTAATTTTCCAATTCTTTATTGATTGCATAAATATCTGCAATCGGATCTCTTCCCTCGGTCGATGCCACATCCACAATGTGGATCATAACCTTGGTACGTTCAATATGCCGCAGAAATTCAAATCCAAGTCCCACACCCTCGGAAGCTCCTTCGATGAGTCCCGGAATGTCTGCAATGACGAATCCTTTGGCACCTTCTAAATCCACAACGCCAAGATGCGGGTTTAAGGTTGTGAAATGATAATTGGCAATCTTTGGACGGGCATTGGAAACCTTCGTAAGGAAAGTGGATTTACCCACATTCGGGAATCCTACAAGACCAACATCTGCGATTACCTTAAGCTCCAGTAAAAGCTCCATTTCTTTGGCAGGCTGTCCCGGCTGGGCATACTTCGGCGCCTGCATGGTACTGGTTGCATAATGATGATTACCGTTACCGCCCTTGCCGCCCTGTAACAGGACGAAGCGACGGTTCTCTCCGGAAAGATCGGTAATAACCTTACCGCTTTCGGCTTCTTTTACAACAGTTCCCTCCGGCATCTTCAAAATAATATCGGAGCCGTCTTTTCCACGGCATTTCTTCTTGTTTCCGTTTTCGCCATCTTCTGCATGATATTTCCGTACATGACGATAATCGGCGAGTGTATTCAGACCATCATCTACTTCTAAAATGACGCTGCCTCCATGACCGCCATCGCCGCCATCCGGTCCGCCGCTTGGTACATATTTTTCTCTGCGGAAGGATACATGACCGTCTCCGCCTTTTCCGCTTCTTACGATAATTCTGGCTCTATCTGCAAACATGACCTGCCTCCTTTGATCTGTGGTCTGGGGAATAATAGCAAAAGGCTTCAAACGGAAATGTTTGAAGCCTGATCACTTTTGTACTATTTCTCTACCGGATAAACGGAAGCCTGTTTCTTATCTCTTCCTTTTCTTTCGAACTTAAGCACTCCATCAACTAATGCAAACAGTGTATCATCACCGCCGCGTCCAACGTTGATGCCGGGATGAATCTTAGTTCCGCGCTGTCTGTATAAAATATTACCTGCTTTTACGAATTGTCCGTCAGCTCTTTTCGCACCTAATCTCTTGGATTCGGAATCTCTACCGTTCTTGGTAGAACCAACACCCTTCTTATGAGCGAAAAATTGAAGGTTCATATTTAACATGGTCTACACCTCCTTAAATTTCAGTTCACAATATTTCTTCGATTTGAAGAATTTCTTCTGACTGCCGTAGCCATCTACGACATGTTCAATCCCCAGAACAAAGGAATCCATTAACAGCTTCTGCGCTTCGTTTAAAGGCTCTTTAAACTGACAGGATATGTATCCGTCGGTCTCTTCCGTTTCCACATCGAGGGATGCCTTTGTTAACTGATCCAGTGAATTGATGGTATTAATTACCAGAACAGAAATTGCAGCACACACGATATCACTGCCGGAATTGGCATAGCCTGCATGTCCTGCACAGACAAAACCTTTGTATTCCCCGTCTTTCGATTGTATAATGGTTACTGTTGTCATCTTAACCTGTTTCTATGCATACTATGCGTTGATCTTTTCAATCTTAACCTGAGTGTATGCTTGTCTGTGACCGTTCTTCTTATGATAACCGGTTTTTCTCTTATACTTGTAAACGATCACCTTACGATATCTGCCCTGTTCCATAACAGTTGCAGTTACGCTTGCGTTCGCTACATCACCGGCAACCTTAAGCTCCTTATCGCTTACAGCGACAACCTGGTCAAATGTTACAGTAGCTCCTGCTTCCGCATCAAGCTTTTCTACCTTGATGATATCTCCTTCGGAAACTTTGTACTGCTTTCCACCTGTTGCAATGATTGCGTACATATGGCACCTCCTATACTAACCATAAATGGTTTACTCGCTAGCTTCGGTGGTGTTTCGGGGAGTCCTGAAGACACACTTATACCTCACTATGCGGCATACTCAATTAAAATACCATCAAAGTTCTATGTTGTCAAGCATTTCTTTTAAAGGCTTATTAAATTTTTTACGGGTAACCTCGACAATTCCCAGCGGCGTCAGATCCACGACACGGCATGGCAGCTTATCTTCCTTAAGAAACCGGTCGAAACAGGTCAATAACTGCTGTTTATGCGGTTCCTCTTCCATATTAATAAAATCCACCACGATAATACCGGAATGATTCCGCAGCCGCAGCTGGCGTGCTATTTCAGAAGCCGCTTCGCAGTTCATGGCAAACACCATGTCTTCCTTGCTGTTTCCTTTTTTTTCGCTTCCTTTTCCGGAATTTACATCAATGACTGTCATGGCCTCGGTTTTCTGGATAATCAGATAACCGCCGTTTTTCAGCCAGACCTTTTCGGACAGAGCCTCTTTTAAATGCGTGGAAATGGAATACAGCTTTTCAAGCGGATAAGAGGTATCGGTATAAAGCCGGAGCCTTTCAGCAGGAAAAAGACATTGCAGTTCTTCATAAATTCCGGGATCCTCCGTCACAATCTCTTCATAGGAAGAAATCGGAATTCCTTTGATGTAGGAAATATATTCCGGTGTATCCTGATACAGACAGCTGTAAATACTCCGATGGGATGAAGCTTCCCTGATCCTTACCGCATTCCTGATCAGTTCCTCCATTTCGCAAAAGACTTCTTCATAGTCCTTCAATGCTTCAATGTTAGTACGGATGGTAAAACCAAAGTCACGCCTTCCGGGGATACCTCTGGCAGATAAGGCTTCTCTAAAGGAAGCCGTCACAGAAGAGGACAGCTTCTTCGAAAAATGCATGCCCTTTCCGTTTACACGGCAGATACAATAGCGACCGACCAGGTCAATATCTGTCCTGGCAGTCGGAAGCTTGTCTCCCATGCCCATCCGTTCAATCTGGACGAGAATTTCATCTCCTGCTTTCAAAGCATCGTCCGGTTTACCATTCGATATAACGGTATTTCCGGATCTGTCTTTACAAGATGGCAGAGGCAGATAGACCTTCCGGTCCTTTTGCACGGCCACAAAGCCGGCTCCCATGGACGGTAATACGCGATCCACGCGTCCAACATATACATTTCCCACCAGATCGCCTTTTCCCGGTGAAAAAAATACCTGCAGTGCATCGGGCCGGTAATCTGAAAAGGTGAACACCAGAATACGGTCTGCTTTACGAATGACTATGATTTTTCCCATAACAGTGGTACGAACTCTCCTTCCCGTTCCCGATAGGTTTCAATTCTGTGAACCGTATAACCAAATGGTGGAAGCTCATAAGAAATAGAATTACAAAAGCTCTCGAGAACGAAGCCCGGCTTGATATTTCCGCCGCTGCTGGCATTTAATTTCATATAGATCCGTTCCTTTGCTTCTTCGTCTGCTTTTCCGAGTGCACACGATACCACAGACAGCTCATAAATGCTTTCCTTTAAATTAATTTCCTTATGACCACGCTTGGTTTCCTTTACGACAGGGATATTGTCCTGCTCATAAAAAGCAAGCAGCTTTTTCATGAATCCATCCGGAAGGACGACACTGTCACGGATGGTCACGTAATAGGAAGCAGCCTCTACACTTGCCATGGCATTGCCCTCGGCATCGTCTAAAAGCCGGACATCGAGAATATCGATTCCTTCCACCATGGCAGACTGTAAAGCGGTTTTTAATTCTTCGGTACTGTTTAAGCTGCAAAGCTCCAGATCAAAGTATTCCCCGCTGCTCGTGTGTCCAACCGATAACGGAGCCGCAAAGGAAAGCTTCTGATGAGGAGAAAATCCTTCGGAATATGCCACATCAATTTCTGCCCTGCGGATGGCTTTCTGGAAATAGCGCATCACATCCAGATGTCCGATGAATTTTACAGGACCATATTTTGAAAATTTCACTCTGACCTTCATAATTTATTCTTCTGCTCCTTCTCTGATACGTGGCTCCATACAGATTCCTGTGTGATATTTGGCTGCACCGCATCCGTTACACTGCTGTTTACAGTTTAAGGTTACGGTTTCCTCCTGCGCTTTATGCCATTCCCGTAAAAGGAATTCTCTGGTTACGCCACAGTCCAGAAAATCCCATGGAAAGACTTCATCATCCTCACGGAGCCTTGTCGTATAAAAGTCCGGATCAATGCCACATTCATCAAAGACAGAAAGCCATACATCATGCTTATAATATTCACTCCACGCATCATAGATACAGCCTCTTTCGTAGGCGCGCAAAATGGCTTTGTTTAAATTTCGGTCACCCCTTGCAAGAACACTTTCAAGGACGCTCACATCAGCCTCATGCCAGTTGTATTTAATGCTCTTCTGATTCAACTGGCTCATAATCGAGGTCCTTGTGAGATAGGCTTTTTCAAGAAACTGCTCCTTCGTACACTGGGGAGCCCACTGGAACGGAGTGAACGGCTTGGGGATAAAGAACGAGGTGCTTGCCACGATCTGCACCCTTCCGTTTCGTTTTTCCTTAGGAACGGTCTCATAAAATTCGGCTGCAATCTTATTACAAAGTTCTGCAATGCCACGGATATCGTCTTCGGTTTCAAAAGGAAGTCCGAGCATAAAGTAAAGCTTTACCCTGGTCCAACCGCCTTCAAAAGCAAGGTGGGCACCATGCAGGATGACTTCTTCGGTCAATCCTTTGTTAATCACATTACGAAGGCGCTGACTTCCTGCTTCCGGTGCAAAGGTCAGACTGCTCTTTTTGACGTCCTGTACTTTATTCATGACATCTAAGGAGAATGCATCAATTCGCAGCGAAGGAAGAGATATATTGACCTTCCGGCGTTCACATTCGTCGATCAGGAAATCCAGAAGCTCCGGAAGGAACGTGTAATCGCTTGAGCTTAACGAACTTAAGGAAATCTCTTCATGTCCTGTATTTTTCAATAATTTAATGGCCTTATCCTCCAGAAAAACAAGGCTCCGTTCCCGCACCGGACGGTATAACTGTCCTGCCTGGCAGAACCGGCAGCCGCGGATGCAGCCCCGTTGGATTTCAAGTACGACACGGTCCTGTGTAACCTTAATAAACGGAACGACGGGTTTTTCCGGATAATACGTTTCGGAAACATCACAGACCAGTTCCTTGTGAATCACATCCGGGATTTCCGGCACAAGCTTCTTCCTCTCCGCAATCGTGCCATCCTCATGATAGGTAACCTCGTAGAGGGAAGGTACATACATTCCGGGAATGCAGGCTGCCTTCCGTAAAAAGTCCTGTCGGCTGCATCCCTTCTTCTTGCATTCCTTATAAAGATCAATCAGTTCCCGGTAACGGGTCTCTCCTTCTCCAATATAGAAGATGTCAAAGAAATCTGTGATAGGCTCCGGATTATAGGTACAAGGGCCTCCACCAATGACAATCGGATCTTTATCCATACGATCCTTTGCAAGGAGCGGTATGCCGGATAAATCCAGCACCTGTAAAATATTGGTATAACACATTTCATACTGGATCGTAATTCCAAGGAAATCAAACTCCGTAATCGGATCCTGCGATTCCAACGCAAAAAGCGGGATATGTTTTTCTCTCATGATCCGGTCAAGATCCACCCATGGGGAATATACGCGTTCGCACCATACATCCTCAAAAGAATTCAGCATATCATAAAGAATCTGGATGCCCAGATGGGACATGCCGATTTCATACACATCCGGGAAGCACATGGCAAACCGGATCTCCACTTCTTCCGGATTCTTCATAACTGCATTGACTTCGTTTCCAATATAACGGGCAGGCTTTTCCACCTGCATTAAAATTTCTTCACTTAACTGAAGCTTTCTCATGGTTCAATAATGCCCTTCCATCCTGCATGAGCTGTTCTAAGGATACGGACTCATTCATCTGTTGCAGGAACATATCGCAATCAAGGCTGCGATAGTGCCATTCCATCTTGTGGGCAACAATAAATCCACCCAACAACAAAAAGGAAACAAAAATCCGGAACCGCAAGCTCCTCCATCCCGGAGAAGTACCTTTTCCACGATCCATGTTTCCCATTGAAGTCTCCCTGAAAGAAGGAGCTTCCAAAATGTGCTGTCGTTCCTGCATAAGCTGATGATTCCTCTGATTTTCCAGACGAATACCCCGTAGCAGCTCTAATTTTTTATCGGTACTGATACTCATCATGTTGTCCCATTCATTTATTTTTATCAATATATGACGGGACCATTCAAATATGTCTCTTAATGAATAATTCTTGTAACTATTCTTTATCTCTTATCCAGTTCCTCAGTAATTTCTTCCCAGGTAACGCCGCGTTCCACCATCAGAACCATCATATGATACAGAAAATCTGCAATTTCATACTTGATTTCATTAGCGTTCGGATTTTTGGCAGCAATGACGATTTCCGTTGCTTCTTCACCAAGCTTCTTGAGAATCTTATCAATTCCCTTATCAAACAGATAATTGGTATAAGACCCTTCCTTGGGATTTACCTTACGGTCCTTGATGACATTTAAAACGGATTCAAATACCAGAAGCGGATTCGATTCCGAATATTCCTTCTTCATAATTTCATTAAAGAAGCAGCTGTAATTGCCGGTATGACAGGCTGCCCCAATCTGGGAAACCTTGGCAAGAATGGTATCCTTGTCACAGTCGGCCTTCATTTCCATGACATACTGGAAATGACCGCTGGTTTCACCCTTAAGCCACTGGCTCTGACGGCTTCGGCTGAAATAATTCATACGGCCGCTTTTTAAGGTGGTGCGGTAGGCTTCTTCGTTCATGTATGCCATCATCAGAACTTCCTGTGTCTTATAATCCTGTACAATCACAGGAACAAGACCGTCACTGTTCTTCTTAAGGTCACCCCAGGGGATCTCAGGCTCAAAGGTGTGGACGGCAATCCCGTTTCCGGAACACAGATCCTTAATATCATTTAATTCTTTCGCGTTTTCGTTAACCGCAGGTCCGGTAATTCCGGCAATATGTTCCACGGACAAAAGCTCCAGGATCTTATCAAGAGAGACCTCCGGCAGGGTAACGATAAAAGGCATCTTCGAGATCTCGATGGCCTGTTTGATCGTCTTTTCGGAGATCAGGATAACCTCATTTACATATTCGCTGAGAATGGCTTCGTTGGCCTGAATTTCTTCTGCGGCTGCAATGCAGGCAACGATCTTTTCTTTGCCAAACTTATCGGATACCTCTTTCGTAATCTCAATATTGTCCTCTTTGGAATAATTTAAGGCTGCTTTCGTGCATCCGGCATAAAGCAGTTTCTTAATATCTTCCATACGCTTTACATTACCGGCACCAATGACCGGGAGGTTCGCGCGGCTGCAGATTTCCTTAATGAGATCAAGGGCTGCTTCATGACTTGCATCGTCATAGGAAAGATCAAATACTAAGATTTCATCGGCATTGCATTCGCTGTAAAAGCAGGCAAGCTCTACCGGATTCTCACTGACAATTTCCCGGCTTTTGAAGCCTGTTACAGCACAGCCATCCTTTAAATAAATACATGGTATAAATTTCTTAAACTGTTCCATTGAAACTATAAGCTTCCTTTCGTACTTAATACATCGGTAATTCTTTCGTCCTTCTTCGTGGCTTCATCCAGGGCCTTGGCAAAGCTCTTGAACATGGCCTCGATGATATGATGGGCGTTTACTCCGTCGAGCATCCTGATATGCAGGTTCATTCCTGCCGTATAGGAAACGGCATAAAAGAATTCCCGTACCAGCTCGGTATCGAAGTTTCCCACCATGGGAGCCGTAATCTGTGCATCCATCTTAAAGTAAGGTCTGCCGCCTAAATCTACCGCACACAGACAGAGTGCATCGTCCATCGGCAGAATACAGGAACCGAAGCGTTTGATGGATTTCTTATCTCCAAGAGCTTCTTTGATGGCAGTTCCAAGGACAATTCCCGTATCTTCAACGGTATGGTGTCCATCCACATGAAGATCTCCTGTAACCTTTACGTCAAGATCGAAAAATCCATGACGGGAAAATCCCTCTAACATATGATCGAAGAAACCGATTCCTGTTGAAATCTCAGACTTTCCGGCTCCATCTAAGTTGATGGAAAGAGCAATATCGGTTTCTTTTGTTTTGCGTTTTACGGAAGCGTTTCTGTTCATCCGGTTCACAACCTTTCTTAAGATCTATTCAAACCTAACTTTAATCGAGTTTGCGTGTGCGGTCAAGCCCTCTTTTTCAGCAAACAGTTCAATTTCTTTATGAACCTTTTCCAAAGCATCTCTGGAATAGGAAATAATACTGGTTTTCTTAAGAAAATCATCCACATTTAACGGGGAGAAAAATCTTGCGGTTCCGTTCGTTGGTAAAATGTGGTTTGGTCCTGCAAAATAATCACCCAAAGGCTCGGAGGAATATTCACCAAGAAAAATTGCTCCGGCATTTTTTACTTTGGTCATGGTCTCATAAGGATTCTTCGTCAGAATCTCCAGATGCTCCGATGCAATTTCATTGACGGCATCAATGGCCTGATCCATATTTTGGGCAATGAGGATATAGCCGTAGTGATCAAGAGACTTCCGGATAATCTCCTCACGGGACAACTTCTTCGTAAAGGCTTCCACCTCTTCGGATACCTTGTCGGCAAGCTCTCTGCTTGTGGTAATTAAAATTGCACTTGCCATCTCATCATGTTCTGCCTGGGATAACAGATCTGCGGCAACATAACGGGGCGTTGCACTTTCATCGGCAAGCACCAGAATCTCACTGGGACCTGCAATGGAATCGATGCTGACATAGCCAAAGCATGCTTTCTTGGCAAGGGCAACGAAAATGTTACCGGGGCCTGTGATCTTATCCACCTTCGGGACACTTTCGGTTCCAAACGCCATTGCAGCAATCGCCTGTGCGCCGCCGACCTTGTAGATTTCATCGACACCGGCAATATCTGCGGCAACCAGTGTTCCGGGATTGACCTTACCGTCCTTTCCGGGAGGAGTCGACATAATAATACGGGAAACACCTGCAACCTTTGCAGGCAGTACATTCATTAATACGCTGGACGGATAAGCGGCCTTACCGCCGGGAACGTAAACACCGGAAATGGAAATGGGCGTAATCTTCTGTCCTAAAATGGTTCCGTTATCCTCCGGAACAATCCAGCTGTTGTGCATCTGTTTCTGATGGAATTTACGAATGTTTTCAGCAGAATGCTTCATCACCTCAATGAAGTTTTCTTCAAGCTGTGCATAAGCCTCGTCAATTTCTTCCCTTGTAACACGGATCTTTTCCGCATTCATTTCACAATGATCGAACTTCGAGGTATATTCAAAAAGTGCCTCATCTCTTCTTGCACGGACATCCCCGATAATGTCATTTACCGTCTTTTCATATTGTCCATAGCTGTTCGGGCTTCTTTTTAAAAGGCTTTCGAGCAGATTGTTTTTCGTCTCATCCGTCAGTTCTACAATACGCATTATTCTATCCTCCATTGGTACTTCCATTAATTATTTTCACACAGTACTTTCATTTTGGAAATCAGATCCTTGATCCGTTCCGATTCCATCTGCATGCTGACCTGATTCACAATCATTCTGGCAGATAACGGACAGATCTCTTCTAATACCTCAAGACCGTTCTCCCGTAAGGTCGATCCGGTTTCCACGATATCCACGATCACATCGGAAAGACCGACAATCGGTCCAAGCTCCACAGAGCCGTTCAGCTTGATGATATCTACGGTCTGATGCTTTTTGTTATAAAAATAATCCTTGGCAATAATCGGATACTTGCTTGCAACACGGATCCGCTCATGATGCTGTAACAATTCCCTTGCAGAAGCCGGTCCACATACGCACATCCGGCACTTGCCAAAGCCAAGATCCAGCACTTCATAGACACGGCGGTTTTCTTCCAGAATCGTATCCTTTCCGACCACGCCGATGTCCGCAGCCCCGTATTCCACATAAGTAGGGACATCCAGCGCCTTGCTTAAGAAGAATTTCAGTTTTAATTCTTCGTTTACAAAGATCAGCTTACGGGTATTCTTGTCTTTCATTTCTTCGCAGGTAATTCCGATCTGTTCTAACAGATCCAGCGTTTTATTGGCAAGTCTTCCTTTGCCTAACGCAAATGTTAAATAACGATCTTCACTCATGGTTTAAACCTCGGTTCTTTCAGATTCAGGAATCAGGGCAACGCGCTTGCCTTCGCTTCGAAGCGCCTGTGCCGTTTTCAGTTTTTCCGTATAATTACTTTCGGTATAGGTGATCTTCTGTACGACCGGCTTTTCCTGATAGGTGCCGTTCTGACGCTCTAAGGATAAAAGCAGATCATCAATTACAACGGCAAATCCGATGGCCGGAGCACTCTTTCCGAAGCAGCCAAGCAGCTTATCATAACGGCCGCCCTTTACAATCGCATCCCCGACACCATAAGAAAAGGCTTTAAAGATGACGCCGGTATAATAATGATATTTGCTGAGCATGCCAAGATCAAAGGATATATATTTTTCTACGCCATAGGCCTTCAATACTTCATATAATTTCTTAAGGTGCAAAACTGCCTGTTTCGAGGTCTCGTTATGTACCTGGTTTTCTGCTTCATCCAGAATCTCAACCGCTCCGAAGAAGTCCGAGACCTTAAGCAGCCGTTCCCTTTCTTCGATGCAGACATTCCGTTCCTTTAACAGCTCTTCTGCACCGAAGAGGTTCTTACCGGAAATCAGCTCCCGAAGATCCTCTGCGGTCTCTGTGGATAACCCAGCCTCCTCACAAAGGCCTTTAAAGTATTCTACTTCTCCGATGCTTAACTGGAATTCCCTTAAGCCTGTCTGTAATAAGGATTCCACAACCAGGGCAATCATTTCAGCATCAGCTTCGACGGAATCATCGTTCATAAGCTCTGCGCCCATCTGGGTAATTTCCTTTAACTTGCCCTGAAGGCTTCCGGCGTTGATAAAGGTATTTCCTTTATAGCAAAAGCGGATCGGCTGTGTCTCATCCATATAGTATTTCGCTGCACACCGTGCAATGGATGGAGTGAAGTCCGGTCTTAAAACAAGAGTATTTCCTTCTTTATCAAAGAATTTGTACAGTTCCTTGGAGGGAGTTGTACCGATCTCCTTGGAAAATACGTCAAAAAATTCGAAGGTCGGTGTCTCAATACTTTCGTACCCAAAGCTGCTTAGCTTCCTGCCAATGACCTGTTCGATATGCTCCTTGCCGGCCAATTCATTTCCGTAAATATCACGGACACCTTCCGGTGTATGCAATAGTATGTTTTTCATAATGCTTTCCCTTTACTTTTTATGCTGCTGTAAATAATGTACGCTTTAATATAGTAACGTGATAATTGATTAGCACGTTAAATCACTGTTAGTATACGAGACTATGATTCATTTGTCAACTCCCGTTCTTCCAGATCCTTCTGCAGGATGTCAAGGTATGGCACTAATACACCATGCTTCCTTGGAAGACGGTAATCCGGGTTCATTTCTTCATAAAGAAAGCTTTTACGTCCACCCGCCAGGGAACGATCCCAGAAAAAACGGAAAATCTCGTAGGGCAGATAAAAGAACTCATCCCGGTGAGTATAATAAATGAGAAAAAAGGAAATCCCCCCCTGTTTTTCAAAGTTCTCCATAAATTTCACCTGATGCTCATGGATATTCTGAAGTGCAAAACGATCCACGGCGCATTCCTTGGCATCGAAGCAGACCGGAATTCCCTGCACCGCACCGATATAGTCTACTGTACTTTTCTGGTCAAAATAGGCTAAGGTAATGTGTCTGGTATTCTTATCAATATTAATCGGGGTAATCGGAGTCGGAATTTTCTGGATCAGAGCCAGTCCGCTCTCTAAGTACCGCTCGTTCGTCCGGTTGATCATATCCTCGAGGGTAGAGCCTCGAAGCCCTCTGGAATTCCAGGTTGACATCGGTCATTCTTCCTTTCTGGTAACAGGGTTGGCTTAGAATACCATTTCTGTTTCATTACATGAATTTTAATTTTTCGAACAGCTCCGGTTCCGGAATGGTCAGGATCCGGCTGCTTAAATCCGGAAAAGCATCTTCACATTCTGGAAATTCCAGCCGGCAGGCACAGAGCATCTGGCTCTGGATACCAAGCTTTTTCCTGTATCGATCGTTAAATTCACGATCTCCATATTTGTAATCACCAAGCAGAGGGTGTCCGATGGATGCCATATGGGCACGGATCTGATGGGTCTTTCCGGTAATCAGTTCCACTTCCACAAGGGTCTTATCCCCATATTCTGCAAGTGGTTCATATCTGGTTTCAATGTAATCTCCACTGGTATCGTCCCGGCATACGGAAACACGATTCGTTTTAGCATCCTTCTTCAAATACCCTTTTAAGCATTCTTTCTGCAGCCCGGTCCCCTTTACGAACAGATGATAAAATTTCCGGACATCCCGGGAACGGATCCATTTACTCAACACCTGTCCGCCTTTTATGGTTTTGGAACATAAAACGAGTCCACAGGTATTCCGGTCAAGCCTGTTGCATACCGATGGATGAAAGGTCTGCAAATCCTCTTCCGAAAGATCTCCTTTATGCAGCAGATAACCAATCAGCCATTCATTTAAAGAAAGATCCTGATCGGAAGCCTTCTGGGTGAGAATACCAAAGGGCTTATTTAAAATAAGAATATGGTCATCTTCATAAACAATCGGAATGCCCTTAAGAACCTCAAAGGCTTTCCTATAGGAAGAGGTTTTATGAGAACTCTCCTTTTGAAAATTGTTTAAGGTTTCATCAGAGAGATAAAACTGGATTGTATCTCCCACCTTCAGCTTTTCTTTTCCTTCGGCCTTCTGCTTATTGTATTTGATATTCTTTTTACGAAGCATTTTATAGAGAAAACTTTTCGGAGCCTGATCCAGATATTTTCCTAAAAATTTATCAAATCGCTGTCCCGCTTCATTTGAGTTGATTTCTATCTCTTTCATTTGACTTAATTCCTTTTTATTTACATAGAGATGTTTAGAATAAGACCACGTACCGTTTCTTCTTTTGTTTTTGTATCTTCCTGTTCGACAGCCGCAATATTATTTAAACCTTCCGCTCTTGTAATAAACGGCTTATACTCATTTAATATACGAATTTGAAATCCTTTGTAACCGTTTTGTGCTAAAATTGTTTTTATATGATCGGCAAGTTCTGTCGTGTTTACTTTATTATAATGGGTATATCCGAAAATATTATGTCCGGATATCACAATGCAGTCAACAGGCATTATATGATCTCTGCTCGTGATCACCATATCATAACAAACAGTCAGAAGATCAGTTTTTGACGCGATTTCTTTCGCTCGTTCTCCATCGATCGAACGATAAGGAAAGCGTGTAATAACTCCTACAAGCGCTTTCGATGCCGGAAGACATCCGACAATAGCTACTACTGT
>ERZ826146.1560-NODE-1560-length-20553-cov-25.735242_pt1 | contig 20553 bp, 19 predicted proteins | sample MGYA00519857_ERZ826146 | MGnify/ENA primary metagenome ERZ826146 (study PRJEB31778, sample SAMEA3449222) | human gut metagenome | biome: human gut; feature: human-associated habitat; material: faeces | place: United Kingdom | collected 2010/2012 ...
GAAAAAAAGTATGAATTAACAGTCGTATATCAGGCACAAACACCAATATCTAATCATCAACCCAGGAATTCAGATAGTTTTGAGAATCCTTACAGCCTTGAGCTGCGGCTTTTTGGAACCACTTTTTAGCCTTGGCTTTATCTACTGCCACTCCCTGACCGTAAAACAACATGGTAGCAACCGTAAACTGAGCGGATTCCACCCCTCTCTCTGCCGCACGACAAAAATATGGGAACGATTTCGCAATGTCTTTTCTCACTCCATGTCCGTTATAATAAATTGAGCCCAAATTATTCAGCGCCAACGGATAGTCACTCTTTACCGCCTCTTCATAATATTCACGCGCGACATCGTAATCTATTTCCACCCCTTTGCCAAAATGGTACATCATTCCTAAATTATAAGCAGCGGCAGCTTCTCCCATACTTGCAGCTTTCAGGAAACACTCCTGGGCATCTTCAAATTTTCCTTCATCCAGGAAGATAATTCCCAAATCATTGATCTGCCCGGAAGTTATATTTTTAGCTTTCATCAGATATTGCTTTTCAGCCGTAGCCATATCCACAGAAATAATAACTGTCGAAGAATTGGAAAAAGATCCGCTATATTCACATTTCACTTTTTTCCCGTACTCACAGCTATAAACTTCCAGCTGATAGAAATCCTCACTGACAGAATAGTTACCAGTTTCATAAGCATCCAGTTTTCCTTTTCTCTCACCATTCAGGAATATTTCGGCAGCATGATCAGAAGTTACTTTCACTCTCCGCTTAACGAACAGCTGATTGAGCAGTTTTCCGAATAACCCCTGCGCACCGGCATTACTACCGTCTGCAGAAGCGACATTCGAAGCCGGTTGAAAGCCGGGAGGTGAAATTGTATCCACAGCCGGATGTTGCAACAGATCAAGTATGACCGCAGCCAGCTCACTAAACTTCTCTTCCGGATTAGGATAAGCATTCAGCCAGTGTTTATCATTCAGCATCAGTTTCATAGACCCTTTCAGATCAGTAGGATCTATGCGGAAAGGTATAATAGGCTTATTGCTGCTAAAGCCAATATTCAGTTCACTACGCACCCAGCGGGATATTTGAGACGTTTCAGAAAAGACAATCAGGAACACTTTACAGGTCACAATAGCTTCTTCAATAATATCACCATACTCCGCTCCGGGTCTTATGTCACGCGGAGCCATCCAACACTTGATCCTGTTACTTTCTAATGCATGACATATTGCCTGTGCCGTCTGTATATTGGCACTTGAATAGCTAATAAACACTTCATGATCCATAATCTTTATTGTATATATTCAACTTAGGTTTACACACTCCACGACACCGATACAATCCTGAATTCAGACGGATGTTGGTTGCTAAGATAATGAAATTCTTAGTAATACAAAAAATAATTGTATCTTTACACCGCAATAATTAAAAATACAACGGCTATGGCACATCATCTCAACACCAACAAACAGTTTATGGTCGGCAATGGCATTCTGGCTTTTGCCGTCATTTTTGTCGTAGTTATTTTCATTTATATGAGCTTACGCCTGCAACGGGAAAACCAGGCAGAACGACATTATATTGAAACTTATACGATCAGCCTGGTAAAAGGATTTGCCGGAGATTCCATTTCGCTGTTCGTCAATGACAGCCTTATCGCCAATCAAGTCATGCAAGAAGAAGCCTTTACGATAGAGGTCGGTCGGTTTGCAGAACAAAGCGCACTGATGATTGTAGACAATAAAACGGAAATAGCATCCGTTTTCGATCTCAGCGAGAAGGGAGGAACTTATCAGTTTGAAAAAGAAACGGACGGAATCAAACAGCTTGCTAAATAAGAGTCTGCTTAATATCAGGAGCTCCTTATCCCAAGCACCTTATATCTCTGTGCGATACTTCTTCAATTCTTTACGCAGAGCAAGAGCCTTGCCATCTGTAAACCGGTCCAGCAACTCCCAGAAACGCTCACTGTGGTTCATCTCACGAGTATGACACAACTCATGCAGAAGCACATAGTCGATCAGGTGAGAAGGCAACAGAACAAGATAATAGGACAGATTTATATTTTTTCTCGCTGAGCAACTCCCCCAGCGTCCCTGGCTGGAGTTTATCTTCACACTGGCATAAGGCAATCCACATTGTGCCGAAAGATGCTCCAAACGAAGAGGAAGAATACTTTTCGCATTCCGCCTCAAAGATTCTTCGATCACTTTACGCAACCAGTTCTGTAGATTTTCATCAGTAAAATCCGCTTGAGGAGGACATACGATCTTCATGACACCCAATCGCGAATTAGCCAAAAACTGCTCCTTTTCACCTAAGATGAGAGATAGTTTGAAATGCTCGGCATCAATCTTATAGTTTAAGTCAATCAACGGACGGGCAACCTTCTGACGGGAAAGCAGCAACTTACTACGAAGATTCTCAATGGCACGCTTCACCTCTTTCGTTGTGGTGCCGGGAGGCACCGAAACGTAGACCGCATCGCTTTTGGTACGAAACACCAAACTGCGCGCACGTGGATTGACACGCACTATCAAACTTCCCAATTCATCATCTTCTATCACTGTATCCATTTTCTCCTCCTTAACCGATGCTGCAAAAATAATAAAAAAAGAAGCCGGTGGCGAAAAAAGTGATATTCAATGCAACTTTATAGTAACTCGCAACGTCTAATCCATATAAACTCATATTAAAATCAACTATCAATTATGAAAAGAAACACATTGACTGCATGGCTGCTCGGAATAATTCTGATATTCTCCGCCACCTCCTGTTTTAATGGCCCTATTGTGAAAGGCAGTAAAAACTACATCACCAAAAAAGAGAATCTGGAACATTTCAATGACATCAGCATGTCCGGAAGTGCCAACATCATCTACCAGCAAGACTCCTCCTCCCGCATCGAGATTTACGGTTCGGACAATATCGTAGAACTCTTGGAAACAAAAGTAAACGGAAAAACATTGAATATAAAATTTAAAAAGAATGTCAATATCATCGACAAGGGCAAACTAGAGATCAAAGTTTTCTCACCGGACCTGAACGGACTGACACTCAACGGATCGGGTGGCATTCTCTTTGCGAACGGCATTCACACCGAGGGAGATCTTAAAGTAACGATCAACGGTTCGGGTAATTTAGGAGGAAGTACATTCGATACCGGGCATCTGGCCATCGCAATTCATGGTTCGGGCGATGTCAGGCTCAAACAAATCGACAGCAAGACCTGCTCTGCAAGCATTTCCGGATCGGGCAACATCACCCTTGACGGCATGACAGGCGCAGCAAAGTACAACATATCAGGTTCCGGCAATATCAAAGCTGCCGACCTGGAAGCTACGGACGTATATGCAGGTATCTCGGGTTCGGGTAACATCAGCTGCTTCGTCAACGGCAAACTAGGCGGGCACGTCAGCGGAAGCGGCAACGTCGCTTACAAAGGAAATCCTCAGGCTATTGATTTCCCTCACAAGAAGCTCCGCAAACTAGACTAAATCCATAAACATCCCAAAAACATAAAAGGGCTACTGCATCTCGCGGTAGCCCATTTATTTAGTTAGTTTCATTATAAAAAATTTGAGAGAATTGAAAACTTCACAGTTTCGCTTTCGATGTTGTTTTAATTAAAGCACACTAACTATATTATATGTTTAAAGCAAATGAAAATGTCTATTCTTTCATAACCTGCACCTTGTTGATCTTCGCAAGGCTGTCAGCCAATGCCTGATCTGCTTTCAGCTCATTTGACAGAGCTACCGACGGTGCGGTCACCTGTTTACCAATGGTATCCGTTGCCAATACTCTTCCATCATCTCCGGAAAAAGAATGTTGCGCTACATTTCCTAATGAAAGAATGATTGCAATCACAGCAGCGGCCTTGAACAGGGGGATGAATCTTCCTGTCAGTGTCAGACGCTTTGCCTTCACTACCGGAGTTTCCACCTGTGCCAGAATACGTGCGTCAAAGTCTTCGCCCAGTCCTACCTCCTGCTGAACCTGCTGATAAACAAACAAGTTTTTATAGCGGAGCAAATGAGCGGGTACTTCCTCCTTTGTGAAGAAGTCGCGCAACACAGATTCCTCCTCCACGGAAGTTTCGCATTGCCAATATCGCTCCAGGAGCTGTTCTATATCCTTATAATCCATATTCGTCAATTTCTAAATACCTTTGTTTTACTTTTTGCCTGGCTCTGAAGAGATTCACTTTGACTTGTTCCTCTGTCAGATTCAGCAAGGTTGCAATTTTTTTATAGCTTTCACCTTCAATGTCCCTCAGTTGCATGATAAGCCGCTGTTTTTCGGGAAGTTCGTTTACCAGTCTATTAATAATGTTCATTCTTTCATCATGAATCATCTGGTCATACGGACTGTTTGCATCAGGTTCTTCCTCCATTTCGGGGGTGAGTTCCACGTTTTGAGCTTCTTTCTTTTGACTCCGGTCTATCGCCAGGTTCTTTGCCACTGTCAGGCAATAGGCTTCGACCGATTCAAATTGAGACCACTCATCACGCTTATTCCACACTCTTATCATGGTGTCCTGAACGACATCCTCGGCTTCGGCCCTATCCAGGGTGATTCTGAGAGCCAATCGAAAGAGTTTATCCTTCAACGGCAAAATATCGTTTCGGAAGCTGATTTCTTGCATCTCTATAATAATGACGGGCTAGGATATGAAAAGTTACAGTCGCCCACTACTTTTTTTTGAATTATTTTTTTATTCTTGTTCCACCAGAGTTATTAATCGCTGATGCTAAGGTGATTACCACTTCAGAAACTCCTGCATTTATTGCTTCAAAAGAATTTTCCAACTTAGGAATCATACCTCCTTGAATAACGCCATCGGCTACATATTGTTCAAATTCGGTACGGGTGATTTGAGGAATCACACTGTCGTCATCATTCTCGTCACGCAACACACCTTTCTTCTCGAAACAATACACCAATGTCACATCAAACAGAGCCGACAACGCTTTCGCTGTCTCCCCGGCAATGGTATCTGCATTCGTATTCAACATATTGCCGTGACCGTCATGTGTCAATGGAGCCATCACGGGAACAACGCCTTTATGTATCAAATCCGACAATAAAGTGGCATCCACCTGTTCCACATCCCCCACAAACCCGTAGTCTACTTCTTTCACCGGACGTTTCACCGAACGGATTACATTCATATCCGCTCCGGTCAATCCGAGTGCATTGACTCCGCGTGCTTGCAGACCTGCCACAATGTTTTTATTCACCAATCCGCCGTACACCATCGTTACGACTTTCAACGTTTCGGCATCGGTAATCCGACGACCATTTACCATTTTGCTTTCAATACCCAGTTGCGCGGCAATCTTTGTTGCCGAACGACCGCCACCATGAACCAACACTTTATGTCCGTCAATAGCGGCAAAGTCATTTAACAACTGACGAAGGGTGGCTTCCTCTTCTACGATTTTGCCACCCACCTTAATTACTGTTAGTTTTTCTCTCATTTCTTGATTTCTAATAAGTTCACCGAATGGAGAATCCGGCTCCGGCACCCTGCCGGTTATTCCAAATAAGTATATCCGTAAAGCCCCGAACGATAGTTGGAAAGGAATTCTTTTCCTTCTTCCAAGGAGATTTTTCCTTCTTTCACTGATTTAGTCACCCAAGTTTCGAGCGTACGTACCAGCTTCTTCGGATTGTACTGCACATAGTCCAACACCTCCGCTACCGTTTCTCCGTCGATAATCTGTTCGATATTATATCCTTTCTCGTTCACCGAAACATGCACGGCGTTCGTATCACCGAACAAATTATGCATATCTCCTAAAATCTCCTGATAAGCACCCACCAGGAATACAGCCACATAATAAGGTTCTGTTTTCTTCAGTGCATGTACAGGCAGATAATGAGCCACGTTACGGGTAGAGATAAAGTTGGCAATTTTGCCGTCCGAATCACAGGTTATATCTTGCAAGGTAGCCGAACGCTCCGGTTTTTCATCCAATCGCTGAATAGGCATGATCGGGAATATCTGGTCAATCGACCAGGCGTCGGGAAGCGACTGGAAAAGCGAGAAGTTGCAGAAGTATTTGTCAGCCAACAGCTTGTCGAGTCCCTTCAGTTCTTCCGGGATATGCTTCAGCCGCTTTGCCAGTGAGTTTATTTCGCGGCACACGCTCCAGTACATCCGCTCTATCTCGGCGCGTGTCTTGAGGTCTACCATGCCGTGTTCGAACAGGTCGAGGGCGTCCTCGCGTATCTGCTCGGCGTCGTGCCAGTCCTCCAACATGGTGCGCGGATTCAGGTTGTCCCAGATGTCGTATAGGTCTTTCACAAGCTTGTGCGAGCTTTCCGTAGGCTCATATTCCTCGTCCATCTCGGGCAGTGACGCCGTTTCGAGCACGTCGATGACAAGCACCGAGTGGTGGGCGGAAAGCGAGCGGCCGCTCTCCGTGATGAGGTTCGGGTGCGGAGCGCCGTAATGGTCGGCCGCTTCCACGAAGGTGTAGATGCAGTCGTTGACGTATTCCTGGATTGAATAGTTTACCGAACTCTCGCTGTTGGGCGAGCGGGTGCCGTCGTAATCTACGCCGAGACCGCCTCCGCAGTCAACGAAGTCAACGTTGTAGCCCATCTTGTGCAGCTGCACGTAGAACTGCGACGCTTCCTTCAGAGCCGTCTGTATGCGGCGTATCTTGGTTATCTGGCTGCCTATGTGGAAGTGTATCAGGCGCAGGCAGTCCTTCATGTCCTTCTTTTCGAGTATTTCAAGTGCCGACAGCAGCTCGGAACTTGTCAGTCCGAACTTGCTCGCGTCGCCGCCGCTTTCCTCCCATTTACCGCTGCCCGACGATGCCAGCTTTATCCTTATGCCGAGGTTGGGCCTGACGTTGAACTTCTTGGCGGCGCGGCTTATGATGTCGAGCTCGTTCAGTTTCTCCACCACAATGAAGATTCTCTTGCCCATTTTCTGCGCGAGCAGTGCCAGCTCTATGTAGCTCTGGTCCTTGTATCCGTTGCAGATTATGAGCGAGTCGCTTTGGCACTGTACGGCAAGCACGGCGTAAAGCTCGGGTTTCGAGCCGGCTTCGAGGCCGAGGTTGAACTTCCGTCCGTGGCCGATTATTTCCTCGACTACGGGCTGCATCTGGTTGACCTTGATGGGATAGATGATGAAGTTCTCACCCTTGAAGCCGTATTCCTCTGACGCTTTCTTGAAGCAGCTCCATGTCTTCTCAATCCTGTTGTCGAGGATGTCGGGAAAACGCAGCAGCACCGGCGGTGTCACGTCGCGCAGGGCGAGTTCGTCCATAACGTCGTGCAGGTCAATCTGCGTGTCGTCCTTGCATGGAGTGACATACATGTCGCCGTTTTCGTTGATGCCGAAATAGGATGTTCCCCATCCGCTGATGTTGTAAAGCTCGTTAGAGTCTTCAATAGTCCATTTCTTCATTTGGGCGTGGTGGTTTTATTGTTGTTAGCATTATTAGGGGTCGGGCGTGACCGTGTGTAATCCGTTGTGTGCCAATGTGTTGCGCCGTTCCGTAGGGATGGCGTTGCAAAAGGCCGTCTTTTGGCCTGCGAAAGGCCACCTTTTAGCGGCTGAAAGGCCGTCTTTCAGCGTGCCGTTTGCCGCCTTTTGCAAAGCGGGTGGCTGCCGCCTGCCGCGCCGTCGTCGGCCGTCCGGCTTCCGTGCAGCGTCCGCCGCGCTATATGCCAAGCATTTCGCGCAGCCTCTCCACCGACACTTTTATCTTCTCGTAGTTGTCGAGCAGGTTCACGTCGAGCGTGTGTTTCGCCTTTGCATAGTAGCCCTCGCGGCGTGCGAGCTGCCCGGTCACGAAGTCAAGCAGCTCGTCCTTGTCCTTGCCTTCAAGCAGGGGGCGGCGCGTCTTGCCCATCTTCAGGTGGGCGCAAAGCACTTCAGGCGAGGCTTTCAGGTAGACGGTGTCGCCCTGCGAGTTCATGTATTCCATGTTGTCGAAGAAGCACGGCGTGCCTCCTCCGCAGCTCAGCACAACGTCCTCGAACTCCGCCGCCTCGTGCAGCAGCCTGCGTTCTATCTCCCTGAAGCCGTCTTCGCCACGCTCGGCGAAGAGCTGCGGCACCGTCTTGCGCATGCGTCCCTCTATGTACCAGTCAAGGTCGTAGAACTGCATTCCCAGCTCTTTGGCCAGCGCCTTGCCTACGGTGGTCTTTCCGGCACCCATGTATCCTACGATGATTATGCGCCTCACCGTTTATTTCTTCTTGGAGTTGTTGATTACGTCCATGCACTCTTCAAGGGTAAGCTCTGCCGCGCGGTCGTGCATTGCCTTGGGCAGGCGGTAGTTCTTGCCGTCGAACGAGAGGTAAGGGCCGTAGCGTCCGTTCATCACTTCGAGCTTCGGCTCGTCGTCGAACGCCTTAATGTGGCGCTGCGTTTCCTGCTGACGCTTCTTCAGTATCAGTTCTATGGCCGCGTCGAGGGTGAGCGTCATGGGGTTCTCTCCTTTCGGTATGGAGACGTATTTCCTGTCGTGCATCACGTAAGGGCCGAAGCGTCCGGCGCCGATTACTACGGGGCTGCCCTCGAACTCGCCTACGGTACGCGGCAGGCGGAACAGCTCAAGCGCCTCGTCGAGCGTTATTGTTTCAAGGCTCTTGTCGGCTGGCATCTGGGCGAAGCGCGGCTTCTCCTTGTCTTCCGCCTTGCCGATTTGCACCACCGGGCCGAACCTTCCTATCTTGACGAACACCGGCTTGCCCGTGCTTGGGTCCTTGCCGAGTTCGCGTTCGCCGGCCTTGTGCTCCTCTCGCGCGTTCATTGTCTTTTCAACCGTCGGCTCGAACTTGCCGTAAAAGCTCTCAAGCATGTCGGTCCATTGCGCCTTTCCCTCGGCGATGGTGTCGAACTGGTGCTCCACTTTGGCCGTGAAGTTATAGTCCATGATGGCCGGAAAATACTTCATCAGGAAGTCGTTTACCACCGTTCCTATGTCGGTAGGCAACAGCTTGCCCTTCTCGCTGCCGGCCATTTCGCTCTTTGTAAGGTTTGTTATGCCGTTGTCGTTGAGCACGTCCACCGTGTATTGGCGCTCTTCGCCTTTCTTGTCGCCCTTCTGTACGTACTCGCGCTGCTGTATGGTGCTGATTGTCGGGGCGTAGGTTGACGGGCGTCCGATGCCCAGCTCCTCAAGTTTGCGCACGAGGCTGGCCTCGGTATATCTTACCGGGCCTTGGCTGAAGCGTTGCGTGGCCGTGACTTCCTCTCGCCTGAGCGCCTCTCCTTCGGTCATGGCGGGCAGCGTGTGGGACGCGTCGTCCTGTCCGTCAAGCTCGTCGTCGGACGATTCGCGGTACACTTTCAGGAAGCCGTCAAACTTCACCACCTCGCCGTTGGCTATGAACTTTTCCGTTGCGCCGGTCATGTTTATCGTCACGGTGGTCTTCTCGAGCAGCGCGTCGGCCATCTGGCTGGCCGCCGTGCGCTTCCATATAAGGTCGTACAGGCGCTTCTCCTGCTGTGTTCCGTCTATGGCGGTGTCGGCCATATACGTTGGGCGTATGGCCTCGTGGGCTTCCTGCGCGCCCTTGGAGTGCGTCTGGTACTGGCGCGGACGGCTGTATTCCGCTCCCCAGTGCTTGGTTATTTCCTCCTTGCTTGAGTTGATGCAGAGCGACGACAGGTTGACGGAGTCGGTACGCATGTAGGTTATGCGTCCGTTCTCGTACAGGTGCTGTGCCACCATCATGGTCTGCGACACTGTGAAACCGAGCTTCCTTGCGGCTTCCTGTTGCAGGGTGGAGGTGGTGAACGGCGGCGCGGGTGTGCGCTTCATGGGCTTCTTCACGATGGCCGCCACCGAGAATTCGGCCGTCTTGCACTTGTCCAAAAAGGCCAGAACCTCGTCATGGGTGGTGAACCTTTTGTCAAGCTCCGCTTTCACTTCGGCGGTCTGCCCGTCGTCGGTGGGCACGGTGAACACGGCGTTCACGCGGTAGTAAGTCTCGCTCTTGAACGCCTGTATTTCCCTTTCGCGCTCTACGATAAGCCTTACAGCGACGCTCTGCACGCGGCCTGCCGAGAGTGCCGGCTTGACCTTGCGCCACAGCACGGGCGACAGCTTGAAGCCTACAAGGCGGTCGAGCACGCGGCGCGCCTGCTGCGCGTTGACAAGGTTCATGTCAAGATGCCGGGGGTGCTTGATGGCCTCCAGTATGGCAGGTTTCGTTATTTCATGGAACACAATGCGGTTGGTCTTTTCCTCGTCGAGGCCCAATACCTCGCACAAGTGCCACGATATGGCTTCTCCCTCGCGGTCTTCATCGCTTGCGAGCCACACCTTTTCGGAGTTCATCGCATTGTTTTTAAGCTCGGTGACGAGCTTTTTCTTCTCTTCGGGTATTTCGTAGTCGGGCGTGAAAGTGTCGGTGTCAATGCTGAGCTCTTTTTTCTTCAGGTCGCGTATGTGGCCGTAGCTTGACATCACCTTGAAGTCCTTGCCCAAGAACTTCTCTATCGTCTTGGCCTTGGCGGGGCTTTCGACTATTACCAAATTCTTCTGCATGGCGTCATGTTGGGTTTCTAATCAGGGCGCAAAAGTAAGCAAAACTTTCGCCATGCACCTTATATAATATTGTGAAATTGCCGTTTTTTAAATAATATTAAGAACCTCCGTGTAAACGGCTCATTGTCAGAGGGTTTGCAAAAGGTGGCCTTTTAGCTTGCGAAAGGCCGCCTTTTACACGATGAAAGGTGGCCTTTTGCACGCCGATTTGCCATGTTTTAAATTGAGAGTTGATAATTGGGAATGGATAATTATGATTTGCCTTGCTAATGGATAGCCTCAAAGGTAATCATAATTAGCTTGATGCTGACTTTCAGTTGTTCATTTTTAATTGTTCATTTTTAATTAAAAAAGCAGACCTACTCCCGCCCTCCCGAAGGGAGGGAGCTTGATTACCGTTGCCTAATTGCGGTTTATCGGCCTTGTCAGTCCTGTAAGTCCTATTGCTATTATTACCTTGGATAACCGTCAGTTGTCCACTTTCAGCTATCCAATCTCAATCAAATGAAGTCGTTTCCGCCTGCTGTATGGTGTCCGTCCGGCGGTAAATGCAGTAGAGGTCGGCTTGCTTTCCGTCCGTGCCCGCTTCCCTTGTCTGCACCGTGTGCATCTCGTCCGCCGTAAGGCTGATTATTCGGAACGTCGTGCCGCCCTGCGTCTCAACAAACCTTCCGTTGGCGTTGAATGTGTATTTGTAACCCTTCCGCGTGTCGGTTGACGGGTTGCCGCCGCGTGTTGTCTCGTAAATTGAGTCGGCGGTGATTTCATAGTCGACGGGCTTCAGCTCCGTGTCGGATGCGAAGAAGTCGGCTGCGCAATAGCGGTTGCCTACGAACAGGGCGTGCGCCTCTGTGCATTGCCATGCCTGGTTGACGGCAAAATCAGTGAAATCGGCCTCTGTCACGGCTGTCTGTTCGGGCATTTCGGGGTAGTCTTTGTTGATGGTGCTGAGGTTGTACGGGTAGTTTTGCTTGAGCGAAGCCTGCTCGTAGTCGGTCATGGCGCGGTAAACGGCGTACACGTAGATGTCTTCGCCGTCGGCCTTTGTCGCCTGATGCTTGATTATGCAGAGCCTGTCAGCGCTGACGCTGACGACCGTGAACACGTCGTTTGCGCCCGACATTACCTGGTTTTTGCCCTCGGCGAAAGTGTATTTTACCGTCCTGTAACACTTCATCGGGTACGAGTCGATGTACATGTAGGTGGTTATTTCGCCGCCGCTGAAGCTGTATTGCTCCGGCGCTCCGCCTATCAGGCCGCTCCAGTAGTCGGATTTCATCATTGTGCCGTCGCCCTTTATCTCGTGGCTTTCTATGTATTTCCACGCCTTGCCGTCAACAAGGCGCGTGAAGTCGGCCTCTGAAACAAGCTGGACTGACGGCACGACAAGCTCTCCGTCTTCGTCGCACGACGTGAAGGAAATGACTGAAAGGAATAAAAACAAAACCGGAACAAAATGAAAGTGTTTCATGGTTAACTGGTTTTGGTACACGATGGCAAATATAACGAAATTCCGGTCATGTTGTATGAAAAACGGAAAGAAAACGCTAAAAAACGTCTCCTTTCCGTCATTTTTCTTCTATTCCGGCCGTGAAAAGTGTCAGTTCTCTATCTTCAGAAACAGGTCTTTCAGGTTGAGCGTGGCCTTCCGGCAGCCTTGTATGATGTCAAGTCCGGCGTTGCCGTCGTCAGGCGACAGGGTGTGGTTTGGCTCGAAGTCGACGCAAGCCTTGTCAAGGCGGACGTCGGCGCCGCCCGTCCGCACGGTGAGCGGCGGCAGGAGGACGAGCGTCTTCATGCCGACTTTGCCGATGCCGCCGCTAAGGCGCGTCGTGCGCGTGCCTGCCTTGTCGATGTATTGCTTGTGGCGGGCGTAGTAAGAGGCGGAGAACGTCGTGGTGTGATTGCCCGTGTCGAACATCATCTTCAGCCGCTCGTCGCCCGCGTAAGCCTCCAAACGCAGTCCGTTGTCTTCCGTAAGGTATATGTTGTGGCCCGTTTCGGGCAGCGGCGTGGGGCTTGCCGGAAACACAATCCTGCCCTCTTGCGGATAGAACTGCACCTCGCCACACAGCTTCATGAAGTCAAGTCCGATGACGAAGTCGCCCGTCAGCAGCGAGTCCATTACCATATTGTCGTCCACACACACCACTTCGGCGTTGCGGAAGACAATCTCTCCCACCCTGATGCTGTCTATAACGCCGAAGAAACCGTGCGCCCGGCCAGCCCCGTTGACGTCGATAGTGTCGGGCAGCAGCCGTGCGCCTACCTTCCGAGCGTAGTCAAGGGAGCAGAAAGTGGTGGGGCATCCCGTGTCGAGCACCGCCCGGCAGCCACGCCCGTTGACGCTCGCCGGTATGCAGAGTGTATAGCCGCGTTTGGCCGTGTCGCCCAAAGCGCTGAGGTCAACCTCGCGGAACTCGGCCTCAACGGGCACGTCGCACGCTGGACGTTCAAGCGTAGAGGGTGGCAGCTTGCTGCGGATGCCGTACAAACGGAGTGCGGCCTCGGGCTGGCTCAGGTCTGCTTGGTCGGTCTGCGCCTTCACTTGGCTGACGAAGTTGCCTACTATTTCGGCGGCCTTGGCGTAGCGTTGGCGCCTCGCTTCGGTCTGGGCCTGTATCAAAACCATGTTTTTAGTGTTGTCGAAGCCTATCTCCTGCTGGTGGTTTGCAATCAAGTCGTCGATTGCTTTGACCGCTTCGTCGTCGCGGCCGAAGTACACTGCGGCCAGCGCCTCGGCCATTACGCGCAGGAACGGAACATGGACGGAATCCCGAAGCGCAGGGTATTCGCGCTCAAGGGCGAACCAGTCAGACGTGTTGAGCAGTTGCCCTACACGCTCGTCGGCGCTCTGCGCCCGCGCCACTGACAGGCAAAGGCACAATGAAAGGAAAAGGATTAGTCGCTTCATAACGATGTTTTTATAAGAAAGTCAGCATAAACAAAAAAGTCAAGAGCCAAGAAACGCACGTTTTCTTAACTCTTAACCCTTAATTCTTAATTATTTTCAGAAGCTGCGCAGCCATGCTTTCAGGTCGAGCTGCATCTCGTTGTGATACTTGAACGAGTCGCGGTTGCCCCATCCGTGGCCGCCCGAAGGATAGACATGGAGCGTGGCCGGCACGTCGTGGCGGTAGAGTTCGATGTAGTAGTTCACGCCGTTGGCGGGCAAAACGCCGTCGTCGTCGTCGCTAAGAGCAATGAAGGCGCGCGGCGTTACGCGTGTGACCTTCAGGTCGCTGCTGTACTCCTGTTCCACCTTTTTCTTCGGTTTTGTGCCTAACAGGCTGTCGTGTGAACCTTTGTGGGTGATGTCCGGCATCATCGTTATTACGGGGTAGAAAAGTATCTGGAAGTTCGGTGCGGCGTCGCCGGTGGCGTGTGTGGCTATGGTCGATGCCAGATGGCCTCCGGCCGACGACCCCATTATGCCCACGTCGTCGGGGTTTATGTTCCAGTTCTGTGCGTTGCGGCGCACCAAGCGCATGGCTTCCTCGGCGTCGCCGATGGGTACTTCGCGGTCGCCGTGCGGCAAGCGGTACTTCAATACGATTGCGGCTATGCCCATGTTGTTGAAGAACGGTGCCCAGTCGTGCCCCTCGTGGCCGATGGCAAGGTGCGAATATCCGCCTCCGGGACATATTACCACGGCGCGGCCTGTGGCCTCTTCCTTTTTCGGCAGGTAGACCCAGACCTTCGCGGTGTCGGCCTTGTCGGTGCTGCTGACGGGCGCTCCCTGCGGCCATAAGTACGTTTCAAACTTCTGTTGGGCGCATGCCGGGAGGCAACACAATGCCAACAGCGCGGCAAAAACAGTCTTCGTTACTTTCATTTTTGTATCTTTGATAGTATGATTTTGTCTCAATAATCGGCAAAAGCCTGTCTTATTGTGATTTATTAAATGTTTATTTTGCAAATATATACAATTTTTCCGTAATATTGCAAACCGTTTGATTATTATAACAATCTATAAATCTAACACATCATGCATAAACGTATTTTAATGCTTTCGGTGCTTGCCGCCTCGCTGTCAGGCGTGCAGGCCAAGGTCAAGTTGCCTCATGTCATCGGCGACAACATGGTTATACAGCAGAACACGGACGTGAGCCTGTGGGGCACTGCGCGTCCCGGAGCTACGGTTGACGTGGCCGTTTCGTGGAGCGGAGAGGGCTACAAGGCCGAAGCCGACGGGCAGGGCAAGTGGCGGCTCATGGTGAAGTCGCCAAAGGCCGACGGCCGGCGGCTGTCGATAAGCTTTGATGACGGCGACGGGGCGGTGAGCGTAAGCAACGTGCTTGCAGGCGAAGTGTGGGTCTGCGCAGGGCAGAGCAACATGGAGATGCCCATAAAAGGCTTTGACAACTGCCCCACGGAGGGCTACTTGGACGTGGTGACCGGCGCGAGGGCCGACTCTTTGATACACTTCGTGAAGATACCGAGCAGGATGAGCATGACACCGCTTGAGGACACCGACTGCGAGTGGAAGCAGTGCAGCCCGGAGACTGTTGGCGAGGCGAGCGCGGCCGGATACTTCTTCGCAAAGACCGTTACGCAGGCCACGGGAGTGCCAGTTGGCCTGGTGATGGCCAACAAAGGCGGCACGAGGGTAGAGAGCTGGCTGTCGAGGGAGAACCTTGAGAAGTATACCAAGGAAGACCTTGACTCGGCGGCGATGGTAAAGAACTTCAAGTGGGACTTCAAACGGCCCATGCTTTGGGGCTACGGCACGTTCTCGCCGATAGAGAAATACACCGTGAAAGGCATCCTTTTCTATCAGGGATGTTCGAACGTAGGCAATCCCGGCAACATGTATTCAGACCTTCTTGCGGTGCTTGCGAAGCAGTGGCGCGCGGCGTTCGGACTGGGCGACATTCCCTTCTACATCGTCGAGATAACGCCTTTCAACCACGGAGGGCCTGACGGAACGGCGGCGGCATATCTGCGCGAGCAGCAGCAGCGTGCGTCGAAAATCATTCCGAACAGCGGTTTTGTGTGTACGAACGACTGCGTGTATCCTTGGGAACTCAACCAAATCCATCCGGCGAAGAAGCGTCCCGTGGGCGAGAGGCTGGCTTACCAGGCACTCAACAAGACGTATGGCTTGAAGTCGGTATGGTGTGAAAGCCCCACGTTCAAGTCGCTGACGGTCAGCAACGACACGTGTTATGTCAAGTTCGACAACACCTACGGCGGAATGAACCGCATGGAAGGGATAGAAGGTTTTGAAGTTGCGGGGGCCGACAAGGTGTTCCATAAGGCCAAGGCAAAGTATTCGTTTGACAAGGGTGTGATACTGACTTGCCCCGAAGTGAAGGCTCCAGTGGCCGTAAGATACTGCTTCAGGAACTTCCAGATAGGCAATTTCGGCAACATGGCCGGCCTTCCTTTAGTGCCGTTCCGCACTGACGAATGGAACAACTAAATTAAGAATTAAGAGTTAAGAATTAAGAAAAATACTCTTATAGGCTATCTGCAAGTCATATTTTCTTAATTCTTAACCCTTAATTCTTAATTCAACAAGCTCTTAATCCTTAACTCTTAATTCAATAAATTCTTAATTTTTGATTGGCATGGATTTGCTTGAAAAGTTTGAATATTGCCCCGTATGCGGCAGCAGGCACTTTGTGGAGAACTCGCAGAAAAGCAAGAAGTGTGGCAGCTGCGGCTTCGAGTTGTTTATGAACCCGGCAGCATCCGTGGTGGCGCTGATAACCGACGCAGAGGGGAAGGTGCTTGTAGAGCGGCGCAAACTGGAGCCTGCAAAGGGCACACTCGACCTTCCCGGCGGTTTCGCCGACGTGGGGGAGACTGTTGAAGAGGCCGTTGTGCGCGAGGTGATGGAGGAGACCGGCCTTGCCGTCAAGGCCGCACGCTACCTGTTCAGCCTGCCGAACGTCTACCGGTACTCCGGCCTTGACATCCACACGCTCGACATGTTCTTCGCCTGCGAGGCGGAAGACACGTCGCGGCTCGCCGCCGGCGACGATGCCGCCGAATGCCTGTGGATGGCTCCGGAGGACATACACACCGAGCAGTTCGGTCTCCGTTCGGTAAGGCACGGCCTGCAACGGTGGCTCGCCGAACGGCAGTCGCAACAGTAGTTTGGCGGCGGTTTGTTGCCGTATAATGACCCGTTGCTAACCGTCTGACTGTCAACGGGTTTGCAAAAGGCCACCTTTTAGCTTGTAAAAGGTGGCCTTTTAGCGTGCAATTGATGGCCTTTTGCCTCCCGATTTGCCGTGTTTTAAATTGAGGGAGCTTGATTTGCTATTGCAGATGGTTTGTATTGGGCTTATCCGGCTTATCAGCCATATTGCTCTTATAGGCCGGATGGGGCTAATATGGCTGATAAGCCGGATAGGCTTTGCCTGCAAACTTACAGGCAAGGCAGGTCAAGCGCCCTCCCTCGGGAGGGTTGGGGAGGGGCTGTTTTTTATTTCTTCTTGAACTCCAGGCTGCCGGGCAGCTTCTGCCACTTGCCGTTTACGGCGAACTTCAGCGTGCTGCCGTCCTTCTTCTTGTACGAGTACGTGCCGTCTTTTTCAACCTTCAGCACGGCTATGAAGTCCTCGCTGCCATAGTCGTTGGCTACCTCTATCTCGGCGGTACGCTCGTCGATGAGCCTTGACGAGACAATCATCCACATGCTGCGGCTCTGTGTGGAGCCGAAATATCCGTCCATTTCGCCGAGCACATCCTGCCCGGGCACGGTGATGTCCTTGTCATACAAGTCCATCTTGATGTAAATCTTGTACTCCTCGTTGTGTATGGTCGTGTCGAAAGGGCGCGCCTCCTGCGCCGCGACTTGCAGCGCGGCAACGGCCATGAAGAGCGTGAAAAAGGCTTTTTTCATGATAATCCGTGTTGTTTCTGCAAATATAGTCCCTTTGCGCGGATTATCAAGAGCCGGGCGTGCAAAGTTTTCTTAATTCGCCGCAACAGGCCGTCCGCCAGCATATGGGCGTAATGCCTCCTCCTCTCCTTACTACTTCCCTCCTTAATTAAATAAAATCATCACTTTTGTGGGGAAAAGTGGTGCGTTGTGGGGAAAAATACTTATCTTTGCCGAATAAACAGTTTGCTGTGCAAAAATGCGTTTCCTCGGCAACATAGAAGCTAAAATCGACTCAAAAGGGCGTGTGTTCCTTCCGGCATCGTTCCGCAAAGAGCTGCAAGCCGCAGGCGAAGAAAGCCTTGTGGTGCGCAAGGACGTGTTCCAGCCTTGCCTTGTGCTCTATCCCGAAAGCGTATGGAACAGGCAGATGGACACGCTGCGCTCGCGCCTGAACCGCTGGAACCCCATGCACCAGAACGTGTTTCGCCAGTTCGTCGCAGATGCGGAGACCGTCACGCTGGACGCCAACGGGCGCTTCATGCTTGGCCGGCAGCACGTCAAGATGGCCGGAGCCGCGCAGGCGGTGAGGTTCATCGGCATGGACGACGTAATAGAAATATGGGGCGCAGAGCAGTCCGCCGCTCCGTTCATGGGGCAGGAAGAGTTTGGCAAAGCCCTCGAAAGCATAATGAAGCACGGCGGAGACGGCGCGCAGGCGGACAGCTGCGCCGCGCCGTCAGGCAACCAATGACACGACAATGGCTACAGTAGCAGAGACATACCACGTACCGGTGCTTCTGAAGGAAAGCGTCGACGGGCTTGACATCAAGCCCGGAGGAGTGTACGTGGACGTGACCTTCGGCGGCGGAGGACACAGCCGCGAAATCCTCGCGAGGTTGGGAGACGGGGGCCGCCTGTTCGGTTTCGACCAGGACGCCGACGCCGAGGCGAACGTTCCCGGCGATGCGCGCTTCACCTTCGTGAGGAGCAACTTCAGGTATCTGGCAAACTGGATGAGATACTACGGCGTTGAACAGATAGACGGACTGATAGCCGACCTCGGCGTGTCGAGCCACCATTTCGACGACGCGGAGCGCGGTTTCTCGTTCCGCTTCGACGCTCCTTTGGACATGCGCATGAACAAACGCGACGGCCGCACGGCGGCCGACGTAGTCAACAAATGCCCCGAAGAGCAGCTGGCAAACATCTTCTACATGTTCGGCGAACTTAAAAACTCGCGCCGCCTGGCATCGGCGATAGTCAAGGCGAGGGCCGCCAAGCCGCTCGCCACTACGCAGGACTTGGCCGAAGCGGCGTCGGCAGTGTTCAGGAAGGAACGTGAAAAGAAGGAGATGGCAAAGGTGTTCCAGGCTCTCAGGATATTTGTCAACAACGAGCTTGGCGCACTTTCCGGCATGTTGGCGGCCTGTACGCGGCTGATAAGGCCGGGCGGCAGGCTGTCGGTGATAACATACCACAGTCTTGAAGACCGCATGGTAAAGAACTTCATACGTACAGGCAACGGCGAGGGTACGGCCGAACAGGACTTCTTCGGCCGCACGGCAACGCCCTTCAAGGCGGTGAACAACAAGGTGATAACGCCAAGCGACGGCGAGATTGAGGCCAACCCGAGGAGCCGCAGCGCGAAACTAAGGGTGGCGGAGAGGACGGACAACTGACAAATGGACGGCAACGACGACATAAAGCAGGGATGGAAGCAGGCGGCTGAAGCCGCTGACGGCGGGGAGAAAAAGCCCGTACAGCTGACCGATGCGATAAGGGAGCAGGCGCGTGAGGAGGACGCTCCGCCTGCCGCCAGCTATACCCTGCGCAAAATTCTGGGCGGCGACTTCCTCACGGCGGACGTCATGAGGAAGCAAATCGGCGTCATAATACTCGTCGCTTTCATGACGATGATATATGTTTCGAACAGGTACAGCTGCCAGCAAGACCTCATAGAGATAAACGATTTGCGGCAAGAACTGAAGGACGCGAAGTACAAGGCTCTGGCAAGTTCGAGCGAACTGACCGAGATTTGCCGCGAAAGCAACGTGCTGGATATGTTGAGGAACAACGAGGACAGCGTGCTTCACATATCTAACCAGCCGCCTTACATCATAACAGTGCCGGAAAATGAGTAGCTTGTTTGACAGGAAGAAAATAATAAAGAGATACAAGGTGGTGGCCTACGCGATGCTGGCCGTCGGCCTGTTCATCATCTTCAGGGTGGTGTACATATCCACCGTGAAGCGCGAATACTGGATGGAGGTGGCTTCGAGGCTTACCCGTGACAGCGTTGACGTCAAGCCCGTGCGCGGCAATATATTGAGCTGTGACGGGCGGCTGATGGCAGGTTCGCTGCCGGAATTCCGCCTTTTCATGGACTTCAAGGCCGGAGGCGACGACAACAGGGAACGAGACTCGCTTTGGGAAGTCAGCGTTGACAGCATCTGCGAAGGCCTGCATGAAATCTTCCCGGCAAAGACCGCCGCTGACTTCAAGAAACATCTTGAGGAAGGACGTGCCAAGGGAAGCCGCCACTGGCCTGTATGGCGCAAGAGGGTGAGCTACAACACGTTTTCCGAAGTGAAGAAGTTGCCGGTGTTCCGCTTGTCGGCCAACAAGGGAGGGTTCCATTATGAGAAGTTCAACGCACGCCAACGGCCGTTCGGCTCGCTGGCAAAGCGCACAATCGGAGACCTTTTCGGGGCGAAGGATACGGCCCAGTTCGGACTTGAACTGGCCTATGACTCAATCCTGAGGGGCAAGATGGGCAAGATAAGCCGCCAGAAGGTGCGCAGCGAATTCCTTGACATTACCATACAAGACCCTGTCAACGGGGCCGACATCGTAACCACGATAGACGTCAACATACAGGACTTGGCCGAGCGTTCGCTTGTTGACGAGCTTAAGCTTATCAACGGAAACGTGGGCGTTGCGGTAGTGATGGAGGTGAAAACGGGTGACATCAAGGCCATAGTGAACATGACGAAATGCGCCGACGGGGAGTATTATGAAATAAAGAACAGCGCCGTTTCCGACCTGCTTGAACCCGGTTCGGTGTTCAAGACGGCATCACTCATGGTGGCGTTGGACGACGGTGTGGTTGACACAACATACACAGTTGACACCGGAAGCGGCATCTGGGACATGTACGGAGCCAAGATGCGCGACCACAACT
>ERZ826146.1562-NODE-1562-length-20522-cov-7.533493_pt1 | contig 20522 bp, 18 predicted proteins | sample MGYA00519857_ERZ826146 | MGnify/ENA primary metagenome ERZ826146 (study PRJEB31778, sample SAMEA3449222) | human gut metagenome | biome: human gut; feature: human-associated habitat; material: faeces | place: United Kingdom | collected 2010/2012 ...
AATCATGTTCTTACGCAGCCTGACAGCAAGTGTCTGGCTGCTGTGTGAACAGTAACCCACTATAACAAAGATCCGGTAATGCCTGCACACCAGACATTACCGGATCTTTGTTATAAGCGAAGCGCCTTCCTATGAATTATATAAAAGAAGCAACACAATATGCCGCATAAATGGCAAGTAATGCAATTCCCTGCACCCTGGAGGATTTCTTCCGGATCAGAATCGGTATCAGCAGCACTGCCATAACAAGCAAGGCAAGCGGCATGTCGATCAAGACCGTGGATCGTTCCAATGGAATACCTGCGATTGCAGAAGGAATACCAATTACCAGAAGCATATTCAGGATATTGGCTCCAACGATATTGCCAAGTCCGACATTTCCATAGCCCTTAATAATCGAAACCAGGGACGTCACCAGTTCCGGCAGGGAAGTTCCAAGTGCAATAAATGTAACCGCAATGACACGCTCCGGCACACCGAGGGCTTCCGCAATCAGAATACCGTTATCCACGAGCAGATTAGCACCAAAATAAAGAAACACGGCACATACCACAAGAACAAGCAGATGCTTCCAGATCGGGCCTCCTTCTTTCTTCCCATCCTCTCCATTCTCACTCTCTTCGCCCTCAGATCCAGCCTTCTTAATATTAAGGTACGCATACACCGCAAACAGCAGGATCAGCACAATACCTGCCGGACGATTGAATTTCTGTGTAAGATAAGCATACAGGTTCATGCCGATCAATACCGCAAAGAAGAAAATCCCTCTCCACCGGATTGCCGCTGCCTCAATCTTCTTTGATGGGCGAATCGTCTGTGTCAGCCCGGCAATCAATGCCGTATTACAGATGATCGAGCCAAATGCATTTCCTGCTGCGATTGCGGCAGATCCATCAAATGCTGCCGTTGTGGATACCAGAATTTCAGGAAGGGTGGTACCGAGACTTACTATGGTTGCTCCTACAACAATCTCCGGAATCCCCAGCTTTTTGGCAATTGCTACTGCCGCATCCACTAACCGGTCACCCCCAAGACAGATCAGAATAAGTCCCAGAATAAATAGTAAAACTGTCTGTATCATTTTCGATATCCTTTCTTTGCACAGACCTTTTTCTTTGGTAGTATTTCCTCTTATGTCTGTTTTTATTTCAAAGTATCACACACCACAATTCATCTGTCAACCGTTTCCGGCAGCTTATGAATAGGCACGGCTGAACTGCTACATCTGCAAGCGTATGAATTCTCACAACCAGTGATCCGGACGGTAATGAGTATCATCAGCAGCAATATGAACCATCTTTTATCGCACGATTCTCCCTTCATATACTAACCGCGATTCAGCCTCTGGTCTCTCATAAACAGGTACCTGTCATCCGCCTCATCATAGCATTTACGCCCGGATCCCGAAAAAATCTGCATTAATATGGAGCATGACTGATTATAAAACTCATCCTCATAATGGACAATATGAGCACCACCAAGCGGAAATTTATCCGACGCAAAATAATGCTTTGAAATATCGATCACATAGCATTTCGTCAAATCCTCAAACATCTTTTCATATTGCAAAATTGCCTGCTTTCTCTTTTCCAGATCTTCGCTTCCGCTGTTTAACTTTTGCAGCCTGTCATCCAGATCAATATAGGTATCCTTCAGGTCTGTCTTTATAAGAATTATGTTTTCTCCATATTTTCCGAGCAAAAACCGGGCAAGCCTTGTCATTTGTTCACCGGCATATTCCATATCATAGTTTTCAAAGAAATATGTATTCCGGCTGCATTCTCCTGATACCTGCTTATAAAATCCGGTTCTTTGAACAAAATCATCTATTTCCCACAATTGTCCCCTGAACATTACGGCATTACAGATCAAATCATAAAAATCTATCACGATCCAGTCAGCTGATGATGCTTTCAGGACATCTATTCCCGAATGCCGGAATGCTTCTTCAATGGTCCTTCTTCGCCAGGAATTGTTCTCAAATAAACTGTTATCCTTCGGAACATCACATGGAACCGGAGCTTCAAAGGCAAGTAAATGCGGCTGCTTGAAGATATATTTATTCACCACTATATCCTGCTTATTTCGATTCATTATCTCCCTGGAAATACAGCTTCCCCAGATATCCACCTTTATTTTGTGGTTAGCGGATAAATATTGCTCCAGAGCTTTCCCATTATTTTTTATCAGAAAGAAAATTTCACACTCGTCCTCACAGACATTGAATCCGACCATTTCCGAGAACTGTAATGCCATCTCCTTCAGAATCTGCATTTTCCATATGAATAATATCCGATAACATTCATAAGACCCGGAAAGATCCTTCTCTACGATCATCTGAATTGCTTTGGCTGCACTCAGCAGTTCGTTATTTAATTCATTTTCTTCCAGATAAAGTACTGCTTCTTCAAGGTCTGCCACATGGTGTTTCATCAACTCCATTATTCCATGGTAATGTGACCGGATAAATTCCTTAGACGAATACATGATGATCCTATCTGCTAATTGCTCCTGATTAAGCATTCTGTTTTGATAACCGCGTGCCATCAGATTATCATAATACTTTAATATTCTATCCATTCTGAATTCCTGATTCTCTTCAGAATAATAAAATTGATGACTCTTACTTTCAAAAATATCTCTCAGCTTATGGGCAGTATCCAGATAAAAATGTTCCTCAAATGCAGATGGAGAAGTGGACTGTGCATCTCCGAAATAATGCCCTGCTATATCAATAACGACCGGATTCACAATAGAAATAAAATAGCTCTCCAGCTCCCTGATACGATTATTTAAGGCGCTCCGGTTTTTACCGTTTCTCATCTCTCCCTTTACTACCAGTGTCTCAGAAAAGCTCAGTCGAACTAATACAATCTTTTCTTTAGGATAATATTTCAGTAAAAGTCCGGCATATTTCCTAATCTGTTCTTTCCAGAAGCTTTCACTAAACGGAGGTGTCTGTTTCTCAAATTTGTCTTTATTTGTTTTGTAAAAATCAGATAAAACAAAAGCATCGGAGGCCGTGTAATAATTATCATCCATTTTATAAAGAGAAATTGCTGCAGCAGCATAAAAATCAACTATCATATATTCTGCCCGGTTTTTTGAAAGGCACTGTTCAAGGTCTTTTTCTATATCTATCCTTACCCGCTCTGCACACCGTTCCTTCAACTCCTGTTTTTTACCGTTCAGTATGGATAACTGGGAAATAATACACGCATCCTGATTTATCCGGCACTCCGGCAAATAAGAAAATATTTTTTTCAACACAACAGAGCCCTGCAGCATCACGTCCGGCTCCGGCACTGAGGGTATCATCCGGGCATTCTCTGACAGGAGCTCCGCAATTCTTTCCCTTTCTTTTCCACCGGCAATTCCTATCTTTATACCACAGGAAGCATCGTCTCTGCTTATTGTCGGAATAAACGATATTGCAGACGACACTTTACCCTTCGGACTCTTATGCAGTTTACAGCACATAACCGCACCGAGTCTGTTTTCACTGAATTCATTCATTGATGTGAGAAAATTTCCCAATGAATAAGCGCATGGCACCATTCTTTCATCGGAGGTGGTAAGTATTTCATAATTCTGCATCAAATGAGGATGCGATGCAACAATCAGATCAGCTCCTGCTTCTGCCATTTCTTCCGCCGTTTTTCTTTGAGCGGATTTTATCTCAGAGGAATTCATCTTTCCCCAATGCTGATATGCAATAATGAATTCCGCGTGATTTTTTCTTGCCTCATCAACATACTGTTTAAATAATTCTGTTTTGTACCGGCCAAGCTCCTCCATCCACAAATTCATTTTAGCTTCGTGTCCATTATTAATCATACACAAAGCAATCACGGCAATTTTTATCCCCTTAACGGAAAAATAAACCGGATTATCATTAAGTGTTCCTATGTTTTGCATACCATTACTTCTGATCAACGAAACTGTATTTTTCAATCCTCCAGCCCCCGTATCGCAGTTATGGTTATTTGCTGTAACCAATGCATCAAAGCCCGCATCCTTTACAGCTCCGATAAAGGTTGAAGGTGAATTACAATTAGGACTTCCGGATGAAGTTCTCAGTTCTTCGCATTCATACGGAGAATGGTCATCACACATGGTTTCCAGTACACCAATTGCCAAATCTCCCTTTTGAATAATCGTGCTGATATCGTCAAACGAACCTGTAAAATCAAATTCCTTATTTTGGACTATACGCTGATGATTTACCGCACACATCAGATCTCCCATCAGCATGATCATGGCATCTGATTCCCGTGTTCTCGACAGGTCGCGGCCGCACACGATCCGGGTTTTTGTACATTCTCCATTCTCCATTTGGCTGATGACTTCCGTCATGCCCTTTTTTCTGGCGGTCACCATTCCATATTCATCTACAACGGCAACATTCTCATCCAGCGATTGAAAGCTAACGTAAGGAATCGTATTTTTATATTCTGCTTCTATTTTTTTCGATTCATTTTCAGATAGGCAAATGACATTTTGAGCCTTTAATTTCATTGAAACAGGTACAAATGGAATTTTATCCGATTTGTTCCCCCTGATTTCCACACCGTCACAAAATTGATATGCACACACATCCGCAAGATATTCCACCCCGTTTCGAAAACCCAGAATGGTTTTCTCCGGTTTTTGCGAATACCTGGTTTTAATGCACAGCTCCGGTTCACCGGCTCTGTAATAAGACAGAATATAACCGTCTGCATTTTTCACTTCATTCCAGGAAGAAATGGCTCTGCCATCTCCCCCTTTTACCTTAAAGCCATCCGGAATCCCAATACGAGCTTCCAAATCATTATTCTTCATTCTCCACATATAGCAATCATTCTCCATTATGCAAAATTAACTTATAATACTTGGCATAGCCATCAATAAAGTGCTGGTTGTCATCAATTCGCGCCCTGAAATCATCGTGACGTACAAAGAATGAACCAAGAATTTTATCCGGCCTTTCCATATACATCGCATATTCCGGATAAAAATATCCATCCAGCATATGAAATGCCCTGTACTTGATAATCTCAACAAATTCATCCTCATCAATCTGATTCATATAATCCACTGAAATGTTCTGTTCTTTTATTCTCAGGTAGATGTCATAGGTTTCCATCAATAATTCAAGATAAGTATGATATGAGGTTTGTTGTTTTCTAATCCTCTCGCGATTCTCCCATGCATTTCTGAGTGCAAATGTATAATACTTTTCTTCATGTACAAACCTGGTAAACTCATTCATTGCATAAGCCAGCCAATGATCTCTGTATACCACGTAATTCTTATTTATAAAATAATCAATACTCCGTCTTGCAGCATCAAGATAAGCATTATTACCGGTAATATCATAGGCCTTTATCAGGGCATATGCTGACTCTCCATCGTAGTATACGGTACGGAAGGCCTCTTTTACCTCAAAATTGGCTGCGTCTAAAACATGAGTCATTTTTCCGGTTTCTTTATCCTGCAAATATAAAATTCCATTTGCCAGAAGCGTAATCATATCCGTAAAGTCACGATCCCCAAATACTTCCATATGCTTCGTCAGCGCAATAATAGCAATTCCATTTCCCCCAAGCTTAATTTCCCTGCTTCCTGCTTCAACAACAAATGCCGTCTCATTATCCTTATAACTGATTTGTGTGAGAAGATAATCGATTGCTTTATTTATCGTTTCCAGTAAAGAATTATCGCCTGTAACCTCATATGCACACATCATAGACCATACCGTTCCGGTATGTCTCAATATGTTATAGGAAGTCATTACCGCATTAAATCGTGAAAAATAACCATATATAAATTTATCTGACGGTAACATCTGCCTTGTTAAATACTGAGAAGAGGTTGTGAGAATTTCCCTTACAAACTCAGGAGTAAGCTCTCCGATCGTTCTTCTTCCACAATGCATTCCCGCATTATAAAGCATATATATTTCCTTATCCGTGTCCATAAAAAAGCTTTTGCAATTAAAGAAATAAACAAATGGCAGGATGACAGGAGAACACGGTCTTCCATTCCAGCCTAAGTATTTTTCCACCTGTTCTGTGTTAATACAGGGAACATTCTCATGACCGGGCTTCGATGCCTTCATAGGTATGACGGAATAATCATAAAGTCCATAGGAATTAGCCTCTGCTTCCAAAAAAGCTATATCCATCCATGGATCCAGCGAAAATCCCATTCTGAAAAAATCCTTATATTTTACTGACAGGAAAATTTTCTTTAAATTCGCAAATGGAACTTTTTGAACAAAATCCACAACATCAATTTTAATCCACACCGGCGTAAGGCTGTATTTATCAATAACAGTCCTTACCTTTTCCCTTACTTTCATAAAGGAAGCTTCAAAATCCGCAGCCGATGCATGACATACCCTGGCTCTTTTCTTCCCATCGGAGACGGAAACAAACACCGTATACTTAACCTCATCCTGAATATCCTTACACTTAATATCAATCGGATTGCTTTTTAAGTATTCCTCAACATAGCCTTTCATTGCATCCAGCTTCTTTTCAAATAAAGCCTTGGAAACCAGCCGGTTTTTCTCCTGATTATATTTATTGCTATGTTTTGTTCTGGGTATTGTTTTCATATGGTATCCCCCATTAATCAATATATTTTTATAAGGAAACCGGCAAAGGTAAACAACCTTTGCCGGCAGGTTTTAATGAAATAATTCTATTCCTCAGTTTCTTCCTTTTTACGGGATTTCTTTAAAGCCTTACCTGATGCGCCAGCCGCACCCAGTGATGAAACCAAACCAAAAAGCCAACCTGCTAATGCCATACCATCACCGGTCTCAGGTCTACGCCTCTTTCCAAGAACCGCCTTTTCAACACCTCTTCTTGCTCCCAGAACTGCTGAACCATTACCTCTTCTTGCTCCCAGAACCTCGCCATCATCATCGGTGTCCGTATCGGTATCCGTGTCCGTATCTGTGTCGGTATCTGTATCTGTGTCCGTATCTGTATCAGTGTCAGTATCCGTATCCGTATCCGTGTCGGTGTCAGTGTCAGTATCGGTATCTGTGTCTGTGTCCGTATCAGTATCGGTATCTGTATCAGTATCCGTATCTGTGTCGGTATCGGTATCTGTATCAGTATCCGTATCTGTGTCCGTATCAGTATCGGTATCCGTATCGGTGTCGGTATCAGTATCCGTGTCTGTATCGGTATCCGTGTCGGTATCCGTGTCAGTATCGGTATCAGTATCCGTGTCCGTGTCCGTGTCAGTATCCGTATCGGTGTCTGTATCCGTGTCAGTATCGGTATCTGTGTCGGTATCCGTATCCGTATCCGTATCTGTGTCAGTGTCGGTATCTGTATCAGTATCCGTATCCGTGTCAGTATCGGTGTCGGTATCCGTATCGGTGTCCGTGTCGGTGTCGGTATCCGTGTCTGTGTCCGTATCCGTGTCGGTATCCGTGTCTGTATCGGTATCGGTATCCGTATCCGTGTCTGTATCGGTATCCGTATCGGTGTCCGTGTCTGTATCCGTGTCTGTATCCGTGTCTGTATCCGTATCAGTGTCGGTATCCGTATCGGTGTCCGTGTCGGTGTCGGTATCCGTATCGGTATCGGTATCTGTGTCGGTGTCGGTATCGGTATCCGTGTCTGTGTCGGTATCTGTGTCCGTATCGGTGTCCGTATCCGTGTCTGTGTCCGTATCCGTATCCGTGTCGGTATCCGTGTCCGTATCGGTATCAGTATCTGTGTCAGTATCAGTATCCGTGTCGGTGTCGGTATCTGTGTCCGTATCTGTGTCTGTGTCCGTATCTGTGTCAGTATCGGTGTCCGTATCCGTATCGGTATCGGTATCCGTATCAGTATCCGTATCTGTGTCCGTATCCGTATCGGTATCGGTATCAGTATCAGTATCCGTATCTGTGTCCGTATCGGTGTCCGTATCGGTGTCTGTATCCGTGTCAGTATCGGTGTCCGTGTCGGTATCGGTATCTGTGTCAGTATCCGTATCGGTATCGGTGTCGGTATCCGTGTCTGTATCCGTATCGGTATCCGTGTCAGTATCCGTGTCGGTGTCTGTGTCTGTATCCGTGTCTGTGTCGGTGTCCGTATCAGTATCCGTATCAGTATCTGTATCTGTGTCGGTATCCGTGTCAGTATCCGTGTCGGTATCTGTATCGGTATCCGTGTCAGTATCCGTGTCGGTGTCCGTATCGGTATCCGTATCCGTGTCAGTGTCAGTATCTGTGTCGGTATCGGTATCCGTATCGGTATCCGTGTCTGTATCCGTATCTGTATCATCATCGCCTTCGATCTGATGCATTTCCTGACCATTTTTAGTTATAGTCTTGGCAATAACTCTTACGTCACAGGAACTGTTAACCTCTACCTCACCATTAGCACAAATAACAAGACCACCCATATCTTTATTAATAACTACTTTACCGGAGTAATCACCAAAATTCCATACATATTTTGTAAGATGATTGTCATAATCGGTGTTGTTAATCGGATTGTCAAATGTAATTGTAATGTCTGCTTCACCATGCGACACATTTATAATTACCTTAACATTTTTTTCTCTGTTAAGTTTATAAAGGCTTCCTTCACCATCCGTAAAGATCTTAGCAAACTCCCCATTAACAAGGTCTGCCGCATCTACCGTAATGGTAACCGTACCTCTTTCTTCAATATCTCCGGAAGCAATTCTGTCTCTAACATCCTTTAATGCCTCAAGTCCTCTAATCGATGTATCATCTGCATCAGCAAGCTTCTGCCCACTCTCTGCTATGTTTTTAAGATTCTCTGATACATTTAACTGCTTTTTAATATCCTTTAGAAGTTGAGCCTTCTCTTCATCGGTAAGAGTTGTACCCTGCTTCTCATATGCCTCCGCAATAGCATTTGCTATCTCTTCCGGATCATTGATATTCTCAACAGCCACGACCTGAGATTTATCGTTTATGTTTTTTACATTTGCATTTCCATCTTTCGCTATTATCAGAATCGCATTGCCTTCAATCCAATCAAAAGTTCCATCCCGGCCGTTTCCATCTAAATCCGATCCATCCTTAACAATTGAAAACTTAGGTGTTTTTGCAGTTCTTCCATCATTTAATGTTTCATCTGGTTTAGATATTTCACCCGTTTTAATACCTTCTGACACATTATCAACATTATCTACTAAAATATTGCCATCAATATGAGCTGTTCCACCATTGGTACTTGTCAGCTCTTTACCATAAATAACATAGTCTTTTCCAACTGATATATCATTCAGAAAATCTTTAATAAGAGCGTTCTCATTTTTAGATGAATCCACATTGTCGGTAGATTTATCAGGGTTTAAATTGGTATCATTGCCCTTGTTGTTTGTCTCAAGGTCTGTGTCGCTGTCTGTATCTGTGTCAGTATCCGTATCAGTATCAGTATCTGTATCGGTGTCAGTATCCATATCCGTGTCTGTATCTGTATCTGTATCCGTATCAGTATCCGTGTCGGTGTCGGTATCTGTGTCTGTGTCGGTATCCATATCAGTATCTGTATCCGTGTCTGTGTCTGTGTCTGTATCTGTATCCGTGTCTGTGTCTGTGTCTGTATCCGTATCGGTATCCGTATCCGTGTCTGTGTCGGTATCCGTATCCGTGTCGGTATCCGCATCCGTGTCGGTATCTGTGTCGGTATCCGTATCCGTGTCGGTATCACTGTCGCTGTCTGTATCACCATCACTGTCAGAATCGCTATCGCTATCTGTGTCACTATCAGAGTCACTGTTGCTATCTGCAACATTTCCATTGGAACTATTCAGATCAACAGCATTATCATTTCCATTGTCATTATTGGAATCCGACATCTGTGTCTTGTTATCTTCTTCTGCTTCTTCCTGATCATCCGATCCGCATCCAACGCTTTCAACAATTTTTCCGCTTTCCGCATCATACACTTCAGCAGCGTGTACTTCCATATCAGAAGCGAGCATTACGCTCATTGCCGCTCCAATCGCTATTCCCAGCGCTTTTAAAGTGTTGTTTTTCATAAAATCTCCCTTCCATTAATAATTCCCTTTTTACGTTACCTGTTACATATTATATTAAGGTCATTCCCTGTGAGTACTTTATTATATTATTCTGCGATATGCTCGAACAGATATTTGAGGACTGCCGGTGTAAACTTCCGTGCCTTAATTCCCAACTGGAATTGTCCATCTTCCATTTTTTCCTGTCTCAGAACATCCGCATTCATAATTAACGTATCCGCTACGATAATAATCTGTCTGCCAACAAGATTTGGTGTACCTGCCGGTGCCAGCAATCCCATTCCAAGCGGACTTACATTAATTGCATCAACATAAAACTTCTCAAATGTATCGCATGTAACTATCACACTCTTTACGCGATAATCCACACGATTAATACCCCTTCTTTCCTCCATAATATACCCTCCAACCAGAGAATTAGCAATTATAAAATGCCATATACATTATAGCGGTTTTCCCTCAAAGAGTCAATGATTTTATGAATTTTTGTACTGTATTTCGCATATTTGTAACATTTAAACAACAATATGGCAATGGTGTCACAAATAAAAAAGTGCCCGAAAAAAATTCCTTTGTTTTCAAGCACTTTTTCTGATTTTATATCACTATTTTCGCTTTTTTTCGTTGTTTCATAAAACTATATTGATCTCAAACAGCTATATATTCATTAATTATGTTGCTATTTTGCTCTGATTGTTGTCCCGCGGATTACCGCAAATGACCTCTATGCTGGATAATTTGTGCATTTTTGCCAAAAGGCTCCGCTTCATACGTCAGAATACATTATTCTTGAAGCTTATGCAGGAGAAAGTTCCGAAAAAGAAAGCTTATCCTGTTCTATGCTTTTTAGTTCCTGTCCAAGATAAAACAACCGGTAGTCATCACTTCCATTATAATATTCTGCAATGCACATATACCTGTCATTCTGAGCAGGGGTAAATCCAGGCCGGCATTTATGGAATTCCCCTCCCATGCGCCGCAACACATCTGAGAGCGTCACTTGACATGTAATTGCTTACCAATTCCATATTTTTCTATTTTCCCTGATCCACTTCCATAACAAATCATAGGTCTTCGATTTCATATTTTTCCTCATGATCTGGAATATCATTCGTAATTCCAACTAAACGATATTCAACAGATTCAAATGCTGAATACCTGTTTTATGTCATCATAATTCGTGTTTACAAAATCTCTCTTTTTTTGAAGAGACAAGCATCTTACACTATTAAAGCAGTCTTAGTAACTGCACCAGCTCATGTGACTCCTGATCTTTTGAAGTGGTTTGTCTGGTATCAAACTGTGAAAATCTGTTATCATTATAGTATTTCAACAGTTTATCGTCATTATTTGCCTCAAGGAATACCACCATTCCTCCACCCATATACTGCATTTCTTCGATAACCGACCATGCCAGTTCCAGCATCTCTGCTCCGGTAATTCTATTGTTTCGACCTTCAGCAAAATTCTTGCCAAGCTGTGCGATCAAATATGCTGACATTGTATATGTCTGTGATTTTTCATCCAGCTCACTTATTCGCAGTAATTTTCTTTTTACTGTGTTGCTTACTGTTTCACCTCTCACGGTCAAAGGCTTCAATGCTATACTAAAATAGCCTATCAGTTCTCCCTCATCATTGGAAAAGACCAAATATGTAACGGACTGATTCTTTTTGGTAAACTCTATTGCATTTTTCTTCAAAAAATATTCAACATCCGGGTTCTTTGGACATGAAAAATCGGAGAGCATTCTGACAAGCGCAGGCTCTCCGACCTCTTCATCAGTTCCTAAAGCTAAATACTCACGAATGTTAATCATCGTATAATTATCTCTGACCGACATCCGCTTTCTTCCTCTTTTCCATGAATTTTCTCAACTCTGCTTCTCCTTTTATCTGTCTCGCAGATACTGGAGTGCGCACCGGGCGATTATTGGCAGAATTCTCTATCGCATCGACAAACATCTCTACCTGCTTCTGACCGGATATGATAAAATTCTTCGTGATACTAGAAGTTGCCATATAAACACCTCCTTTATTAGTATGGCTGTTCTTCTGCCTATTACTCAATGTAATTTGCATTCTTTTCTACCTTTATTCTATTATGGAAATATCCGCTTTGCAACACAAAAATTATGAAAATTATATTACTTCCTCCTTCCCCCTTGTCTTATCCACTGCATCCCTTCCTGCAGGTGTCCCGGACACCCTTGCCTTCATTTCGGAGAGTTTCCCTTTCAATGAAGTCCGTTCTGCTGGTCGGTCTGCAAGTCCATCATGTTCATTGTGGGAATCATCATTCCCCGGCAGACCACCGGAACCTCCGCCAATCCCATATTCATTTTTCAGAAAAGCAACCGCTTCCTTCTGATCGTGTCCTTCCATGAAATACTCATAGATGCGGAAAGCTCCGTGCTCATAACCGCTTCCTCTGCCAAGGGCATAGTCAATTTCATCCTGTGTGATGAAATTCTCCTGCTTTACCTCCAGCGTATCCACAAGAAAGGCTTCGCTGGCACTCATATACGTTCCGTTTTCCACCATGGAGCAGATATGGCTTTCCACATCCTCCCAGTTCATGGTTGTAATCGGTGCTTCCTTTGCCTGCGTTCCATACCACTGCGAGATCTTCCATTTTCGTGTATGGCTTGTTCTTCAGATAATCCCTGATCTGTTCCTTTACCTGTTCCACAAAATCCCTGTAATCCATTATTCTTCCACACTTTCTTTATTTTTGTTCTTTTTTACATCTGCCAAAATGTCTGCAATGGCTTTCTCATAATTTTTCAGGCGTTCCATTGATTTCTTTCTGTCTGTTTCTGTAATTTCTTTCTCTAACTGCTTCATCTTTTCCTCCATTTCTTTCAAAAAAGGCGCATGAGATATTTCTTCTCATACGCCTTATCGCTGTTTTGTTTCATGTTATATCTTTGTGTGTTGATTTAACTGAGTGTCAACATCCCTTCCATTATACATAACACGAACTACCGTCACAGTTTTTGTATCTTCATCCGGAATGTAAAACACGACATAATTATCTACCGGCATGATTCTCAGTCCTCTGCTGCACCAGGGTTCCTTGTCATGCATTCGGAATTTTTGTGGAAATTCCTCTAATCTGATGATACTTTCTTCCAGCCGGTCAAGCTGCCTTGCTGCATTCTCCGGAGAAAGCAATTCAAATGCAATGTACTCATAAATTCCCCGCAAGTCCGCATCTGCCTGTTCTGTAATAATCAGTTCATATATCATATGCCATAATCTTTACGAATATCTTCAAAAGCCTGTCTTGCCGGCTTTGTCTTTCCTGCAGCCATATCCGCATATCCTTTCTCCAACTCAGCATTTAATTCATTTACTGATAATTTTGCCACATTGAGCGGTTTCGATGTTGGAATTTTCACTTCAAACGGAAGTCCTCTGTTCAAAATAATCTGTTTATAAAACATATTTATTGCATTGGATGCCGGAATTCCAAGTGTAGATAAAATACTCTCAGCCTGTTCTTTAACATCCGGCTCTATTCTTGCGTACAAATTTGCTGATTTTGCTGCCATAATATAACACTCCTTTCATACTTTTCGTGTTTCCATGTCTGAATACATTATACCCATTTGTACGCACAAAAGCAATACGATATTATCCTTACTTTTTTGTTGGGAACTCCATCTTAAATTTGTACTGCGAACCCTTGATTTCCTTTCCGTCTTTGGTATAAGAAAAATCTTCAATGCCCTCCGGGATCAGGTACGCATCATAGTTCCCTTTCTTCCCTTTTAACCCTTTGACCAGTGTCTTTTTCCCTGCCAGAAGGCTCTTGATCTGGGTATCAGAAAGCGGTACGCCCAATGCCCTGCTTACATTCATGCCGCATTTCTTTTTACAGTAAGCACCAAACTTTCCTTTTACCACATCGCCGCCACACTTCGGACAGATTCCCAGTTTCTCAGCTGTATTACTTCTTACAAACATATTTTTCTGCTCGTCACTGACACTGTGATAGGTTTTCACCAGTTCCCTTACCATGGTCTCTATTCCTTCCATGAATTGATCTGCAGATACTTTTCCTTGTGATACCAGTGTCAGTTCATTCTCCCAGTCTGCGGTCAGCTTCGGGGATTTCACGACATCCGGAAGTACGGTGATCAGCTTCATACCGTCCTCCGTCGGGATCATCTGTTTTTTCTCCCGTTTTACAAATCCGTCCTTTACCAGCTTTTCAATGATGTCCGCCCTGGTGGCAGGTGTCCCCAGTCCCTTACGCTCCACCTCATCACCCATATCCTCTGCTCCGGCTCTTTCCATGGCTGACAGCAGACTGTCCTCTGCCAGCCTTCCTGCAGGCACTCAGTTTTTACACATCCGGTCTTAAAATCATAGATGCTATTGATATTTCTTCTCGTATCATCACTGATACCAAGGCAATAGCAAAGTGCCTTGTGGTACACATCCTGATAGCGTACCTCTTTTAATTTTTCATAGTAGAATTTTTCATGTGCTTCACTAATAAAATTGATTGTCTGTTTCTTTTTGTTTTCTGCTCCTAACGCTGTACTGTTCATAGTGAACCTCCTTTAAAAAATTTTTATTTTGCATATAAAAAAGGACTAAGTCCTTTTTAAGCCATAGCTTTAAGGATTTAGTCCTAATCGAGAGATATAAGAAAGGGAAGCATTACGCTTCCCTTTCGAGTTATATATAGATTTTGCAAACAATATCTTTAAATCGGTTCGCTTTCGTGTACTCAGCATGATATTTCATGTACTCATTCACATCATCCCTTGTAACAATCAGCGTTGTGAAGTAAAAATATTTACGCTCTTCTACTTTCCTGCATTGGCAATCGCAGCCTGGGAAACCATGCAGGAGCGCGGGACAGTATCCCTGAACCTGACCGAGAACCATAAAGCTGTACAGAATATCAAAGCAAGAGGAGCTTTCACAGTAAGTATTGCTGACTCTGCTCATGTGATTGAAGCCGATTATTTTGGTGTTACATCCGGCAATAAGATTTCCGACAAGCTGGGAAAAGCCGGCCTTACAGCCAGCAGAGCAGAAAAGGTGGATGCGCCAGTGATCAATGAATATTCTTAGTAAACGCTATCGCCTTCGATCCATATACCCATGGTTATTACAAGGTTCTCTTTTCCTTTATTATATGTCATAGCTGCCCAACAGGTATTTTAGCCCGTTGTCTGTTCGTATAATCTCTTACCGCATGCCTTTCATTCATTGCCATTAATAAATCCATTTATATATTCCTCCTCTTCCTTTGCTTATTTGTTTTTTCTTTTAGTATCTTCTTCGTTCTTTATCCCTGAGAAAAATGATAAAGAACGAAGAAATAATAATTTCATAATCGAATCAGCAAAATTTGAGATTCTGGATCGCTTCTTTTTTCATAAATACAGGCATCCACTCAAGCGGGGCGTCTGCTTCAACCCACTGTCCCCCATCATATTCCGAACTTGTTTTGCAGTCCACCCATACCGCGCCTTTCGGCAGGTAAACCTTTCTCGTCCGTGTGCCAGCTTCAAGTATCGGTGCAATGAGAAGGTCTGAGCCGTACAAGTACTCGTCTTCCACATCCCAGCAACACAAATCTTCCGGGTATTCATAGAACAGAGTACGCATGACAGGGGTCCCTTTCTCATGAGCCTCCTGCATGAGCATTCGTGTATAAGGACGAAGTTTTTCTCTAAGTTCTATATACGTCTTACAGATCTCATACACTTTCTCTCCGTAACTCCATACCTCATTTGCCGCGCCGGAACAACAAGTCGCGCCGCCTGTTGTTCCATACTGGGGCTGTCTCGGCTCACGGTCTCCGTGAAGACGCATGACCGGGCAGAAAGCCCCCCACTGGAACCATCTTATAAATAATTCTCTGAAAGCCGGATCATTGGGATCTCCGCCATGAAAACCGCCGATATCTGTTGTCCACCAGGGAATGCCTGCAAGTCCCATATTTAATCCTGCTGCAAGCTGATTTCTCATGCTGTCAAAGCTGGATGCAATATCTCCAGACCACACCAGGGCGCCGTACTTCTGGCTTCCCGCCCACGCGCAGCGGAGCAGATTGATGATGTTCTCCTGCCCTTCCATCTCCATCCCTTCGTAGAAGGTTCTTGCGTAATCCACCGGATAGATATTTCCAATCTCGAGATCTGTCCCCTTGTAATATCTGTAATTGTCAAAGTCATACGCAGTGTACTCCGGCTCTGCCTCATCCAGCCAGAATATCTTAATGCCTTTATCGTAATAATTCTTTTTTGCCTTCTCCCACACGTATGCCCTTGCCTCCGGATTTGTCGCGTCATAGTGGATAGTCGCGCCTTCAAAGTCAAGACCTACACGAAATCCTCTCTCTGTACGGATCAGATAACCTTTTTCCAACATCTCCTCATAATTTTCAGACTTACGGTCTACTGTGGGCCAAATAGATACCATGAGCTCCACGCCCATTTCTTTCAATTCTTTTACCATCGCATCCGGATCCGGCCAGTAGACCGGATCAAATTTCCACTCTCCCTGCTTCGGCCAGTGAAAAAAGTCAATAACGATCACATCAAGCGGAAGGCCGCGGCGCTTATATTCACGTGCAACCTCGAGCAGTTCTTCCTGTGTCTGATAGCGAAGCTTACACTGCCAGAACCCCATGCCATATTCCGGCATCATGGGAACTGTTCCAGTAACTTTCGCGTAATTTTCCTCAATTTCAGCCGGTGTATCCCCCACTGTGATCCAATAGTCCAACGCCTTTGTGCCAAAGGCTTCAAAACTTATAATATTTTTGCCCAAAACAGCCCTTCCGATTCCCGGGTTATTCCACAGAAGACCGTACCCCTTCGAGGAAATGAGGAAGGGAACGCTTGCCTGCGAATTTCTGTGCGCCAGTTCCAGATCAAGACCTTTCAGGTCAAGATAGGGCTGCTGATATTGTCCCATACCGAATAACTTTTCATTCTTATCCAGCGATTCCCAGCGCATAGTCAGATGGTAGTCGCCGCCGATATTGGGGCAGAATTCTCTCGCCTCAACCTCAATGGCACTGCACTTTTTATCTGTCACATCACGGCGGTTTCTCCAATACTCTTCCATGAGGAGATTCCCGCTTTTGTCATAGACAGTAATCTTTCCGCCGTTTGTGATAAAGAGTTCTGCTTTTCCGTTACGGATCCACGCCCCTTTGTCTGTCTGTTCTGTCTCCGCGTCAGTCCTGTCTGACGGATCCAATACCCAATTTTCATCCGGCATCTGTGCGTTCTTTGTGGCGCGGACTCTCAGTCCACTCTCGCCCCAGCCTTCAATCCACAGTTCTTCCGCGTCATAATGAAATATGATCTTATTGTTTTCTATTCGTAACATAGTCTCTCCTTTCCGAAAATAGGAAGCCTAACCTTTAACCGCGCCGCTGGTCATTCCGCCTACAATATATTTCTGCATAAAAATGAAGATGAGCAGCACAGGGATAATCGTGACAACGGCAAACGCGGTCAGATAACTCCATTTTGTACCGTACTGTCCCATAAAGTTAAAAATTCCCGCCGTAATCGGTCTGCTCTGCTGATCAATAATAAAAGTCATTCCATAAGCCAGATCTCCCCACGCATACAGGAAAGAAAAGATCGCACAGACCATCACACCCGGCTTAGCGATAGGCAGGAGGATGCGGATAAATGCCGTAAAACGGTTACAGCCGTCTATATATGCCGCCTCTTCCATATCTTTTGGTATAGAAGCAAAATAGTTCTTCAGGATCAAAATGGAAAACGGGATACCAATCGTCGCATCTGCAAGGATTGCGGAGCCCCATGTATTGTAAAGGTGTATATTTTTAAACAGCATAAACAGTGGTGTCAGGAGTACGGATACCGGAAGCATCTGTGTGACAAGGAATGTGAGCAACATGGCTTTTCTTCCCCTGAATCTATATTTCGCAATTCCATATGACGCAGGCACCGCAAGGATCACGGCAATCGCCATCGCACCCAGAGAGATGATCATACTGTTTGCGAAAGATTTAAACATATTGAAATCGCCTGTTTTCACCTGTGCCGCGTAAGACTTTGTATTTACCACATGGGGAAAAAATGTCGGCGGATTCTGAAATATTTCTGTCTCTGTCTTCAGTGATGTAATAAGTGTCCAATATAAAGGAAATAGAAGTATACATGCAATCAAAACTGCAATAACACAAAAGATCACATTTTTCTTTACACTTAATCTCTTCTCTTCATCCATTATTCATTCTCCTCCTTTGTTGCTCTCAGATAGAATACGCCCACGATCATCAGGATTACCAGCAGCACGTTCGCAACCGCTGACCCTTTACTGTACTGGAACATTTCAAAGGACAGCTTGTAAGAGTAGGTAGACAACATATGTGTAGAATTGACCGGTCCGCCACTTGTCATAACGTAGACCAGATCATACACTTTAAATGTATAAATAAATCCTAAAATCAGCACCGACTCGATAGTAGGACGCAGAAGCGGCAGCGTGATCTTAAAAAACGCCTGGAGTCCTGTAGCCCCGTCAATGGAAGCACTTTCGTACAGATCTTTAGGAATGGTGGTAAGTCCTGTGGATATTAATATCATATTGAAAGGAATACCAATCCAGACATTCGCACAGATCAGCGCGAACATAGCTGTCTGCGGTGTTGTCAGCCACTCAATATTCTCTGATACGAGGTGAAGACTTTTTAATATGTAGTTGAGCACTCCGATATCTGTCGCAAAAAGCAGCTTGAAAATCAGGGCTGTTACCGTAATCGGAATCATCCACGGCACAAGCAGAATGCCCCTCAACGGTTTTGAGATGGCAAATCTCTTGTTAAAGAAGATCGCCAGAGCGAAACCGATGATAAACTGCATCACCAGACAACGTACAGTAAATACAAGTGTATTTATTAAGGATGTACGAAAAACGGAGTCTTTAAAAAGCTCGATATAATTCTGGAATCCGACAAACTTTTTCATCCCATGAACCAGATTTGCCATTGTGACATCCTGAAGACTCAGGATGATATTTCTCACGATCGGATATCCGACAAAGACCAGCATGTACAAAAAGGCAGGAAAAACAAACAGCATTCCTATAGTGTCATACTGAAAAAACTTTCTTATTTTACGCAAAATATATTCGCCTCCTATAGCATAAAAAGGGAGTATACAGAACACTCCGCATACTCCGCACCTTTTATCTCCTTATTCTACGATACCATCGATCGTTTCCTGCGCCTTTGCAGCTGCATCTTCCGGTGTGGAAGTTCCTGTCATCACTTCGTTAAATGCCAGAGAGATCGCGTCGGATACGCTCGGCCAGTCTGCCAGCGGTCCTCTTGCCTGTGCATACTGCAGTTCCTCTACGAACGGCTGATACGGTGAATCTGCTTTAAACTGGCTCTCGGCAATCGTCCGATTTGCTGAAATATATCCGAAAGCGTCCATCATGTATTTTACCTGATCTTCTTCTGTCGCATATTCGAGGAAATCCAGAGCACCTTCTGTATTTCCGCCTTTGACTACCGCATAATTCTCTCCGCCTAAACAAGAAGCATACTCCGTATCCTTCGGGATGAGTGTAACTTTCCAGTTGAGATCCGGAGCCTCTGACTGCATGGTCGGGATCTGCCACGGTCCGTTGACCATCATTGCCACATTGCCCGCGATAAACTGATTCATAACATCTCCCTGAGTCCAGTTGATACATTCTTTGCTCATCACGCCTGAATCGATCAGCTCTTTCGCAAATGTAAGTGCTTTGATTCCACCCTTGGAATCCATCTCATAAGAGCTTGCTCCTGTTGACCAGAGCCATGGAGTGAAATTGAAGGTTCCCTCCTCATTCTGTACGCTGCAGAACGCCAGTCCTGATACGGAATCTGTTGTTACGGCCTTTGCTGTCTCCATCAGTTCATCCCATGTAGTCGGTACACTGCATCCGGCCGCATTTAACATGTCCTCATTATAGTAAAGCCCGAGGCAGTTCACACCAAAAGGTACGCCATAGAGTTTTCCGTCCAGAGTACAGGAGTTAACCGCTCCGTCATAGTAGCTGTCCACATCAAACTTTCCTGTCAGTTCTTCGAAGATGCCCATTGTCGCATAGGAAGCATGGTCCGGTGAATCCAGGATCGCTATATCCGGAAGTTCGTCTGCAGAAGCGCCGATGGAAAGCTGTTTTTTAAAGTCTGCGAAAGGTACGTATTTTGCCGTTACTTCGTATGTATCCTGAGAATTGTTGTAATCTTCAATAACCTTATCAAGCGCTACCTGATGTCCCTCTGTCTCCCAGTAGTACCAGATTGTCACATCTTTCGCTGTCTCGGTACCGCCGTCACTGCCGGATGCTTCATCTGATGATCCTGATGATCCACAGCCTGCCAGCATCCCTGTCATCATTGCCGCCGCAAGCCCGATCGCTGCTAATTTTCTTAATTTCATCTTTGTTTCCTCCCATAATAATCTTTGTTTTTCTCTTGTTAACTCGCTTTTTCTCACATTT
>ERZ826146.1563-NODE-1563-length-20522-cov-3.407094_pt1 | contig 20522 bp, 17 predicted proteins | sample MGYA00519857_ERZ826146 | MGnify/ENA primary metagenome ERZ826146 (study PRJEB31778, sample SAMEA3449222) | human gut metagenome | biome: human gut; feature: human-associated habitat; material: faeces | place: United Kingdom | collected 2010/2012 ...
AAAGTCAAGCCGCGCGGCCATCTCCTCGACCTGCGCGCCGCTCTGCGCCGCGCCGACCACCTCCATGTCCGCCTGCGCGCCGAGGGTGTCGCAAAGATCCTCCCGAAGCAGCTCGAAATCATCCGCAATCAGTATCTTCATCATTTCATCACCTGTCCTGCACATATTTGGGCAGAAGCACGAAGAAGGATGTTCCCCGCCCCGGCTTGCTCTCCACCCGCAGACTGCCCACATGCGCCCGCACAATCGTGCGCACGTGATAAAGCCCCATGCCCCAGCTCGTGTTGCTGTTTTTGGATGAATAAAACGGTTCGAAAATCTTTTTCTGCTCGGCCTTGGTCATGCCGCATCCCTCGTCGCGAACCTCCAGCACGACGTACAGCCGCTCCCGGCTGCTCGACAGCCGAATCGGCCTGTCCCCGTGCCCCGCGTCCACGTTCGCTTCCCATGCGTTGGTCAGCAGGTTATACAGCGCCTCGCTCAGGTAGTTGCCGTCCGCCAGCACCGTCTCGCTCTCGTTTAACCGACATTCCAGCAGCGCATCCGGGTATTTGCGCTTGAATCGCTCCAGCGTCGTCTCCCGAATCTGCCCCAGCGTCGTCGGCACCAGCGTCACGGACTTGTTTTTGACCGTGCGATACAGCTCCTCGCTGCGCGAAATGAGCATTTCGTTGCTCTCCTGAAGCTGCTTCACGCAGGCGCGGACGCGGCTCAGGTCGGGCTCCAGCTTGTCCAGCTCCTGCGAGATGCGCTTTTCGAGGATGCGGTTGGCCAGAAGCTGGTTTTTGATGGAATGGACGAACACGGACGCGCCCGTTCGCGCGATGTCGAACTTGCGCTCCAGCGCCATCTCCTCCTGATCGCTGAGAAACGAATCCTGCGTGTAGTGCAGCAGGCTGATCGTGCCGAGCACGCCGCAGATGACGTTGACGACCACGATGGTCACATATCCCGCGATCGTCGGCGCGTATTGCAGATAGCCGATGCCCTTGTTCCAGATATAGTCGTAGCTGTAAAACTGATAGACCTGCGCGGGGTCCTGCCCGCAGTAGAGCAGATACAGCCCGCTGAGCGCCAGATGGCAGCCGACAATGCCCACGAACTGCTTTCGGCAAAAGCGCATCGTGATGGCGAAAAGCTCCTGAATCATCAGCACCAGCGCGACCGCCACATACGCGGTGATCCACCAGTACGAGCCCTCGACCAGCACGGAGTGCATGACCGGCCACCGGTTCACAATGAAGCGGAACACCGGCGGGAAATACACCGCCAGCGTCGCCGCGGGCAGCACGCAGATCCATTTCTGGATATCGGGATGCCGCCTGATCCAGCCGATCATCGAGTATTGCAGCGCGCTTTCCAGCAAAAACAGCGGGAACAGATAGCGCCCCACCGCGATGATGTAGCCCAGCGCGTCCAGCGTGATAAACAGGTATTGCAGCTTATTTCTCAGCGCCTGCGAGAAAAAGAGAAAATTGATGATGCTTCTGGAATATCCGCCCTTTTTGGCAATGAAAATCAGGATGCCGGAAAACTGCACCATCAGGCTGCAGCACATGCCCAGCAGGCACAGCGATTCCCGGTTCTTCTTCATCAGCAGCACAAAAACGGACGCGACAAGCAGCAGCACGATGAGCACAAACAGCATGAAATGATCCGCCTCCGATTTCTTCTGTCTGATAATGTTCGCCTTTTTTTGCGGAAATCCTCTTTGAACGCGCGCGCCCGTTTAGCCGAGGCCCGCGCGCGGGCGGCCTGCCGCCGTCCCCCATGTGCCAAAAGGCATTAGGCCGACCCGCAGAAGGGTGGCCTAATGCCAGGCTTTCAGTTTTGTTTTCGCTTCCCGGAATTACTTGCCGGCCTCGATCATCACGTCGAAGAGCACGTACTCGGAAACGTCCGGCGCCGGATCCTTCTCCACCGCGCCAGCCTTCACGAAGTTGTCGCGCTGGAGCTCGTAGTACTTGGCAACGGTGCCGTCGGCAGCGCCCTGCGCCACTTCCTTGCCGGTCAGCCACTGCGCGTCGCCGCGCTGGTTGTAAACGGACTCATAATCGGTCGCGGTCTGCTTGGAAACCCACTCGCTGACCTCGTCGTAGTGCTCGTTCGCGCTGTAGTCCATGCCCTTGAACAGCGCACGGGTGAAGCGAACCAGCAGGTCGTGGTTCTCCTCGCCGTACTTCGGCATGCAGATCCAGCTCGCCAGAGAAACGGTGGTGTCGCTGAAGGTCATGTTATCGGTCAGCTTGGCCGCGTCCGGCATCTCCTCAAGGATCTTGAGGCTGTTCGGGCTCCAGGTCGCGCAGGCGTCCACGCCGCCGGAGAGCATCGCGGTCACGATGGCGGAAGCGTCCATGTCCATCGCCTTGATGTCGTCCATGGTCATGCCGGCCTTGTCGAGGGAGTTCTTGAGGATGTCCTCGGAGGACGTGCCGGAGGAGTAGGCCACAACCTTGCCCTTCAGGTCTTCCACCGTGGTAATGCCCTTGCCGCCGATGAGCGCGTCGCCGTTGGAGATATGGCTCAGCGCGAAGATGGAAGCGCGGCCGTTGATGCACAGCTTGTGCGCGCCCTGACCGATGTAGCCCATGTCGATGGAGCCGCTTTCCATGGCTGCGATGATGGTCGGACCGTCGGCGAACTCGACGAGGTTGATGGTCAGACCCTCTTCCTCAAAGTAGCCCTTGTTGATCGCGGTCTCCACGGACCAGAGGCTGCCGTAGTTGGGCATGTAGGCGATGTTCAGGGTCTCGGCGACGGCCGCAGCCCCGATGAGCATGCAGGACAGCGCCAGCAGCACAGCGATGAGTTTCTTCATGTTGTTACCTCCCGAATTTGTCGTTTTTATTGAAGCGGAATTTGCCGATCCGCTTGGGGACGTTTTACTTTCTGACCGCCAGATACTCCTGATAGACCTGGCTCCAGATGTGGTTCTTCAGCTCGTTGAATTCCGGGGTCAGCTTGGTTTCCTGCGTGCGCGGATACGGGATGTTGACGTCCACGATGTCCTTGATGCGGCCGGGGCGCGCGCTCATAATGATGACGCGCTGCGCCAGAATGATGGCCTCCTCCACATCGTGGGTGATGAAGAAGCAGGTCTTCTTCTCGCGCTCCCACGTTTCCAGCAGCTCGGTCTGGAGCTGGGTGCGGGTCTGCGCGTCCAGCGCGCCGAAGGGCTCGTCCATCAGCAGCACCTCGGGGTTCGCCGCGTAGGCGCGGGCGATGGCGACGCGCTGCTTCATGCCGCCGGAAAGCTCCTTGGGATAGTGATCCGCGAACTTGACCAGATCGACCATCGCCAGATACTTGAGCGCCTCTTCCTCGGCCTCCTTGCCCTTCACGCCGCGCATTTCCAGCGCGAACATGACGTTCTTCTTCACCGTCAGCCACGGGAACAGCGCATACTGCTGGAAGACCACGCCGCGCTCCGTGCCGGTGCCGGTGACCTCCTTGCCGTCGCAGTAGACCTTGCCGCTGGTCGGCGCGGTCAGACCCGCGATGATGTTCAGCAGGGTGGATTTGCCGCAGCCGGACGGGCCAACCACGCAGATGAATTCGTTGTTGTGAATGTCAAGGCTCACGCCGTTGAGGGCGACCATCTCGCCGTTGCGGGTGTTGAACACCTTGCGCACGTTGTCAATCTTGACGCGAACGTTGTTTTCGGTCAGATTTCGCGCTTCTCCTGCCATGACGTCAGCCTCCTTTCCGCAGTCTTGATGAGCTTTTCAATCGTGATGCCCAGAATACCGATGATGATGATGTACAGCAGCATCGGCGCGGCTTCAAACGAGTTGTTGAGGCTGCGGATGCGCATGCCCAGACCGGCCATCGCGCCGGTGGATTCGGCGGCGATCAGCGTCGTCAGCGCAACGGATGCGCCGAGGCGGATGGCCGTCAGGATGAACGGAAGGGTCGCCGGGGCGATGACGCGGATGAAGATATCCTTGTCCGTCGCGCCGAGCACGCGCGCCGCCTTAATCAGCGTTTCATCCACGTTGATGACGCCCTGATAGATGGTCACGCACATAATCAGGAAGCAGGCGATGGTGATGACGATGATCTGCGGCTTGCGGCCGACGCCCGCCGCGATGACGATCAGCGGCACGTAGGCCAGCGGCGGGATGTTGCGGATGAACTGGATCCACGGCTCGATGACGAAGCGAACCGGCTTATACCATGCCATCAGGATGGCGACCGGCAGCGCGATGACAAAGCCCAGCGCGTAGCCGGAGATCACCGAGATCAGGCTCGAAGAGATATCCTTCCAGAGCACGCCGCGGTCGATCATGGTCTTGATCGAGCCGAGCACCTTAAACACGTTCGGGAACGCGCGGGAGGTCGCCGGGATGACGGATAGCAGCGTCCACAGCGCCATAGCCGCCGCGAACGAGATCAGCAGCCAGACCTGATGCGGAATCCGATCCGCGAGGCTCCCTTTCCTATTCTTGTTTTCCATGTCTTTCTCCTTGTTCATTCTGGGATAAAATGTCTTTTGATGTTTTGATTATACGTCAAATTCCGCCAATTCGAAAGGGTGAAATTTCATCATCCTTTAGGGCTGTGCCGGGCTGCCGCCCGAACCCGCTTGGGGTCTTAGACCCCAAACCCCATGACTCCTTCCGTCACGACTTCGTCGTGCCACTCCTTCCACCGCCTGCGGGCGGTCCCCCTCCCTCGAGGAGGGAGGTATAGGGGCGCAAATACAAATAATTTACAAATCAACGTCTCTTCCAGTGGGAAGAATCTGTTTTTTGTAAGGTGGACGGCGTATGCCCCAGAGCTCCCTCCTCGAGGGCGTGAAGCTTGCCGCCCGTTGTACGGGAAGCAGGCAAGCGGAACGCCGAAGGTCTGTCAGCGAAGCTGACTGAAGGAGTCGTCAGCGAGGCTGACTGAAGGCGTTCACCTCAGCGAAATCAGTTTGCCCAGCGGCTCGCCGATCAGCGGGGCGCACCAGTCAAGGAAGGCCTGCGTCACGCCGTTGCCCGCCTCGTTGATGTATTCGTCCGGCATTTTCTTTTCCACCAGCATCACGTCGTTCACGTCGATGAGCGTCGTGCACGCCCGATAGGGGCTCGTGCTCTCGCGGATGAAGCCGACCATCTTGCCGTTTTCGCCCGCGCAGGCCGCGCGCACCGCTTCTTCTCCGGCCAGAATCGCCTCGCGCCTGTCCACGTCGGAGGACAGCGCAATCGACGCGCGCCCGAGCAGCCCCGGCTTTTCGCTCCTCGCCTTGTAGCCCAGATGCTTGATGACCAGATTCGCCAGGTGCGCCGATACGTCGCCGAAGTACGTCGCGCGCCCGACCTTGAACACCGGCTCGACAATCGGCTTGCCGTCCTTATCCTTGAGCCCCTCGCTCGCGACGACGACCACGCCGTGCTTTTCCTCGATCAGCTTCTGAACGTCCCGCAGGTACTGCGCCTCGTCAAACGGCCTTTCCGGCAGATAGATCAGATCTGGGCCATCCACGCCCGCCTGCCGCGCCAGCGCGCTGGCCGCGGTGATCCAGCCCGCGTTGCGCCCGCTCGCCTCGATCACCACCACGTGAATCGGCAGGCCGCGAACGTCCGCCGTCACCTCCGCGACGCTCTGGGCGATATACCGCGCCGCGCTGCCGAACCCCGGCGCGTGATCCGTCACGGCGATATCGTTGTCCATCGTCTTGGGAATGCCCATCACGCGGACGTCCGTGCCCGCCAGCATCCGGCAGAGCTTGCCGCAGGCGTCCATCGTGCCGTTTCCGCCGTTCATCAGCACGTATTTTGCGCCCAGCTCCACGCATTTTTCCGCCAGCAGGCGGTATTCCGGTTCCTCCAGCGCGTCGCGGGATGTGCCGATGGCGCTGCCGGGCGTGCGTTCCAGCAGCGCGAGCTCCTCCTCGGTGATGTCGGTCAGGTCGCGCACCTGCCCGCGCATGAGGCCGCCCGTGCCGCCGATGGCCGCCAGAATCCGGTCAACGTTCGGCTCTTTCTTCGCCTGACGGATCGCCCCCGCCAGCGATGCGTTGATCACGGCCGTCGGCCCGCCGCCATGAATCAAAATCAGATTGCCCTTCATCGCTTTCCATTCCTTTCGGTATCCTTCTGTTTTTATCAACAATTGAGCAAAAAGCAAATTCTGTACAAAACGCGGGCGCGCAATGCGCGCCCCTACGGGTACGGCGCAACTTATTGCTTAGATGGGAAATAACCTGATAAAAGAGCTCCCTCTTCGAGGGAGCTGGCACGGCGCAGCCGTGACTGAGGGAGTCAGACAGGCGTTACGCCCACTATTGGAATTTGTTCAAAATTCCAGATTTGCTCTCTTACTGTTTTTATCATAACACGTTCCTCATTTTTGTTAAGTCTGAAAAAAGCTCATACCCCAAGACATGTTCATCTTCTATCTTTGATGGATTAAAAAAGTAAATTCTGCACAAAAAACGTCGGGGCGGTTCAAGCCGTCCCGACGTTTTTTGTCTCGCTTTCTATTCTGTCCTATTCGTTTTCCCGCACCCGGCGATAGCGCGCGAAGGTATAGCAGAGCATCGCGCTCCAGCCCACGGCGCAGGCCCACGCCGCGCCGTTCAAACCGATGCGCGGCACAAGCACAGCCACCACCAGCGCGCGGATCGAAATCTGAATGAACGTCGCCGTCAGCGTCGTCTTCATCTCGCCCATGCCGCGAAAATACCCCTGTAAGCCGTTCGTGATCCCCGGCAGGATATAGAAAAACGCCATCAGCGTCAGATAATCCACGCCCATGCTCACCATCCGCACGCTGTCCTGCGCCGCGAACAGCCGCATCACCGGCTCCTTCGCCAGCAGAACCGCCGCGCAGATCAAAACGCCGTAGACCTCCTCTATCGCCATGCCGCGCCTCAGGGTTTCGCCCACGCGCGCGTGCTCCCCCGCGCCCCTGTTCTGCGCGATGCAGGTCATCATGCCCGAGGAAATGCTCTGCTCCGGGATGCAGGCGAAATCGTCCACCCGGCTCACCGCGTTGAACGCCGCAATCACGCTCACGCCCTGCGCGTTCATCACGCTCTGAATCAGCGCCTTGCCAATCGGCTGGCACGCCTGCTGCATCGCCGTAATCGCGCCGGAGGAAACCGTTTCCCGCAGCAGCCGCCTGTCGATTTTCAGCTCGCGCCGCGCCAGATGCAGCAGCGGAATCCGCCTGTAAATGTGCCACGCGCACAGCAGCGCGCTGATTCCCTCCGCCATCACCGTCGCAACGCCCGCGCCGACCACGCCCCAGCGGAAAACCGCCACCAGCAGCACGTCAAGCCCCGCGTTCATCACGCTCGCCAGCGCCAGAAAGATCACCGGCGTTTTGCTGTCGCCGACGCTCCGGAGCGCCGCCGCCAGAATGTTGTATTGGAACGTGAACAGGAATCCGACGAAGATCACCTGCAAATAGCGCGTCGCCATCGCCAGAATTTCACCCGGCACGCGCATCAGCCGCAGCACCGGCCCGCTCAGCGGCCAGCCGAGCAGAAACGCGGCGACCGACGCGGCGCCGCCGAAAACGATCGTCGTGGCGACCTCGCGGCGCAGCGCGCCTTCGTCGCCCGCGCCGTAAAACCGGCTCATCAGCACCGACGCGCCGATGCTCACGCCCGATACGCCGAGAATCATAATCGTCATCACCGGGTTCGCCGCGCTGACCGCCGCCAGCGCGTTTTCCCCCGCGAATTTGCCGATGACGATGGAATCCACCGCGTTGTAGGTGAGCTGAAACAGGTTACCCAGAATCAGGGGCAGCGCATAGGCGATGAGGTGGCGCGCGATGCTCCCCTGCGTCATCTTCCGCATGGCTTACACACCCTCAATCCCCAATTCGCGCGCGATCTGCCGCAGCTCCGCCAGCGTGTTTTCCTCCACCGGAACGCCGTTTTGCAGCCTGTCCCGCTGCGCCTCGTGCGCCTTCTCGCCGGGGGTGTAGATGCGCGAATAGCCCGGCGCTTTCTCGCTCTCGCGCAGCGCCTGCAAATAGCCGCTCATCCGCGCGCGGATGGCCGCCGGGTCGCCGAACATCGCCGGGTCGAACGCCATGAAGAAATGGCTCGTGTGGTCGCCGTGCGCGCCGCACATCTCCGGGCTGAGCATGCCCTGCGCCAGCACGCCCGTCAGCGCCTCCACCATGATGGCGAGCCCGTATCCCTTGTGGCCGCTCGTCCGCTCGCCCTCGCCGCCGAGGGGCAGAATCCCGCCCAGACCGCCGCTCAGGATGGATTCGTTCATCCTGTGCGCGTCGCTGCACGGCTGACCCGCGCCGTCGATCGTCCAGCCCTCGGGCATGGGCTTGCCGCGCTTGTTGTAAACCTCCACCTTGCCCAGCGTCACCACCGTCGTGGATGCATCGAACCAGAAGGGATACGGATCGGCGGGCATGCAGAACGCCATCGGATTCGTGCCCAGCATCATCTCGCGCCCGAACGTCGGCACCATGATCGGCCCGGTGTTGGTCATCGAAAACGCCGCCAGCCCCTCGCGCTCGGCCATCAGCGGGTAGTAGCCCGCAATGCCGTAATGCGACGAGTTGCGCACCACGACCATGCCGATGCCCGCCGTTTTCGCCTTCTCAATGGCCATGCGCATCGCCTTCGCCGCCGTCAGGTGCCCCATCGCGAAATGGCCGTCCATCAGCGCGGAAACCGGCGTTTCGCGCAGAACCTCCGCCCGCGCGCGCACATCGACGCTCCCGCTCTTGATGTTCTGGTGGTAATACATCATCCGCTGCGCGCCGTGGCTCTCGATGCCGAACAGATCCGCCTGCATCAGCACGTCGGCAATCTGCCGAGCTTCCTCCGCCTCAAAGCCCTCTTTTTCGTAGGCGCGCTCCATAAACGCGCGCAGCGCTTTTTCCGAAATTCTCGTGTCGCTCATGGCTCTTTCCTCTTATACAGCTTGTAATGCCGCATGTCGTTCAGGTCAAACACACCGTCGGCCTCGTCGATCAGCTCGTATGCCTCGCCGGGGTCGGCATAGCGCGTCACGACGAACTGCGTCCTTCCCTCGGCCAGATACGACGCAATCGCGTCCCGCTTTTCCTGCGTCTGCAAATTGTTGTCGGCGAAGTACCGGCAGTTTGGCACGATCCCCGCCGCCAGATAAAACCCCTGATCCAGGCTGGTGATGTCCAGCAGCGTCGGCTCCGCCTCCCGGTTCATCATCTCCGCGAAGACCGTCTGCGCCATGTCCGCCTTCTTCACCCGCATCAGCGGCACGGCGCGGCAGAGCCCCATGCAGACCGGCACAATCGCCAGCGCGCCCGCCAGTGGCAGCGCCCGCGCGAGCAGCCCGCGCTTCTCCGCCCAGCCGGCCAGCCACGCCAGCGGAATCAGCCCCGGCGCGCAGAGCCCCGCGAACACCAGCGCATAATACGGGTGCGCCATTTCACCCCAATAGCAGGTCAGCAGCAGCAGCCCCGCGCCCATCGGCAGCGCCAGCGCCTGCCAAACCATGCCCTTTTCATGCCTTTTCGCCGCCCAAAGCAGGAGAAAAGCCATCCCCAGCGCGACGAGAAGCACCACCGCCGGGTTGATCGCGCTCTGTGTGCGCAGATACGCCAGCGCGTTATAGACGTGGCCGCTCAGGCTCATCGGCGCGCCGCTGTAATCAAACAGGTTTTGGATGAAGTAGACCTCCACGCAGTCAGCCAGCGCCCCGTTGGCCGCCAGATACGCCGCCACCGGCGCGCAGACCAGCAGCGCGCCCATCAGCATCCGCCCCGCCGAAACCAGCGCGCGGCCAAAACCTTCCCGCCGCCACACAACCGCCAGCAGGCCGATCCCCAGCCCCGCGAACAGCCCGATATCCGTGTATTTGATGAGGAAAACCCAGCCCGCCGCCGCGCCGAAGCCCAGCGCGCGCCGTCCGTCCGCTTCCCCCGGCCGCGCCATCAGCGCCAGCGCCAGATACACGCCCGCCGCCAGCGCGGGAAGCGCGAATTCCTCCGCGCTTCCGCCCTGCGTGAACGCCGTGCAGCAGCAAACGACCGCCGCCAGAATCGGCATGCTCAGCAGCGTCAGCCGCCCCTCGCCGAAGAGCGAAACCGTCCGCCAGCCCGCGTAAACCGCCGCCGCGAGGCTCAGCGCCTCCAGAATAAACACGCCGATGAAGCTCGTATCCGAAATCGCCGCCCCCAGCGCGTAGAGCATGAACAGCAGCGGCCCCTTGTGGTCAAACAAATCGCGATAGGGCATCAGCCCGCGCGTCATGCCGCGCCCGATGGTGAAATAGATGTTCGTATCCGTCCAAAAATTGGCGGCGTACAGCGGCGAGCTGCTCGTCGCAATCAGCAGCGCCAGCGTCGCGCAGAGCAGCGCCAGCAGCGCGGGGAACGCCCTTTTCATTCGCTCTTCCTCCTGTACAGATACAGCGTCTTGTTCAGCCGGTTGTCGTCGTCATAGCCCACGTCGGAAGCAATCAACTCGTATCGATCAAATTCCGCCGGAAGCGCCCGCCAGCTGACCAGCACATAATCCGGGACGGCCTCGCGCACGGCGCGGTCGAGCGCGTCGCGCATGGCCTCGAGCTGCACGTTCAGCAAAACGAAGTATTTTTCCCGCGGGAGCGTATGCGCCGCCAGATACAGCCCGTCGTCGAGGTGGCTGTATTGCAGCAGCGTCGCGCCCTCCGGCATGGCCGCGGCCAGCCGCCCCTGCGCGAGCTGCTCGAGCTTCTGCCCGCGCAGAAATGCGTTCGGCGTGGCGAACCACGCCAGCAGCAGGCTTGCCGCGCAGGCCGCCGCCGTCAGCGCCTTTTTCCCGCGCGGACAGCCGATTTTTTTCAGCGCGCGATGGAGCTGCATGCAGCCGATCACGCCGAACGCCGCCAGCGCCAGCAGGCTGTACGCCCATACGCGCCCAACGAAGAACACCGCCGCAAATTGACCGGCCGCCATCGCCGCGACGCAGAGCCGAACGGCGGCGGTTTCGCCCCGATCCGCCGCCAGCGCAGCCAGCCCCAGCGCGGCCGGGACCGCCCACAGCGCGTTTTTTTGAACGTAGCGCGCCAGCTCGCCCAGCCTCTGCCCCCACGACGCGGCCTCGCCGCCGTACAGAAAGACGTTGTTGTAGATATACGCCGTGTAAGCGTCGCGGAGCGCGCCGTTCGCCGCGAAATAGATCACCCACGGCAGAATCGGAATCGCCATGCCCGCCAGAAACACGCCCGCGCTTTTCAGCGCGCGCGGCACGCCGCCTTCCTTCAGCGCCAGCGCGCCCTCGACGGCGCACAGCCCGACCATCGCGCCAAGCAGCGTATATTTGATCGTCGCGATACCCCCGGCCAGCACGCCGCAGAGCAGCAGCCGCTTTGCGCGCATCGGTCTGGCGCGCCTGCCGTATTCGGCATAGGCCAGCGCCAGCGCCGCCGTCAGCAGCGGCAGACAGAATTCCTCCGCGCTGTCCCCGCGCATAAACGCGCCGCCGGTCACCGTCAGCGCGCCCCAGACCGCCGCCGCGCCGAGCGCGAAGCCCGCGCCCGTCCTCAGCCGCAGAAGGCGGTAGGCTGCATACAGCGCCGCCGTCAGCGCCGGGATTTCCAGTGCGTACACGCCCCAAAAGCTCGTATCGGAAATGCAGGCCGCCAGCGCGTGAATCAGATAGAGCAGCGGCCCTTTTTGCTCGTAGATATCCCGATAGAGCACGCCCCCGCGCCGCATCACCCGCCCGACCGTCAGCAGGCAGTTTGCGTCGTCCCAGAGGTTGATCGGGTACAGCGGCGAACACTGGGAGGCGAACAGCAGCATCAGCGCGGCCAGCGCCGCGCAGGCCGCCAGCGCAAGCCCTCTCTCCTTTTTCACGCTTCATCCTCCTCGTAGGCGGCGATTTCCCGCAGGAATGCGTCGCCGTAACGCTGCATCTTCCCCTCGCCAACGCCCGCGACGCGGAGCATCTGCGCGCGCGTGCGCGGCGCTTTGGCCGCCATATCCTTGAGCGTGGCGTTGGTGAAGATGATGAACGGCGGCACGTTTTGATCCATGGCAATCTGCTTGCGCAGGTCGGACAGGCGGCTGTACAGCGCCTTGTTGACAAATTCCTTTTGCTTCACACGGCGCTTGATTTCCGGCGCGGCGTCCGTCGGCAGCAGCGCCATGCGGATGGGCATATCCCCGCGCAGCACGTCGCGGGCGTAAGCGCCCTCCCGGAGCAGCGGATAATCCCCCTCCGTCACCGTCAGCACGTCGCCCGCGATCAGCTCGTCGATCATCGCGCGCACGTTGGCCTCGCCCTCGGCCTTCATGCTGCCAAAGGCGGAGAGCTTATCCAGCCCGCGCTCGCGCAGCCTCGCGTCCGCCTGACCGCAGAGCACGCGCGCCACCGTCGCCTTGCCGTATCGCCCGTTCATCGCGATCACGGCGGCAACGATCTGCCCGGCCTGACGGCTCACGTCGCGCTCCTCCTCGCGCGCCATGCAGCCCGAGCAGTTGCCGCAGAACGGCTTTTCGACCTTCTCACCGAAATATTGGAGGATTTTCGCGCGCAGACAGCCGCCGCCTGTGGCGTAAAACGTCATCTGCCGAAGGCGCTCCTTGGCGCGCGCGGTGACGACCTGCCGCGTCTGCTCGTCCATCTGGCTCATATCCTGCGCGTGGTCGATCAAAAAGGTGTTCAGCCGCACGTCCCCCGGCTGATACAGCAGGCAGCAGACCGCGTCCTCGCCGTCGCGCCCCGCGCGCCCCGCCTCCTGATAATAGCTCTCCAAATCCTTGGGCATGTTATAGTGCACGACGAAGGAAACGTTGGATTTGTCAATGCCCATGCCGAACGCATTGGTCGCCACGATCACCGGCGCGCGGTCGGCGACGAAATCCTCCTGCGCTTTGGCGCGCAGCTCGTCGGCCATCCCCGCGTGGTAGCCCACCGCGTCCACGCCGCAGTCGTTCAGCATGGCGGTCACTTCCTCCACGCCCTTGCGCGTGCCGCAGTAGACGATGCCGCTCTGCCCCCGGTGCTCCGCCAGAAAGCGGCGCAGCTCCGCGTCGCGATCCTTCGCCCTGCGCACCTCAAAAAAGAGATTCGGCCGGTCGAACCCCGTCAGAATGTCGTATGGATTCTGCAATTCCAGCAGCCGGACGATGTCCGCGCGGACGGCTTGCGTCGCCGTCGCGGTGAAGGCGCTCAGGCGCGGCCGCCGGGGCAGCTCGCGCAGAAACGGCGCGATTTGCAGATAGCCGGGGCGGAAATCCTGCCCCCATTGGCTGACGCAGTGCGCCTCATCGACGACGACCTGCGCAATTTTCGCGCCCTTCGCAAAGCCGAGGAACGAATCAGTCAGCAGCCGCTCCGGCGCAACGTAGATGATTTTATACGTGCCGCGCCGCGCGTTCTCCAGCGCGAGCGCATACTGGCGCGGGGTCAGGGAGCTGTTGAGATACGCCGCGCGAACGCCGTTTTGCAGCAGCGCGAACACCTGATCGCGCATCAGCGAAATGAGCGGCGAGACGACGAGCGTGACGCCCTCCAGCACGAGCGCGGGAATCTGGTAACAGATCGACTTGCCCGCGCCGGTGGGCATGACGGCCATCACGTCGCGCCCGCGCAGAATGGCGGCCACCGCATCCTCCTGCCCGGGGCGAAAATCGTCGTAGCCAAAAACCTCTTTGAGCGCCGCGCGCGCCGCATCCATCGGTGTCATCTCTGCTCCTTTTTTTGGGTATGTTCAGGGTCACGTTTGGGGCTTCGCCCTACGACCCGGCAGGAACCCGGTGTTCCCGCATCTCCCGCTTTTGAAATTCATTCCTGGTCATTCCATGCTTCACTGGTTTTATATTATATCGCTCCCCTCTAAGAAGCGTCAAGTGCGGGCAGAGAATAAGCGTCCCCCGCCCGGCGCACACTAGGCGCATCGGGAGGTGACGCTTCTTGAACGTATATCCGAATCTCTACGCGCTGCTGGAAAGCGATTCCCACGCGCGGCGCTTATTTGAACACGCGCCCTCGCAGGTGCGCCGTCAGCTTCTCACCCGGCGGCAGGCCATCCGCTCGGTTGCGGCGCTGGACGCGGCCATCGCGGCCTTTTCGGCAGAATAGAGAAAGGGCTGTCAAGTTTTTTGCTTGACAGCCTCAGACTGCAGACAAAAAGCTATTCTCCCCCCCCGAAGGGGGGAGAATAGCCCTTTCCGCAAATGAAAGAATGGCTGAATTTCTTGATTTTGCTATTCAAGCCAAGTTTGCTTATGTCAACAAACTGAGGCTGTCAAGTTTTTGCTTGACAGCCTCTTTTACATATGCTTTGTTAAGGAATCGCACTTATCGCTTGACCGATGCTCTTTTACTGAGCCGCGGTGAAGGAAGCGGCAATCGCGTCAGCCACCGGCAGGAACGCCTCGTCAGAAGCCGGGGTGAACATGAAGATGTAGTAGCCCGCATCGACGGTATCCATCACGACGATGCCCAGCACATCCTCCTCCGCGTCGTGGAACGCGACGACGGAAGTGCCGTTGAGATCCTGCACGGTCGCGGTCGGATAGACCTCGGCCAGACCCGGCTGCGCCTCTTCGGCGGTCATCGCCGCATCCATCGCGGCGTAGGTGATGATCAGGCTGTTCGCGCCGTCCGCGGAAGCGGCGGCAAAGACATAGCCCTCGGCGATCTCCTCGTCATCCAGCTCGACCGTCTCCCAGTCGGCCGGGATATAGAACTGGAAGCTCTCAGCCTGAATCAACTGGCCTTCGGCGGTCAGGTCGGTCAGCGCGGCCTGCTCGGCGGCATCGTCCGCCTCAGGAACACTCTCGGCCATCGCGGCGGCGCCGAAGCACAGGGTCAGCACGGCCAGCAGCATCGCAAGCATCTTTTTCATGGGAAAAACCATCCTTTCGTCGATCTTTCGATCATTTTTTAGGTCACGCTCAGTATAGACCAATAGCGCGATTCATGCAAGCATTTTTGCGCGAACGACGTTTTTTCTGCACGAACAGTAGGCATTTTCCCCAAATCTATACGCGCGGCGCGCGGCCGTTTATGGTATACTGAGTCTATCGTCACTTGCGGAGGAAGGGTGTTTGCCATGAACATACGCATTGCCATCGTCGATGACCAGGCGCAGACGCGCGAGCTGCTCCGGCAGGATCTGCTGGTTCGCGTTCCGGACGGCGCGAGCATCGCCTGTTTTGACGGCGGGGAAGCTTTTCTGAGCGGCTTTACGCCGGGGGACGACGCGCTCGTCTTTCTGGATATCTGCATGGAGGGCATGAACGGCATCGAGGTTGCGCAGCGGGTGCGCAAGCGGAGCGCGCGCTGCCTGATCGTCTTCCTGACCTCTTCGAAGGAATATGCGTTCGATGCGTTTCCGATTCACCCGTTTGATTATCTGGTGAAGCCTTACAGCGCCGCCCGGCTCGATCACGTGCTTTCCGGGGCGATTCGGCTGATGGAGGAGAGCGAGCAGCTCGTCGAAATCCACCTGCCGCGCCAGACCATCCGCCTGCCGCACGGGCAGATTGTCGCCGTCACCTCCCACGGGCACGCGCTGGACATCTTCACGGTTTCCGGCGCATGCCTGAAAAGCTCGCAGACCTTCGCCGAATTGGAGGCCGCCCTGCGCGGGGACGAGCGCTTTCTGCCCTGCAACCGCGGCGTGCTCGTCAACATGGACGAGGCGCTCAAGCTCGACGGCGACAGCATCCTGCTGACCGACGGCCTGCGCTTCCCCCTGCGCCAGCGCAACCGGCTCGATTTAGTCAACCGCTTCTCCGAATACCAGATCAAGCGCATGAAAAGGGGGTAACGGCCATGTTTTTCGCCCGCTATGCCGCCAAGTTGGCCATCTGCTGTCCGTTCGCGCTGCTGTGCTATCTGCCGCTTTCCGGCTTTCTGCGCCTGCCGCTCAAAAAGCTCGCCGCGTTCGGCGCTTTGGGCGTCACGGCGTTCGTCGGAATCGGCGCGCTGGCCTGCTGCCGCTTTCAGCTTTCCGTCAACGCGCTGCTGTTCCCCGCCCTGCTGCTCTTCCTGCTGCTCTATCTGAAATCGGTCGTACTGCCGCCGTCCAAGGCGCTGTTCGTCTTTTTCACCGCCACGATGCTCGTCTCCTTTTCCGCCACGCTGAGCTGCTATCTCTGTGCGCCGCTCGAGCTGCACAACGACCAGCCGGTGTTCACGCTCCCCTCCGGGCTGATCGGTCTGGCCCTCACGTTCGCCGTTCTGCTGGTTTTTCGCTGCTCTTTTGCAGGAAAATTCATTGGATGCTCTGCAACGTCAGCTTCAGCGCCATCTGGCGCGCGCTGTTCGTCGCGCCGCTGTTTCTGACCGGCCTGTTCATCTGGATGACGCCGATATACCCCGCCGTCGTGCTGACCGGGCGCGTGCGGGAAATCAGCATCGTGCTGCTCATCAGCTTTCTGAGCCTTCTGTTCTGGTTTTATTACTTCGTCTACCTCACCACCCGAAAGATGAGCGAGGCCGCCGAGCTGCACGCGCAGAACCAGCTTTTGAGCATGGAAAACACACGATACCGCGAGCTGCGCGAGCACATGGACGCGACCCGGCAGCTCCGTCACGATTTCCGCCAGCATCTGCACGTAATCGCCGGACTGAGCGAGGCGAAGAAATACGACAAGCTGAACGACTATCTGGCCGAATACGAGGGGCGGCTGGCTCCCCCGCACACGTTGCTCTGCGCCAACGCCGCGCTGGACGCGATTGCCGGCCACTATCAGCGCATCGCCGAGACCCAGAACACGCGGATATCCTGGCGGCTCGATCTGCCCGAGCGCCTGCCGCTCGACGAGGTCGATCTGTGCATGATGCTGGGCAACCTGCTGGAAAACGCGCTGCGCGCCGTCTGCGCCCTGCCCGTCGAGGCGCGGGAGGTTCGGGTGGTTTCCGGCATGATCGGCGGCGCGATGCTCGGCCTGTCCGTGGAAAACGGCTATGTCGGTGAAATCGCCTTCGCCCCAAACGGCCTGCCCACCTCGCATAAAAAGGATCACGGCGTCGGTCTGGCCTCCGTCGCCGCAACGGTCAAGCGCCACAACGGCACGCTCTCCATCGCCGCGAAGGACGGCGTGTTCAGCGCCCACATTCTGCTGAGCCTGTGACGCGCAAAACGCGCCCTCCCGCCCTGCGCATCCCGATTTGCAAAATAATCTTGCCGCCTTTCCATCCACGCTGACATGATCTGACACAATGGGACGTGTTCATTTTGAGTCTTTCGGGATATGATATTTATATCATCAATCTGCCCGGGAGGAACTCGACATGCTCGTTTCGTTCAAGGCCATCGGCCGCAACATCCGCGCCGCGCGCACCGCGCTTGACATCACGCAGGAGGAAGCCGCCGACCGCCTGAAAATTTCCCAGCTTCATTTCGGCCGTCTGGAGCGGGGCGAACGCCCGATTTCGCTGGAGATGCTGGCGCAGATTGCTTCCGTCCTCGACGTTTCGCTGTCCGCTCTGCTCAACGGCTGCATGATCGGGGAGGATTTTTCCCAGCGCCCGAGCCGCGGTTCGGAATCGCTCGGCCAGAGCGTCGCCGCAATCGCCAACGGCTGCTCGTCCGCGTCCCAGCGGCTGATGCTCGAGCTTTGCCGCGTCGTGGCGCAGAGCGATAAACAATCGGATGTCAAACCGGAAGGCGAATGAGCCTTCTTTTTTTGTGCCCGTCGATGCGTTCGCCGCGCAGACAAAACCCCTTCCGACACGCGGGTTCGGAAGGGGTTTCGCTTATTCCGGCAATTCTACAATCGCCCATTGAGACAGAACCGGGGTAAGTCCGCCCGTTTCGGCGATATAGTCCTGTCCGCCGAGCTGGAATATGAACACCTTGCGGCTCTCCGGAGAAAATGCCGCCGCCTTGGGGCGGCTGAAATCGAGGTTGCTCCAATCCATGCCGCGCACATACACTTCCTCCATCCTGCCGTTTCGAAGAACCATCAATCCGCAATGGGTGGCGCTCGTCTGCTCGTCTCTGCTCGTTTTATGGTTGTTGAGCAGGGCAACCGTGCCGCCAACGCGCATAAATGCCTCCTGAAACGCCGACGCGCCCATGTTCTCATTCATGGCATATTCCTCCGTGACGCGCCCGTTTTCATCCAGGCGGAGCAGCTTCTGTACCTCCGCCGCTGTCAGCGAATCATCCACCGCCCACATCGTGCCATCCGCCTGCGGGTACAGGCTCGTCACATGGAAGCCCGCGGGCAGCGCATCCGCTTCGGCTTCCCGGATTTTCTGCCCCTGCATGTCATAAAAAGCCATCCGCGTTCTCTGCTCAGCCTTGTCCCAACCGACGAGCGCGTAGCCGTCCCGCGTCGCATACAGACTCGTGACCGTTTCGCGCATATCCAGATGAAAAACCACGTCGCCGCGATCATCCACCTGCGCATAAAACGGCGTGTTTTTCGTTCCGACCGAGCCGCTGACGATCAGCCCGCCGTGACCCGGATCGCAGAAAAGAACCTCCTGACTGCCTGCATCCAGCCCGCTGAGCGCGCTGGCCGACGGAAGCCGCCGCCTGTCCAGCAGCTTCCCGTCCTCGCTCAGCGTCGCCAGTTCATAGAGATCGTATTCAAACTCATGGTTCACCTCGCGGCTTCGGTTGAGCATCAACTGAAGCCGGCCGTCCTCCAACTGCATCGCGCCGGTAACGCTGCACTGTTCGTTCTCCTGCGCGTCGAGGGTCGCGCGCCAGATCGTCTCTCCATCCTCGTTTATGCAGGCGGCGAACACCCGGCGCGTATCCCGGTTGTTTTCCGCCATTTCCCGCCCCGCAGCCAAAACCGTTCCGTTTTGCAGGGTCAGCAGCTCGTCAATTCGCTGATTTTCCCATGTGACGATCTGCGGCTCAATCGCCGTGATCGTCTGCCCATGGCGCGCCAGCTCGCGCGCTCTGTCCTGATCGAACGCATCCGACTGGTAATACGCAATCGTATGAAGCGCCGCCGCCGCTTCCTTCGGAGATTCCACGCCAAGGTAACCGTCCGCGCTCGTGAGCACCTCGCCCGCGCCGGAAATGGCCGCGTATTCGGCTTTCCACACATTCGTCTCGTCGCAAATCGCAAGGCACACGAAATAATACGGCGGCTTCACGCCCAGCTCCGAGCGGTGCACCAAAAAACTCAGTTCCCACAGCGCGGCATTTTCCATCTGCTCATCCGTAAAGCCGAACGCCGCCTGAATCGCATCTTTGGCGATTTGCACGGCTTCCTCGCGCGGGATGTCGTCTTCACCCGGCAGGAGGTTCACGTCCTCGTCGGCGCCGCCCAGTTCAAATTCGCTTTCCAGCGCGGAATACGCCGCCTTCTGTTCCAAGCTCCATTCCGGGTCAAGCTCGCCCAGCTCCTGCTGCATGATGCTGTGCAGCGATATGTTCCGTCTTCCGCCGGAGGTTACCGCATAGTGCTCGATAAACAGCGCGTCCAGCGCCGCCTCGCGCCGCCTTGCGCCGCTCTCTTGCAGCGCGTCCTCCCACGCCGCGCGATCCTCCGGCAAATCGTATTGAACCAACAGCGCCGCCACCGCCTCTTTTTCGCCCAGCGACCAATTTTCCATATAGCTGCTATTTAACGGCAGCGCCGTTGCTTCTGTAAAAAATCCGCTGAGTGCCGCAATGGCCAGCGCCGTTGCCGCCAGCAGCGCGAGCACCGCCGCCGCAACCAAAACCGCGGCGGGCTTGCGCCGCGCGCCTCGATGTCTGCGCTCGACGGGCAGGCTGCGCAGGGTTTGACGCATCTGCGCCTCAAACGCCGTTTCCATCGGCGGATAAAGCGCTTTCAGCGTCTTTTCGTCGATCACACGCTTCACTCAAACGTCACCTCCTCGTCGAACTTGGCGCGCACCGCGCGCCTTGCGCGAAAAAGCCGATTTTTCACGGTCGTCACCGGCACACCGAGCGTCTGCGCAATTTCCGTTTCCGAATAGCGCTCCATATAGCGCAGCAGCAGCGGCACGCGCAATTTTTCCGGCAGACTGTCTATGGCGCTTCGCAGTTCCGCTTCCGCCTCGTATGTATCTTCCGGCGCGGCCATTTCCGGCATTTCACCCATCAGCACCACACGCATGCGCTTGCGCTGGATGTTGTGACATTCGTTGATGACAATCCGGGTCAGCCATGCGCGAATCTGTTCGGGTCTCGCCGTCTCCCGTCTTTCCCATGCACGGAGCAAACCCTGCTGAACCGCATCCTGCGCGTCGTGGCGCGTATGCAAAATGCTGAAGCTGAGTCGATAAAGCCCCTGCATATTTTCCTCTGCGATGTGGGAAAACGCATTGGATTCCATACGCCGCTCCCCCTTTCGTTTTGTTGCTTGAAGAATCCTTCACCCTATATACGCGCGAGGGCGGGGAAAAGTTTGATTGAAAAAGGGCACACCGCGAAAAAACACGATGTACCCTTCTGATTATGCTGTCTTACCCAAAATACGCCACGCCGGATTCAAAAATCTTCTGATCCTTTTCGCCGGGGATATTCCGGGCGACGTTCGCGCCGATGCGCTCGCTGTGCCCCATCTTGCCCAGCACGCGGCCATCCGGCGAGCAAATGCCCTCGACCGCCCAATACGAGCCGTTCGGGTTTTCCGACATCTTCACCGCGGGC
>ERZ826146.1568-NODE-1568-length-20491-cov-34.613476_pt1 | contig 20491 bp, 16 predicted proteins | sample MGYA00519857_ERZ826146 | MGnify/ENA primary metagenome ERZ826146 (study PRJEB31778, sample SAMEA3449222) | human gut metagenome | biome: human gut; feature: human-associated habitat; material: faeces | place: United Kingdom | collected 2010/2012 ...
AGAGGAACTTCTTTACCTCCGGCGTGTCGTTCTCGTGCACTTTCTCGGCTATCAGCTTCTTTACGGCATCGCGCACTGCGTTGTCGTCAAGGTCGGTCTGATACTTGCTGAGCGCCTCTTCATACTTGCTCATCTTCGGGAAATCGTGCTCATGCTTGTGCTCGTGAGCCGTTTCGTTGTGCTTGTTGTTCTCTAATGTTGCCATAATGATAATATTTTTATTGGTATTTTCTTAACTCTTAATTCTTAACTCTTAATTTCTCATTTGCGATGTGCCTTGTGGCGTCGCGCTTGGTCTTCTTTTCTATGCTCTTGCGCAGAGCCTCGGTCAGGTCTACCCCCGTCTGATTGGCCAGGCAGAGCAGCACCCACAGCACGTCGGCCATCTCGTCCGACGGGTCTTGCGGCTCGCCTTCCTTGAAGCTCTGGTCGCCGTATTTGCGCGCCATGACGCGTGCCAGCTCGCCCACTTCTTCGGTGAGGCACGCCATGTTGGTAAGTTCGCTGAAATAGCGCACGCCGTATTGCCTAATCCATTGGTCTACAAGGCGTTGCGCTTCGCGTATGGTTATTTCGTTGTTCATTGTCGTATGGTTATCAGCCCCTTCCCGGCCTCCCCGAGGGGAGGTGACAGCGTGGGGGCAAATTGTTGTTTAATGTATGCTGCAAGGTGGCTCCGTAGGCTTCCTCCCCTCGGGGAGGGCATGGCGGGGGCTTTACTCCTTGTGTCTCGTGTCCATGCAGATTGTCACCGGGCCGTCGTTAATCAGCTCCACTTTCATGTCGGCTCCGAACTCGCCGGTGAGCACTTTAAGCCCCGTTTCGCGGCGCAGCTTCTCGCAGAAGCTTTCGTACAGCGGTATGGAAACCTCGTGCCGGGCGGCGTGAATCCATGAAGGGCGGTTGCCTTTCTTGTACGACGCCAGCAGCGTAAACTGGCTCACAACCAATATCTCGCCGCCGACGGCGGTCACGGGGAGGTTCATCACGCCCTCAGCATCGTCGAAAATGCGCAGCGCGGCGGTCTTTTTCACAAGCCAGTCAACGTCCTCCTCGGTGTCGCCCTCGGCCACTCCGAGCAGTATCATGTAGCCTTTGCCTATCTCTGATTTTACCTCTCCGCCTATCGTCACTGACGCGCGGCTTACGCGCTGGATAACTGTTTTCATATTTTATATCCACCCCAGCCTTCCCGACGGGAGGGAGCTGGATGTGCTTTGTTGTTTAATTGTTTTACTATTTAATGCTTATAATTGTTTGCTGACAACCTTTTTGGCAATAGGGCGGCAACTTTCAGGGCTAATCAAGCTCCTTCCCTTGGGGAGGGTTGGGGTGGGTTTTTAAAGTGTTCCCACACAATCTTCGCCTTCGCTTGCCCTATAACGTCTGTAAGTTGCTGTAAATCAGCGTCTTTGATGCGCTTTACCGACTTGAAGGCTTGCAGCAGGGCGTCCTTTGTCTTGGGGCCTATGCCGCGTATGTCGTCAAGCTCCGAGTGCAGCGCATGCTTCGAGCGTTTGTCGCGGTGGAACGTTATTGCGAAGCGGTGGACCTCGTCCTGCATGTGCGTCAGGAGGCGGAACAGCTCGCTGTCGGTCTTCATTCCGATGACGACGGGCGGCAGGCCGAAGAGCAGTTCGTTGGTGCGGTGGCGGTCGTCCTTTGCAAGTCCGGCGATGGGAATATCAAGTCCTAATTCCTTTTCCACAACTTCGCGCACCACGCTCATCTGCCCTTGTCCTCCGTCGGTTATGATAAGGTCGGGCAGGGGCTGGCCTTCCTCCACCATGCGTGAGTAGCGGCGGCGCACCACTTCCTGCATGGATGCGTAGTCGTCAGGCCCTTCCACAGTCTTTATTATGTACTTGCGGTAGTCCTTTTTGCTGGGTTTCATCTTCTTGAACACCACGCACGCCGCCACGGCGTCAGTTCCGCTGATGTTCGAGTTGTCGAACATCTCAATCTGGTAAGGCATCTTCGGCAGCTTCAGGGCGGCCTGAATTTCCTTCATCAGGCGCACGGATTTCTGCTCGGGGTTCAGCTTTTCGGCCTGTTTCAGGCGGTCGAAGCGGTACTGCTTGCCGTTCATTTCGGAGAGGTCGAGCAGCGTTCGCTTGTCGCCGCGCTGCGGAACGGTGAACGTAACGCCGTCAAGCGCCATGTCGACGGCGAACGGCACGATAACCTCGCGCGACGTGCTGCCCATCCGCTCGCGTATTTGCAGTATGGCGATTTGCAGTATTTCGAGCGCCGTCTCGCCCAGTTTCTTTTTCATTTCGAACGTCTGCGCCTGGTTTATGCTGCCGTTTGTCACGTGCATGTAGTTCACGTAGGCTGTCCGCTCGTCGTCGTTGACGCTGAACACGTCAACGTCGGTAATGGTGTGGCTCACCACCTCGCTCTTGGCGCAGAAGCTGTCGAGCAGCAGGTAGCGTTGTTTCAGCACCTCGGCCTCCTCGAAGCGCATCTCCTCCGCCAGCCGTTGCATCTGCGCGTAGAGGCGACGCTGCAGCTCGCGCGTGTTCCCTTTCAGTATCTCGCGAGCCTGCGCGATGCTCTCCTGATAGTCTTCGTAGCTCTGTTTGCCGATGCACGGCGCGCCGCAGTTATGTATGTGGTACTCCAGGCAGGGGCGGTATTTGCCCTGTTCGACGCCCTCCTGCGTTATGGGTTGGCGGCATGTGCGCGGCTTGTAGAGCTTCTTGATAAGCTCAAGGATGGCATACATCGAGCCTATGTGGCTGTAAGGGCCGTAGTAAGTGCCCCACCGCTTGTTGATGGTACGCGTCTTGAATATGCGCGGAAAGTATTCTTTCGTGACGCAGATTGAGGGGTATGTCTTGCCGTCTTTCAGCAGTATGTTGTACCGCGGCTGGTATTTCTTGATAAGGCTGTTCTCCAACAGCAGGGCGTCCTCCTCGGTGTTGACCACCGTGTAGGTAATGTCGTGGATTTTGCTGACAAGCACTTTCGTCTTGAAGCGGTCTACTTCCTTGTGGAAATAAGACGATACGCGCGCCTTCAAGTTCTTCGCCTTGCCTACGTATATTATGGTGCCGCCCTCGTCGTAGTACTGGTAGCTGCCGGGCTTGGTGGGCATGTTGCTCACGATAGCCTTCAGCCGGGCCAGCCGCTTCTCGTTTTCTTCTTTAGTCATGGCGCGTAAGTGCTTTATACAAAGGGGTTTTCAAAAATAATGTTTCACGTGAAACTTTAAGCGACTTTTAGCAGACAAGTGGACAAGTGACAAGCAGACAAGCCTGTTTGTCAATGCTGTAGGCTCTTGTGGCGGTATTCCCAGCTATGGTAATTTACTTGTCTGCTTGTCACTTGTCTACTTGTCTGCTGTCTGCTACACTTGCAGCAGGCTCGTGATGTCGGTCTCCTTGTCGAAGTTCTCGCGGCCGTTCAGTCCCTCGCGTGTCAGCTCTATGATGAAGTTGACGTAGATTTTCTTCGGGTTGAACTTCTTTACGAGGTCGTAGGCGGCCTTCATCGTGCCGCCTGTTGCCAGCAGGTCGTCATGCAGCAGTACGATGTCGTCGCTCGTTATGGCGTCCTTGTGTATTTCGATTGTGTCCGTGCCATACTCCTTCGAATAGCTTTCCTGTATGGTTTCTCCGGGCAGCTTGCCGGGCTTGCGGCAGAGAACCACGCCGGCGTGGAGCCTTATCGCCAGTGCCGACGACATGATGAAGCCGCGGCTTTCGATGCCTACTATTTTGGTGATGCCCTTGTCGCGGTAAAGCTCGAACAGCTCGTCTTCCATTATTTGCAGGCATTCAGGGTTGGAGAACAGTGTCGTCACGTCTCTGAAATTAATTCCTTTCTTCGGAAAATCGGGTATACACCTCAGGTTTTCCAGCAGTGTCTTGTTGTTCATTTCTCTTTTTTCTTGTTTTTATATTTATGGTTGTTGTAAGTCGGGCGGGGCGGATAGGCCGGATAAGGCCGATGACTCCGCTTGTTGGATAGGGCGGATAGGCCTGCAAGCTGAATAGGGCCGATGGGGCGAATAAGGACAATCGCCCTTCTGGCTGAATGGGACTAATGTGCCCAATACGGCTGATAAGCCTGTAAACCGAATAGGCCGGATGCGCCCAATACGGCAGGTAATCCGGCAGGCTTTTTTACCTTTTTACTTTTTTACCTTTTTACCTTTCCCTAAAAGGTAGTCTTTTGCTTTGCAGTTAGTGGCCTTTTGCCTTCCAATTCGTGGCTTTTTGCGCGGCGTTTTGCGGCCTTTTGCAACGCGCTTGTTTCCAGTGTGTTGCGCAGGTGGTTTCAGGCCGTCGGGCGTGGGGTGGGGATGTGCCTCTGCGGCAGCCCCGTTTCATCGTGAAACCTCGCGGTTTTAACATTCAAGCAAATCTGTGGACGCTCTCCGTATGTTGCTAATTTCCAGGCCGTTCCATCGTTTTTGTTTGATAAAAAACATACGATTTGTTTCACGTGAAACATTTGTGCACCTTACCGGTTCATCAGCACTAACATGATGTTGATGTCGCTCGGCGATACTCCCGGAATGCGGCTGGCCTGTGCAAGGGTTTCGGGGTCGATTTTTTCGAGCTTTTGCCGCGCTTCGGTCGACAGCTGTTGCATCTCCGAATAGCGGAAATGTCCGCGTATTTTGATGTTCTCAAGGCGGCGCATCTTGTCCGCCACGAGCCGCTCGCGCTCTATGTAGCCCTTGTATTTCATCTTGATTTCGGCGGCTTCGGCAATCTCTTCTTCGCGGTTTGGCAGCGATTTCAACGCTTGTTTCAGTTCCGGCAGTATGTCGGAAAGGTTCTGCATCGTGAGTTGCGGCCTTGCTATGAGGTCGGCTATCTTGCATCCTTCGCGCAGAGGGGTGGTGCCCAGTGCCTCGAGTGCGGAGTTGATGTCGCGCGGTTTCACCGGTGCTGTGGCACAAAAATCCGTCAGACGGCTGACAGCTTCTTTTTTCTGCATCCACCAGTCGTAGCGTTCGCGTGTGGCAAGACCTATGGAGTAAGCCTTCTCCGTGAGGCGTGCGTCGGCGTCGTCCTGGCGCAGCAGTATGCGGTATTCGGCGCGGCTGGTAAACATGCGGTAAGGTTCGTCGACGCCTTTGGTCACGAGGTCGTCGATGAGTACGCCGATATAAGCCTCGTCGCGGCCGAGGGTGAAGGGCTGTCCGCCCGAGCAGCGCAGCGCGGCGTTCACCCCGGCAACTAGTCCCTGTCCGCCGGCCTCCTCGTAGCCGGTGGTTCCGTTCACCTGTCCGGCCATGAACAGGCCGGGTATTATCTTTGATTCGAGGGTGTGGCGCAGCTGCGTCGGGTCGAAGAAGTCGTACTCAATGGCGTAGCCCGGGCGGTAAACCCTGGCGTCGCGCAGCGCCGGTATCTTCCTGAGCGCGTTGATTTGCACGTCCATGGGCATTGACGACGAGAAGCCGTTGAGGTACATCTCGTTGGTGTCTTCGCCTTCGGGTTCGAGGAATAAGGGGTGTTGCTGCTTGTCGGGAAAGGTGACAAGCTTGGTTTCTATCGACGGGCAGTAGCGCGGCCCGATGCTCTGTATCTGTCCGTTATACAGCGGCGAGTCGCCCAGTGCGGCCACGAGCGTGGCGTGTACGTCGGGGTTGGTGTAGCAGGTCCAGCACGTGAGCTGCTTTAATTGCCTGCGGATTGGCATGAAGCTGAAGCCGTGGAAGTCGTGTTCGCCCTCCTGCACCTCCATGTCCTCGAAGTGGACGGAGCGGCGGTCGATGCGCACGGGCGTGCCGGTCTTCATCCTTCCGGCGGTCACTCCGTGGCGCGTGATGCTTTCGGTGAGGCGTTCAACCGCCGGTTCGGCTATGCGTCCGCCCGGCAGGTGCTTGCGCCCGATGTGCAGCAGTCCGTTGAGGAAGGTGCCGGCGGTGAGCACCACGCTCTTAGCGCGCAGCTCCACGCCCCACACGGTGCTTACGCCCACGGCGCAGCCATGCTCCACGAGCAGCTCCTCGGCCTGGTCCTGCCAGATGTCGAGACGGTCAGTGCGGTCGAGCACGGTGCGCCACTGCCAGATGAACTTGCCTCGGTCGCACTGCGCGCGGGGGCTCCATACCGCGGGACCTTTCGAGCGGTTGAGCATGCGGAACTGTATTGCCGTCTTGTCGGTGACGATGCCCATGTGTCCGCCCAGCGCGTCGATTTCGCGCACTATCTGGCCTTTTGCTATTCCGCCGACGGCGGGGTTGCAGCTCATCTGCGCTATTTTGTTCATGTCCATGGTGACGAGGCACGTGCGTGCGCCCATCTTCGCCGCCGCCGCCGCGGCCTCGCAGCCGGCATGTCCTCCGCCTATGACGATAACATCGTAGTGTAAAATCATTGTTTTTACGGTTTTACGGTTGTGGGGTTATGCGGTTTTACGGTTGTGGGGTTATGCGGTTTTACGGTTGCCCGGCTAATATTCGTCCGGCGTTTTTGACGCTGTGCGATGCTTCGCGGCGTCTTGAAAAATCCTGAAACCGTATGACCTAATAACCCCATAACCGTATAACCTTACCCAGCTTGTCTGCTGTCGGCGTGTCCGCCGACGGCGCAAAAGTAAGAATTAAAATCGAATTTTTTGTCAAATAGTTTGATTTATCATCAAAATGGAGTATATTTGCATCCTCTAATGGATGCCGGCCTACCTATAACAGGGTATGGCTGTACTGTTCGCCGGCACAGGCGAACGGTGGTTCTTTTGTGGGTTGACAACAACAATCAATTCATTTAATACATTAAAATTCAAATCATTTATGTGGTTATGTAATTCATCCATCGGAAGGAAAGTGGTGATGTCGGTTACCGGCGTCGCGCTTATCCTGTTCTTGACGTTCCACATGTCAATGAACGTAGTGGCTCTATTCTCGGGCGATGCTTACAATGCTGTTTGTGAGTTCCTCGGGGCTAACTGGTACGCGCTCGTGGGCACGCTGGCCTTGGCAGCCCTGGCCGTAATTCACATCGTGTACGCGTTCCTGCTGACGATGCAGAACCGCCGCGCACGCGGCGAGGAGCGTTACGCCGTAACGTCGCGTCCGGGCAAGGTGGAATGGGCTTCACAGAACATGCTCGTTCTGGGCATCATCGTTCTTCTCGGCCTTCTGCTCCACCTGTTCAACTTCTGGTACAACATGATGTTCGCCGAGCTGGCGGGCCTTGCTGTTGTTCCCGAGCCGTGGAACGGCTTTGAGTACATCAAGCTGACGTTCTCGAACCCCGTTTACGTGGTGCTGTACATCATCTGGCTGGGGGCAATCTGGTTCCACCTCTCGCACGGTTTCTGGAGTGCGATGCAGACATTCGGCTGGAACGGCAAGGTGTGGTTCAACCGCTGGAAGGTCATCGGCCTCGTCTACACCACGCTGCTCATGCTGGGCTTCCTCGTGGTAGTGCTGGCGTTCGCATTCGGCATAGCTCCCAGTCTGTGCTGTTTTTAATTCATAATTAATAATGCATAATTCATAATTGTTATGGCAAAGCAAATCAATTCCAAGATACCAGAGGGGCCGATAGCTGAGAAATGGACCAACTACAAGGCTCACCAGCGCCTCGTCAACCCTAAGAACAAACTGAAGTTGGACGTCATCGTAGTGGGCACCGGACTCGCCGGAGCCTCTGCTGCCGCGTCGCTCGGCGAGATGGGCTTCAACGTCCTCAACTTCTGCATACAGGACTCTCCGCGCCGCGCGCACTCCATCGCCGCGCAGGGAGGTATCAACGCCGCAAAGAACTACCAGAACGACGGCGACTCCGTCTACCGTCTGTTCTACGACACGGTGAAGGGCGGCGACTACCGTGCACGCGAGGCCAACGTCTACCGACTGGCTGAAGTGTCCAACAACATCATCGACCAGTGTGTGGCTCAGGGCGTTCCGTTCGCCCGCGAGTACGGCGGCATGCTGGCAAACCGCTCGTTCGGCGGCGCGCAGGTGTCGCGTACATTCTATGCAAAGGGGCAGACCGGCCAGCAGCTTCTGCTCGGCGCTTACTCGGCTCTCAGCCGTCAGGTTCACACCGGCCGCGTAAAGCTGTACACACGATATGAGATGGAAGACGTGGTTATCGTCGACGGCCGTGCACGCGGCATCATCGCTAAGAACCTCGTGACAGGAAAGCTCGAGCGCTTCTCGGCCAACGCCGTCGTGATAGCTACCGGCGGATACGGCAACACATACTTCCTCTCGACCAACGCGATGGGCTGCAACTGCACCGCCGCGATGGCTTGCTACCGCAAGGGAGCTTATTTCGCCAACCCGTCTTACGTGCAGATACACCCGACCTGCATCCCCGTGCACGGCACGAACCAGTCGAAGCTCACGCTTATGTCGGAGTCTCTGCGTAACGACGGCCGCATCTGGGTGCCCAAGAAGCTTGAAGACGCAAAGGCACTGCAGCGCGGCGAGAAGAAGGGCAGCGACATTCCCGAGGAAGACCGCGACTACTACCTGGAGCGCAGGTATCCGGCCTTCGGCAACCTCGTGCCCCGTGACGTTGCAAGCCGCGCCGCCAAGGAGCGTTGCGACAAGGGCTACGGCGTCAACAACACAGGTCTGGCCGTGTTCCTCGACTTCTCCGAGAGCATCGAGCGCCTCGGCATAGACGTCGTTCTGCAGCGTTACGGCAACCTATTCGACATGTACGAGGAGATAACCGACGTCAATCCGGGCGAGCTTGCCAATGAAATCAACGGCGTGAAGTATTACAACCCGATGATGATTTACCCCGCAATCCACTACACGATGGGCGGAATCTGGGTTGACTACGAGCTTATGACCAGCATCGAAGGCCTGTTCGCAATCGGCGAGTGCAACTTCTCCGACCACGGAGCCAACCGCCTCGGCGCGTCAGCCCTCATGCAGGGACTGGCCGACGGATACTTCGTGCTGCCTTATACCATCCAGAACTACCTGGCCGACCAGTCCATCTGGCCGCGCATCTCGACCGACCTGCCCGAGTTCGAGGAGGCCGAAAAGGGCGTACAGGCTGAGATTGACCGCCTGATGAACATAAAGGGCAAACGCTCGGTAGACTCCATCCACAAGGAGCTTGGCCACATAATGTGGGAGCACGTGGGCATGGGACGCACCGCAGAAGGCCTGAAGGAAGGACTTGAACTCATCAAGAAGATACGCAAGGAGTTCGAGACCAACCTCTTCATCCCCGGCTCGAAGGAAGGCCTTAACACAGAGCTTGACAAGGCAATCCACCTGCGCGACTTCATCACCATGGGCGAGCTGATAGCTTACGACGCGCTGTCGCGCAACGAGTCGTGCGGCGGCCACTTCCGCGAGGAATACCAGACAGAGGAAGGCGAGGCAAAGCGCGACGACGAAAACTACTTCTACGTAGGCTGCTGGGAGTACCAGGGAAGCGACGAGAAGGCGCCCGAGCTCATCAAGGAGCCGCTGCATTATGAGGCAATAAAGGTTCAAACCCGAAATTACAAGAATTAGTAGACAAGCAGACAAGGGACGAGCAGACAAGGAGATTTGCCTCGTTGGAGGCTCGTCCTGATGTCGGTGACTCTTAATGATTTATTTATAAACAAAATCAATCAAGGCAAACAGACATCCTTCGGAGCTATTATGAGAAGTCATAAAGACCTGATTGTTTGGCAGAAAAGCATGACGTTGGTACGGCGTCTGTACGAAGTGACAAAAGCCTTTCCGCAGGAAGAGATATTTGGACTTACCTCGCAGATGCGCCGGGCGGCCGTTTCGATACCGTCAAACATAGCCGAAGGATATGGCAGGATTTACAACAAGGAGCGCATAAATTTCCTTAGCATTGCCCTGGGGTCGGCTTCAGAGCTTGAGACACAGCTCATGATAAGCGTCGATTTGGGATTTATAAATGATACAGACAACGTTGAACTGTCGTCATTGAACAATGAAGTGATACTTATGCTCTCGTCCCTTATAAAAGGATTGCGTGAAGGCAAATATACTTGTTGACTTGTCTGCTCGTCTGCTTGTCACTAAAAAATAACAACAATGGAAAGAAATATAAGTTTCACGCTTAAGGTCTGGCGTCAGAACGGACCGAAGGCAAAAGGTCATTTTGACACGTTCGAGATGAAGGACATCCCAACGGATACGTCGTTCCTCGAGATGTTGGACATCCTCAACGAGCAGCTCATCGAGGCCGGCAAGGAGCCGTTCGTCTTCGACCATGACTGCCGCGAGGGCATCTGCGGCATGTGCTCGCTCTACATCAACGGCCATCCCCACGGCCCGGCGACGGGGGCTACGACCTGCCAGCTGTACATGCGCCGCTTCAACGACGGCGACATAATCACCGTTGAGCCGTGGCGCTCGGCCGCCTTCCCCGTAATCAAGGACTGCATGGTTGACCGCGGCGCGTTCGACAAGATTATACAGGCCGGCGGATACATCAGCGTCCGCACCGGACAGCCGCAGGACGCCAACGCCATCCTCATCCCCAAGGAGGCTGCCGACGAGGCTATGGACTGCGCTACGTGCATCGGCTGCGGCGCCTGCGTTGCGGCTTGCAAGAACGGTTCGGCCATGCTCTTCGTCAGCTCGAAGGTGAGCCAGCTCGCCCTTCTGCCCCAGGGACGCCCCGAGGCGGCAAAGCGCGCCAAGGCGATGGTCATGAAGATGGAGGAACTTGGCTTCGGAAACTGTACCAACACACGTGCCTGCGAGGCCGAGTGCCCCAAGAACGAGTCGATAGCCAACATCGCCCGGCTGAACCGCGAGTTCATAAAGGCGAAGCTGAACGACTAAGATTACTGTTTATATTTACGACATAGTTTTTAGATTTGGTGGCGGCCCGCAGTGATGCGCGCCGCCATTTTTCGTGCCGTCGGTTGCCGTCTGCATGTATGTTGTTGTAAACCTATGGTTTACACAAGTGTAAACCGTTTGTTGAAACGCCGTGTCGGTTAACAAGTTTTATGAAAAACAGAACGGCTGGAGCGGTCATGTTGCTTATCTTTGTGCATGAAACAGGGCGTTGGCAGGGCGTTTGCCCCATGTTGCCGCACATCCTGTGCCGCGCTTGTCTGCCGTGTCCTGTGTGTCATGTCTTATCATTCAAACAACCGTATATCATGAAAAGACTGTTGTCATTAATGTTTTTTGCGGGCATTATCATCCTTTCCCTTCACGCGTATTCGTACAACGACTACAACGTAATCTGCGAGGACGGCAGGTACGGTGTGGCCTATGGCGACATCGTATGCGTGTATCCCCAGTACGACTCGTTGCTCGTCAGCAGGAAGGCATACAAAGAAGGTGTCTTCGGGGCGTATGAGTCCGGCGGCAAGTGGGGCGTGTTTGTCAACGGCAACCGCACCAGCGGGCCTAAGTTCGACGCCGTTTATGGCGACACTGGCATGAACTCCTTTGTGTCGTCTTCAAGGAACGTGCTGTTCGAGGGCAAGGCCCTGTCTTATTTCTTCGTGCTTCCCGTCTGCGTCGGCGGCAAGTGGGGCTATGCCGACGCCATGGGTAACTACGTCATCGAGCCGCAGTACGCCAAGGCGTCTCACTTCTGCCAGAGGTTAGGCGACGAGGGGTATGTACACGTTGCGCTGGTCGAGAAGGACGGCGGATGGTACGTCATAGACCTGCTGAACAACGTTAGTTCGGAAGACCTGCGCGCGAAGCTCGACACCGGCGACCGCAATAAGCGGAGCAAGAACTGGAGCAACGCGGTAAAGAAGGCCGTCAAAGCGGCTACGAAGGCGCACGGGGAAGAAATGGCTGCGGCTGCGGAGCGGCTGCACGGGGTGTACGAAAGCGCAAAGACTGCGCCCGCCCTTGTGCCCGACGCAGCGTTGAAGGCCGTTCAGGAAGGCTCGCAGTGGCGTGTGGCGGGTGCTGACGGCAAGCCTCTCTCCGCGACGCTTTACGACGACGTGGCCGAGCCTGAGGGTGGCGTGGTGCGCGTGGTGAAGGACGGTAAGTACGGCCTTGTGGCGGCCGGATGGGGCGAAATAGTGCCGTGCAGCTTCGACTACATCACCGGGTTCAACGCCGACGGCTACGCCGAGGTGTGGAACAACGGCTTTACGGGGCACGTCTCCAAGCACGGCCACGTAGACATTGAGGAAAACCTGCTAAGGGAAGCCGAGGGAAACGAGATGTTCGGCAAGGACATTACGCCGATGAGGAACTACGTGGAGTACAACCCCACGTCAATCCAGGGCTACCTGTTGCTGGCCAAGTGGTGCGAGCGGAACAAGTATTACACCGACGCATACAAGGCGTATGACATGGCCTTCGCCCTTGCCGGAGAGCAGGGCAAGCAGGACATGGTTGCCAATAAGAAGTCGCGCCGCGACTATATATACAATCTGTCACAGGGCGTGGTGTATGAGGCTGACCCCTCGTTCCTCGAGCTAATGGGCCAGCTGGTAGAAAAGACTATGGAGATACGCAATTCCGTCAGGGAAATCAAGCATGGCGCAGCGGCCTCGTCGCCGACCGTCGCGCCGTCAGGCGGCGTGTATTCCGGCGGCAGTTACCAGACGCAGTACAAGCGATGGGAGAACCTTGCCGAGCGGCATTACAACTCGATAACCAACACCGGCGCGCGCGCCACCGTCAACGGCGAGCACAGCGGAACGGCCGGCTCGATGTCGCCGTCGAACTACACGCAGCAGAAAAAGGCCTTCCGCCAGGCGCAGCGCGAGATGGCGCGCATCCGCACGAAGGCCGCCAAGGAGGGCGTCAACATTCCGCAGTCACGGTGGGAAACGGCCACCATATCGCTGTAAGCCGTCCGCTGCGTGCCCGTTTAAGTCGCTCGGCAGCCGTCAAGGCTGCGGACGAACTGCAACAGGCGTCCTTTCACATTGCGAAAGGACGCTTTTTAACGTGCGAAAGGCCGTGTTTTGCGACGCAAAATACGGCCTTTCGGTAACTCTCTGGCTATCAGGCGGTTATTCTATGCGCACTATTTGGCAATAGGCCGAACAGGCCGGATGCGCCCGATAAGGCCAATATCCTGCGCCTGTCGAAGTCATATCAGGCCCTCTCCTTTAGGGAGGGCAGGGCAGGGTCGTCCCTTTGGTTGGGGTGGTGCAGGGTGGTTATGGTTAGTATCGTGCCGTTTTGTCATTAAAAATATGTTACAACGATTAAAATATTTATACTTTGCTGACTATTTGTCAGTAAAACATGCCGTTATGTCGAAATGTGTAAGTGGCACGGATGTTGCATTATGATGGATGAAAGCTCCGAACGGAAGCGAGGGGCAATCGAAGGAGGCGAGGCCGCAGGAGGCGGAGCTTCCGGATATGAAAGGTTAAAAATAAAAACAAGGAGGATTTAATTATGGCTATGTTACCAGTTTTCGGACGCAATTCTTGGATGCCTGACGTATTCAACGACTTTTTTGACAACGACTTCATGACGCGCGCCAACGCTACGGCACCGGCAATCAACGTCAAGGAGAGTGAAAAAGAATATACCGTTGAGCTTGCGGCTCCGGGGCTTAAGAAGGAGGATTTCAACGTGAACATCGACCGCGACGGCAACCTGCACATCCGCATGGAGAGTAAGGACGAGCACAAGGACGAGGACAAGAAGAGCCACTACCTGCGCCGCGAGTTCTCTTACTCGAAGTACGAGCAGACGCTGCTCTTGCCCGACGATGTTGACAAAGACGCCATCGAGGCCAAGGTGAACGACGGAGTGCTTACCGTCAACCTGCCCAAGACTGCCAAGAAGGAAGAGCAAACGCTCAAGCAGATTGAAGTGAAATAAAAAAGTAAAGCCCCTGCCCAACCCTCCCTCGGGAGGGAGAAAGGGCAAGAAGGGGAGAAACGGTAAAAAGTAAAACCGTAGAACCCATTTGAAGGCTTAATGAAAATGGAAATGTGGAAGTCCCTGCTATTGGAAACAATGGCAGGGATTTTTTGTTTCCAAATCAGTGATGTTAATCCTTCATCTTTTTGCTTTTTTGCCTTTCCCCATCCTTCCCCCCTCCCTCGGGAGGGTTGGGGAGGGGCTTTGTTTTTTCACTTTCTCACCTTTATTTCGTATCTTTGCACCCCGTATGGCTTTTACTTATGCGAATTTGACTGAAAGATACGGCGCTCTTGTGCGTCTCGGCGTGCCTATCGTGGTGGGACAGATAGGCAACGTGGTGCTCGGTTTTGCCGACACGATTATGGTGGGTCACCACTCTATGGAGGAACTGGCGGCCGCCAGCTTCGTCAACACGATGTTCTTGCTCGTGGTTATCTTCGCCACGGGCTTCTCTTACGGGCTTACCCCCGTTGTGGGCAGCCTGTTCGGGCAGGGCGATTCGGGCGCTATCGGCCGGGCGGTGAAGAACAGCCTTGCGGCCAACCTCGCCCTGTCGGCGGTTCTCGTGGCTGTGTGTTCGGCCTTCTGCCTGAACATCCACCGCTTCGGACAGCCCGAAGAGCTGCTGCCGCTGATGCGTCCCTACCTGTGGGTGAACATCGCGTCGCTGCCGTTCCTGTGCTGCTTCAACACTTTCAAGCAGTTTTTCGACGGCGTTACCGACACGCGCACGCCCATGTATGTCATCATTGGCGGCAACCTTCTCAACATTTTCGGCAACTGGGTGCTCATCTACGGCGAGCTGGGCGCGCCCGAGCTGGGACTCTTCGGGGCTGGAGTGTCCACGGCTGTGTCGCGCGTCGTCATGGCCGTTGCCTGCATGCTGGTGTTCTTCAGGCACAGTCGTTACGGCCGTTTCCGCGCCGGTTTCGCCGCAGGCGGCGTCAACCGCGCAGCCGCCGGTCAGCTTGCCGGGCTTGGACTGCCCGTCGCCATGCAGTTGGGCATGGAGACTGCGGCGTTCTCGCTGTCGGCAATCTTCGTGGGATGGCTCGGCACCACCGCCCTGGCCGCCCATCAGGTTATGCTCACCGTGTCGCAACTGCTCTACATGGTAAGCAGCGGCATGGCGGCGGCGATTGCCGTCAGAGTGAGTTACTTCGCCGGGCAGGGCGATTACGCGGCCGTCAGGCGCACGGCTTACAGCGGCCTTCATATTGTCCTCGGACTGGCTTTAACGCTCTCTGTGCCCGTCGTATTGCTGCGTAACACGGTCAGCTGGTGGTTCACCGACAGTGCGGCGGTGGCCGTCCTCGTGTCGCAGACTGTCGTTCCGCTCATCGCTTACCAGATTGGCGACGCCATCCAGTACACCTTCGCCAACGCGCTGAGGGGCATACAGTGCGTCCGCCCGATGATATGGATTGCCTTTTTCTCCTACTTCGTGGTGTCGCTGCCGTTGGGATGGCTGCTCGGCATACATCTCGGTTACGGCCTTGTGGGCATCTGGTCGGCCTTCCCCGTGTGCCTGTCTACTGCCGGACTGCTGTATTTCCTGCGCTTCAGGAAAGAGCTGAAGAAAAGGTAAAAAGGTGAAAAAGTAAAAAGGTAGAAAGGTAAAAAGGTAAAAGGGTGGAAAGGTGAAAAATTGAGGCTATGCAGAAGGCCATGTTTCGCGTTGCGAAAGGCCGTGTTTTACAAGCCAAAAGGCCGCGTTTCATAGTGTGAAACGCGGCCTTTTGGTATTTGCTTGGTTTTCAGTGATTTGCGCGGTCGCGGCGATGCCGCCTGCCGGTAGGCTTTATTTCCATACTGCCTTGTCGGCTGTGCGGTAGGCGTTTTCAAGCTGCGCGTCGGCTTTCAGGTAGGTGTCGGTGCCTATCTGGAGCACGGGCGGCACGTCGTGGCCGTTCACCGGCTGCCATTCGGGCTGCCCCAGGCCGTTCGGGTTGCCGGTCTTGATGAAGTTTAGGTAATAGTTCTGGAATATGGTTGACACGGTGAAGTCGGCTGCCTGCCAGTCATACACGCGGTTGGTGGGCAGCGTGCCCATGGCATATTCTATGTCGGCGGAGTGTACCGCGCCGGTCGCCGCAGGCTGCGGGGTGGCGTTTTCCTCCGCGTCGATAACCCCTCCGGCCAGTCCGGCCACCTTTCCGCTGACGCGCATTGCCGGGCGCGGATGGTAGTATAGATACCTGTAAACTGGCTGTTGGCCGGTGCGTGCGTGCATGTCGGCCCATTTCCACGTGCCGAACGCCACGAACATGTCGCTGCCGAGACGCCATCCCGGCTGTCCGGCCACGGCCTCGTCGGTTGTCAGTCCGTATGCCTCGAGCACCTTGTCGGTGTCGTCGCCGAAGACGCTCTTCACCGCTTCCCTGACAGACGCCACCGTCATGGGGCGTCCTCCGAGCACGGCGGCGATGGGCATCTCGGCCGAATTCCAGCCCACAAGCAGCGGCACGTGCGCCTGACGGCCATTGTTGTATGTGTCTACGGGTTGCTCCGTGAAGAAGTAACCGTCGATGTTGTACATCTTCTGCATGCTTGCCGCTCCGGCTTTCTCCAGCAGTTCGGCCGCAGGCATCGCCCTCATCTCCGCTATCGAGGCGCAGCCCACCGCCTTCATCACGGCCTTGCCGGCCTCTTCGGCTTCCTTCAGCGTGGGCACTTTGTCGTAGGCCACCACCGATGCGCTCGACCCCATGGCCTGCGCGAACAGCCCTTGGCACAGCGGCGAGGCCATGAGGGCGCTGACGGAGGCCGAGCCTGCCGACTCGCCCACTATGGTGATGCGCTCCGGGTCGCCGCCGAAGGCCGCGATGTTGTCCTTTACCCATTTGATGGCCGCTACCTGGTCGAGGAAGCCGTAGTTGCCCGAGCCTTTATAGGAGGTTTCCTTCGACAGTTCCGGATGTGCGAAGAAGCCGAATATTCCCTCGCGGTAGTTGGCCGTGATTGATATTATTCCGCGCCGCGCCATCGACTCTCCGGCGTAGCGAGGCTCGCTGCCCGAACCGGCCACAAGCCCTCCGCCGTTGAAGTAAATGAGCACGGGCAGGCGCTCGTCCATGGTCTTTGACGGCGTCCAGATGTTCAGGTAGAGGCAGTCTTCGCTGTTTTCAGGCGTGCCGAAGTTCATGTCGCCGAAGAGGTTTTGCTGCATCGGGTTGGGTCCGAAGTGCTTGGCCGCCCTCACGCCTGTCCACGGCTTGACGGGCTGCGGCGCTTTCCAGCGCAGCTCCCCGACGGGAGGCTGGGCGAAGGGCACGCCCCTGAACACCTTGATGCCTGACTCGTAAGTGCCTTCAAGCACGCCGCAGGATGTCTTGGCCTGCGGCCCTTGTGCGCCGGCTGCCATCGTTATGACGGCCAGCGCGAGTGTTATCAATGTTTTTTTCATGACTGTATGGTTTGGTTATAGTGATGTTTCTCGCATATTATGAGCACGTGTCGGCTGTCGGCTGTCGTCGTGCCGAAGATGTAAGTGTCGCCGCCGTCCTTCAGTTTGAGCTTCTTGCGCAGCGCGTCGGCTGTCATGGGGAAGTTCCTTACGCTTACGTTGGCACGGCCGGTGCCACCGAGCGCGGCCTTCAGCTCGCGTTTGTTCATGGTTGTTATGGCGCGTATTGCGAAGCCTCGGCCGGGAAATGAGGGGATGGGTTCCGATGAAAGGAACAGGTGGCTGTCGCGGCTTACTGGCCGGCAGGCGTACCGTTGGGCTATCAGGGCGAAGCATCCGGCCTTCATCAGGGAGGCGTTGGGCTCGTAGAGATAGGCCGGAGGGGCGGGTGAGAGCTGGGAGGTCAGGGATTGCTGGGAGGTCTGGGAGGGGGTGAACGAGAACGTCTGGTCGTCGTTCACGCAGTAAATCCTTTCAAGACCGGTGAACTTGCGCGACATGACCAGCAGCAGTTCCTTGCATTCGTTGCCTGCTGATACGATGTGGACTTCGCCCACGTGGCTGCCCATGTCGGCCGCGGCTTTGCGCCAGTCGAGCATGGGCGAGAGCTTGAGCATGGTGAAGTCGGCCTTGTCAAGCAGCGTTTCCTTCATTGTGAGCACGTCGGGCGTGCAGTCGCTGATGGCGAACGTGCGACCGCCTGACGCCGAGCGGCGCGCCGGGTCGGCGTATATCAGCGTGGCATGGCTTATTTCCCCGATAATTTGCGCACAGTCGCCGCAAACCGTCTCGGCCTGGGTGATGCCCAGCGCGGCCATGTTGTGCCGCGAGAGGTCGCACAAATGGCTCTGCCGCTCGATGTAGACGGCCTTGTCGAAGAGCGGCGCGAGGAACGAGAAGTCTACGCCGAAGCCGCCCGTAAGGTCGATTAAGGTTGTGGGGTTGGGTGGGAGAACTGGGAGGACTGGGAGTTCTGCGATGAGGCGTTGCGCCACTTTGGCCTTGTACATGGCGGTCTGCTCGGACGAGCATTGTTCCATCGAGATGTGCGGTGGGTATATTATGCCGTTGGTGGCGACCCACATAGGCAGCTTGGTTTGCGCCGTGCGGCGGCCGGCAATCTGGTCGAGGGCGTAGTGCAGGTCGATGTCCGTGCGGCCAGCATGGCGCAGGGCGAGGTCGCGGATGTCGGCGTCGAGGTTCTGGGTGATGAATTCCTGGGTAGTCATGGTTTTCTTTTTATTGGGTGGAGGGGAGAGCTGGGAGGTCTGGGAGATCTGGGAGGACGGGGGAATTAGGAGGACTGGGAGGTCTGGGAGATCTGGGAGGACGGGGGAATTAGGAGGACTGGGAGGTTTGGGAGAGCTGAGAGGACGGGGGAATTAGGAGAACTGGGAGGTTTGGGAGTGCTGGGAGGACGGGGATTGCTGGGAGAGCTGGGGGCTTTTCCGATGTTCCCAGTCCTCCCAGTTCTCATAGTTCTCCCAGCACTCCCAGTTCTCTCAATCCTCAACTCCTTTCAGTTCTCCCAGCATTTTCAGTGCTCTCAGCCTTTAATTCCTGCCATTCCTGTATTTCAGCCGTGCCCTTGTCATTTCTTCCCTGATGCCGCCTTCTTCGAGGAAGCGGCGCTTGGCTGACTCAATCAGCCCTGCCATGAGGACGTCGGTCTGGTGGATTAGTATGATGGCGATGTTCGCCGTGGTTTCGGCCGACCGCGTTTTAATCCTCTCGCGGTAAAAGGCCGAGTCGGCGTGGGCGCGGCACGCCCTCCTTGTCTGTATGGCTTTGGGCGAGTCTTTCGGCCAAGTCTCCATGTCCCTCACCCTGAGAAAGTCCTCATAGTCGGCCAACAGCTCTTGCAGGCTGGCCTTTGCCACGTTGTAGAGCTTCAGTTCCGTCTCCTTCGATGCCGTCGCCGCCTGGCTTCCCTCGGCTATGTTCTGCTTGCCGCTGCGCGCCGCCTGCACCATCTGGTCTATCGTGCGGTCGCCCAGTTCGAGGTAAGTGTGGGCGAAGTGGTAGGTTATGTCGTAGATGCATTCGGCCTTGCGGTAGGCTATCAGCTTGTGGTAGTCGCCCCGGGGCGGCATGAAGTCTTTGTTGACGGTTGTCATGGTATTGTTGTTTTAGATGGTTTTGGGGAGTACTGGGGGTGCTGGGAGAACGGGGAGTGCTGGGAATTTCAACTGAAATTATAGATTTCCAGCTCTCCCATTTCTCCCCGTCCTCCCCGTTCTCCCAGTTATTTGATTACTTTATAATACTTCTTCGCCGTTGCTCTTGACACCAGGTTGAAGTGCCACCACTCCGTCCTTAGCGGCTTGAAGCCGGCGTAGCGCATCACCTGGCGCAGCAGCTGGCGGTTCTTCTGCGCCTGCCGGCTGATGCGTCCGCTGCTTACGAGGGCGTCTTCGCGGTCGATGTGGGCGGCGCTGCCCATGTAGTCGATTTTCGTTCCCATGTCGAGCGTGTCGCCCTTGGCGTCGCAGAGGGTTATGTCAACGGCCATTCCGTAGTTGTGCAGTCCGCCGCCGCGCGCCGGGTTGCTCACGTAGAAGTACTTTGAAGTGCCCTTCACCTTGTCCCACATGCGCTGCTGTATGCTCATGGGTCGCGCCGCGTCGTACACCTTCAGGCTCAAGTCGGGTCGCAGCTGCTTCAGTCTTGCCTGCGCCTTTGCCAGCGCGGCGGCGGCCTTGGGGTGGAGGTAAGCGCGCGTGAGGTCAGTGTAGAGCACCTCGCCGGTGAAGTTGTCGGCCCTCGAATACATCAGGCTGACGGGTATCGACTTGTCCTTTGTGTGTATGTCGACCATTCCCTGCCGTTCCATCGACAGCTCCGTCTTGCTTTTTCCGCCCTTTGTCTGGGCGCAGGCCGTGGCCGCGAGCATGGCGGCGAGGGCCGTTATGGCGAGTGATTTTCTCATTTTTGCTTGTTTTTTCAAGCAAAAATAATGCAAACCGGGCGCAATGCAAAATAAAAAGACGTGAAACGGCATTTTATTTTCATTGCCGAGGTGCAGCTTATTTTATGTAAAAATACGGTTTTTGATGGTATGAAACAAATTTTGATATGTAATTAATCATAACTCCGTATGGGAACGCCTGCGTAACCCTTTGGCGTTCAAGGGGTTGCAAAAGACCGTGTTTTGCAGGGTGAAAGGTGGCTTTTTACAATGCGAAAGGCTGCAAAACGCATTGCGTTTTGCCGCCTTTCGCATTGTAGGAGTTAAAGAGTTATGCCTTAATTCCGCAACACTATTACAAATATAACTTTTTAAGTACCTGAGCAACAAA
>ERZ826146.1573-NODE-1573-length-20409-cov-3.062199_pt1 | contig 20409 bp, 19 predicted proteins | sample MGYA00519857_ERZ826146 | MGnify/ENA primary metagenome ERZ826146 (study PRJEB31778, sample SAMEA3449222) | human gut metagenome | biome: human gut; feature: human-associated habitat; material: faeces | place: United Kingdom | collected 2010/2012 ...
GGAGGGAGCGCATGATGAAACCGAACATCCTTGACCGGGCAATCATGACCGTGGCTCCCGTCCACGCGGCGAAGCGGGCGGCGGCGAGAGCCGCGCTGAGCGTGATCAACAGCGGGTACGGCAACTACGGAGCCAACCTGACGAAAAAGAGCATGAGGGGATGGATGTACAACGGCGGCAGCGCCAAGGAGGACATCGAGGACAACATCGACATTCTGCGGCAGCGGAGCCGAGACGCTTACATGGGCATCCCAACGGCCACGGCGGCGCTGAAAACCATGCGGACGAACGTGGTGGCGGGTGGATTGATGCCAGCACCGCAGCTCGACAGCGACTATCTGGGGCTGGACGAGGCGGCGGCGGAGAAGCTGCAAGCGCAGATCGTGCGGGAGTTCGCCCTGTGGGCGGACACGCCGGTATGCGACGCGGAGCGGATGGACAACTTCTATCAGCTCCAGCAGCTCGCCTTTTTGAGTTACCTGATGAACGGCGACACCATCGCCCTGCTGCCAATGAAGCATCAGGCGGGAGTGCCGTATGACCTGCGTGTGCGGCTGATCGAGGCAGACCGGGTATGCAGCCCGGACGGTTTTGACCGGCTGATGCCATGTACCGTGCAGGGCTACGAGGTGCAGAGCATCGTACAGGGCGTGGAGACAGACGCGGACGGTATGGTGACAGCCTACTGGATATGCAACCGGCATCCGCTGGGCAGCAACAGCGCCGTGGACGCGGCGGGGCTGACGTGGCAAAGAGTGGAAGCCTACGGCGATACAACCGGGCGGCGAAACGTGCTGCACATCATGAGCCGCGAGCGCATCGGCCAGCGGCGGGGCGTTCCCCTGCTGGCCCCTGTGCTGGAGAGCCTGAAACAGCTTGGCCGCTATACGGACGCGGAGATCACGGCGGCGGTGATCAGCGCCATGTTCACGGTGTTCGTGAAGTCACAAAACCCGTCGGACGGCAGACCGTTTGGAGAAATGATACCGGCGGAGGAGCTGATCGACAGCGCCGACCAGAGCAGCATCGAGCTGGGGCCGGGGGCCATCATTGACCTGAACCCCGGCGAAGAGGTGCAGTTTGCAGACCCGAAGCACCCAAACACCGGGTACGACGACTTCACGAACGCAACCATCCGCCTGATCGGCGCGGGGCTGGAGATACCGCCGGAAGTGATGATGAAGCAGTTCACCACCAGCTATTCGGCGGCTCGCGGCGCACTCAACGAGTTCTGGCGCACCTGTAGTATGCAACGGGACTGGTTCACGGACGATTTTTGCCAGCCGGTCTATGAGGAATGGTTTGCCGAGGCAGTAGCCCGTGGGCGCATCCACGCGCCGGGCTTTTTCACCGACCCGGCGCGGCGCAAGGCGTACACGGCCTGCGCGTGGAACGGCCCGGCACGGACGAACCTGAACCCCGTACAGGAGGTGGATGCCGCCATCAAGCGAGTGGATGCCGGTTTCAGCACTGCGCAGGAGGAGACGGCACAAATGACCGGCGGGGACTACAACCGCAACATCAAACTGCGCGTGACGGAGGCCAAGCGCAAGCGAGAGGTGGACGAGATCGGAAAGCCGCAGGCGGCGGGAGAATAGGAGGAAAAGAGAAATGCCCGAAAACAAGAAATTCTGGAAATTCTGCAATCAGGCAGGAAACAAGGTGGAGCTGCTGCTTTACGGTGACATTTCACAGACGAGCTGGTGGGGCGACGAGGTGACCCCGAAGCAGTTTGCGGAGGAGCTGGCCGGGCTGGGAGCGCTGGACGAGATCACGGTGCGCATCAACAGCGGCGGCGGTGATGTGTTCGCGGCGCAGGCCATCGGCAACCAGCTTGAACAGCATCCGGCGGCGGTGACGGCGAAGATCGACGGCCTGTGCGCCAGCGCGGCAACCATCGTCGCCTGCCATTGCGGCAAGGTGATCGCCGCCACCGACAGCACCTACATGGTGCATCCGGTGCGCATGGGCGCTTATGGCTACTACAACGCCGAGGAATTGCAGAAATACATCGAGGCGATGAACGCCATCCGGGAAAGCATCGTGGGCCTGTATGTGAAAAAGACAGGCAGAGATAAGGACGAGGTGGCCGGATGGATGGACGAGACAAGCTGGTGGACGGCGGCGCAGGCAAAGGAAAACGGCTTTATCGACGAGTTGACGGACGAGGCGGACGGCGCGGTGATCGAAAACCGGGACGGGCTGCTGTTCGTCAACAGCGTCAACACACACCTGCCTTTCGACAAGGCACCTAACTTTGTACAAAGCAGCAAGGCAGCTCCCGCCTCCTGCTCTGTAAATAACAACTGCCATAAGGAGGTAACGAACATGGCAAACGAGATCAAGACCGTGGACGACCTGCGCGGGGCCTATCCCGCACTGGTCAATGAAATCGAGGAGGCGGCGGCGAACAAAGCGACGAGCGACGAGCGCCAGCGCATCCACGACATCGAGGACATGGCCCTGTCCGGCAGCGAGGCGCTGACGAATGAGGCCAAGTTCACAAAGCCGGTGAGCGCCAGCGAGTACGCTGTGGCCATGATGAAAGCTGCCAAGGAGAGCGGCAACGCATGGCTCAACGGAGCAAAGGCCGATGCCGACAAGAGCGGCATGGGCGGCGTGAAGAATGACAGCGGCACCGGCGGCGGTACGGGCAAGCAGGACGAGTTCATGGACGCGATCAAGTCCATGGGCAAGAAGCAGTAAAGGAGGAGAAAGAACATGAGCATGGATTTGGCGAAAAAGACCTTTTCCACCCAGCCGGATTACCTGATCGCGGGTAATGCGGAGATCGTTACGGCAGTCAAGGAGGCATCCGCCGCATTGAAGCGCGGCGCTCCCGTGGTTCTCAACAGCGATGGTAAGCTGGCCGCCATCAGCGTGAGCGGCAGCTCCGCTCCCTACACCGTGACCACCACGGGACTGTACGGTATTCTGGCGGAGGATGTCGCATCGGGTGAGGACGGCATCGTGTACCTCTCCGGCGAGTTCTTCGCCGACGCGCTGGTGCTGCCCGCCAACGCCACCGCTGCGGACGTGGAGGTTCCTCTGCGTAACCTCGGCATCTACTTGAAGTAAGGAGGAAGAAAGAACATGGCTAACGAAGTGAACATTTACTCCCCCCGCTATCTGGCGGAGGTGGTGAGACAGACCCCTGCCGTACACACCTATTTCCGCGACACCTTTTTCACCAACATCAAGACGTTCGCTACCGAGCGCGTGGACATCGACCTTGTGAAAGGCGACCGCCGCATGGCGGCCTTTGTCCATCCTCGCGTGGGCGGCAAGGTGTTGAAAGCCAACGGCTACCAGACTGAGAGCTACAAGCCCCCTCTGATCAACCCCTATGACGTGACCACCGCTGACCAGCTCATGAACCGCCTGCCGGGCGAAGATCTGTACAGCGGCATGACCCCTGCACAGAGGGCCGCGCAGAAGCTCATGGAGGAGTACGCCACGCTGAACGACGCGACCACGCGCCGCGAGGAGTGGATGGCGGTGCAGGCCATCGTGACCGGCACCATCCCCATTGTGGGCGAGGGCGTGAACGAGACCATCGACTTCGGCCTGACCAACAAGAAAACCCTGACCGGTGACAACAAGTGGGGCGGCACCAAGGCTGATATCCTCGGCAACCTCGGCGACTGGACGGACGCGGTGCTGCACGGCGGCTTTGCCAACGTGGACACCCTCATCATGGGCAAGACGGCCAAGGCAAAGTTCTTTGCCGATGCCAACGTGCAGAAGATGCTGGACAATCGCCGCATGAACCTCGGCGAGATCGCCCCCCGCGACCTGCCCAACGGCGTGAAGTACCTCGGCCACCTGAACGACCCCAGCCTTGACATGTATGTTTATGGCGAGGTCTACTACGACGACTGGACTAACCCTGACGCGCCGGAGACCAAGCCCCTTATCCCGGACAACATGATCATCCTGATCAGCTCCAGACCCAACTACATGATGGCCTACGGTGCCTGCACCTACATCGAGGACGCATCCGGCCTGTGGGTGACCTCCCAGACCAGCCGCGTCCTGCGCAGCTATGTGGAGCATCATCCCGACCGCCGCATGGTGGAGCTGCAGGCGCACCCGCTGCCCATCCCCGACAAGGTGGATAGCTGGCTGGTGGCGACCGTGTGTTGACATGGCGCTGTTCGAGCTAAAGCAGGAATACAGCGGAGCGGAGGGGGCTGCCCCTCCGCTCACTTTTAAGGACTGTGCCGCAGCGGACATCGACGCGGCTTTCTTTGAGCAGGACGAACACGCGGACTGGCATACGGTTGACGGAAAGGACGCGCTGGTGATCGTGGACGATCAGCGGCTCAAAGAGCATAACGCCCATTGGGAGGCGGGAGCCAAGCAGAACTTCGACACGGGACTATATACGGCCTACACGGTGCTGTATATACGTGTGAGGGACTACGGGCCGAAGCCGAAAGTAGGCAAGCATCTTGTTCTGGACAAGGGGACAAACCGGCAGCGGTCGTACACCATCCTCAACTGCGAGGAGGAGGCGGGCGTGTACCGCATTTCCATGGAAAGGACGCGGCAATGAGCAGAGTAACCTATGACACAGGGAACCTGACCATCGAAGTGGACGGGCTGGACACCGTGGCGGCGGCGCTGGGCGATTTGAAGAAAAAGACCCCGGCGGCGGCCAAGGTAGCCATCAACGCCACGGCACGGCAGGCCCGCAAGCTGATGATAGCAAAGGCAAAGGCGCGGTACGCCGTGAACGCGGCGGGCAGGCGGCACCTGAAAGACCTTGTGCAACGGAAAAAGGCAAGCAACACCAGCTTGAGCGCGGAGCTGCACATCGCAAAGATGCGCAACGATCTCGGTTATTTCCAGCACAGGCCGACAGAGCGCTTTACCGGGCGTGAGGTTTTGCACCACGCGCCAAAGTATGTGAAAGCCCGTGTTCTGAAAGCCTCGTCCATGGCGGCACTGACGGGCAACGCCAACATGAGCAAGGGATTTCTCGTGCAGTTCAAGAGCGGCCACATCGGCATGGTGCAGCGGCAGATCGGCTCCAGCTCCAGCCACACGGTCACGGAGCGGGGGCATCCGAGATGGCGGAACAAAAACGGTAAGGTGGAAAAGCTGGTGACGATGGGAAGCCCGTCGGCCTCGGCGATGCACTCTACCGTATGGCCGATGGTGGAGCCGGAGGTGTCCGAGTATCTGCAAGACCGACTGATGGAGCAGACCGAACGGGTGCTGGCGCGAGCGGCGAGGAGGAAGTAAGCCATGAAGAACTATATGGATGCGGTGAGGGCCGCAGGCATCGGGCGAACTCCCCAGCTCTGCCAAGATGCGCTGATCGAAACGCTGGAGGAGCTTTTCGTCGGGAAGAAGTACAACGGCCAGCAGAGCCGCAAGGAGCTGAAAATCTTCAAGCAGGATTTGCCGGTGCCGGAGGACTATGACGCGGATGTGGACACGGATGCGGCGGCGGCCCCGTACATCGTTGTGCGCATGACCGGAGGCGAGATCAAGAACGACGACGGGCCGCAGGCGGTGGAGTTCAGCCTGATCGTGTGCGCCTACGACGAGGGCAAGGAGCGAGAGGGCTATCAGGATGTTGCCAACATCAAGGAGGACATCGTGCAGCGGTTATGCACCAAGCCGTATTTCGGCGGGGCGTTCACCGTACTGAAACCCATCGTGTGGGCCATGCAGCAGGACGACACCTACCCGTACTATTTCGGGGCGTGTTCGCTGACCTGCACCGCACCGGCCATGACACAGGACACAGAAATGGAGGAGCTGGTATGAGCAAGAGAAGCGATAAGCTGGCGGCGGATGCCGCTGTGAATGAGACGGCTATCCCGGCGGCGGAGATTGCTGCCGAGACTGCGGCCACGGAGCGGGAGCAAACAAGCGTGACGCAGGTTTACTGCGGCCCAACGGTGCGCGGCGTTGCCAAGCAGTACACGGTGTTTTGCGGCGGCATCCCGGAGGCACTGGAGGCGTTCATCGCCATTCACCCGGAGGCCGGGGCGCTGGTGGTGGACGTGGAGCGCTTTGCCGAGACGAGAAAGCGGCTGGAGACCGCAGGAACGGCGGAGGCCATTCTGTACGGCAAGATCAAATCCGAACTGTAAGGAGGAAGAAAGACTATGGCATACAAACACGGCGTATACACGAGCGAGGTTGCGACCAGCATGGTCGCGCCCATCACCGGCACGGCGGGCTTGCAGGTGATCGTAGGCACCGCCCCGGTGAATATGCTCAAAGACCCGGCGGCGGCGGTCAACGTGCCGTTGCTGGTGAACAGCTACAAGGAGGCCGTGGAGGCGGTGGGCTATCTGCCTGACTTCGCCAACTACACCCTCTGCGAGTGCATCAGCGCCAATTTCAGCGTTGTGGGCATTGCGCCCATGGTGCTGATCAATGTGCTTGACCCTGCCAAGCACAAGGTCGCCATCACCGGCGGCACCGTTCAGGTGAATGACGGCGTGGCTGTGCTGGAGGAAACGGGCGTTCTGCTGGAGGGGCTGACCGTCAAGAGCGGTTCCAACACGCTGACCGCAGGCACGGACTACACCACCACATGGAACGACGACGGTACGCTGAATATCGTGGTGCTTTCCACCGGCGCGGGTAAGGAAGCAACGAGCCTGACCGTGACCGGCAACAAGATCGACCCCAGCAAGGTGACGGCGGCGGACATCGTGGGCGGCGTGGACAGCTCCACAGGCAAGGAGACCGGCCTTGAGGTGGTGCGTCAGGTCTATCCGAAGCTGTCCATGACACCCGGCATCCTGCTGGCCCCGCGTTTCAGCAAGGACGCGACGGTGGCGGCAGCCTTGCAGGCCAAGACCAAGAGCATCAACAGCGTGTTCGGTGCGGTGTGCGTTGTGGACATCGACTGCAGCAACACCGGCGCGACCAAGTACACCGCCGTCAAGACCACCAAGGAGGCGCAGGCGGTGAGCGACCCCAACGCCTACGCGGTTTGGCCTTTTGCCAAGGTGGGCAACACGGTGTACAGCGGCAGCGCACTGGCGGCGGCGCTAACAGCCTATACCGACGCGCAGAACAACGACACGCCTAACGTCAGCCCCAGCAACAAGACCATCTCCATTTCTGCCGCCTGCCTCGAAGATGGCACGGAGGTGGTGCTTGATCAGGAGCAGGCCAACACCGTGAACAGCTTCGGTGTGGCAACGTGGCTGAACATGAACGGCTTCCGCCTGTGGGGCAACAACACGGCGGCCTACCCCGGCATCAGCGACCCGAAAGACCGCTGGTTCAGCGTCCGCCGCTTCCTGACGTGGGCGGCCAACACGTTTATTCTGACCTACTTCCAGAAAGTGGACAGCCCTGCCAACAAGCGGCTGATCGAGGCCATCGTGGACAGCGAGAACGTGCGCGGCAACGGCTTTGTGGCCCGTGGTGTGTGCGCCCGCTATGAGATCACGTTCAACGAGGACGAGAACACCACCGCCGACCTGCTGGACGGCAAGATCACGTTCCACCAGTACATCACCCCGTTCACCCCTGCGGAGGACATCGAGGACATCATCGAGTTTGACCCCGACGCTCTTTCCGCCGCGCTGAACTGATAAGGGAGGGTAAAGAAGATGATTTCCAACAACTATATCCCGGAGAAGATCAACGAGTATAACGCCTATCTGGACGGCACGAAGATGATCGGCGTGGCCGCGTCGGTGACGCTGCCGGAGGTCAACATGAAAACCAGCACTGTCTCCGGCGTGGGCGTGAACGGCGAGCTGGACAGCCCCACCATCGGCCAGTTTGAGAGCATGGAGCAGGAAATCCAGTTCAACACGCTCTACAGCTCCGCCATGGATATGCTCTCTCCCCTGTCCACGGTGAACCTGACGCTGCGAGCCTCGCAGCAGGTCTACGACAAGCAGGGCGGCTACAACTTCAAGGGCCTGCGCGTGGTGGAGATCGGGCGCGTGAAGAAGTTCAACCCCGGCAAGGTGGAAAAGGGCGAGGCCATGGAGGCCACCGTGACGCTGGAGCTGACCTACCTGATGATCGAGGTGGACGGCCAGCAGCTCTTGGAGGTTGACAAGCTCAACGGCATCTACAAGGTCAACGGCACGGATATGCTGGCGGGCGTGAACAGCCTGATCTAACGGGCGCAAAACAATACGGCCTGTCCCTGCGCAAACGGGGGCGGGCCGTGTTTTCACACAAAAAACAATGCTGAAAGGAGCGACAACCAATGGCAGAGGACAAGATCACGGCGGCAGAGACCACAAACGAGGGGGCAAAAAAGAGCGAGAACATCGTGGAGCTGGCAAGGCCCTACGGGTTCGAGGGCAAGGAGTACGGAGAGATCGACCTGACGGGGCTGGAGAAGCTGACTGTGCAGGACGCTATCGACGTGCAGCGGCAGCTTTTCGGCGAGGGCGAGGCGGCGGCCTCGGTGTTGTGCGAGACCACGACGGCATTTGCCCGCGCCATGGCGGTCAAGGCCACCGGAATGCCCATTGAGTTTTTCAAGCTGATGCCTCGCGGCGCTTTCAAGCGCGTGGCAGGTGCGGTGCGCAGACACCTGAACGTGGAGAGCAGAACGGAAAACCATGTGATGCATCTGGAGAAGCCGCGCCATTACAAGGGCAAGGAGTACCGGGACATCGACCTGAACGGCGTGGCAGACCTGAACACGCTGAATGAGAGCGAGGCGGAGAACCGCATGGCCCGCGAGGGCTTTGTGGTGACGGAGAACAGCACCAACTATCTGTACTCCTGCGTGATCGCCGCCATGGCAACGGGCATCCCGGAGGAGTTCTTTACCACGCTGCCCCTGTATGAGCTGCTGAAACTGAAAAACGCGGTGAACGACGCGGATTTTTTCGGATAAAGGGCGGAGCCAAGGCCCTGCGGAAAGCGGCTATCCGGCTGTCCTCGGTGACACGGACGGGCGTGGACTTCTATCTGAAAATGCCTGTCCGGGACTTTATTGAGCTGAATAGCGAGGTGGCGGAGGAATGGCGAACAATAAAACATTAGAGTTAAGCATCAAGATCGCCGGTAAGATGGACAAAAGCCTGATGGCGGCACTGAACGGGAGCCAGAGCCAGATCAGCAGCTTTGCCCGCAGCATCAGCTCCATCGGGACGGCGGGACTTGCGGCTATGGGGACGCTGGCAACGGCGACTGTGGCAACCATCGCAAGCTGCACCAAGGAAGCGGCGAAGTTTGAAAACTACATGGCGGATGTGGTCAAGTATGTGGACGGTCTGGCAGATGCTACCGGAAAGATCAGCGACAAGGTGGCGGATAACGGCAAGACCTACGCGCAGAACTACGAGGCCATGAAGGACGCAATCAAGGATTTAAGCACACAAATCCCCTATACGCAGGAGGATTTGACACGCCTCGCCGCTGCGGCGGGACAGTCCGGCAAGGCTATGGAGGATTTGATCAAGATTGACGGCTCCGGCAATGTTACCGGTTTCCTGCGGGACATCGCTATGACCGGTACGGCCATGGACATCAGCGCCGATCAGGCGGGCAACTGGGCCGCCAAGTGGGAGCAATCGCTGAAAATGACCCACGAGGAGGTCATGGTGCTCTTTGACCAGATCAACTATCTGGGCGCAAACAGCGCTACCACGGCGGCGGAGATCGCGGAGGCGGTCAATTCGGCAGCAAGCCTCGGCCAAGTGGGCGGCGTGAGCGCGGCCACAACGGCGGCGCTGGCGGATGCCATGCTGGCAACGGGCGTATCGACTGATCGCGTCGGCACCAGCATCAAGCGCATGATCGTGAATTTGAGCAAGGGCGCAAGTGCGACGAAAGCCCAGAAAGAACAGTTCGAGGAGCTGGGCATGAGCGCAGAGTGGGTCGCCAAGGCCATGCAGGAGGACAGCGTGGGAACGCTGGACACTATTTTCAAGGCCATCAACGATCTGCCGCAGGAGCGACAGGTAGCGGCGCTGTCCACCCTGTTCGGCCAATGGGCCATTGAGGGCGGCGCAAAGATCGTCAACAATCTCGATGTGTACAGAAAGGCGCTGGAAATGGTGAGCGACCCAAGCCTGTACACGGGAAGCATGGAGCGGGAGTTTAACATCAAATCGCAGACCCCGGAGGCCATCGAGACCATGCTGAAAAGCACCAAGACGGCGCTGAAAATCGAGATCGGCGATGCGTTCCTCCCGGCGAAAAAACAATTCAATCTCTCCATGATCGACTTTCTAAACAGCATCCGAAAGAATATGCCGGAGCTGACGCAGCTTGCAGAGAGCTTGGGAACGCTGGCGAGCCGGGGCGTGGAGAAGCTGGGAAGCGCTATGGACACGGCGCTGCCGTACATCCAAAAGGGACTTGACTACCTGATCAACAACGGCGAGCAGGTGGTGCGTGTGCTGGGCGGCATGGCGGCGGCGTTTGTTGGCATGAAGTTCGCCCCGGCGGCGGAGGCTATTTTCTCCGGCGGAAAGGGCGGACTTGCGGGCCTATTCAAGAGCGGCCAGAGTGCGGGCGCGGCGGGCGCAGGGCTTTTCTCTGCGTTCCGGGGCGCATCGGGAAGCAACGGCTTCCGCACGACGCTGGGGGCAGCAATCTCCAGTCTGATCGGTGGAAACGGCATCAAGGGAACCACAGGACTTTTGAGCGCGGCGGCGGGGACGCCGGGGCTGTTGTCCGGCTACCAAAGCGCGGGAAGCGTCCTGCGGGGGGCAATCGGAAACAGCAAGACCGCGCAATGGCTGGGCGGCATCGGCTCGTCCCTCGGAAATCTCGGCGGGATGTTCGCCAACAGCCGGGCCGGACAATTTGCGGGCGGCCTTATGGGAAAGGCGGGCGGTGCGCTGGGTAAGTTGACCATGCCGCTACGACAGGGCATCGCGGGCATTGGAGCGGCGGCTACCATTCAGGGCAGCATCTTCCAGCAGGGTCTTTCCGGCTTGCTGGGGAAAGCGGGAGGCGTGGTAAGCGGTATCGCAAACTCCGGTGCCGGGAAAGCTGTCGGGAGCATATTCAGCGGCGGGGCCGGTCTGCTGGGGAGTATCTATGGCCCCTTTGCTGGCGGCCTCGGTAGTCTGCTGTCCGGGGCGCTGCCTATTGTGGGTGTGATCTCCGGCATCATCGCCGTGGTGAGCATCCTGACGGACAAGTTCGGCGGGCTGGACAAAATCGTACAGCGTGTGTTCGGCGACACGGGACTGGAAAAGTTTACGGTATTCAAGGACGCGCTGCTGGGATTGTTCGAGGACGGCGGTGTGGCAAAGGCGCTGCAACCGCTGCAGAAGAGCATCACCAATCTGTTCGGCGAGGACGCGGGCGCAGCCTTTGGAGGCATTACCACCATCCTGCAATCGGTGATGGGCGTGATCGGCCAGCTCGTGACATTTTCGCAGACGACGGTGCGGCCAATCATCGAAAGCATATTCGGCTTTATCACACAGACGGTGGTGCCGGTCATTCTGCAAACCATCACAGCGGCGGCTCCATCCATCGCATCCATCATCAGCGGCGTGGGTTCCGTGGTCATGACGGTGGCGCAGATCATCGGTGAGGCAATTCAGTTCCTTATGCCGATCATTCAGACGGTGATCACGGTGCTGCTGCACATTGGTCAGGTAGTGGTTCCGGCGGTGCTGGCCGCCATCGGTGTCTTTGCCGAGGGCATCAGCAGCGCGATCAACGGGGTCAAGACCATCTTTGAGGGCGTGATCAACTTCATCACCGGCGTGTTCTCCGGCAACTGGCGTATGGCGTGGGAGGGTGTGAAATCCATCTTCGTGGGCATCTTCAATACGCTGGGCGCTCTGCTCAAGACCCCAATTAACGCGGTGATCGCCCTGATCAACAAGGCAATCGCAGGCATCAACAGTCTCGGCATTACCATCCCGGACTGGGTGCCGCTGCTGGGCGGCAAGTCGTTCTCCATCAACATCCCGGAAATCCCCATGCTTGCGCGAGGCGGCTTTACAAACGGCGCAAGCATCGCGGGCGAGGCCGGAACGGAGGCGGTGATCAGCTTCCAGCGGGCGGCCCGGCGGGACAATCTGGACATCTGGGCAAAGGCCGGGCAAATGCTGGGCGTGAAGCCGGTGGAGCTGGCGGAAATCGACGGCGGCGGCTCCGGCGGCGGAGGCGGCATGACCTTTGCGCCGGTGATCAACATTCAGGGCAGCGCCGACCGGGGCATGGTGGAGGAAGCTCTGGCCGAGGCGCAGGCACGGTTTGAAGCGTGGTATCTCCAGATGCAGCGCAGACAGGCCCGCACGGCATACTGACGGGAGGAAACGCGATGTACACGACCAAGAGCGGCGACACATGGGATGTGATCGCCAAGGAGGTATACGGCAGCGAGTACCACGCCGACGTGCTGATGGCGGCCAATCCGCAGGAGATCGACACGTTTATCTTCAACGCCGGGGTGGAGCTGAACACCCCGGCGCTGGAGGAGGAGCGGGACGGACTGCAGCCGCCGTGGAAATACGAGGCGAGCTATGATTAAGACAAGACGGCTGGCGCTGGATGTGCGCTACAACAGTTATCCCTTTGCCGGACAGGTGGGCGGAGACATCGAGAGCCTGACCTACACCGACAGCGCGGCGGACAACAGCGACAGCATCGACATCACCATCAACGCGCAGGACAGGAAATGGCTGCTGGGCTGGATGCCGGAAAAGGGCGCGACGCTGCGGGCGCGTGTTCTCGGCTACAACTGGGAACGGCAGGGCCAGCGGAGCATCATGGAGTGCGGGTTGTTCGTGCTGGACGATGTGAGCTTTTCGGACGCGCCGACGACCTTGCAGGTGGGCGGCGTGAGCAAGCCCAGCGACAGCGACTTTTCGGAGCTGGAGCGGGACGTGATCTGGAAGAACACCAGCATCAAGCGTATCGGCGCAAAGATCGCCGCGCGGTACGGCCTTGCGTTCACCTACGATGCCGACGACTACGACATCGAGTGCGACGAGCAGGACGGCACGGACAGCAGCTACTACAACAGCCTGTGCAAAAACTACGGACTTATCCTGAAAGTGTACGCCCGGCGGCTGTGGGTGTATGACCGGGAGAAGTACAAGGCAAAGCGGGCCGTGCGCACCTTTGACCGCTCGCAGATCAGGCCGGGGAGCTTCGGCTACACCACCACCCTGTCCGGCACCTATACCGGCGGGTACTTCAATTACACGGACGCGGACAAGGACATTGACATCGAGTGCAGCGTGGGCGGCGGCTCGCACACCAAGAGCGTGAACAGGCGGGCTACCAGCGTATACGATGCCAGCGTCCAGCTCTGCGCGGAGCTGAACAGCGCCAACCACGGGACAGTGAAGCTACGCTTCGGCGTGGACGGAGACTGGAGGGTAAGCGCGGGAAACTGCATCGCGCTGACGGGCTTTGGAAACCTGAACGGGAAATACTTTGTGGACAAGGTGACGCACAAGGTCAGCAGCAACGGACTGACCACCGACTTTGAGTGCAGCGGCATCGGCCCGACGTTCCATTCGTGGGACGTGGGCGGTAAGATCGTGTATCACGAAAAGACGGCAGACAGCGGCGTGAGCTATGACAGCACCTACGCTACCACCAGCCCGGCGGCGGGCGCAGCCAGCGCGGCGGCAGGAGGCGAGGCGGGACAGGCGATCACGCTGAACAAGGCTCCGCTGTATGTTTCCAGTACGGCAAAGAACAAGGCGGGAACCAAGACCGGCACCTACTGGCTGTACGATGGCATTCTGATCAACGGGCGCTACCGCGTGACCAACAGCGCGGCGCGGTGCGGAAAGCTGCCGGTGGGCCAGAACGTGACGGGCTGGGTGCCTGCGAGCTACTGCATCGCCAGCAAGGAGGCGAAAAAGTAATGGCGGGGACAAACCGAACCGGGCGCGTGAGCGCCATCGACTATAAGGCGGGAACTTATGAGGTGACCTACTTTGACCGGGGGAAAAGCGTGACCCGCCAGATCAACGCCATCAGCAACGGCGAGTACAAGATGCCCAGCATCGGGCAGGTGGTGAGCGTGAGCCACAACAGCAACGGAGCTGCGGCGGGAACCACCACCGGAACAGTGTGGAACAAGACCAACACCCCGGCGGAGGGCTACAAGGGCCTGTTCCGAAAGGAGTACGCCGCACGAAGGGGGCTGGCTTATGAGCGCTACGACGAGAACACCGGCGTTTACACCCAGTATGTGAACCGGCGGACGGGGCGCAACTGCAACGGCGAGATATACGACGAGGCGAAAGGCGCAATCAGCCTTGTGGCAGGCGGGCAGTTTCAAGCCAAGAGCAGCGCCGCCAGCATGAGCCTGAACGCCAAAACCGGCGTCGGCATCGTGGCGGGGACAACGGTGAGCATCGAGGCAGGAACCTTTGTGAGCATCGAGGCCACAGGCGCTTTGAGCGTGACGGCGGGAGGCAAGTACACATTCGCCGCAAAAAAAGGCGCAAAGATCGAGGTGGAGGGCGGAGACGCGGAGATCACCATAAACGGCGCAACTGTAAAGGTGACGGAGGCAGGGGATGTGGAGATCGGAAGCCCCACCAAAATCAGCCTGACGGCCCCGGAGATCAACGCAACGGCGGCGAGCGGGGACATCACCATCAACGGCGTGAGCCTCGTAAACCACACGCACATGAGCGGCGCGGTGGGAAAGCCGGATAAGTAAGGAGGGGCGAAAAGTGGCATTGGGAAGCTACATGGGCATGACGTTCACGGTGAGCGACCGGCGCATCCTGACACCGAGCGGGCTGAAAGGCCAAGGGGGCAGCGATTGGGCGACCCACAACCGGACAGGCGCACGGGCGCGGAGCCAGTGGATTGCCCCGAAGCTGCGGAAATACCAGTTCGATCTTTTGCTGCGGGCGCAGGACGGGGTAAACCCGCGAAGTGTTCTGCGGCATTTTCAGCGCATGGCGGAGACCAACGCGGCGGACTGGTTCATCGTGGGCGGCTCGCCGGTATCGCCGTATCCGTTCAAGATCACGGACATCAGCGACGAGTGGGGCGCGGTGCTGCACGGCGGCGCGATGGTGGAGTGCAAGGTGAGCCTGACCATCGAGGAATACCTGTAAGGAGGCAGCCATGTTATCAACGGAAAACGCGGTGATCGAGATACTGCCGGGGAGCGCGAACGACAGCACGGCGGCGGAGGTGTACCGCAATTTGCAGGTGCTTTACGCCACGAGGGCCGGAGAGCAGGCGCTCGACCGGGAGTTCGGCATCGACGGAACGATCATCGACTGCCCGCAGGAAAATGCGCAAGTCCTGCTGGCGGCGGAGTATGTGCGCAAGACAGAACAGTATGAGCCACGGGCGCGTGTCGTCCGTGTGGAATGGACTGCGGGAAAATCGCAGGACGGAAATATGACGCCAAAGGTGGTGATCGAGCTTGTCTAATATCGCTGAATTGGCAAACTGCCCGGAGCTGAGCTTCATCGAAAGCATGACTTTGCAGGAGACGGAAGAACAGCTCCGTGAGCTGTACACCAAGTATTACCGGGAGGCCACGGGCAAGGAGCCGGAGATCGGCGAGGCCGACCCGCTGAACCTGCTGATGAAAGCCTTTTGCGCGATGGAGTATCAGACAATGCAGTACGCCGACGCAAAGGGACGGATGGAAATGCTGAAAACCAGCACCGGAGACGCGCTGGATGCGCTGGCCGCTCTTGTGGGGCTAACGCGCAAGGAGGCAAACCGGGCCACGACGACGGTGCGCTTTACGCTTTCGGAAGCGCAAAACGGAGCAACGGCCATTCCGACGGGAACACGGGTCAAGACTGAGGACGGGAAATACTTCAACACCGTGGAATACGGCGAGATCGCGGCGGGAGAGACCTACACCGACGTGGTGGTGCAGGCAGAGGAGGCCGGAGCGGACAGCAACGGCATTCTGACCGGCGGCATCAAGATACTGGTTGACCCCATCGCCTATGTTGCCAGCGTGAGCAACACCACACCAAGCACCGGCGGACTGGACGCAGAGGACGACGACAGCCTGACACGGCGCATCTACCTCGCCCCCAGCGTATATAGCTGCGCCGGGCCGCGCGATGCCTATGAATACTACGCGCGGGAGTGGCGGGGCGATGTAGCCGATGTGCGCATCGTCAGCCCGTTGCCGGACGAGGTAAATATCTACTTCGTGATCGAGGACGAGAACGGGCTGCGCGTCCCCAACAGCACGGAGCTGACGGCCATGGCGGTCTATCTGGACGACGAGACCATCCGCCCGCTGTGCGACAAGGTGACGGCGCTGGCCCCAAACGAGGTGGAATACGCCATCACCGTGAAATACTGGATTGCGGAAAGCGACCAGCGAAGCGTGAGCGAGATACAAAGCCGCATCGCGGCGGCGGTGGCGGACTTCCAGACATGGCAAAGAAAGCTGGGACGGGACATCAACCCCACGGAGCTAATTGCCCGGCTGCGGGAGGCGGGAGCTAAGCGAGTGACGCTGACGGCTCCGGCGGATACCGTGATCGAGGCAACGGAGCTGCCGAAATGCACCGGCGCGACTGTGACCTATGGAGGGCTGGAGGATGATTAAGGGGCTGAAAGACGCGCAGATCACAGACGGCCTGCCGCGCGTCCTTGCGGAGCAGCAGTGGGTCAGGGCGCTGTCGCTGGCGATGCTGGAGCTGCACCGGAAAACGATGGACTACATCGACGCAAGCCAAGTCTATACCGCCATCGACACCGTGGCCGAGGAGGTGCTGGATGCGCTGGCCGTGAACTGGAAGATCGACTGGTACGACACAGGGTACGACATCGAGCAGAAGCGGCGCATCGTCAAGACGGCGCTGAACATCCGGCGAACAATGGGAACTGCGGGAGCTGCAAGAACGCAGGCCGACGCAATCTATCCGGGAACAAAGCTGGAGGAATGGTTTGAGTACGGCGGCACCCACGGAAAGTTCAGACTGCGGGTAAACATCACCACCGTGGAGGAGCGGCAGAAGTTCGCCGCCATGACTATCGAGGAGATCGAACGCAGGCTCGCCGCTGCCAAGCGGTTCAGCGCACATCTGGAGGAAGTGGAATATTACGATGCGGGCGGCACCGCAACGGCCTACGGCATCGCGGCTATGGCTGGCGCGGCGGTGGTTGACTTCGGAAGCGCATCGAAATTCTAAGTCAGGAGGAAACGAAAAGTGGCATGGAAAGGCGTTATCACCAACAGCGGCAGTGAGCTGCTGGCACAATGGACAGCGGGAAAGACGCTGACAATTACCCGCGCGGCGGCGGGAACGGGCCGTGTGAGTGAGGCGGCGATGCTGGCGCAGACGGCGCTTGTGAGCGAAAAGCAGACGGCAAGCATCCTGTCCAACAAGACAACGGCGCAGGGGCAAAAGCTGCAACTGCAAGTTACCCCGCTGGCAACAGGTTACCCCCTGAACCAGCTCGGTATCTGGGCAAAGCTGGACAGCGGCGCGGCAAGGCTGATCGCCCTATTTCAGACGGATACGGACGCGGGCGTGGAAATCCCCAGCAAGACGGACGTGCCGGACTATGTGTACACATTCTACGGGCTGCTGGAGTTTACGGGCAGCGGCGGGACGCTGCAGGTGACCATCGACGCTTCGGCGCTGGTGACGGCAGAAAGCATGGCGGCTGCCATCAAGGCACACAACGAGGATGAAAACGCGCACGAGGGTATCCGTCAGGCCATTACGGACAAGCAGGACAAGATCACCGCCAGCGGTATCCTGAAAGGCGACGGCAAGGGCGGCGTTACGGCGCAGACGTTCGACACGGTGCCAACGGAGAACAGCGACAAGCTGCTGACCAGCGGTGCGGTGGCGGCGGCTCTTGCCAAAAAGGCGGGGCTGGGGACAGACGGAAAGGTGCCGGTCAGCCAGCTCCCTGTCAACACACCGGGCGGAGTGGCCGGACTGGGAGAGGACGGCAAGGTTGGCACCAACCAGCTCCCCATCAATACGCCGGGCGGCGTTGCGGGCATCGGAACGGACGGCAAGGTTGGCACCGGCCAGCTCCCCATCAACGTGCCGAACGGCATCCCTACGCTGGGGGCAGACGGCAAGCTCAGCGCGGACAGTCTGCCGCAGGTGGGCATGACGGCGCAGATCGTTGTGACCGCGCCCACCGGCTCCACGGTGACGGCCACGCTAGGAACCAAGGTATACACCGCAACGGAGAGCGGCGGAAAATGGACGTTTGATGTGGAGGACTACGGAACATACACCATCAAGGCCACCAAGAACGGGCAGACTGCCACGGATACGGTGACGGTCTCTGTGGTGCAGCAGTACACGGCGACGCTCTCCTATTTCACCGCCACCATCCATGTGAGCATTGACAGCGGCTCCACCGTCACCTGCACCAAGGGGAGCAAGACGCAGAGCAAGACGGCGTCTGCAACGGGGACAGTGGACTTCACCGTAACGGAAAGCGGCACCTACACCATCACCGCCACCAAGAACGGAGAGACGGCGGAGGATACCGCAACCATCACGGCGGACGGACAGACGGTAAATGTGAAGCTGGCCTACCGGCACATCTACGGCGTGGTGTGGGACGGCACCAGCACAACGGTGTGGAGCCGCACAGACGAGGCCGCCAGCTTCGTGAACCCGACCCCGTACCGAGCGGGGGCAACCAGTTACGGAAGCCCATTTGACAACCTGTACCCGTGGAGCGGGATGGTGCGCGTGACGGATGCGGTGGCCGGTGAGCTGGTGGCTATCCCGAAGTTTTGGTACAAGTGGACAAAGAGCGGAAACAGCCTGAAACTCCAGATCGCGGATAAGGAAACGGACGGCTTTCACGTCTCCCCCGCCCACGCCGACCGAGGGGACGGCAAGGGAGAGCGGGACATTGTGTACATTGGCCGCTATCACTGCAACACCAACAACTACAAGAGCCAGTCCGGTGTAAAACCGAAAGCGAATATCACGCGCAGCACGGCCCGCACGAGCATCCACAATCTGGGGAGCAACATCTGGCAGAGCGACATTCAGATGCGCATGACGATCTGGATGCTGTACCTTGTGGAGTTCGCGGACTGGAACAGCCAGAAAACCATCGGCAAGGGCTGCGGCAACAACAGCGCAACGGAGAATATGGGCTATACGGACAGTATGCCCTATCACACCGGAACGACGCTTGCGAGCCGGGACAGCTATGGCCTCGGTACGCAGTATCGCTACATCGAGGGCCTGTGGGACAACGTGTATGACTGGGGCGACGGCTGCTACTACAACAGCAACGGCCTGAACATCATCAACACGCCCAGCAGTTTCAGCGACAACAGCGGCGGCACCGCCGTGGGCGTTCCGTCGAGCGGATGGCCCAGCGCCTTTACCGTGGCAACGGTGGCCGGTCTGGAATGGGTTATCTATCCCACGGCATCGGGCGGGAGTGAGACGACGTATTCGGCGGATTGCTGGTACTTCAATGCTTCCTACCCGTGTCTGTTCTTCGGCGGTGTCTATAGCCAGGTCGGGGACCGCGGGCTGTTCTTCGTGAACTGCAGCAGCGCGTCCTACTCGTACGCGTACGTCGGCTGCCGCCTCCAAAAACTCCCCTGACGGGGGAGTGCAGAGGGGGACGCATCCCCCTCTGCGTATCCTGCGGCCCGCAGGCCGCGCAAAAGGCTAACGGGTTTTCAGCCGCACAGGCGGCTTGAAAATACAGGGGATGACCGCGCACGCAGTCGGTGCCTTGCTTCTCGGTTCGGCGGATAACTGGAACTTCAATGCTTCCAACCCGTGTCTGCACTTCGGCGGTAACTATAACCAGAACGGGAACCACGGGCTGTTCTACGTGAACTACAACAGCGCGTCCAACTCGAACGCGAACATCGGCTGCCGCGTCCTTTTATGGACTGGCTACCCACCTCCACACCCGGCAACGCAAAGACCCACGCCGGGGCGCGGACATCCTCGGCACCCCTTGGTGCAGATAAGCCATCAGGACACGGTTTAGTACACTTCCGCAACCTGCGGGGGCGATGGAAAGACCGTGAGGCTAAAAGGAGGAAAACATTCCTGATGAAACGAGCAAACAACCTATTTCCAAAGCTGGTATCGGAAGAAAACCTGCGGCTGGCGATCTTCGCCGTGAACGTGACACACCGCTTCCATCCGCACCACAGGCCAAACCGGACGGTGGCACGGGTGGAGGCAGACGTTGACCGCTATGTAAAAGAGCTGCGAGAGATCATTACAGGCGGTTACGAGGCGAACGAGCCGAGGCTTGCGCGGCGCTGGGACAAGAGGGCTGGCAAGGGGCGGGACATATCGGAGCCGAGACTGTGGCCTGACCAGTATGTGCATCACGCCGTCATTCAGGTGTTGGAGCCGATCATGATGCGGGGCATGGACAATTTCTGCTGCGGGAGCATCCGAAACCGGGGCATCCATTACGGCGTTCGGGCCATCAAGAAGTGGATGCGGACAGACCCAAAAGGGACGAAGTACGCCGAGGAGCTGGACATCCACC
>ERZ826146.1579-NODE-1579-length-20261-cov-3.086756_pt1 | contig 20261 bp, 17 predicted proteins | sample MGYA00519857_ERZ826146 | MGnify/ENA primary metagenome ERZ826146 (study PRJEB31778, sample SAMEA3449222) | human gut metagenome | biome: human gut; feature: human-associated habitat; material: faeces | place: United Kingdom | collected 2010/2012 ...
TGGATCCAAGCATTTTGAGCGCACGGATACTCTGAACAGCATCTTTAAGAGAATCGTTATCTACTTCAAAAGCAAGCTGAATAACATCATCGCCGTTTTTGTCATATGCGAGATTGTGAGTTGTCGGTGACTGTGTATGACGGATCGGGTAAGCCATTAATCCTACTAATTCTGTATGTCCTGTTACGTTTGGCATGATTTTTTCCTCTTTTCTTTATATTTATGAAAATCGCTACTTTCTCTTGTATGAGCGGGATCCAGATTCCAATGTCCTGCCATGCAGGCATGACCGACATTTGGCTCTTTTCTCTCTTAATATCATATTATTCAAGTGGCTCTAAGTGCAGGTATCCCTGGGATTCCAGAACGTTCAGGATTGCACGGCCTTCCATGGTTCCTTCCATAATACGGCGGGCACGAACGGAATCACCGATGGTGTATACATAAGTGTCTGTATCCTTAAATGCTTCTTCAAGTTCCGGAAGCACCGGGTTGTTGGAACGCATTCCAAGGCAGTTGAAGCCAAGATCAAATTCCATATCCTTAATCTGTCCGTCTGGAAGTTTTACAGTAAATGCATTTTCTTTTACTTCCTGAAGTGCTGTGTTTACATATTCCTTCACGCCATATTTGTCATGTGTTTCACGCATGGAGCATTTAGTGATCGGGTCTGCAAGCATACCAATCTGAGGAAGCATATCAATGATCGTACATTCTGCTCCGCGAGGTGCAAAATATTCGATTACATCAAGTCCTACGGATCCGCCGCCGACAACAACGACTTTTTTGCCCTTGCATGCTTCATCCGGGTATTTGCCTGCATTCAGGTTATTGATCATATCAAAAATTGTAGCCACATTTCCGGCCTCGATGTTTTCTTTGAGACCTTTAATCGGTGGAACAAGCGGTACAGAACCGGTTGCATTTACAACGATGTCCGGCTTGAACTGTTTTACTTTTTCAACAGTTGCTTCTGTATTCAGGAAAACATAAAGATTTTTCAGTCTGGCAGCGCGTGCTTCCAGATATTTCGGAAAATCTTTCATACGAGTCTTGCTCGGAAGGTCTGAAATAAATGTGGAGAGACCTCCGAGATGATCCTTCTTTTCCAGAACGAATACATTGCAGCCGACTTCTGCCGCTGTACATGCAGCTTCCAGTCCCGCTGTACCACCACCTACAACTACAACATTGCAGTTTTTGTTGACTTTAAGCGCTTTATAAATATCGCCTTCCGGTACAGCCGGGTTAACTGTACAACGGATCGGACGGTTTACACCGATACGGTTTCCGGCACATCCCACGTTACATGAGATGCATTTACGAATAATATCTTCCTCGCTGTTTTCAACTTTTTTTACCCAGTTCGGATCTGCGATAAGACCACGTCCCATTCCTACGATATCTACGTCGCCGCTCTCGAGAATTTTCTCAACAACTTTAGGATCACGGTAGTTACCTGCATTGATAACCGGTTTCTTAAATTTATCTTTTACGGCTCTTGCCATATAGGATCTCCATCCATCCGGGAGATAGTTGGAGTCGATCTGATACTGAAGAGATGGATTCAGACCGCAGGAAACATCATACATATCAATAAACTCATCGATATATTCCAGATATTCCAGTGTATCTTCCAGAGTGTTTCCACCCGGTACTCTCTCTTCTGCAGAGATACGAACAATGATCGGGAACCACGGTCCTACGTTTTTACGTACTTCTTCGAGTACCATACGCGGGAAACGAAGACGGTTTTCTACGGAACCGCCGAACTCGTCTGTTCTCTTATTATAGTAAGGGGATATGAACTGGCTCATCAGATAGGAATGTCCGCAGTGGATTTCGATTGCGTCAAATCCGATTGCCTGAACACGCTTTGCAGCCTCTCCATATTTTTTAACAGTTGTAAGGATTTCTTCTTTTGTCATCGGACGCGGTGTTTCGCCGCCGGCTTTTGTCGGGATGTTCGAAGAAGAAACTGTTTCCATTCCGGTTCTTGATGAAGATGCGGAAGCACCGGCATGGTTTACCTGAATTGCGACTGTAGCACCATTCTTATGAAGGTTTTCTACGAGCTGATAATAACGCGGCATAAAGCTGTCATGGTCAATACGGATCTGGCTTGTACCATTGGAACCTGCCGGATATTCGATGTTTGCATTCTCGAGAATGATAAGACCTGTGCCGCCTTTTGCACGGAGTGAGTAATAATTCATATGACGGTTACTCATCTCACCGCTTGTCTCACCGTAGTTGGTTCCCATCGGGGTCATTGCAATACGGTTTTTAATTGTAGTTCTTTTAATGGTAATCGGTTCAAAAATCTTTGGGTATTCACTCTTCATGAAATTATCTCCTTATCAGTAAGTAACATTCACAAATAACATTCATAAACTCGAGTGGCAATCCTTTGTTTGTGACACAATTATCATAACTCTTTGTATTAAAAATTAACAATATCTTTCAGATAAATTTTTGATACGTTTTCGGTATCATTCGCATCTTCATCCTGCTGTGTCTTCATATATTCAATAAAACGCTCAACAGCCGGCAGCCGGTAACGGTCTTTCATCCAGAACATAAATACCTGACGATAGATTTCCAGTCCCTTCAGCCTGTGGATATTGATTCCCACTGCCTGCTCCAGAATATCCGTCCTTGGCATCAGTGCGATTCCGAAATTTTCCCTTACAAGAGATACGATCGAATATTCATCCGGACATTCTACAATCATATTTGGACTGACCTGATATTTCTTATATAGATGTTTTGCATACGTCCCCATCCAGGATTCCTTCTCATAGCCAATTACCGGATAATGATTCAGTTCTGCAAGCGGTACTTCCCTTATTCCGGCAAGTGGATGCTGTTTCGGTGTAATGATAACCAGCTCCTGAGCACTGAGTGGAAAAAATTCCATATCATCTTTCTGAAGATAGCCGCCAAATCCAACGTCAAGCTCGCCGGTCCGCACCTTTGCAGCGATTGCCGGTGTATGATTCTGCCAGAAATTGAACACCACATTTTTGTTTTCTTCTTTATTTAAAAATTTTCGTACTTTATGTGGAATATAATGCCCCGCAAGCGGAAAAATATAACCGATATCAATCTTTCCGCCATCTGAAGAAAGCTCCTGCATCTTACCGACCGCCACATCGCAGTCACCCGCAATCCGGTCTGCATGCTCCAGAAAAAGGTATCCTGCTTTTGTAAGCGTCACTCCTCTGCCTTTCTTTTCAAAAAGAGCCACACCGAGTTCACTCTCTAACGCTGCCATGGAACGGCTCAAAGACGGCTGTGAAATATAGAGTTCTTCCGCTGCCTGATGATAGTTTTCCAATCTTGCTACTTTTTGAAAATACAGAATCTGATTCAGTGTCATTTCCTTCTCCTCCTGTATATAATCTCCCATATTCCGGTAATTCCCCATATTACCTTTTCTGATTATTATACCACACCACCATTAATGCATTCAATGCATTAGTTTTTCCCTTTAAAAGCATTAGACCACATGCATTGTACCTGTTAAAATACAGTTAAATGTTATTTTTTTAACAGGCTTTTGATAAAAGCTTTTCATTAAAAAAAGGCATTCATTGTTTGTGACAGAACAAAACACAAGTAAAAAAACAAATGTTTCACAGGAAAAGGAGAGAACCATGAACAAAAAGTACCTGCCAAGTGCATTGATCCTGTACTTGAACTATTTTATCCACGGTGTTGGATGTTCTATCTTAGGACAGGCAGTTATTAAGGAAGCTCTGGCAACCGCATGGGGTGTGGAAGCCATGGCAATCACCGCAATTTCAGCAGCATTAGGTCTTGGACGACTGATCGCCCTTCCTTTTGCAGGCCCGCTTTCAGACAAATTAGGACGCCGTATTTCCACAGCGATCGGAAGTGCTTCCTATGCGATCTATCTGGTCGGTCTGGCACTCGCATTTAATGCCGGAACAAACGGCGGATACACAATCGCTTATGTATGCGCGATCATCGGCGGTATCGCAAACTCATTCCTTGACACAGGTATCTACCCGGCAGTTTCCGAGATCATCTACAAAGCTCCGGGCGTTGCAACTATGGGAATCAAATTCTTCATCGCAATCGCACAGATGCTTCTTCCATTCGTACTGGGCGCTACAGTAGCTACAACAGCTGCAGGACTTACTTCCTACAACCGCCTGTTCTATGGATGCGGTATTATCTATATCGTACTTTTTGTACTTGTATTCCTGTTCCCGCTTCCGGATGCTGACCAAAAAGCAGCCGGCAAAAAAGAAGGACTTATCGACAGCCTGAAACACACACATTTCTCTTTCGAATCCATCGCAATGATCCTGATCGGATTCACATGTACAGGTACTTTCCAGTTATGGCTGAACTGTGCACAGAACTTTGCAAAAGAAAATGTCGGCTGGGCTGATCCGTCCATCATGCAGACATACTACTCTGCAGGTACTCTGATCGCACTTGTAGTAACTGCACTCCTTACAAGAAAAATCAAAGACGTTCGTTTCATCGTTATCTACCCGGTTATCTGCCTTGCAACTCTGATCGTTGTTCTTACAGGCCAGAGCCAGACACTGATGATCGCCGGTGCATTCATCATCGGATGGGCAGGCGCAGGCGGACTTCTTCAGATTGCAACATCCGTATGCAACATGTTGTTCCCTAAGATCAAAGGAACTGTTACAGCACTTGTTATGATTGCATCTTCTCTGTGCAACTACACAATCCTGACAGCGGCATCCAAAATGCAGCCTTCTCAGGTTATGCTCATGAACATCGTACTTACTGCAGCAGGTGTTGTACTTGGTCTCTTTGTAAACATCCGTTACAAAAAAATGGTTGCTCTTGCTGAAGCAGACAATTAAAATAATATCAGGGTGAAAATTCAAAAAGAAAGGAAATCATCATGAATACAGTTAAAATCCGTGACATTGAGATTGGTGCAGGCGCACCGAAGATCATCGTTCCGATCGTTGGTGTCACAAAAGAAGATATCATTGAAGAAGCAAAAACGTTTGATTCTATTCCGATCGACGTTGTTGAATGGCGTGTAGACTGGTTTGAAGGTGTATTTGATTTTGCAAAAGTAGAAGATGTACTGAAAGACCTTCGCGAGGTTCTTGGAAACATTCCGCTCCTTATGACTTTCCGTACTTCCAAAGAAGGCGGCGAAAAAGCTATCGAGCCGGAAGCTTATGCAGAACTGAACATCAAAGCAGCTCAGACCGGATATGTTGATCTTGTTGACGTTGAAATCTTTACCGGAGATGACATCGTAAAAAAAATCATCGACGGTGCTCACGCAGCCGGAGTCAAAGTCATCGCTTCCAACCATGACTTCTTCAAAACTCCTGCAAAAGCAGATATCATCTATCGTCTCCGCAAGATGCAGGATATGAACGCTGATATTCCGAAGATTGCAGTTATGCCTCAGAATAAAAAAGACGTTCTGACACTTCTTGCTGCTACAGAAGAAATGACCACAAACTATGCAGACAGACCGATCATCACCATGTCAATGGCAGGTACCGGCGTTATCAGCCGTCTCTGCGGTGAAGTATTCGGTTCTTCCATGACCTTCGGTGCTGCAAAGAAAGCATCCGCACCGGGACAGATGGGAGTAAATGATCTGAATACAGTCCTTGGACTTCTTCACAGCGCAATGTAATGCAGCTATAATTACTTCTTGAAAATACCGGTATTTTTATTTAAAATAAAAGTACCGGTAGTTTTTATAACTGTAAAGCGTTAAACAGTTATTCGTGAAAAAATATCTATACTCAATTTTTAAGGGAGGTCCTTCATGAAAAAAATACTTCACTGGCTGGACGAGAACCTCGAAGAATTTATCCTTGTTCTTTTCCTGATCGCCATGACGCTGATCATGGGTATTCAGGTCTTTTGCAGATATGTTCTTGGCATGTCCCTGTCCTGGTCTGAGGAACTTACCAGATACCTCTTTATCTGGTGTGGATTTTTGAGCGTCAGCTACTGCAGTAAAAAATGTCTTTCTATCAAGATCGAGCAGTTCGTTGCGATTTTTCCCCGTCGTGGTAAAGCTTTATTTAAAGTAGTCAACCATACTTTCGAGCTGATCTTTTTCATCTATATGATTCCATTTGCCTGGTCTTATATGATGTCTTCTGTTCACAGTGGACAGCTTTCACCTGCTTGTGGTATTCCGATGTATTATGTACAGGCAGCACCTCTTGTCTCCTTTGTTCTGGTTGCCTTCCGTGTCCTGCAGCGCTGGATCATCGAGTTCCGTGTTGCACGCGGCGAAAATGTATTTGATCCGGCTCATCCGGAACGCAATACTCCTGAGTCCTTCATCCAGGCAAATGCCGAATCACTCGGCGAAAATGCGCTGGAATCCGGTATCGACAACCGTATCAATACCATCAAAAATTCGAATGAGGAGGAACGCTAATGCCAGTCGTAGTTTTATTTATTATCTTTGTAGCCTTACTGGTCATCGCAGTTCCGGTATCCATCACTCTTGGGATTACATCTGTTCTTCCGTCCGTGTTTGATCCGTCCTTTACTGTCGGTGCCAAATATCTGATCCGTGCCATGTTCGGCGGTCTGGACTCTTTCCCGCTCCTTGCGGTTCCGATGTTTGTCCTTTCCGGTATCATCATGGCAAAAGGTGGTATTTCCAAAAAACTGTTTGATGTTTTTGCATACTTCCTCGGAAAATTCACCGCAGGTATGCCGTGTGCCGTTATCGTCACCTGTCTTTTTTATGGTGCGATCTCCGGTTCCGCTCCTGCAACTGTTGCCGCAGTCGGAAGTATGACGATCCCGATTCTTACAACTCTGGGATATGACCTTACGTTTTCTACTGCGATCGTAGCTGTAGCCGGCGGTCTCGGTGTTATCATTCCACCGAGTATTCCGTTTATCATGTATGGTATGGCTTCCGGTGCCTCTGTCAGTGATCTGTTCCTTGCAGGTATCATCCCTGGACTCATGATTGGTGCACTCCTTATGGTTTATGCCATCTATCACTGCAAACGCTACGGTGAAGACAAAGAAAAGATTCACAGCGAAGTACAGATGCTTCACGACAAAGGTCTTCTGAAGGTTCTGAAAGAAAGTTTCTTCGCCCTTTTAAGTCCGGTCATCATCCTCGGATGCATTTATACCGGTGTTGCTTCTCCGACTGAGGCCGCCGTTATCTCTGTATTCTACGCACTGATCATCAGCCTGTTTGTATACAAGAGTATCAAGATCCGTGATATCTGGCCGATCCTTGTAGAAGCAATCCGTACCTTTACACCGATTCTTTTCATTCTGGCAGCATCTACCGCCTTCTCCAGAGTCCTTACTCTGATGCAGGTACCACAGACTGTCAGTGAATTTATCCTGAACAACTTCCACAGTCCGGTTGCGATCCTGCTGATCATCAACATATTCCTGCTGATCGTCGGTATGGTCATGGATACCACACCGGCAATCCTGATCCTTACACCGATCCTTCTGCCGATCGTAGAAGCCATCGGAATGGACCCGATCCAGTTTGGTGTTATCATGGTTGTCAACCTTGCGATCGGATTTGTTACTCCTCCAATCGGTGTTAACCTGTTTGTTGCAAGTTCTCTGACGGATGTTCCGGTTATGCAGATTGCAAAGAAAGCCATGCCAATGATCGCCTTCTTCCTTGTTGCACTCCTGCTGATCACCTTCATCCCGGCAATTTCTATTGGAATCTTATAGGAGGAAAGACATGAAAAAATTTACTACAGCTACTACAGACATAAAAAAGCGTCGCATCCTCCGTGTAGTTCCGGTGCTGGCAGCTGCCGGTATCTTAAGCGTTGTTCTTACCGGATGTGGTTCTTCCGATGAGGAAGTGCAGCGTTATTCCTGGCCACTGGCAACTGCAAGCCCGGAAGATACGGTCACACAGATTTTTGCAGAAAAATTCGCTGAGGAAGCATCTGACTTAAGTAATGGTAAAATGAAAATTCAGGTATACGCAAACTCCACGCTCGGAGGCGACCGTGACCTCCTGGAGACCTGTTCCGACGGTGATATCCCGTTTGTCGTACAGAATACAGCTCCACAGGTTTCTTTCATGAGTGATCTGGCAGTCTTTGACCTTCCATGCGTGTTTGATTCTCTGGATGACTGCCGTAAAAAAATCGATGAGCCGGATTTTTACAGTCTGATCAGTGATGTTTATACGAACGGCGGTTATCATCTGCTTGGTATGGCAGATCAGGGATTCCGTGTTATGAGTACAAATAAAGCAGTCAACAGTTTTGCAGATTTCAAGGGTCAGAAGATCCGTACCATGGAAAACAGTTATCATCTGGCATTCTGGAAAGCGCTTGGCGCAAACCCGACTCCGATGAGTTTCAGTGAAGTATATATCGGTCTGCAGCAGCACACGATCGATGCGCAGGAAAACCCGTATGAAGTTATTGTTTCCAACAATCTGTATGAGCAGCAGGATTACGTCGTAGAGACGAATCATCTGCCGCATCTTATTTCCCTGATTGTCAATGATGAATTCTTTAAAGACCTTCCGGAGGATGAGCAGGAAATCATGACGGAAGCAGCGCAGCTCGCTACAGAGTACGCAAGAGAACAGTCTGATGCACGAATTGCGGATAAGATTGCGACGATCAAAGAAAGCGGAACAGAGATTATTACACTGTCCGATGAGACACGGAAAGAAATCCGTGAGGCCTCAAAGGGTGTGTATGAATCGATCAGAGAAGTGATTGATCCTGCAATCTATAATTCTTACATGGATGGTATTGAAGAATAATTCAATTCCAAAGAATAAATTAACGTATCCATCTGATCTCTTCAGGTAGTTTCGAAAATCTGGAATCACTAAAGAAAATAAAGAACTACAAAAAACGTCCCGGAAAATGACAAACTCGCTGTCGCTCAGACAGTGTCATCTTCCGGGACAAAGTAGTTTTTTATTTTCTAAGTGCTTCTCAAGATTTCCTCAAAGCCTGAAAGACCAGAAGGATACGTTTTTTATTCCTGTTCATGCTATTACCATTCCTCAATACCCTCACATAGAAATTCCAGTTTTTCTTCTTCAAGCTATCACTTTCTGGCTCGATTCCGGTGGGCTAGCGCCGCAAGCGGCGCGGCATCGACTCATTCGCGCGTCTACGCGCTACTCCCACCAATCCGCATGTTAAGTATAAATGCGTACCAGTTCTAATTCTCCAGTACTTATGCTTCCCTTCTGAACAGTGTCTAAATACAAAGAAAAAGCGTCTCGTATCTGATTTACAGGACTTGAAAAGATCTGCTCGAAGTACTTAGAGAATAAAAGATTACATTGCTTCGAAAAATGACACTGTCTGAGCGATAGCGAGTTTGTCATTTTTCGGAGCGTTTTTGTAAGCTTTTCTTCTCTTAGTACTTCCAGATCTTTGAAGCGTCCTGACAGATCAGATACGAGACGCACATTCTTATATTTAACACTTTCAGATTTCTAAAACCATCGGGAGATACCAACCATGTTCCGCATTTATACACCGACTGCGATCTCACTTCACATTCAGATATACATCCTCTCTTGTATGGAATCCTCCATCTATGATCACTTCATCCATATTCTCCGCGGTCACGGCCACAGGTGTGATCTTATAATACGGTATGTCATTCGAACCGTCATTGAAAGTCTCATTAACGGAAATCCCATTTTCTTCCTTACTGATATCCTCTCCTTTTCCGAGTCTGACGGCAAGTTCTGCCGCCGTTGAAGCTTCCTGCTCGATTGGTTTGTACACCGTCATTGTCTGAGTACCTTCCACGATCCGCTGGCATGCTGCAAGGTCCGCATCCTGTGCTACAACAGCCACCTGTCCGGCAAGACGATTCTCTGACAGCACTTTTACCGCCTGGCTTGCAAGGTCATCATTTCCACACATAACTCCGACAACATCATCCGTAATCTCCAGACCTTTATTTACATGTGCAGCCGCCAGCTCTGCCAGCCAATTATCACAGTACCCACTGTAAACTATATTCAGCTTACTGCCTTTTAAGGCTTCTTTAAATCCCCTCTCAACTTCCTCTACATTCTTATCAGTCGGAGACCCGTAAATGGCAAAGATATTTCCACCATCAGGGCAGGCTTTGATCAGAGATTCTCCCATCAGCGTTCCAACCATCTCATTGTCGATCGTGATATACAGGTCTGCATTTACATTAGGTGTGATCCTGTCATAACAGATAACATAAATCCCCATGCTCTTTGCTTCTTTCACAACATCATACAATGCGTCACCGTCAATCGGGATGATTGCGATCACATCCATCTTCTTCTGGATAAAATACTCGATCTGAGAAATCTGCTCATCCACATCGCCTCCGGCGACCTGCACATTTACTTCTGCTCCCAGCCCCTGTGCTGTCGATACAAACATATCGCGGTCACGCAGCCATCGCTCAATAACAAAAGAATCAAAACTCAGCCCAATCTGAAGTTTATCAGCTTCTTTTGAATCCTCACTGGCAGTTTCCTCTGTTCCGGTTCCGCATCCGGTCAGAAGAATCAGCACCAACACTCCAATTATCAGAAAAATACCCGTTTTTCTTTTCATTCCCCATACCTCGTTTTGTATTCACTTGGTGTCATATCCGTCTGTTTCTTAAAAATTCTGCTGAAATAGTTCGGATCTGTATAACCACTCCGTATTCCGGCTTCCTTGATACTGATGTCCGGTTTTACCAGAAATTCCTTCGCTTTTTCAATACGGATCTTCGTCAGATATTCAATAAAATTCTCACCGGTCTCTTCTTTAAAAATCTTACTGAAATAATACGGACTGATATTCACAAGGCCCGAAACATCGTCAAGTGAAATATCTTTGCTGTAGTTTTCCTGAATATACAGCATTGCTTTCTTTGCTGCGGAATTGGACCGCTCTTCCTTCTGATCCCGGATTGCCCGGCAGGCATTGACCATTTTATCAAGGAACCATTTACGGAGTTCTTCATAGTTTTTGCAGGCCATCGCCACATCCAGATAGTCGCGGCGATAACTGAATCCATAATTGACTGCGCCCGCCTCAAATGCTTTCTTTTCGCCCCAGATAATATATTCCAGTACTTTCAGACGGATGTTGTTCATGTCCTCCGCATAATGCGCCAGCATCCAGTCAAAGAACTCATTCATCTCCTGTACGCATTCCTTTTCTTTCCCTTCTTCCAGATAGCGAAAAATACTTTTTTCCATTTCTACCGGAAATTCTTCATCATATACACCATTCTGAGAAAGGTCTTCAATATGTATCACGCGGCTCTTGCTTCCGTTCAATGCACGAAGTGCCTCACGGTAAGAGCGCTCCATTTCCTGCATTTCCCGCACCCTTCCGATACCGATTCGGAATTTTGCCTCAATCCTTCCCTCAAGCTTCGAGATCAGACTCCTCGAACTTTCTACAAGGTCGATTCTCTCCTCATAAGAATTTGCCGAAATCGGACACGGAACAACGATTGGAATGCGATTGGACATGATAGAACCAACTACACAGGAAAAATAAGATTTCACAATATCCCGAATTTCTCCATAAAATTCCTGTGCTTTTACATTCATGCCGACCGGGCTGACCAGTCTGCCGTTCTCATAAGACTGACCAAACTGCAGGATCATGACATATCCCTGCTTGTCTTCAATGTCCAGAAGCTGCTGATAATAATCTGCCGCCTGCATTTCCTGCTGAAAAAGCAGACTTCCGACGAAACTGTTCTCCACAACCGGAATGACTGTCTCCAGTTTTTCCTGAATCTTTAAGAGATTACTTCTCTGATTTCGCTTTGCATCAACTTTTCCGATTGCCTCCTCTACAGCCGCAATAATCTTTGCTCTGGATATCGGCTTCGTCAGATATCGCTCCACGCCCAGATCGATAGCCTCTTTGGCATAATCAAATTTGTCATATGCCGATACTACATAAAAAAGCGCTGTTGTATTGAATTTACGTATTTCCCGCATTGCCTGAATGCCGTTGATTCCTGGCATATGAATGTCCATAAATACCACATCCGGATGGAAAGTCTCGGCAATCTCTGTAACTGCCCTTCCGGTCTTTGCAGTCTCAACGACACATTCCTCACCAAATGCACCGGCTATAACATTTTTGAATGCTTCCAGCATAATTCCCTCATCATCTGCTACCAAGATTCGATACATACTCTCATTTCCCCTTTTGCTTACCTTCTGTTGTCTGATTTCTATTCTCCGTCTTTTGGAATCTCCGTGTCATCTTTTTCAACAGGAATCATAATATGAACCGTGGTTCCGGTATCCGGTCCATCACTTTCAATCGTAAAAAACTCTTTTTGTTTATAATAAAGCTGTAGCCTGTCGATTACATTTCGAACCGCAATTCCCGTAGAAAAACGATCTTCATTATCCTGTGAAGCACTTCCTGACATTACTTTTTCAATCATTTCTTCTGTCATTCCGGCGCCATTGTCACTGATCGTAATATCCAGCATATCTTCATTCTGATGAATCGACATCCGGATCCAGCCCGTTTCCATACAGTCATGAATGCCATGCTGCACCGCATTTTCGACCAGCGGCTGAAGAATCATACTCGGAATACGAATATTTTCGATTCCTTCATCTACTTCTTTGATATAAGTGATATCTCCCGCAAAACGGACATTCAGAATATAAATATAATTATCAACGGCCTCTACTTCTTCCCAGAGCATCGCATCTTCTTCCATCTTGCGTACATTATATCGAAAAAAATCTGCCATTTTTTCCAGAAAAACACCTGTCTTGTCTGCATCTCCCATCATGGCAAGCTGCGCTCCTGCATTGAGACTGTTAAACAGAAAATGTGGGTTGATCTGTGCCTGCAGATATTTGAGCTGTGCTTCTTTAAGATGTGTTTCCATAAGAAGCTCCCGTTCTTTCATCTGTGCCTGACGCTCCATACTGTCTTTCAGCTGCTCAATATTCTGACGGATACTTTCCAGCATCTGATTAAAACTTCGGGTTACAATTCCAACCTCATCTTCTACTACGACCGGAAGCTGCGGGACATTTAAATTTCCCTTCGCCACTTCATGTGCCGTATTGGACAGTGCGGTAAGCGGACGGATCATATTGCGTACCAGCAGTGTCGTTACGACAAGTCCAAGTGCATAAACCACCAGCATGACCGCAATACACAGTTTGTACAATACATTCATCGCCGATAACAGGAGCTGATAGTTTGCAGAGTTCATCTTGAACCGCAGATTATTCAGGTTATAGCTATACGAATTGATATATTCATACAGTTTATGTTCATCCTCATAGGAGGTCTTGTACTTCTCAACATTTCTGCCGCGCTTTGCCTGTACCGTTTCATTTGTCTGATCCAGATAAGTTTCTGACATCCTTCGGATATTTTTTTCAAGCATTTTTGCTTCATTATCCAGATTCCGGTCATTCAGATCTTCGAGCAAATTCCTGTAATTCTGTTCATAGCGGTAATAATTTTCCAACGCCTGCGAACTGTTTGTATTCAGATATTCATAAACGGTACTTTCCACCTGTTCAATTGAATCTGAAAGCTCATTTATAGCCGTATTGCTGGAAAAAACCGCATCAATTCTTCCCACCGCTGTACGGATCTGGGCAAAAATAAACACATTGATACCAAGCGCAAAAACCAGGACCAGAAGCATAACACCACTCAGTCTGGTCTGTATGGAATTTTTTACAGCGGAGAATTCTTTTGCATCTTTCATTTTTCATCCTCCGTCCTGTATTCCCTGGTGTTGTCCTTCGTGATCACATGCTGGTCAACACTATAATAGTTATTACTATGTCCAAAAGATATATATTCGTCCAGCGCATTGACACTGTACCTTCCGATTTCTTCCATATCAAGAGCAATTGCAGAAGAAATAATTCCCTTATCGATCGCATCCAGGGTTACATTAGAATAATAATATCCGATTACTTTTACATTACCAACCTGATTATAGTCTACCAGTGCCTGACAGACACATTCTGTTACAACCTCATCCATACAGACAATCACATCCGGAAGGCTTTCATCACTGACAAACATATCCCGCACAAATTCTTCTGTATCAAAGTCTGCGCTGCTGTCCACACAGTATTCCGTCAGATCTACCGACTGTCCTGTTTTTTTCCGGGATTCCAGTTCTTTTTTGACCTGCGAATAAACAAGATTTGTTTCCTGCGTTTTTGAGCTGGATGTCGATAAAAACATCACACTTGTAGAACCTTTTTCTTTCAGCATCCCCTGAATCTGTTCTGTATAGGCACTTCCCATCTGATAACTGTTCAGTCCTACAAAGCTGATACGGCTCGTCGCAGTATCATCTGTCATAACTGTAACAACCGGGATTCCATCCTTCAATGCCTCTGTGATCAGATGCTGTTCTTCTTTACTTCCATCCGCTTCCAGAATGATTCCATCCACTTTTGAGGCAATCCCGATCTTAAGGCAATCCGCCTGCGAGTATCCATTCATCTGTTCCGGAGAGAGTAGTTCCACATATGCATCTTTGCTTTCTGCTTCTTTTGAGGCGCTTTCATAGACTGACTGCCACATGCCGGTATCCTTATCGTTGGCGATCATCAGATAATGCCGCTGATAGGCTGTAGCGCGCTCTCCTTCTCCCAGTTCGACCCGGTCCAGATTTTTCTGAAAATAGATCCAGATCCCCGAGAGAACAAAGATACACCCAGCCAATATGCAAAAGATTGTCAGTGTAGATTTTTTCATAGTTTCCATTCTTTCTGATTATTTTTCTTTCTATCAGTGTATCACATTTTTTCTGATACTTCAAAAGGGTCATTGCGTCACACGCAATGACCCTTACTATTCATCTGATTTTCATTATCCGTTCTTTCTGTTGGATAATACATCGAATACAACTGCGATCAGAAGTACGGCACCTTTTACTACGTACTGCCAGGAATCACCGATACCCATGATTGACATACCCATGTTGATAACACCAAGGAGAAGAGCACCGATTACAACACCGCCTACAGTACCGCTTCCGCCGTATGCAGAAGCACCGCCGATGAAGCAGGAACCGATTGCATCCATCTCGAAGGATGTACCTGTACTACCGTTTACAGAACCTACACGTGCTGCACAGAGAAGACCTGCAAGACCTGCAAGAAGTCCCATGTTTACGTATGCAATAAAGTAAACTTTGTTTGTATCAATACCGGAAAGCTGTGTAGCTTTCTCATTACCGCCGATTGCGTAGAAATAACGTCCGAATGCTGTTCTGGATGTGATGAAGTTGTAGATCAGGCAGATTGCAACTACCCAGATGAACATAACGGAGATACCTTTGTACTGGAACAGTTTGTAGCAGTACCACAGGATAACAACTGCAATGATCACTGCTTTGCTGTAATCAGAAAATGCTGTATTCTGACGATATCCTCTTTTTGCTTTGTTTGCTCTGGAACGAATAACATTAAAGATTACATAAACAGCTACTACAACACCAACGATCAGTGCGGAATAGTTTGCAGTATCATCAAGTCCAGGAATATTGATATAGGATGTAAATACTTTCAGGAAATCTTTGTTCTGGATAGATACAGTCTTGTTATCCAGGATCAGACGTCCGAATCCACGGAAGATGAACATACCTGCAAGTGTTGTGATAAATGGAGGAATACGTTTGTAACCGATCCAATAACCCTGCCATATACCTACCAGAAGACCAACTACCAGACAGATGAGGATTGTCAGATATGGGTTCATGCCTTTGTTGCTGATCATAACAGCTGCAAGACCACCAACCAGACAGATAACAGCACCTACAGAAAGGTCGATGTTACCACCTGTTAAGATACATAACAACATACCACAGGCAAGGACAAGTACATAACCATTCTGAAGCATTAAGTTTGACATGTTCTGTGCATACAGAAGTCTTCCGTTTGTCAGTCCACAGAACAGGATAAATACGATCACCAGTGCAATGACCATTGTATATTTTCTTAAGAAGTCTTTTACATTAAATTTCATTTTCTTACCCCTTTCCCGGTAGAAATTTCATTCAGCCGCCTTACTTTTTATTCTGCTCCTGCATGATCGAAGCCATGATACGTTCCTGAGTTGCCTCTTCTGCAGTAAATTCACCTGCTATACGGCCCTCACTCATAACATAGATACGGTCACACATACCAAGAAGCTCCGGCATTTCGGATGAGATCATGATAACTGATTTTCCATCTTCTACCATTTTGTTGATCAGGCAATAGATATCGTATTTTGCACCTACATCGATGCCTCGTGTCGGCTCATCCAGAATCAGGATATCCGGTTCTGTAAACATCCATTTGCCGAGAAGTGCTTTCTGCTGGTTACCACCGGAAAGGTTGCCGATCTTCTGCTCATTGGAAGGAGTCTTGGTTCCCATTTCCTTTGTCATCTCATCAGCCAGGTGCACTTCCAGATCTGTGTTGATCACGCCCTTTTCACAGACTTTGGAAAGTCGTGCAAGCGTTGTATTAAATCGAATAGATTCTCCGAGGATCACACCGTTTGTCTTACGGTCTTCTGTTACATAAGAAAGTCCGTGACGGATTGCCTCATGTGGGTTCTTGAGATTTACCTTCTCGCCTTTGATATAAAGTTCTCCGGAGATATTACTTCCGTAACTCTTTCCGAATACAGACATTGCAAATTCCGTACGTCCTGCACCCTGCAGTCCTGAGAAACCGACAACCTCGCCTTTATGTACTTTACAGGAAATACTGTCATCGACAATTTTTTCCGGATAAAGCGGATGGTGAACCGTCCAGTTTTTAACTTCCAGCATAACCTCTTTGCTGACATTATGTTTTCTGGTAGGATAACGGTCATCCATGGAACGGCCAACCATACCTTTGATGATACGGTCTTCACTTAAATCATCTACACCCTTGGTCAGTGTCTCGATCGTTGTACCATCTCGGATGATCGTACAGCGGTCTGCACAGTAAATGATCTCATTCAGTTTATGTGTGATAATAATAGATGTCAGTCCATTCTTCTTGAATTCCATAAGAAGATCCAGGAGCATTTTTGCGTCTTCATCATTCAGAGAAGAAGTAGGCTCATCCAGGATCAGAAGTTTAACCTTCTTGGAGAATGCCTTTGCGATCTCTACCAGCTGCTGTTTACCTGTTCCGATATCTTTGATCAGTGTCTGTGCAGATTCATGAAGTCCAACCTGTGCCATGTGTTTTTCTGCTTCACTGTATGTTCTGTCCCAGTCAATGCTGCCTCTTTTATTCTTAATCTCGTTTCCGAGAAACATATTCTCGCCAATAGAAAGCAACGGAATAAGTGCGAGCTCCTGATGAATGATAACAATACCTTTTGCCTCACTGTCATTCAGATTTTTAAACTTGCATTCCTCACCTTCATAGGTAACTGTACCTGTATAACTTCCATATGGATACTGACCACTTAAAACGTTCATCAGTGTGGATTTTCCCGCACCGTTTTCACCGATCAGCGCGTGAATCTCTCCTCGCTGGACTTCAAGATTTACATTGTCCAGAGCTTTGACACCGGGGAACTCCTTCGTAATGTGATCCATTACTAAAATATTGTCTGCCAAAATGGCGCCCCCTTTCAAAAAACCGGGCGGGGCTCTTCACCCCGCCCTTAAAATTCAAGTTCTTATATTTTTGATATCTATCTGACTCTGCTCAGTCATCATTCTGCCGGATGAAGGTATCCGTCATCGTCCTGTGTATAGTATCCTGTGTCAACAAGTTCCTCTTTCAGGTTGTCTTTTGTTACAACTGTAGGAACCAGAAGGAATGATGGGCATTTATGTCCTTCAGATGTTTCATAGGATTCTGTATCATATGCACAATCGAAATCCCATTTGGAGTTTGTGATCAGAGAATCATCAATTGTGTCACCTTTCAGCATTGCTTCTGCAAGGTCAAGAGTAACAACTGCTTCGTTTGCAACTGCTTTGTAAACTGTCATGGACTGTTTTCCATCTACGATGTTTGCAAGGTTAGCTTCGTCACCATCCTGTCCTGTGATCAGAACGTCGTTTTTGCCTGCATAGTCAGATTCGATAGCCTGTGTAACACCAAGTGCTGTAGAGTCATTGGAGCAAAGAGCTACATCAAGCTGTGTTCCGTCTGCATAGTAAGAAGCGAGGATGTTCTGCATTCTTTCCAGAGCTGTCTGTGTATCCCATGCTGCTGTTGCTACGGAATCGAAATCGGTCTGTCCGGAAACTACCTTTAATGTGCCGGCATCCAGATACGGTTTCAGAGTGTCATAAGCACCGTTGAAGAAGTATCCTGCATTGTTATCTGCCGGGTCACCCGCTGTGAACTCGATGTTATATGTTTTATCACCTGCATTGTCAAGATCCAGAGTATCGATTACGTACTGGCCCTGCAGAGTACCTACTGTATAGTTATCGAAAGAAATGTAGTAGGAAACTGCATCGGATTTGATCAGACGGTCATAAGCGATAACCGGGATTCCTGCATCTGCTGCTTCATCCATAACTGTGTTAAGTGCTTCACCATCGATAGCTGCAACTACCAGGAGGTTAACTCCATCGGAGATCAGGTTCTGGATATCATTTACCTGACGGTCTGTTTCGTTGTCGGAGTATGTCAACTCTACATCATAGCCAGCTGCTTTGAACTGTTCTTCCAGATAAGAACCATCTCTGTTCCAACGTTCCAGAGACTGTGTTGGCATTGAGATACCAATCTTTCCGCCTTCAGCTGCTGCATCATCTGCAAGTACCGGAACTGCACAAGATGTGATTGCCATTGTTGCTGCCATCGCTAAAACTAATTTTTTCTTCATAAAAGAAACCTCCCATTTTTTGTTTTCACCCTTTAGCTATTTCGTATAGCTTTTTGATGAAATTATAATACCATATGGATGTTTTAAACAAAATGGACTGTTTTTTGATGCACCATTCAATTTTTGCATTCAAAAAAAGTCCAGACAACACGCATCTGGACTTTTTGGACATCTGCTTTTTATTAAATTAAATTTGTGCTATTGACACCACGCAGGATATTCTCAACCAATACATCTCTGTATGTTACTTACTATTCACTCTGTGCGTCAAGTGCACGAAGTCTGTGTACAAGTTCTTCACAGATTTCAAGCTTATCCTTACCATCTGTCTCGATAACGATATCAGCTGCTGCCTGATATTTCTCACGACGTTTTTCCATAAGGTCACCGATGAAAGAAACATTCTTATTTCCCTCGAGAAGTGGTCTGTCATGGTTGTCTTTGACACGGTTTAAGATTGTCTCCGGTTTTGCGGTAAGAAGAACGACACGGCCGTTTTTCTTCATCTCAACTACATTGCGCTCTCTCATCGGTACACCACCGCCACAGGAGATGACCACATTGCTCCTGGACTGCATTTCAATAAGAAGTTCTGTCTCAAGATTACGGAAGTATTCTTCTCCGTAGGTCTCAAAGATATCGGAGATGGACATACCTTCTCTCTCTGCGATAATCTGATCCATCTCTACAACTTCCATTGCAAAAACAGTTCTCAGGAAATCAGAGATTGTGGATTTACCGGCACCCATAAATCCGATCAGAACAATATTGTAATCAAAAAGCTTTCTTGCCTGCATCTGCTTACTTGCTTTACCGATCGCATGGAAAATATCCCATACTTCACTTGCATTGCTCTCGTCCTCTAAACGACCGTCGAGCCATTCTTTCTGTCTTTCTTCCTGTTCCGGGTCAAGAATGTTAAGGCCATTCTCTTCTTTGTAAGCCATAATATCTTTAATAATATGATGTCTCATCAGTATGGCATCTAAAAGTATCTCGTCACACTGACCCAGTCTCTTTCTTAACTTTTCTAAACGAGTCATGTTGCTGCTCCCCTCTTTGGTCTAATAAAAATTTCCAGCTATTAAATGTATCCATATTCAAAATCAACTAAACGGAAATATTACTAAATTAAATATCTCTGAATAATCACTGAAATGTTCCTGAGCCTATAAAAACTGACTTCGAATATAGTAACTTTCACACATTAAACAGCTAAGTAATTATACCACAGGAAAAAAGCTACAACAAGTAAATGGAACAAAATAAATCTATAGGAAAATTCTATTAAATTTTAGATTTTTTCTATAGGTAATTATTTTGATATATTTGGATGATAGAAACGACAGACAGTAACAGCCTAAAGGCGTAAACCACCTTACATAAACGGAATAGAAAACCCCGGAAGTCACACACACTTCCGGG
>ERZ826146.1586-NODE-1586-length-20198-cov-4.064340_pt1 | contig 20198 bp, 17 predicted proteins | sample MGYA00519857_ERZ826146 | MGnify/ENA primary metagenome ERZ826146 (study PRJEB31778, sample SAMEA3449222) | human gut metagenome | biome: human gut; feature: human-associated habitat; material: faeces | place: United Kingdom | collected 2010/2012 ...
GCTGATCCCCCGTGATTATTGACCGCATCGAGGAACAGGAGCGTTATTACCCGCTTCATCCCGATATGGAGCTGGCGTTCGCGTTCCTCGCTGAGGCGCCCGATCTCGAGCCCGGCCGTTACGAGCTTGAAAACGGCCTGTTCGCGACGGTTTCCGAGGGCGACACCCGCCAGATGGACACCGTTTCGCTGGAAGCCCACAAGAAATACATCGATCTTCAATACTGCATCGCCGGCGGCGAGCGCATGTCCTGGGCGCATATTCAGGAGCTGAACGCGACGACGGACGACCCGGAGCACGACAACTATTTCTATACCGGCACGTCAACGTCTGTCTCCATCCGGCCGGGCATGTTCTACGTGATGTTCCCCAGCGACGGCCACAAGGCCGCCTGCCATCACGAGTTCCAGAAGCACTACCGCAAGGTGGTCGTCAAAATCCCGATCGTTCATCAGGAAAACGACTAACTAAAGGGCCGCAATCAGCTTGCGGCTTTTTTTGAAATATGGCATGGCCGCTGTCCTCCCAGGGGCATGCTGTATGATAGATGGAATTTTTAAGCTGTATCGTGAGGATATCACCATGAAAACAATTTTTGAATTTGATCCCTGGCGGCTGATTGAAACCGAGCTGCACAAGGACGACATGCGCCTGTCCGAATCCATGACCTCCATCGGCAACGGCCACATGGGCATGCGCGGCAACTTTGAAGAGCGCTATTCCGGCGACAGCCACCGCGGCACCTATCTGGCGGGCGTCTGGTTCCCGGATAAGACGCGCGTGGGCTGGTGGAAAAACGGCTATCCGCAGTATTTCGGCAAGGTCATCAACGCGATGAACATCATCTCCCTGCGCGTTCGCATCGACAGGGAGGACGTCGATCTGTACGAGGACGACGTGGTTTCCTTCTCCCGCGTGCTGGATATGCGCGCTGGCGTGCTCACCCGCGAATTTGTCATCCGCCGCGAAAAGGGCACGGTGCGCGTCTCCTTCGAGCGCTTCGTTTCCGTGGCGAGGCCGGAGCTGATGGCGCTGCGCTGCCGCGTGACGGCGGATTACGACTGCAAGGTTGCGCTGATCCCCGCCATCGACGCGGACGTGCGCAACGAGGATTCCAACTACGACGAGACCTTCTGGCTCTTCGAGGGCGAGGACGAGGATAAAAACGGCGTGCTCACCGTGCGCACCCGCACCCGCGAAAACCCCTTCGGCACGCCGCGCTTCGCCGTCTGCGGCGCAATGGCCGCCGTGCCGACCGAAAAGCCGAAGAAAAACCGCGTCACCGTCGAGGAGGGCTATGTCTCCCGCAAGTTCGTCTTCGACGTCGAAGCCGGGCAGACCGTCGGCTGCGACAAGTTCGTCTGCGTGGCGACCGACCGCGACCACAAGGATGACGAGCTGACCGGCGCCGCGACGGCGGGCGTGCTCAGCGCGCAGGAAGCGGGCTACGACGCGCTGCGCCGCGAGCAGGAGCGCGCGTGGGCGCGCCGCTGGGAAAAGGCCGACGTGCGCATCGACGGCGACGTGGCCGGCCAGCAGGGCATCCGCTTCAACATCTTCCAGCTCTTCTCCACCTATTACGGCGAGGACGCGCAGCTCAACATCGGCCCCAAGGGCTTCACCGGCGAAAAGTACGGCGGCGCGACCTATTGGGACACGGAGGCCTACTGCCTGCCCATGTACACCGCCATCGCGGGCGAGGAAGTCGCGCAGAACCTGCTCAAATACCGCTGGCTGCAAATCGACGGCGCGTACCACAACGCGCGTCAGCAGGGTCTGCCGGGCGCGCTCTATCCGATGGTGACGTTCACGGGCGTCGAGTGCCACAACGAGTGGGAAATCACCTTCGAGGAGATTCACCGCAACAACGCCATCGCCTACGCCATCTACGCCTACACGCAGTACACCGGCGACCGCAGCTACCTCGATCAATACGGCATCGACGTGCTGCTGGGCATCGCGCGGTTCTGGGCGGGGCGCGTGCATTATTCCAAGCGCGCGAATCAATACATGATCCACGGCGTAACCGGCCCGAACGAATACGAAAACAACGTCAACAACAACTGGTACACCAACCGCATGACCGCCTGGGAGCTGGCCTACACCGCCGAGCAGCTCATGCTCATCCCGCGCGAAAAGGCGCAGACGCTCGGCGTGAACGCCGAGGAGATCCGCCGCTTCCGCGAGATCAGCGAAAAGATGTACCTGCCTTACGACGAGGAGCTGGGCGTGTTCGTGCAGCACGATACCTTCCTTGACAAGGATCTGATGCCCGCCGACGCGCTCTCCCCGGCGGATCGCCCGCTGAACCAGAAATGGAGCTGGGATCGGATTCTGCGCTCCTGCTTCATCAAGCAGGCCGACGTGCTGCAAGGGCTGTATTTCCTCGAGCACCTCTACGACAAAGAGACCATCCGCCGCAACTTCGATTTCTATGAGCCGATGACCGTGCACGAGTCGAGCCTGTCCCCGTGCGTGCACAGCATTCTGGCCGCGAGTCTGGGCAAGCTGGAAAAGGCACAGGAGCTGTACCGCCGCACGGCGCGCCTCGATCTGGATAACATCAACAACGACACCTGCGACGGCCTGCACATCACCTCGATGGCCGGAAGCTGGCTTTCCATCGTGCAGGGCTTTGCGGGCATGCGCACGCTGACCGGCAGCCTGAGCTTTGACCCGCAGCTCCCCGACGGGTGGGACGGCTACGCCTTCAAGATCGTCTATCGCGGCCGGCTGATCGAGGTCAGCGTCTCCCGCGAGGGCACGGGACTGAAGCTGCTTTCCGGCGAAGCGCTGACCGTCATGCTGCACGGGCACGAGGTTCGCCTTGCCCCGGCGGAGGCTGACGCATGATTGACATCGCCGTCATCGGCGCGGGGCCGGCCGGATACAGCGCCGCCATCACCGCCAGAAAGCGCGATCAATCCGTCGTCGTCGTCGGCCAGAATACCGGCTGGCTCGCCCGCGCGGAGCATGTCGCCAACTACCCCGGCCTGCCCGATATCTCCGGGCGCGACCTGCTGAGCGCCATGGCGAATCAGGCGCAGGCGCTTGGCGCGGAGCTGCGCCCCGGCGTCGTCCATCAGGTGATCGCCATGGGCGATTCGTTCGCGCTCTCGCTGGGCGCGGACTTCATCGAGGCGCGGCGCGTCATCCTCTGCACCGGCGCCAGGCAGCCCAAGCTGCTCCCCGGCGAAAACGAGCTGCTCGGGCGCGGCGTCAGCTATTGCGGCACCTGCGACGGCATGCTCTACCGGGGCAGGCGCGTCGCCGTGATCGCGCAGGGGCCGGAAGCCGTAAGCGAGGCCAATTTCCTCGCCGGGCTCTGCCGCGAGGTCGTCTATTTCGGCAAGCCGGAGGACGCGCTCGACCCCCGTATCGTCGTCAGCGGCCAAAAGCCGGAGGCGATTTTGGGCGAGGCTTCCGTTTCCGGCCTTCGCGCCGGGGGCGAAGACCTGCCGTTTGACGGCGTGTTCATCTTCCGCGAGGCGGCGGCGCTCTCCGCGCTGCTGCCGGGGCTTAAGATGGACGGCGCGTTCATCCGCGTAGACCGCAGGATGCAGACGAACCTGCCCGGCGTGTTCGCCGCGGGCGACTGCACCGGCCTGCCCCTGCAGGTCGCCAAGGCCGTCGGCGAGGGCTGCGTCGCCGCCATTTCCGCCGCAACCGCCTGATTTCACGAATTTTCCCATGATTTACGCCGTTTTTGCCGTAAAATCATGGGAATTTTGCTTTTTTCCTTGTCCGCGCAAAGCGTCCGTGTTATAATCAATTATGAACATATACACAGAAAGGTTTGTTTTTCTGCCAAACGGTTTTGGATACGACGGAAGGAGGCAAACAGGTGAGAACGATTGAAACGGGCAGGGCGATTGTCGATATCGTCGCTTGGCCCGAGGATCGCCCCTGGGAGGGGCGCTATCAGACGTCCAGCCAGATCGAGGGCGGGCTTTGTCGGCTTGTGCTTTCGCCCGACGTCTTTCACGATGCGGCGCGCGCCAACACCGCCTATCGCCGCTTCGCCCGGAAGATCGAGCGCGCGGGGCTGACCCCGCCGAACGTGCTCTTTCGCCAGATGGTTTCGCGCACATCGCAAAACGTGTTCTGCATCCTGACCACGACGGAATCCGTGTTCAACTCGGCCTGCTCCGTCGGCAAATTCTACGTTGTGGAATCCGGCATCGACGAGCGCCGCCGCCTGTGCGCCGTCCGTGTGCGCGATCATGTTTCCCCCAATAACCCGCAGGAGAACGTCATGTAATATGCAGCCATTGCCGAAAGAATTTGAAGAACAAATGAAGCGCCTGCTCGGTGAAGCAGGCTTTTTTGCGTATCTTGACGCGCTGAATCAGCCGTATGCCCGCGCGCTGCGCGTCAACCTGCTCCTCCGCCCGGACGGAACGCCGCCCTGCCCCATCGAGGGACTCGGCGCGCCCGTCCCGTGGGCGAAGGGCGCGTATTTCGTCGAGGGCGACGCGCGCCCCGGCGTGTCGCCGCTGCATGAGGGCGGCCTGTTTTACATGCAGGAGCCGAGCGCCCTGACCGCCGTCACCGCGCTCGATCCCCAGCCCGGCGAGCGGGTGCTCGACCTCTGCGCCGCGCCCGGCGGCAAGAGCACGCAGATCGCCGCGCTGATGGCGGGGCGCGGGCTGCTCTGCTGCAACGAGCCCATCCCCAGCCGCGCGCAGATTCTCTCCCGCAACATCGAGCGCATGGGCGTTCGCAACGCCGTCGTGCTCAGCGCCATGCCGGATGCGCTCGCGCCGCGCTTCCCCGCGTTTTTCGACCGCATTTTGGTAGATGCGCCCTGCTCCGGCGAGGGCATGTTCCGCCGCCAGCCGGAAGCGCGCGACGAATGGGACGCCGACGCCCCGCGCCGCTGCGCCGACCGCCAGATGGAGATTTTGGCGCAGGCCGCGAAGATGCTCCGCCCCGGCGGCACGATGGTCTATTCCACCTGCACGTTCAACGACACGGAGAACGAGGGCGTGCTCAAGCGCTTTCTGGCGCTGCACCCGGAGTTTTCGCTCGTGCCGTTCGCCCTGCCGGGTCTGCCCGAGGCGAAGGACGGCTATCTGCACCTCTATCCGCACGAGATGCGCGGCGAGGGGCATTTTGTCAGCCGCCTGAAAAAAGCCGACGGAGCTGACAAAGCCGACGCGCCCGTTCAGGCCGCGCCCCAGCGGAAAGCGCCCGCCCGCGCCGCCGCCAAGGGCAAAGCGCCCGCGCCCATCGCCCTGCCGGATGTGTTTTCCGATGCGTTCGCGCCGGAGGGGCTGTATACGGCGGGCGACGCGCTCTGGATGCTGCCGGAGGGAATTTCCATCGAGCGGCTCAGCGGTCTGCGTGTGCTGCGCACGGGGCTTTTGCTCGCGCATGCGGAGGGGAAACGCAGCGAGCCGGATCACGCGCTGGCCATGGCGCTGCGCCCGGAGGAAGCCGCGCGAACCGCAAGCCTGACGCAGACGCAGGCGCTGGCCTATCAGGCGGGCGAAACGCTGTCGCTCGGCGACCTGCCCGGCGGCTACACCCTGCTCTGCTGCGAGGGCGTTTCGCTCGGTTGGGGTAAGCAGGCGGGCGGACTGATGAAAAACCACTATCCCAAGGGGCTGCGGCGAAGGTGAGAGCGGGCTGCACTTCCGCCAAAGTTTGCAAAACGTCGAAGTCTCGCTCACGCGGGCGATTTTATGCAATTTTCTGTATCCCTATGCCAAAAAGGGGCCGCGGCGATTTGCCGCGACCCCTTTTCTTATGATACCTGAGATTTACAAACCCCTACGGCGTTATTCCACCGGCACGAGCTGGCCGTCCGCGCCGATCTTCATCACGTCGTCATCCACGCCGCCGACGACGAGCTGATCCGCGTCGTTGAGGCCGTACTGATCGTAGGCCGCGCGCAGGTCGGAAACGTTGTACTGCATCACCGCCGCGCCGTTCTTATCCAGCAGGGTCACGGTCGTGATGTTCGTGCGTTCAAAGACCTCCAGCACCTTTTCGTCAAAGCGCATCGTCAGCTTCTCCGGCGCGACGGTATTGACACGCAGGCTGATGCCCTTGCTCTTATCCGCGTTCCAGTTCAGGCGTTCGCGCATCGTCACCGGCTGGCCGTCGATCAGCAGGCGCAGGTTATAGCTGTGGTAGCCCAGATACATCTGCTTGATCCAATACGGGCTGCCGTATACGCCGCCGATGGCCTCCGCCTGGCGCTTCATCTCCATGTCGTGGCGGATTTCTTCCTCGCTCGGGCCTTCGTCCTCGCCGACGGTTCGGGTCACGATAAAGTCCTTCGTATGATGCTCTCTGTTTTCGTCTTCCCAATCCAACGTCACGAGAATGTTGTATGTGCCGGGCGCATCGAGGGAAAACATGCGGTCAACCAGCTTTTCGGCTTCAGCCTGCGTTCCGTCCTTTACATCATCCCAGACATACGCCGTAATATTCGAGTATGTGATCTCTTTACTGTTGTCATCTTCAAACGTTATTTCGCCCATGTTTAACGTTCCCTTGTTCGTCAAATGGCTGTTTCCGGAGATCATCGCGCTTACGGATTCGTCGCCGATAACACCTTCATTGACGAGCTTAGCTTCGCCATTCTCCCGGGCATCCATCCATACAAATCCAGTCTTTGTGTCTTTATCCAAGACAACGTAGTACTTTCCCTCTTTTGGTTCAATGTTCAGTTCATCCATCTGAACGCCGTTAAAATAAAATTTTCCGTCTTTCCCAAAAATTCCAGAACTGATAGCTACGTAATCATCGATCTGCCCGCCCGTAAAGGTATAGGTATCCCCATCCTTTGTGGCGGTCATCTTGCCATCCGTGTACGAGCCCTTCGTCTTCAAACCACTGATAACTTCTCCCCAACTCACGGCGCTTGCGCTCATCGGCGTCAGCAAAATCATGGCCGCGGTCGATAGAGCAATCACTTTTTTGAACATAAGAATGTCCCCTCCCTTAAGCGGTTGTTTTGATGACATTCATTATACGCCAAACATTTCCAAATATCAACAAATCATGCGTTTTTTTGTGTTTTTCCTATAAAGTTTGGGAATATGCAGCGCAAAACGGCCGTTTTCGGAGCACAAAAAGCCACCCTTTCGGATGGCTTAGGTGTTTTTCTCAGACATATTTAGGTACGAGCAGTCGCGGCAGCCAGAGCACCAGATCGGGCAGAAGCACCACGATGAAGTAAACGACGATGACCGCGCCCAGCATAATAAATAGATCCTTGAAGGTTTTTTGCGGTTCAATCTTGGCAATCTGACATCCAAGTAGCAGGCACAAGCCGTAAGGCGGCGTGACCATGCCCAGCGCGAGCACGAGACAGATAATCATACCGATATGCACGGGATGGAGTCCCAACGCAAGACCCGCCGGCAAAACAATGGGAACGAAAATTGCAATCGCCGGCGTCGCATCCATAAAGCAGCCCAGCACCATGAACAACATGGTGACAAATAGGATGTAGCCGATCTGACCCAGTTGCATCGCCTCCATCATTTGCTGTACATAGACGCTCGTGCGGAAATAGGAAACCAGATACCCAAACGAAGAAGCCGCGCCGATGCACAGTAGGCTAGTCGCCGTTCCCTTCGCGGTATCAATGAACAGCGGAATCAAATCCTTGAACGTCAGCGTTTTGGTGACAAACAGCGTGATGATTAGGCTATAAATCACCGCGATGACTGCGCTTTCTGTCGCCGTGCATACACCGGAGAGCACGCCGCCGATGATGATCACCGGCATCAGCAATACAAGGAAGGACTCTTTCACCGCATGAAGGAAATCGTGGAAGGAGCGCTTCTCCTCACGCGGGTAATCGTAGATCAGCGCATAGACATAGCTGACCAACATCATCGCCAGTGCAAAGAGAATGCCCGGCAGGATACCCGCGATGAACAGCGCCTGAACGCTCGCGTTCGCCGTGGAAGCATAGATGATCATGATCAGGCTGGGCGGAATGATCTGTCCAAGCACCGAAGAGGTCGCCGTAACCGCAACGGAGAAGGACTTGGTGTAGCCCTTCTTGATCATCGACGGAATGAGCACCGTGCCGATACCAGAGGTGTCAGCAACGGCCGAACCGGAAACGCCGCCGAACAACAGGCTGACCAGCACGTTCACGTGCGCCAGACCGCCGCGGATATGGCCCACCAGCGTCATCGCCAGCTCGATCAGCTTATCCGTGATCTTGCCAGAATTCATGATGTTACCGCAGAGCAGGAAGAACGGGATGGCGGTCAACACAAAGCTATCCACGCCGCCAAGGAACCGCTGAATTAACTGCCACGGAGGCAGACGGGTGAACAGCGTCAGCACGACCGTCGAAATGCCGAAGATCGAGAACGCAAGCGGAATGCCGAGCAGCATGAAGACGATCATACCGCCCAGCAGAATGGCGATGGCAATGGGATTCATGCTTTTCCCTCCTCTTTCCAGCTGCGGATTTCGAGCACGAGCTGCTCAAGCCCAAAAACGATCATGAAGAACGCCGAAATCGGGATGCTGACATACGTGCAGTTGGCGGGCAGCGGCAGGGTGACCATCGTCTTGCTAGCGCTACGGGAGACATAATCCACCCCGCCAATCAGCATGACTACGGCAATCGCCAAAATCGCGGCCAGAACGAAGATATTGCTGATATGTTTGGCCGTGCCCTTAAAGCGGTTGGTCAGCATATCCAGCGAAAGGTGTGTGCGCTCACGAACAGCCAGCGCAGAGCCAACAAAAATCAGCCAGACAAAGGCGAGACGAACTACCTCTTCCGCCCAGGAACATGGAATTTTCAGAACAAAGCGACAAAAAACCTGCCAAAACGTGACCGAAACCAGAATTACAACAAATAGAAACAGCAACGCATGGCAGACCTTTTGAACGCCGTCAAACAGCTTCTTCATTTCAAACCTCCGGGCAGGCGATTCGCGCCGCCACTCAGCGTCAAGCTTGGAAAAATGGGGGGAGGCGGCAGGCAGTACCGCCTCCCCCCAGCGAACCTTACAGCGCCTGAATCCGCTCGATCATCTCCGTCAAGCCGTTGGCTTTACCAAAGGAGGAGAAAACCTCGGCGGTCGCGTCGATGATGGGCTGCTTGTCGATTTCGTAGAGAGATGCGCCATATTCGTTGACCATCTGATCGCGTGCAACCTCGCCCTGCTCCTTTTCATACTGTCGGGCAAGCACGGTCGCCTCGTCGATCGCCTTGAGCAGCGCAGCCTGCAGTTCCTCATCCATGCTGTTAAACACGTCGGCATTCATAAACAGCGGGCGCACGGTGATTTCGTGCTCGGTGAGGGTAATATAGGGCGCAGGCTCATAGAATTTTGCGGAGAGAATAGATGGAAATTCGTTTTCCATGCCGTCGCAGAGACCGGAGGCCAGCGCAGAATATGTCTCGCCGAAAGCAATGGTCACAGGCAGGCAGCCAACCGCCTCCCAGACGGAGAACTTCAGCTCAGAAGCCGCGAGGCGCAGTTTAAAGCCCTGAAGGTCGTCAATGCTGAGCACCGGTGCTTTGACAGCCAGCACATTGCGGGTGGAACCGCCCCAGTAGGCCATGATCTTGACTGAGCCGGTCTTTTCCAGAATCAGGTTGGAGAAATCCTGGCCGATTTCGCCATCCAGAACCGCTTCCCAGTGCTCGTAATTGCGGAAAAGGAACGGCAGGGAGAACAGCTCCAGCTCCTTGGCGTAGGTGTTGCCCACCGTCGGATCGACGATGCACATATCCATTGTGCCATGCATCATGCTTTCAAACATCTCGTTCTCGTTGCCAAGCGTCGCGTTCGGGTAGTTGATAATTTCAATGCGGCCGTCAGAATACTCGTCCGCAAGGCGGATCATATCCTCTATCGCGCGGTTCCACGGGTGAGAATCCGCTTGACTGTTGCCCAACATCAGCGTTATTTTTTGATCAGCGAGGGCGAGAGACGCGGCCAGCACAAGCGCGAGAGCCAGAATACAGACGACAGCTTTTTTCATGGTGATTTTCTCCTTTTCCTGTGGTCGATTAGTTGATTTGGAATTTGTCGAGGATCTTTCGATCTATTTCTACGCCGATTCCAGGCGTATCAGGAACTTTGACAAAGCCATCGGTGAACTCGATTCCATCGCGAATTAAATCCAGACGGAACGGATGGCTAGACTGGTCGTACTCCAGCATCGGCTCGACTGGTGTAAGCGAGAGCGGTGCAGTCGGCAGGCTTGCGATATATTGCAGAGACGCGGCAAGGCCGACGCCCGAACCCCAGACATGCGGAATGACCATGGTGTTATATGCCTGCGCAATCGCCGCAATCTTTTTCAATTCGGTAAAACCACCGCTGGAGCAGAGATCTGGCTGGTAAATATCCAGCGCGCCCTTTTCCAGCCATAGCTTGTAAGTCGCTTTGCCAAACAGGTTTTCGCCTGCCGCGATATACGAACCCGTCAGATTGCGGATGGCCGCGTAGCCGTTGATATCCTCCGGCGCAAGCAGCTCTTCAAAGAATTCAAGCTTTTCCTCCTCCAGCTCAAGGATGATCCGACGGGCAACCGCTTGGTTATACGCGCAGTTAAAATCAGCCATCAGGCGTATATTCGGACCGACTGCTTTGCGCAACGCGCGGATATAGGCGATGTCAGTCTCCGGCCCAAAGCCGGTCTTGAGCTTCATACCCGTAAAGCCCTTGGCAATATACCCCTCTGCCTCGCGAATAGCGTCCTCAGGATAGACACCGTTTTTCCGGCGATAAAAGCCGGTTGCATAAGCGCGAACCCGGTTACGGAAGTTGCCGCCGATAATCTTGCTGACCGGCTTGCCCAAATGTCGACCAATGCTGTCCCAAATCGCGATGTCTACGCCGCTGAGCGCATTAATCGCTGCGCCCTGCTGGCCGAAGGGGCGGGAGCGGTTGTAACATTCCTCCCAGAGCACTTCCACGTCGTAGATGTCGCGCCCCAAAAGGATAGGCTTGTAACAGTTTTCGATAAACGCAGCCGCAATCTGCGGCGGCTGTTGGCCATGGCACATGCACTCGCCAAAGCCGCTTTCGCCGTCCTGCGTGATAACCTCGACGATAACGGAGCTTCGGCAGGTCACCCAGCCCTGAGAAAAACAGAATTGATCGTTTTCTCCGCCAAGCGGCGCCTGGATGACATGAACAATGACGTTCTGAATCTTCATGAACATTCCTCCCCACCCTGTATATAACTCTTTTGACTTATCGGATATCTGATAAGTTGTGATAAAAAGAAGAGGGATCACTCTTCCTTTTCCAGAACCTGAACATGAACGTTTTCTTCCGTCGCGCTCAGATGGCGCTTGATCGCCTCGCCCGCGCGAACACGGTCATGCGCCACAACCGCTTCTAAAATGTCGCGGTGAAAATGGTATTTTCGCTCGATAACCTCTTCACCTTGAGAAGCCGCCTTGATAGTATCCGTCAGCAATGGTGTATACGCTTCAAAAATCGCAACGAGTACAGGATTACCGGAAGCGCGGATCATCGCCATGTGAAACGCGAAGTCGGATTGGATATAGGCCTCATCCATCTGCCCGGCCGCCTCCATCTCCTCCACAGCTCGACGCATCTGCTCAATATCCGCTCCCGTCGCACGGAAAGCCGCGCGCTTGGCTGCGGAGGTTTCGATGATGTGACGAACCTCGATGATATCCTTGAGCGAGCAACCTCCCATTACCATCAGGTCGGAGAGAGACTGCGCCAAACTGTTTACGCCGTTATCGACGACTTTCACACCTTTGCCATGAATCCGCTGAACAAATCCGCGCACTTCCATACTACGGACAGCCTCGCGCACCGTCGCCCGGCTGACTCCAAAGAGGGCGCTCATCTCGCCCTCGCTGGGTAGATACCCTTCTTCGTCATACCGACCAGCGATAATCATGTTTTTGATTTCCTGCGTTGCCTGTTCGACCAGATTCAAATCCACCAGCTCTCTTTCACTCACAAGATATCACATATCTGATAAGTTGTCAAGCGATATTTTCGGCAAAAAACAAAAAATCGCCGATTTCGTTCGGCGACTTCAAAGCTCATTCTCTCGTTCTGGAAATCTTCGCGCCGAGGCTGTTGAGCTTCTCTTCCAGATGCTCATAGCCGCGGTCGATGAAATGCGTGTTATAGATTTCGGTCGTGCCCTGCGCCATCAATCCGGCGATCACCAGCGCCGCGCCCGCGCGCAGGTCAGTGGCCTCGACGGCCGCGCCGTGCAGCTGGGGCACGCCCTCGATCACGGCGGTCTGCTCGTAGATGCGCACCCGCGCGCCCATGCGCTCCATCTCCGACAGGTGGCGGAAGCGGGATTCGAAAATGTTTTCCACCACGGTCGATGTGCCCGTCGCGGTGCAGAGCAGCGCGCTCATGGGCTGCTGCAAATCGGTCGGGAAGCCGGGGTAAACCTGCGTTTTGAACGTCACCGCGCGGTGGTCGCCGATCGAACGGACGCGAATCGCGTCGTCCCGCTCCTCCACGCGCGCGCCCATCTCCAGCAGCTTGGCGGTCAGCGCTTCCATGTGCGTGGGGATGCAGCCGCAGATCGTCACGTCGCCGTGCGTCGCGGCGGCGGCGATCATCAGCGTGCCCGTCTCGATCTGATCCGGAATGACGGCATACGGGCGGCGGCTTTGCAGCCGTTGCACGCCGCGGATGCGAATCACATCCGTGCCCGCACCCTTGACGCGGCAGCCCATCGAGTTGAGGAAGTTCGCCAGATCGACGATGTGCGGCTCCTTGGCGGCGTTGTAGATTGTCGTCGTGCCGCTCGCGCGGGAGGCCGCCAGCATGACGTTGATCGTGCCGCCGACGGTGACCATATCCATGAACACATCCGAGCCGATCAGCCCGTCCGTCTGCGCCACGACGAGGCCGCGCGTCGTCTCCACCTTCGCGCCGAGCGCGCGCATGCCCTTGATGTGCTGGTCAATCGGCCTGCGCCCGATGTCGCATCCGCCCGGCAGGGGCACCTGTGCCCGGCCAAAGCGCGCCAGCAGCGCGCCGATGTAATACGACGACGCGCGCATCCGGCGGCAGAGCTCCAGCGGCACATCCGTGCGGTCGATGGTGCTGGAATCGACCTCCATCACGCCCGCGTCGGGATCCCAGTTGACCTTCGCGCCCAGATGGCGCAGCGTCTCCACCGAAACGTTGACGTCCTCGATGTTCGGCAGATTTTCGATCACGCAGGGCGTTTCGCTGAGGATCGAGGCGGAAATCACCGCGACCGAAGTATTCTTGCCGCCGCTGACGCGCACGGTTCCCTCCAGCCGCTGCCCACCCGTGATGAGCATTCTTTCTTCTGCCATGATGATCCTCCTTATGATTGCCGGTCGCCCGGGGTTGTATCTTTAACCCCTATATTATACACGGATTGGCGCACTTTGGCAAGTAAGGCGAAAAACGGCGCGCCGTGCCTTATTCGGACGCGAAAATCTCGCTTTGAATCCGCTCCCTCAGGTCTTTTTTCAGCGCGCCGAGCTGCTCCGTTTCATAGCGCTTTTCGCCGACGACGGCATACCTGCCCTCAAAGCGCAGCGCCGTTTCGCCCTCCGCCGTGACAAACGCGAGCGTCAGCCCGTCGTCGGCCACGCCGATGTTCGTCTCCGCGCCGAGCGACAGCGCGCAGCAGAGCGCGTGAATCTCGGCGATGGCGGCGCTGTCCGTAAAGACGAACCGCCCCGCGCCGCCCTCGGTATAGGTGGCTATCTCAATTTTCTGAATATCGTCGTCCAAAAGCGCCCGGACGCTCTCCAGCTCCGGCCACGCGGCCTCCGCCGACGGCAGGGCGGCGGGCTTCTCCTTTTCGGCCGTCGCAGCCCCGGCGGCAAGCGCAAGCAGCGCGGTCAGCAAAAGCACAGCGATTTTTTTCATGGAACGCACTCCCTTTCAGCCAAAACCATTCTTTTTCCATATTGAGTATAAACGATATCCGAAAATTCCGCAAGAAAAAATTCGTTCAGGGGCAAGGGGTTTCGCTTTTGAGATGATTCGTGTATAATAAGAAGAACCGGCTGCGCGCATCTCGCCGCGCCAACCCAAAACCGGCTTTAACGAAGGGAATCAAGCGATATGTTTACCCCGAACGAATACGGCCTTTTCTCCATGCCGACGCTGGAAACCCCGCGCCTGACCCTGCGCCGCATGACCATGAAGGACGCGAAGGATATTTTTGAATACAGCCGCGACGCGGACGTGGCGCGCCACGTGCTCTGGTCGGCGCAGAAGGACATCGGCGAGGCCAAGGATTATTGCCGTTACATGACCCGCCGCTACCGCGCCGACGAGCCGAGCAGCTGGGGCATCGTCGATAAGAAAACCGGCCGCCTGGTCGGCACCATCGGCTACATGAATTACGACATGGACAACGCCAGCGTGGAAATCGGCTATTCGCTGGCCAAGTGGATGTGGAACGGCGGCTACATGACCGAAGCGCTCCGGCGCGTGATTGATTACACGTTTGACGCGATGGATATCAACCGCATCGAGGCGCAGCACGAGCTGGACAATCCCGCCTCCGGTCGCGTCATGGAAAAATGCGGCATGCACAAAGAGGGCGTTCTGCGCCAGCGGCTCTACAACAAGGGGAAATTTGTCGATGTGGCGCTTTACGCCATTCTCAAGGACGACGCGAGACCCGCGCGGCGCGCCCCCGCACGATGAGCGCCGCGCGCGCCATCAGAAAGGAACACGATATGATAAAACTCATTGCCTGCGATATGGACGGCACCCTGCTGGACAACGCCAAGCGCCTGCCCGCCGAGCTGCCCGAGGTCATCGCCAAGCTGAAGGAAAAGGGCGTGCTCTTCTGCGTCGCCAGCGGGCGGCAATACGCCTCCCTGCGCCGCGATTTCGACACATACGCCGACGATATGCTCTTTATCTGCGAAAACGGCGCGCTGGTCATGCAGCGCGACCAGCGCGTGCTCATCGACTCCATCGACCCGAGCTTTATTTCAAGCATCGTGACGGCGGCGAAATCGCTTGAGGGCGTTTATCCCGTCGTCTGCCGCGCGGGCGTGGCGCTGATTGAAAAGACCACGTCGGATGAATTCATCCGCAACACGCGCATGTATTACCCCAGCGTCGAGGTCGTGGAGGATCTGACCGCGCTGGGCCGCCTGCCGGACGTCTGCAAGGTCGCCTTTTACGACGAGGGCGACGCGCAGACGCACGAGCTGCCCGCGCTGCGGGCGAAGCTGGAAGGGCCGCTTTCGATCATCCTCTCCGGCGAGCACTGGGTCGATGTGATGAAGCCCGGCGTGAACAAGGGCTGCGCGATGCGCGGCATCCAGCAGAAGCTGGGCATTTCGGCCGCCGAGTGCATGGCCTTCGGCGACTATCTCAACGACTGCGAGCTTTTGCAGGCCGTCGGCGAGAGCTACGCCATGGAAAACGCGCATCCGGCGCTCAAGGCGCTGGCGCGTCACATCGCCCCGAGCAACGACGAAAACGGCGTGATGCGCGTGGTGCGCGCCGCGCTGGAGCTGTGAGGAGGCTGCCATGACCATCACGCTGCCGCGTCTCCGCTTCCTCGCGCCGCTCTTCGCCGCCTCCGTCTTCTGCGCGTCGGCGCTGGGCGGCTATTTTTCCTCCGGCAGCGCGGGCGTTCTGACCGCCTGCTTCCTGCTGTTCCTGCTGACGGCCGCTGTCCGCCCGACGCGGCGCGAATGGGGCGTGGGTGCGATTCCCGCCGCGCTGTTCGCTTTTTTCAGAACCGTCGGCCATTCGTATGATACGACGGATTCCTCCGATCTGCTGCTCAAAAACGCCCAAACGATGCTCCGCGGCGCGGCGGCGATGGCGGCGCTGTTCGCGGCGGCGCTCTGCACGGTCGTTTTGCTCTTCCGCCTGCTCGACGCGCTCCGCGCGCACGCGCAGGCCGGCGCGCCCGCGACGCAAAAAGAGAAGCGCCGGCTCTTCTGGCTCTGCGCGGGGCTGATCTTCGCCGGCTCCATCCCCTATCTGCTGCTCTACGCGCCGGGGCTGAATATCTACGACACGCACGACCAGATTTTGCAGTTTTTCGGCTTCCCCAGCTACATCGGCGACGGCAGCGCGCTCAGCGACCACCATCCCGTGTTTCTGACCCTCATCTACGGCGGATTTATGAAGCTGGGGCTGCTGCTGGGCGACGCAAACATCGGCCAGCTTCTCTACAGCCTGCTGAGCATGGCCGCGCTGGCCGTCTGCTGGGCGTATGCGCTGGTCACGCTGCGGGAGGCGGGGCTGGCGCGCGGCGCGGTGATCGGGCTGGCGCTGTTTGTCGCGCTCTATCCCGTGCTGGCGCTGTATGCGTTCAACATGTGCAAGGATGTGAGCGTCGAACCGTTTGTGCTGCTCTACGGCACGATGATGTTCCGGCTCTATGCCTCGCGCGGGCGGGCGGCGCAAAGCGGCCGCTTCTGCGCAGGGCTGTTCGCCGTCGCGCTGATGATGATGCTCACCCGAAAACCCGCGATGTATGCGCTGTGCTTTGCGGCGCTGTTTCTGCTGCTCGGCTATCCCGGCGTTCGGGCGCGGCTGGCGGGCGCGCTGCTGGGCGCGGCGGCGGTCTTCGCCGTTTTGTATAACGGGCTGCTCCTGCCCGCGCTCGGCGTGATTCCGGGCGAGACGCGGGAGATGCTCTCCGTGCCGTTTCAGCAGACGGCGCGCTGTCTGCTCGCCTATCCCGACGATGTGACGGAATCGGAGCTGCGCGCCGTTTCGGCGGTGCTCGACGTGGAAAACGGCGTGCCGAATTACGATCCCCGGCTGGCCGACCCCGTGAAGGACACGAGCAGCCCCGATCTTTCCGGCAGGCTCGGCCCGTATATGAAGGCGTGGCTGAGCATGGGGATGCGCCACCCCGGCGTCTATCTGGACGCATGGCTGAACATGATCTACGGTTATTTTTATCCGTCGGACAGCAACACCATCGTCTGCCTGACCCTCAATTCGCCGGATGCGGGCGGCGTTGCGCTGCGGCAGAGCCCGGCGCTTTCCGACGCGCGGCTGGAGCTGCACAACCGGATTTATTTCACGCTGAGGCGGATTCCGGGCGTCGGCTGGCTGTTTTACGTCGATTCCGTCGTCTGGGTCTTTCTGCTGCTGCTCGCGGCGCTGATTCTGCGCGACGGGCTTCGCGCCGCCGTGCCGTATATGTTCTTTTTCGGCACGCTGGGCATCTGCCTGCTCTCCCCCAAGAGCGGTGAAATCCGCTATCTGATGCCGATTCTCTACATCCTGCCCGTCATGCTGGGCGCGGCGCTGCTGCCCCCGCGCAAGGAGGAAAAGCCATGAAAACCGAAAGGCGATCCGCCGACGTTCTGCTTTCCGCAGCGATGGCGCTTGTGTTCGGCCTGATTTTTTACACCTTCAACACGCCGCTCGGCCCGAGCATCGGCAGCGACAACGCGATGTATCTGACCCTCGGCACGGCGCTGGCCAGGGGCTACGCGCCGTATACGCAGATTTTTGACCACAAGGGGCCGATGCTCTACCTGCTCCAGATGCTGCCCCAGCTCCTTTCGGGCGGCTACAGCACGCTGGCCGTGTTCATCCAGCAGGTGATCGCGCTGTTCCTGTGCCTGCGCGTCGTCAGCCGCATCGCGCGGACGCTGGGCGCGTACAGCGGCGTGACGCAGCTCTTCTATCTGGCGCTGATCGCCTCGCTGGTCGGCGGCGGCAACCTGACGGAGGAATACGCCAGCCTGCCGACGCTTTTGGGCGCGTATGCCGCGCTGCGCGTATTCCTCCGGCCGGATTGGACGAAGCGCCTGTTCGCGCCCGCGCTGCTGATGGGCGTCTGCACGATGGCGGCGTTTCTGCTGCGCGCCAACAACGCCCTGCCGCTGGCCGCGCTGACGCTGGCGCTGGCGCTCTGCCTGCTGGCGAAAAAACAATTCGCGCCGCTCGGGCAGTGCGCGGCGGGCTTTGCCGCGGGGCTGGCGCTCTGCGCCCTGCCCGTCGTGATCTGGCTGGCGGCGCGCGGCGCGCTCCGTGCCGCGTGGTACGGCGCCATCGTCCACAACATGCGCTACACCGAAACGGGCGGCACGGGGCGCGTCGCCATGCTGCTGCACAGCCGATACGGGCTGGCGGCCATGCTGATGGCGGCGCTTGCCTGTCTGGGCGCGCTGGCGCTGCGAAAAAAAAGCCCGATGCTGGCGCTGGGCATGGTCGCGGCGGCGGCGGCAGGCGCGTTGGCGGCCTTCCTTTCCCGCAAGTTTTACGATCACTACCTGATTCTCGGCGCGCCGATGGCGGTGCTGGGGCTGGCGGCGGCGCTCGCCGCGATTCAAAAGCCGCGCGTGCGCGCCGTCAGCGCGATTGCGCTGACCTGCTGCTGCGCGCTCTGGCTGGGCATAAACGGCCATGCGGCGAACCGGACGCGCCTTTCCGAGCGCGCGGACTGGGCGCAGTTCACCGCCGACGCGCAGGCGCTGATGGCGCAGGTGCCGCAGGACGAGCGCGACCGCTTCATGGCCTATCGCGTCGAGCCGCGCTGGTATGTCGCGGCCGAGGCGCTGCCGTGCATGCGCTTCTACTTCCTTCAGGAGGTGCTGGCACAGGCCGACCCCGCGGTGATGGACGAAATCGTTCAGACGTTTGAAACCGACCCGCCGCGCTGGCTGGTGATCTATTACAACCGCGCCTTTAACCCGCCCTACGACGCGCGCGTCGCGGCCATTTTTGAAACGAATTACGAATTTGTGGATGCCGCCGGACAGTACCAGCTTCTCCGGCTGAAGGAGGGATTGCCTTGCGAACCAAACTCCTGAGAAGCGGTTTGGGCTTTTTCGCTTTCGCGGCGGGGATCAGCCTGGTCAACGTGCTGGTTTTCCCCTACGCGCGAGAAAACTACGGCTACGGCCTGATCGGCCTGTGGCTGGCCTACGCAGCGGCGCTGGCGCTGCTGCTGCTGGCCGGGCGTGCCGTCAGCCGGATGCGCGCGGACAAGGCGGAACGCGCCGCGCGGGCGCTCGCCCCGGCGTTCACCATGCTGCTGTTCGCCGTTCACCTGCTGATGGGCTATCTGCTGGAATACACGCCCAGCGGCGACAATTTCATGCTCTACAAGAGCTCGCAGATGCTGGCCACGGACGGCAATTTTGATAACTACCCGTATTTTTACCTCTATCTGAGCCGCTTTTCCAACCAGTGGGGCTTCACGCTGATGCTGACCGCCTTTTACAAGCTGATCTTTGCCCTCGGCGTGACGCAGACGTTCTACCCGCTGGTGCTGGTGCAGGCGGTGCTGTATGTCTTCAGCACGCGCGCGACGCTGCGCATCGCCCGTCGCCTCTCCGGCGCGAAGGGCGAACTGATGACGCTGCTGATGCTGGCCTGCTGCCTGCCGATGTACGTCGCCGCCGCCGTGCTGTATACGGATACGTTCTCCGTGCCGTTCATCATGGTGGCGCTGGATTTGGCGCTTCGCATCAAGGACGCGCAAAGCCGGGGGGCGCAGCTCGCGCTGTCCGCCGCCTGCGGCGCGGTGGTGCTGATCGGCTGCCAGATCAAAATGACGGTGCTCATCGCGCTGATGGCGGCCGTGATCGTCTGGCTGCTGGAGATGAAGCCGGGGCGCGCGATGCTCTGCACGGCGCTCTGCGCGGCGATTGTCGGGGGCGGCACGGCGGCGGTTCAGCATTATATGAAAAACGAGGTGCTCGACCCGGCGATGGTCGCGCAGCACCACACGCCCGCGATTCACTGGGTTATGATGTCCATTCCCTCCGGCAACAACCCCTACGGCGGGTTTTCGGGCGATTACGCCATCACATGGGGCATGATGGAGGAGGGCGCGACGCACGAGGAGGTCATGGCCTCCATCTACTCGCGCATGAAGGACAAGATCTATACCCTGCGCTACCCCAACCGGCTGATTTCCGCGGCGCTGCGCAAGGACAGCGCGTTCATGGGCGACGGCACATACGGCATGACCGAAATGCTGGACGACGGCCCCGTTCGAGAAAACGTCGTCTCCTCCTTCGTGCTGGAAGGGCGGAGCCGATACCGCCTGCACATGACGCTCTGCACGGGCGTCTGGCTCGCCCAGTTGACGCTGGCGCTGCTCGCCTGCGTTCGGGATATCCGCCGCTCCGACCCCGCCTCGGGCGCAAAGGTCGGCAGCCTGCGATACATGACGCTGTATGTCGCGTTTTTCGGTGCGGCGCTGTTCCTGATGCTCTGGGAGGCGCGCGGCCGGTATCTCTTCGGCTT
>ERZ826146.1602-NODE-1602-length-20035-cov-8.349800_pt1 | contig 20035 bp, 18 predicted proteins | sample MGYA00519857_ERZ826146 | MGnify/ENA primary metagenome ERZ826146 (study PRJEB31778, sample SAMEA3449222) | human gut metagenome | biome: human gut; feature: human-associated habitat; material: faeces | place: United Kingdom | collected 2010/2012 ...
CGCTGATGTTCACCAACGCGGGCATGAACCAGTGGAAGGACATCATCCTGGGCACACGCGACCCCGAGCCGCGCCGACGCGCAGACTCGCAGAAATGTCTGCGCGTGAGCGGAAAGCACAACGACCTTGAAGAGGTTGGACACGACACTTACCACCACACCATGTTCGAGATGTTGGGCAACTGGAGCTTCGGCGACTACTTCAAGGAAGGTGCCATAGACATGGCGTGGGAATATCTTGTAGACGTTATCGGGCTTGACCCCAATGACTTGTACGTGACCGTATTTGAAGGCTCGAAGGAGGAAAACCTCGAGCGCGACGACGAGGCTGCACAATACTGGGCAAAGCACGTGCCGGCAGACCACATAATAAACGGGAACAAACACGACAACTTCTGGGAGATGGGCGATACGGGTCCCTGCGGTCCCTGCTCGGAAATCCACCTCGACTCACGTACACCTGAGGAAAAGGCAAAAGTGCCCGGACGCGAACTTGTAAACAAGGACGACCCACAGGTAATCGAGATATGGAACCTCGTGTTCATGCAGTTCAACCGCAAGGCTGACGGTTCGCTTGAAAAGCTTTCGATGAACGTAATCGACACGGGCATGGGCTTCGAGCGCCTGGTGCGCGCCCTGCAAGGCAAGCACTCGAATTATGACACGGACATATTCCAGCCTATAATCAAAGAGATAGCACGCCTGTCGGGCAAGGAGTACGGCAATGACGAGAAAACCGACGTGGCCATGCGCGTTGTTGCCGACCACCTGCGTGCGGTAGCATTCTCGATAGCCGACGGCCAGCTGCCGGGCAACGCCAAGGCGGGATACGTGATACGCCGAATACTGCGCCGTGCCGTGCGCTACGCATACACCTTCTTGGGACAGAAGGAGGCGTTCCTCTTCCGTCTCGTGCCAACGCTGATACATGAGATGGGCGAAGCCTATCCCGAACTGCCGGCACAGCGCGAACTGATAATGCGCGTGATGAAAGAAGAGGAAGACTCGTTCCTGCGCACACTGTCTAACGGCATCAGCATGCTGGCTGAAGCAATGGAGGAAGTGAAGAAGGAAGGCAAGACCGAACTGGACGGCGCAAAGGCGTTCCGCCTGTTCGACACTTACGGATTCCCGCTCGACCTTACCGAACTCATCTGCCGCGAAAACGGACTGACCGTCGACGAGAAGCAGTTTGACGAGGAGATGCAGAAGCAGAAACAACGCGCACGCAACGCAGCCGTAGTAGAGAACAGCGACTGGACGGAGCTGCGCCAGGGCGAACAGCAGTTCGTGGGCTACGACTACACTGAGTACGAATGCCACATACTGCGCTACCGCAAGGTTACGCAGAAGAAGAACACTTTCTACGAACTCGTGCTTGACAATACGCCGTTCTACGGCGAGATGGGCGGCCAGGTAGGTGACTGCGGCGTACTGGTAAGCGAGAACGAGACGGTTGAGATTGTCGACACAAAGAGAGAGAACAACCAGTCGATACACATAGTAAAGCAGCTGCCCAAGCAGCCCGAGGCCGACTTCATGGCTTGCGTGGACACGGACAAGCGCGAGGCAAGCGCCGCCAACCACACGGCGACCCACCTTCTGGACTATGCGCTCAAGCAGGTGCTGGGCGACCACGTGGAGCAGAAAGGCTCGTACGTATCGGCTGACACGCTGCGCTTCGACTTCTCGCACTTCCAGAAAGTGACCGACGAGGAAATACGCCAGGTGGAAGTCATGGTGAACGACATGATACGCCAGGACATACCGCTCGACGAGCACCGCGACATGCCGATAGAGGAAGCCAAGAAGATGGGTGCTATAGCCTTGTTCGGCGAGAAATACGGCGACAAGGTACGCGTTGTACACTTCGGTCCGAGCGTAGAGTTCTGCGGTGGTATCCACGCCAAGTCGACAGGCCGCATAGGCATGTTCAAGATCATATCGGAGAGCAGCGTCGCAGCCGGTGTGCGCCGTATAGAGGCCAAGACCGGAAAAGAGTGCGAATCGCTCATGTACGAACTTGAAGACGGAATGAAGGCAATAAAGGCATTGTTCAACAATACCAAGGACCTTCTTGGCGTTATAGAAAAATATATAGAGGAACACGACTCGATGAGAAAGAGCATAGAGCAGTTCCAGGCTGAAAGAGTGGAAAGGGTAAAGGACAAACTTATATCACAGGCCCGCATGGTGAACGGCGTAAAGGTCATTACAGCCACGCTGATGATGAAGCAGGACGCAGCCAAAGACCTCGTGTTCAAGATACGCGCCGCCGAGCCGGAGCACATGCTGTGCGTAATAGGCAGCACGTTTGACGGACGCCCGACACTGAGCGTGATGATAAGTGAAGACCTTGTCAAGGAGCACAACCTCAACGCAGGCCAGATGGTACGCGAGGCTGCCAAACTGATAAAGGGTGGCGGCGGCGGACAACCGCACTTCGCAACGGCAGGCGGTAAAGACGTTGACGGACTCTCGGCCGCAGTAGACAAAGTGGTAGAGCTGAGCAATCTGTAAACCACGTATATCATGACAGACAAGGCAGCCTCGTCCAACAGAATGGACGAGGCTGCCTTGTCTGTAACTTACCGTATCCAGGCATGCCATTGCCCTTTGCCGGAGCCTGTTGGCACTCATGCCTTATCATTCGCCTTATACGGGAATACACGAATAAGCCCGGTCAGGCAAACACGACAAATTAACACCAAACAAACACAAAAACCAACCGAATAAACACACTTGCCAACACCATACTCCATTACGTCAAAATGGCGGTTTGTTTTTATCGATAAATAGGCATACCTTTGCACGTACTAACAAAATAGACAAATCAAAACATGAAAGGGAGGGACACTATTAAAAAGGAAAATACTGGCATAAACATAGGGTCTATCATCAAAGCTAAACTAAAGGAAAAACGTGTGACAGTTGTGTGGTTTGCGGCACAATTGGGGACAAGCAGGACCAATGTTTACAAGATATTCAACAAGCACACGATAGGAACGGAAGAACTGTTCAAAATATCAGAAATCCTAAACTTTGACTTCTTTAAATATTATAGCGAAAAACTAGGCGCAAATAAATGTTCTGAAAAGTGATTCTTAAACTTCAACAATAAAAACCAACACAAACAAATACATGCGGAAATGGCCCTGTCTGACAAGACACAGGGAATTTCTATAACGTGAGACGGGTTTCAACCCTGCTCACGTTTTATAATATACGTCTAAATCCAAACGTAACACATGGCGCAGGCTATACACCTGCCAGACTTGACAGCTTATCCGGGTCGGCAGGACTCATTGAAGACAGCATCCTGGAATATGTGTCGGCAGAAACGATACGCCCCTTAGGCGTGCGTACCACCGGAAAGTCGGCAAAATATTCGTCGGCGGAAACATGCCACGAATATGACTTTACGCCGGAAGAACGTCTGACGACATGGTCGACTGTCATGACATGCCGGGGGCTGACGACAGACAGCAGATGACGGCCGTCTGCCATGCACGCTGCAAGCACTATGCGCTTACGCCTGCCTGCGGCACACCTTGAACGGCTTACGCCGCGCATGTTGGCTGAAACGCAGACATGCCATCCGTCTGCATTTATTTCATTCATAATCTTACGGAACAGCACTCCATGGGGTGAGGAGTCCTTAAGACGGCGCGAAACGATGTGAAGATGTATCATCTCATGAAGCAACACGCTCTTGAACTGAAGCTCGTCAAGGTCGTAATAATTGCTGACACGGATGACATAACTGCAAGGACGCCGGGAAAACAGCTTGTACTTGTAACGCCAGGTAAGCGAACCGAGACGCGTGCGCGAGCGTCCTACGGCAAAGGCAGGCTCGGGCAATGCTCCTTTAAAATACCTCACATTGAAAAGGGCGAACCAACTTTCCAGCAGACTTGCATCGACGCGCATATTGATTGATGAAAATAACAAAGAATTAAGAAAATATGCCGGCACTAAAAACAGGTGCCGGCAATTTCCCTAATTCTTTAATATTACTCTGTGTATTACATTATTTCATTCTTGTCAGAGATAGCCTGCATAATCTGTGCCTCTATCTCGTCGCAAAGTTCGGGGTTATCCTTGAGAAGGGTCTTTGTGGCATCACGTCCCTGTGCGAGTTTGCTGCCCTGGTAAGAGAACCACGAACCGCTTTTCTGTATGATGCCGTACTCTACGCCGAGGTCGACAAGTTCGCCGACCTTTGATATGCCTTCGCCGAAAGTTATCTCGAACTCGGCCTTGCGGAACGGCGGAGCCACCTTGTTCTTCACAACCTTGACACGCACCTGGTTGCCGATAACCTGGTCGCCGTCCTTGATGCTGGTGACGCGGCGGATGTCGAGACGCACGCTGGCGTAGAACTTCAAGGCGTTACCGCCCGTGGTGGTTTCGGGGTTTCCGAACATTACACCGATTTTCTCACGCAGCTGGTTGATGAAGATGCAAGTGGTATTGGTCTTGCTTATGGTTGAGGTCAGCTTGCGCAACGCCTGACTCATGAGGCGTGCCTGCAGGCCGACCCGGTTGTCGCCCATGTCGCCCTCGATTTCGGCCTTTGGCGTAAGCGCCGCAACAGAGTCGACGACAAGTATGTCGATTGCAGACGAACGGATAAGCTGGTCGGCTATCTCAAGAGCCTGCTCGCCGTTGTCGGGCTGTGAAATCAACAGGTTCTCAACATCGACACCCAGTTTTGCTGCATAGAAGCGGTCAAAGGCATGCTCTGCGTCGATAAACGCAGCAATGCCGCCGGCCTTCTGCGCCTCGGCAATGGCGTGTATTGCAAGCGTGGTCTTACCACTACTCTCAGGTCCGTAAATCTCGATAATCCTTCCGCGCGGATAACCGCCCACGCCCAATGCGGCGTTAAGGCCGATGCTGCCCGTTGGTATTACCTCGACTGCCTCGATGCTCTCGTCGCCCAGTTTCATTATCGAGCCCTTGCCGAAGTCCTTTTCTATTTTGGCCATGGCAGCCTGAAGGGCTTTCAGTTTGCCCTCCTGCATGCTCATGCCCTCAGTATCTTTTTCTTTTGCCATATTCTGAACTATGTATCAGGAATAAAGGATGTAAACACCCTTAAATATGAATTATGAATTGCAAATTATGAATTATGAATTATGAATTGTAAATTATGAATTAAATTACAGTTCCAGGTCGCCGTCGAACACTTCGTGCCAGGGCAGTCCCTGCTTGTTGAGCTGCTCCATGAACGGATCCGGGTCAAACTCCTCAACGTTCCATACGCCCGGCTTGCGCCACAGACCCTTGAAGAACATCATTGCACCGATCATAGCCGGAACGCCCGTTGTGTAACTTACGCCCTGCATGCCGGTTTCCTTGTAAGCCTCCTGGTGCGAGCAGTTGTTGTAAACATAGTAAGTGCGCTCCTTGCCGTCCTTCAGTCCGCGTATGCGGCAGCCTATGCTCGTCTCGCCGTCGTAGTTCTCGCCGAGGTCCTGCGGGTTGGGCAGCACGGCCTTGAGGAACTGCAGCGGAACAATCTTAACCTTGGCGGTCTTGCCAGAGCCGTCGGCAAGCGGTGCTTCGTACTCGATTTCGTCGATGCGCGACATGCCGATGTTCTGGATTACGTCGAGATATGTCAGGTACTGCTGGCCGAAAGTCATCCAGAAGCGTGCCTGCTTGATGGTAGGATAGTTCTTTACGAGGCTCTCCAGCTCTTCGTGGTGCATCAGATAGCTCTCGCGCGGACCGATGTTAGGATAAGTGAGTGCCTTGTGCACCTCGAGCGGCTCTGTCTCGAGCCACTGCCCGTCCTTATAGTAAAGTCCCTTCTGGGTAATCTCGCGGATGTTGATTTCAGGGTTGAAGTTTGTAGCGAAAGCCTTGTGGTGGTTTCCGGCGTTGCAGTCAACGATGTCGAGATACTGTATCTCGTCGAAGTGATGCTTTGCGGCATAAGCCGTGTAGATGCCGCTGACGCCCGGGTCGAAGCCGCAGCCAAGGATGGCCGTAAGCCCTGCCTGCTCGAAACGCTCCTTGTAAGCCCACTGCCAGCTGTACTCAAAGTGGGCCTCGTCCTTAGGCTCATAGTTTGCGGTGTCAAGATAGTTGCATCCGCATGCCAGGCAGGCGTCCATTATTGTAAGGTCCTGATAGGGCAGGGCAAGGTTGATAACCAGCTCCGGCTTGTAGTCGTTGAAAAGGGTCTTGAGCTGCTCAACGTCGTCGGCGTCAACCTGCGCCGTCTTAATATCCATGTTGATTCCAGCCTTGTGGATGGCGTCAACAATCTGGTCGCACTTCTCCTTACGGCGACTTGCAATCATGAACTCGGTAAACACGTCAGCGTTTTTTGCTATCTTGAACGCTGCAACGGTAGCGACGCCACCGGCGCCAATCATTAATACTTTTCCCATTTGTTATTGTTAATTTTATTGTTATTCCAAAATTAGTTGGTTATAAACGGACCGGTTGTTAAGAACACCGGAAAGAACATGAACAAAACCGCCCGCACGACAGGCTTCGTGTCTATTCTCTTATCTCGTCGGCCCTGATGCCCAATGCGCTCATAAGCGAGTAGCCGAGTATCTCCTGGCGGAAATTGCCTCCCGGCATGGGTTGCATGGCGAAGACAGTTATACGCTTTTCGTCGTCGACAAAACGGAGCGCGTGGCGCACGTCGTCGTACATCCGCTCGGCATCGGGCACAACCATTATGCGCTTGACCTCCTTGTGCCGGCACGCTTCCTCGAGCACTTCTATAAAAAAGTCATCCTTGCCTACCATGTCTTCCACGGGGAACGAGCTTATCACGAATTCGCCAAGACTGTCATTGAAAGCCTTGCCGTTAAGCTCGGCGTCGTATGCCGACGGGGCAAAATTGTCCATCTGCGGATTTTTCTTGTCGTGTATCAGCACGACATGCGTCTCCGACTTGCCTTCACGCAGTCCGCCGTCAAGAGCCACGCAGTCTATCCAGCGTGCCATGTCTGCCGGCGGTATGCGCCGCCCTATCATCCGCTCGAAATTAACAATGAGGTCGAACGCCACCTTATCTATATAATCGGCGTCGACCAGAATGACGTTTTCGCTCCACGTCCCGGTATTCGTAATATCGTTGTTCATGTATGCAAACTTACTAAAAAATAATGAAACAACACAAGCGTCGCACAAAAAACTGACTTTTTGGCAACACGCCTGCAATAACGGCTCCTTCATTCAACCACCGATGAGCCATACACCATGGCGTCGGCACGGGGCAGGCGTAATAGCGGCGATGCAGGGCGCACTTTCCAAAAGACCACGTTTCATCATGTAAAAGGCAACCTTTTGGAGCGCAATACACGGCCTTTCAGCGTGTAAAAGGTAATCTTTTCGGATTAACACAAACCTGCTTGTAAAACAAATAGTCTAATCATCCGTGCCTGTGAATATTTACAATCCGGAAATCAAACGCCCCAAATGGTGTCGGTTTTCACGAATGCAGGGCCGCTTTACCAAAACAAAAAGTGATATTATCAAAAAACAATGTTTATAAATCAAAATATCGGTTTGTGGTATCCATTAAAATTCGTAAATTTGCAAAAATAAAATCAACAATATTATGAAAAGTGTACTCGACGGACGTCCTGCATTGAAAAAAGAAGTTGACAAAGTAGCTGAAGTGGCCGGTTACCTTTGGCAAAAGGGTTGGGCTGAGCGTAACGGAGGTAATATAACCGTAAACGTAACAGAACTTGTTGACGATGAAATCAGGCAGATGCCTGCAATAAGCGAGGTGAAGTCCATCGGCGTGACACTTCCCCACCTTAAGGGTGCATATTTTTTCTGCAAGGGTACTAACCGCAGAATGCGCGACTTGGCACGTTGGCCGATGGAGAACGGAAGCATCATCAGGATACTTGACGACTGCGCGAGCTACGTGATAATAGCCGACAACCCCGTGAATCCTACAAGCGAGCTGCCGTCACACCTCATGGTGCACGACCACTTGATTGAGAAAGGTTCGCCTTACCGCGCTTCGCTGCATACCCACCCGATTGAACTTGTAGCCATGACGCATATCCGCAAGTTCTTGGGCAAAGACGTGCTGACGAAACTGTTGTGGAGCATGATTCCCGAAACAAAGGCGTTCTGTCCGCGTGGCTTGGGAATAATTCCTTACGAACTGCCTAGCAGCGTCAAGCTGGCTGAAGAGACCGTAAGACAGCTCGACGACTATGATGTCGCCATGTGGGAGAAGCACGGAGTGTTCGCAATTGACACTGACATAATGCAGGCATTCGACCAGGTTGACGTGCTCAACAAGAGCGCACTGATATACATTGCAGCCAAGAACATGGGCGAAGAACCCGAAGGCATGAGCGACGAGCAGATGGCTGAAATGACAAAGGCGTTCAACCTGCCCAAATAAGTAAAAAAGAATACGCATAATAATAAAGCAATAAAATCTTATCATTCTCAGATAATATTAGTTTAAGAGTCTATTTAGACGCGAAATCTCGACGTTGTGAAACATCGGGATTTCGTTTTTTTATACCTTTCATATTGTAAAAGGTTATATTTTGTAATCATGTGTTTTGTATGCTTGCAATACACCCATAACGGTGCTACATTTGAATGTATGGTCAGTAGATGAAAATAGCACCACTTCGGGTGACCGTATGGATATAAAAAAACGTGGGTGTTGCCACCCACGGTTGTATGAATATGGCTTTTCGGGCTTAAAGTGTGATTGTAAAGGTAGAATTAAGTCCGTGCAGCCTGATGTCTTGTCTTGGATTTAAGCAGTTTAACCATTATCTCAGCCGCGTTGTCGGGCGCGTTCTTCTTGCCGAGGCGTTGCCATAAGTCGGCATAGCCGTCGAGCATGGCCGTGCGGTCGGCTCCGTCGGGCAGCAGGCGGTCGAGCCATTGGGTCATGTTGCCTACCGTGAACGTGTCAGCAACGAGTTCGGGCACTACCTCGCGGTCGGCTATAAGGTTGACAAGCGAGATAAAGCGAACCTTCAGCAGGTGCTTGCGCAGGAAGGCTATGACCTTTGGAATCGGTGTCTCGTAGCATACCGCCTGGGGCACGTTGAACAGTGCCGTCTCGAGAGTTGCCGTGCCGCTGGTTACAAGTGCCGCGCGCGAATGGGCGAGCAGGGGATAGGTCTGGTCGTAAACCACGCTGACCTCATGCCCGGCGATGAACTGCGAATAATACTCGTGCGGTATGCCTGGGGCGCCGGCCAGCACGAGTGTGTACCTGTCGGCATAGCGCGAGGCGGCCTCGAGCATGGCGGGCAGGTTGTCCTTAATCTCCTGTCGGCGGCTGCCTGCAAGCAGGGCTATTATCGGACGGTCGGCAGGCAGCGAGTTAGCGCGGCGGAAGTCGTCCGCCGTTTCTGTATAAGAAGAAAGAAAACTGCTTACCTCGTCGGCAGTAGGGTTGCCTACGTAATGTATCTTGTATCCGTGCTTGACTTCAAAGAACGGCACTTCAAAAGGCAGTATGGAGAAAAGCTGGTCGACGTCGCGCTTTATGTTCTTTATCCTGTATTCCTTCCATGCCCATATTTTTGGCGAGATGTAGTAATAGACAGGTATCTGCGTGTTGGCGTGGACAAACTTGGCTATGTCGAGGTTGAAGCCTGGATAGTCGACGAGAATCACTACATCGGGCTGCCAGCTGACGATGTCGCGCTTGCACAAGGCCATGTTCTTGAATATCGTACGCAGGTGGAGCAGCACCGGCACGAAGCCCATGTATGCCAGTTCACGGTAATGCTTTACGCGCGTTCCGCCTACGGCCGACATCATGTCGCCGCCGAAAAAGCGGAATTCTGCCTCCTTGTCCGCCTTCAACAGCGAGCGCATAAGGTGTGAGGCATGCAGGTCGCCGCTCGCTTCGCCGACTATGAGATAATATTTCATTATGCTTTCTTTAATTAGTCCGGGATATGCCCGGTATGCAAAAATAACACTAAAAACGGAGACCGTAAAACAAATAAGCCGTTTTTTGCAAAAGCCGGCCCGGTTGTAGCCCGGCATTCATAAAAAATGCTGTCGGATGTGCTAATCCGACAGCATGAAGATTATTCGTGTTTACAAGAATAATTTGTTATTCCCTTTTCACCAAAACTAACGGGTTTAACGTACAGTTATCTTCTTTACAATCTGGTTCCCGTCTGCCGAAGTAGCCTTGACTACATACATTCCCGGTTTAATGTCGCTTACTGAAACAGGACGCGAAACGGCGTCGGCAACCTTCATGACGCATGTTCCGTCAACCGAATAGATAGTAAGGCCTGCTTTCTCTGTACCTGTAACATAGATCTGTCCTCCTTCATGGCGCAGGTTCATAGTGCCTTGCAGGGTCTCGCTCACGCCCGTCGTGTTGGCTATGCGGAAGGCTGGGCTAATGGTCTGCTCCTGCATGTTGCCCGAAGCATCAGTCAGGGTTACCTTCAAGTCGTACCATCCGTTGCTGCTCTCACAGTTTACGCTTTCAAGCGAGCCACGATAGAAATAGCCAAAGCCCGGCATGCGGTAAAGTTCAGGTATCTCGTCAACGGCAAGTTCAGTCCAGCTGTCTTGTCCGTAAGGCGAATAAGCTACGGCTACGGTTTGCTCCTTGCAGTCGTACCAGTTAATATCAGTCCCGGGAATTTCATTATATACGAAATCGCCGCCTGCGAATTGTAATATTCCGTCCTTGGGATTTTCGAAGCAGTTTGTTACAACGTCGTCAGTGCTTCTAAATTGTAACATCTGCAAAACGGGTGCCATGGCGTCTTCTTTCTGTTCGTCGTAGATAATGTGGGTGACGTTTTTACCAGCTAATCCATCAACTTCAATGTTCGAGTTTGTGAATGTAAGGTCAAATACGCCTTTTTCATGGGAGCTTGTCGCCCAATTATATGTAAAATCCCTTACACCATAATAGTCACCATCGTAAACCTCGTTGTTGTTAAATTTAACTATTGTCTGCGTATAATTCAGGTCTGTTCCTCGCTGTTCGCCCATCTGCCCAATGTAAAGCGGATTATAATAGAACATCGTGGTATTTAGATTTTCACTAAAGAAAGAGGTCATCTCAAAGTTGCAGAAAGGAGCGGAAGCACCATACATCATGCCTTTATTTTCATTGGTAAAGGAGAATGCTTCATGCCCTGGATACATAATGGCATCTCCTCCATTTATTGGTTTCCTGAATGAATAGTTCGGAGTACGCACATATTCTGTATTTTTTCCATCTGTATATATAGGTAAACCTGTAATGCAACTGTAGGAATAAGTCGTATCACGAATGACTGTACCGTCTTCCATCGGATATTCCATTACGCTCATATTAAGTTCGTCTCCGAACATTGGTGCTGCCATAAGGTCATAACTATGTCCGGTTTCTGAAGTTTTAACGGCATCGATATATAAGCTGACATCATTTTTGCTTTCGCCAGACGATTTACCTGGATAGAAGTATATTCCATCTTGTTCCTTGTCGTTGCAAAGAATGGTAAGATCTAATCCTGGCATTCCGTAACTTCCGGTTTCCTTGCCTGCGGGTGTAGGAACAAACTCTTCTGTGTAACAGACGTAATTATCATGGTTGTTCTTTAAAGTAACACTATTTTTACATCCTTCCTGAACATACTTGTTTACAAAAATATTATTTTCTTTGTCAATGGTTACACGGGTAAATTATAATCCGCAAATCCAAATTTTCGCCAAATCCGAAACGAAGCGTCATTTTTTTGAGTGTTCATTCAAAACGAAACGTTCAAAAAAAGACTTGCACACAACACAAACAATAAAGCCCGAAATAAGAGCAAAAAAACTCTATTCCGGGCTTTGTCAAAAGCTATTTAACAGGCAATATAACTGCATTCAAACCATGTTCAAGCAGCATTGTTACAAGTGCTTTCATCCTGCTTTTTATATAACATTATATCTGTATATTTGGCAGCATAATTCATGTGTGCGTTGAATTCCACTTTTCCACAGCCCTTGAAAGGGTTTCCGAGCGTCTTGTTTTCGCCAAGCCATTTGCACAGTTCGATTATCGACGACTTGTTGGATGTGAAATAAACAAATGGCTTACCCCTTAGCACGTTCAACACATCTAAATAATCTGAAAGCCGCCAATACATTTTGTACGTACCGACTTCCGTTGACAGATACGGGGGGTCTACAAAGAACACCACTCCCGGAACATCCTTGTACTTCTCATAAAGATCCTTGTAGTCACAAGACGTTATCGTCAAGCCATCCAAGTAATCCGGGCAAGGCGGATAGTCCGTCTTACGTATTTTGTTGTAAAGCGTCTCCTTGCGCATGGCTTCAAGGCTCGTAGCGTACTTCATTGAGAACATTAATGCTGAAGATACGGTAATGTAATCCACGTATCCCCATTCCTTTTCCGCCCTTGCGATGCATTCCAATATCCGCTCGCGGATTGCGCCTCTGATTGGCTTATCCTTCGGCACACCTGCTGCCAGACGTCTGAACTCGACCAGAAGGGCGTTTGTCTGCGGTATGGCCTGCAACCGTTCCTTGTACCCGTCATAATCATTGTACACGACCGTCGCATCCGGCCTTTTGCATTTGGTTATATGCGACAACAAGCCACTGCCGCCAAACAAATCTACAAATACCGTCTTGTCTTTGAACTGTTCCAACACCTTGATAAATTTCCTTGCGAACATCCTCTTTTGCCCGACAAATGGCAATGGAGCCGACAAATACATTTTTCTCATACGTTCAATTCGAATTTTATGTTTTCCACCCCGGCCAACAAGTCTTTTGTCCGGGATATGTTGTTCTCGTAGATATGTACGTTCCCAAGGTCAAGCGTGATGGACTTCAAAGGCAGGTCTATCTGCCTCGACATTAAATAAAGGTGGTATATGTCCGACGGCAATCCGAGATTCGCGTCAGAACTGCGCTGGTAGGCCGACACGACAAGCTCGCCCTCATCTATCTGGAACTGCACAAGGCTAAGACATGGAGCCTGGTTCGTCTCAACGCCAGTTGCGCCGAGGAACAGCACGTAGTTCTTGCTGTTGCGCTTCTCCGTGTTGATTTTAGCAATTAGCGGCGGCAGCTTCTCTAAATATGTCGGGTAGCTATTCACCAGCGTATGGCCACAATAATCCCACCATGAGATGCCTGCTTCCCGATATTTCTCCACGTCACGTTCGCCCTGCATGAACAGACTGAGTTCCGTCCTCAGCTTCTTTCTTGCTATGCCGTGGCTCTCGAATATGTCGAGCAGGTCACGGGGTGTGAGTGCAAGCCGTTCGTTCAGAAGATACTTGATATGCCCTTTCTTATTTACTTGGACCTTACCCGTTTTGAGAATATTGTCCAGTATTTGATAATACTTGTTCATCCCTCTCTCTTTTGGTCTGCGCAAAGGTAGCCATATAGGACAAGAGAAAAGAGCCGTCAAGACAAATCACACTGCATCAAGTGTACAGCGTTTTCCGAAACGCTTTATAACGTCATACACTTTGCGTTCGCATATAGAATATTTACTGGCCAAATACAGCACGGCGTATGTCGTCTTTTCTCCCCTGCCTTTCATCGCTTCAAACTCCGAATAAAGGTCTATATAACGTATGTCGTCAGGCTTCACGCCCAACCTTACGAGCTTTTCCAGCGGTTCCCTGTTAAATTTAAGTGCTTCAAATAGTGTCATATCCAATCATTTTATTACTTTTGCAATGCCAATCACATATTTACACACAAAACGCTGTAACCGCAGTAGAGGGTATCACCCCCGGCTGGGCGGTTACAGCGCGTATGCGTAAGTATGTGATTGGCGTCTATACTTAACTTAACAGGCCGGGGGCTTTTATTTTTCTCCCCGTATATTATTTGTTCTATCCTGTGTGGCTTTGTGCCATACAAAATTAGCTATTTTCGTGTCATCACGCAAATGTACGTGGTAGAAATTGGGTGTATTTTCCTTGCATCTACTTTTCGTGTACCGCACGCTTCTTCTTAGTCGCATTTTTCAAGTCTCTGGCCACCGTTCTCGGCATGATTTCCGAATAAACTTGTGTCGTCCTCAAAGACGAATGACCGAGGATTTTCTGTACCGTCGTTATCGGCACGCCCTGATACACGAGAAGGGTCGCACAGGTATGACGGGCAGCATGGAACGTGGCTCGCTTGCGTATCTTCGCCGATTCCATAATGCGGGACAAACAAACATTGGTGTCATGATTTCCATATATTCTGGCAAGTTTGGTTATATCTTCATACCTGGTAAGTATATCCAGCGCTTTTCCGTCGAAAAGCAGAGACAGCGGGAGCCTTACTTCTGTGTTGGTCTTCTTCGTGAAGAAATGCAGCCACGGCCTGCCGTTGACCGTCTCTATCCAGTCGGGCTTCATACGCACGAAGTCGGAATATCTCAGTCCCGTATAGCAACAAAACAGGAAAGCATCGAGGATGTGCCGTTGACCTTTATTCTCAACTTTCAAGTTCTCAAGCCGTTTAAGCTCCTGGGGTGTCAGCCATTCAAAGTGCCCCTTCTCCGTCTTTATCTTGAACTTGCGGAAAGGGTAATCGTCGGCTTTAATTATACCGTGATTGATGGCCTCGTTCACGATGGTTCTAAGCTGTCTTAAATGCTTACCTATTGTGTTTGTGCTTTTCCCGCTGTCTCTCAAATGCTGTTCAAACGCTTTTAGAAAGCTGTATGAAAGGTCTTTAAAGTCAAGTCCCTGTCTGAATTTGCACACGGCTCTTACAGTGCTGTTTAAATTCTCTTTCGTCTTTTCGCTTCGGTCAGATTCATTGATAATCTTCTTTGAGAATGCTTTGAAAGTAATATCGGGCACTTCCTTGCCGCAGCTTTTTATCATAGCAAGTGTAGGCGTTGTTCCACGTTTCCACAATTCTATCTCCACATTCTGAAGGTCGAGCATGAATTGCCACAGCATCAGATTAAGCCCCTCGGCCTGCGGGTGGTTAACAACGAGCTTCTTGTCTTTATTCCACCATTCAGGCCTTAGATACACATTTGTCGTCATATATACCTTGCGTTTATTTAGCGTCGCCTCCACTTGCACCAACGCCTTACCCTCTTTGTTCAGGGTCTTCTTGCGATTGAAAACCAAACGATATTTTATCTTTTCCATATACTACAAAATTAGTGATTTCCGATGTATTTTCAAAATAAGGATTGTGGCGGAACTCATGCCGTTGGCTACATATAGTAAAAGTGGTTTGATGAGTTCTGGAGATAAAGAAAAAGGAATAAACTATCTTTACGCACAAGGTGGTGATTTTATTAAAATTTGCGGTTCAAACAGAGAATGGGATAGAGCAGGTGGATGCATATTTTTTTCTCAAGGAAATGATTTGGCAATGTTTTGTTTCACAATACAATTAACAACAGGAGGTTTTGATAAATATATTTGTTGCTTAACTCCAACAAAAAGAAAAGAAAATTATAAATTTTACTATAAAGAAGGGGCTTTATATGTACTTTTTAATGTCACTCCTGGAACTTGGGCAAATGTTTGGTGCTTTTCCAATATAGGAATAGAGTATTTAAAAGGGTATATACCAGATGAGTCTTATACGGAGATCCCGCTGGATTCATAGTGGCGGAACTCATACCTGTGGCGACAACAACTAAAAAAGGTTTGATGTCTGCTGATGATAAAAAATTTGGCGTACAATATGTAAACTTCCCAAAAAAACAATCACGAAAGATATTACAAGTTGAAGGTGATTATGTACAGTTTGTATGTGTAGGTTTTTTATTGTCAGGTGGCTCACCATTTAATTTTATATTAAGTGGTCGTTCCGAGGCTGATAATAGATTTAGTATCACTTTAGGGAAAATAAACGATGGAGGAGGCATTAAAATTTATAAGAAAGAAAATTCTTTTTATCTAAGTAATCTAAATGTAAATGATGGTTGTACTGGTTTTTTAATTTCAACTCAAACCATAGGAACAGACAATATAACTATTGATGATAGTTTTGAGTTATTAAAGTAATGAGAAAATTGGCACGAGTTAAATATTCGTGCCAATTTTTAACTAAAAAATTTCTGTGAAATGAGAGATTTGTTCTTCTGTTACATCAACTAATTCAAAATCAGCAGCCTGAGTAAAATCTAATAAAGATATTTCAGATGGAGATTTTGTGCTTGTACTTGTTATGTAGCAATAATGTAAACTACTATTTACTTCCTCTGTATATATTTTTACATTAGTAGTTGAGTTAAAATTTTTCAACACAAATGTATTCATCGCATAACCATAAAAATTTAAATAAATTAATAATCCACGATTATCCTGGATTAAAATACCGCCACTTGCAAAGGCAAATTTTATTGCATTACCAGCATTTATATTAATTTGAAATAGATTGCCAGCTTTAATTAATCCGTTCTTAGTTTGTTTTACTGTCCCTATGAGTCCCGCCACTTATGCAGGAAGACCCAGATGAGGATGCTATAGATTTGCCAATATAGTAGCCCATGCGGGCTACTATATTGGTGTCACTCTACAACCTCGATGTCAACGGCGTCTGACGGTGGTTTTTGCGTGCTGATGGCTATATTAGCACCAATCAACAAAGCATCTATGCTCCAGCCTTTATTCACCGATATATATATATACCCTTCACTGTCAACTTTCAGGTTGGCATAGTTTGGTTTGTTTGAACAGATTACCTTTGTGTTGTCCTTGCTGATACAGATGTTGAGAAACTCGCAATGCGCTGTTTCAACCCCTATGAGGGAAAAGCCTGTGAAGCTGAATGAAAGGTATCCAATCCTAAAAAATATGTTATTGCTGAATGAATTATACTGGAGAACTTTTCTGTAAATGCTTGCGCTTAGTAATCCGTCTTTTGTAGCACTCGCAGTCCCTATAAGTTCCGCCACAAGGTTCTTCGTGGCGGGACTAATACCCGAAGCCACAAGTAATAAAAGAGGATTTGCAAATGCAGCATTAAATTATCAATTCTTAGACGCAACATTAAATAGGACTCTTCTTATTGGGAAACTTAATGATGAGAGCGCTGCTTATACGTTCAAGTTAATACAAGCACAGAATGCTCCTGGTATTAAAAATTCATTCAGTGTATTCATTGTCGGAATAACCCTTATGGATAGACTTTATTCAAGTGTTATATCAATTAACGGCAATCCGTTTGATGCTCATTTTTTCATCAAAGATGGCTGTTTGTACTATAAAGTAAATCTCATAGGAGGATATTTATTTGTTTATGGAAGTAATGTCAAGATTATCGAAACACAATTACCTGAAGATGCCGAAGAGGTTGAAATTACACCAGTTGGTTGAATAGAGGGTTATAAACACCCTCTATTCAACATTTATCTCTTGGAAAGAAGTTACATCAACATCATTCAATATTTCTATTTTAATGTTTTTTACTGTCAAATATGCGCCTACACAATGTAGTGTCCCACTATAAGATGTTCCTATAAAACTGAAATAAGTACATTGCTCATTAGGGTCAAAATAACAATGAATTTCGCAATTACTATTGATTGAACGCACACAAACAGCTTTGCTTTGGTATGAAAGAGTAAAAGATATGAATACCATTTGAACTCCATTTGTTGCAGATAAATTGAAACAGGCATAACCACTTGCTTGATTATCATTTTCAATTTTTATTTTTAAAAAGGGATTTTGTGTATCAGAGCGTAAATCTTGAAAATAGAAAGCATCTCTATTCGACTTCAACCCGTTCTTTTCGTATGTAGCCACTGGCATAAGTTCCGCCACAACTTGTGCAAGGTCTGATTTTTTGATGTAAACCGGGTTGCCTGATGCGTCTTTTGCAACGATTGAATCAACGTCTGTTTTCTGTGGCAAATTTGCCAATGCGTTTTTTAATGTAATTTTTTCAGCCATAATTATTTTAATTTTAAATTGTGATTATTTTTATGATACAAATGATACCGTGTAGGCGTAATATTCCCCGCCGTCGTAGACGAGCAGCAGCTTCAGGACATCGCCTCCGGCCATGTTGATACTGTCAATGTCATTTGTCGATTTGTTTCTTAACTTCGGATAGTCGGAACTCTGCCCGGTAACACCCTTGCGACCGACAATTTTGAATCCTTGAGTCGATATATGGCCGCATATTGTCAGCGGCAAGACAAAATTAACATCTGAACCGATACCGAGTGTATACCTGATATCGGTCAGCCTCGGCAGGATTATGCCGGGAGTCTCCGATACATAATTGATGATGAAAACATAATTGCCCTCATTGTAGTCAATCACCGCACCGGAACTGGGCGCACGCATAATGTTAGGCCTATAACCGACCACGAATCCGTCGAGCGAACCGTGCCCGTTACCTATGAAGGCATGGTTGTACGTCGAACCTCTAGCCGACAACAGCAAGGCTATGTTACGGCCTAATCCCCACCAGTCCGTCGTGTCTTCATTCTCAAAGCGTCCTACGCTACGCATACCGCTTGACGCGGGCATCACATTGCCGCCTATGCCGGCAAAGCACTTATGAGCGTCGTTACGGAATATCACGTATGCGTCATTATCGAACGGGTCGTTCGTCAGGCCGTTGCCGCTTATCTTGAAACCGGCAATCTTTCCGCTCTGGACGTTGATATTGTTGAAATTCCCGACATTACAGGTAACCGCCCCGCCCTTTGCCTGAAAAAGGATGTTGTCGTCCGCGTCTTTCATCTCTATCACCTCCACGCCGAGGTTTTTCACCAACGCATACTCGGCAAGGAGGATTCTTGTCGCGACCATATCATAATAGCTGTAGGCGTTCCAGTGTGTCGTCTTCTTATTATTGGCAATATCCGTCTTAGGGTCAACGGTGGAATTGCCACTTATAGGGTAGCTCCACCGGTACACAAAATCTGCTCCGAGTATGAGTATATCCCCGTTCCTGAATGTCAACCCGGCACTCCATTCTGTCTCTCTTCTTACGAAGGGGAAGGGCGTTTCGTAGGTGACACTGAACGTCTTTTCCGTCACCACCTTGCCGCCCACGTATGCTTTCGTATAGATATAGTAAGGAGCCTTGCCGCCCTCTATGGCCGACATGAACAAGCTGCTGAGGTCATAAGACTCATTGCTGTGAGTACCGGTGTATCTGTTAATGACTGTCTCATGTTCATCCTGCAACTCAACGTAGAACATCTCGAAGTTAACGGCCGTGCCGTCTTTCAGCAGGCGTACGATGAGGTTTTCCGTCTTCAGCTCTGCGTAAGCCGTACATGGTACCGTCGCGCCTGTATTCAGCACGATCTCGTATGACGTGCCATCCTGACCGTCGTCTCCGGGCGGTCCCTGCTGTCCCAGCGAGACATACTGTGTCGCCTCTACCACGCCGTTAAGCTCATACCTTGCGAAGATGGCCGGTGAGCTGTTGCAAATATCAGGGTCATTATATTTGTCGCCCTTAAAGTAATCATCATCCGTCCATGAGCCATCGCTTTTTGTCGTGGTATTGGCAGATATGCCATTAACATATCCGATTTCCACCCTTGCGCCGGCCACTCCGACCGTTGAGCCTCCCGTTTTTTTATACAGGAAACCCGCCAGCTTTGCATCGACATTCCCGTCGGAATCCACGAGATAATGACCTTCAGTAAGGGACAGCAAGTAGACCTCGGCGTCCGCCCCCGGCATGGAAATACCGAACGAGCTGTTGGCAAGCATCACATTGGAGCTGTCGTACACAATTACATTGACGGATGAGACCTGTCCCTTGTGTGACTTCAAATCGGCCGTGATGTCAAGGCTTGCCACACTGTTAAGCGAATCGTCATACAGTGAGTCCCCGTCCGCGTCAAGAAGTTCGTAAAAAACCTTAGCTGCCGTGAACGCGGTCATTGTACCTCCTGTGTCCAACTTGTAGAACGTGAACACCACCTGTCCCACGGGCGCGCCCGAAGCGTCCACGGGAATAGTCTCACCCGCGGAACACTTAATCTGGAATCGCCCGTATTCGGCGTCGGCTTTCAGCGTAAATGAAGCATTCACTATCATGGCTTATACGGTTGCGCTTACGAATCCGTTAAT
>ERZ826146.1608-NODE-1608-length-20003-cov-3.812863_pt1 | contig 20003 bp, 16 predicted proteins | sample MGYA00519857_ERZ826146 | MGnify/ENA primary metagenome ERZ826146 (study PRJEB31778, sample SAMEA3449222) | human gut metagenome | biome: human gut; feature: human-associated habitat; material: faeces | place: United Kingdom | collected 2010/2012 ...
GATTTGATATAACGGTGGCCAGCGAGATTATGGCGATCCTATGTCTTGCCAGCGATATTACCGATTTGAAAAATAGGCTTGCGAATATTATCGTAGGCTATACATATGATGATAAGCCAGTTACGGCGGGTCAGCTGAAGGCGCAGGGAGCGGCGGCCGCGCTGCTCAAGGACGCTTTCGACCCCAATCTGGTGCAAACGCTGGAACACACCCCGGTGCTCATCCACGGCGGGCCCTTTGCCAATATCGCGCACGGCTGCAACTCCATCATGGCTACGCGAATGGCCATGCGCTTTGGCGACGTCGCGATTACCGAGGCCGGTTTCGGCGCCGACCTGGGTGCCGAGAAGTTCCTCGACATCAAGTGTCGCATGACGGGCGTTCGCCCCAGCGCTGTCGTGATCGTCGCCACTGCCCGCGCGCTTAAGTACAACGGCGGTGTTGCCAAGGCCGACCTCAACGAGGAGAACCTCGAGGCCCTCAAGGCCGGCATGCCCAACCTGCTGCGCCACGTTGACAACATTCAGAATGTCTACGGTCTGCCCTGCGTGGTCGCCATCAACCGCTTCCCGACGGATACCGAGGCCGAACTCGAGCTCATCGAGTCCGAGTGTCAGAAGCTCGGTGTCAACGTTAAGCTGTCCGAGGTTTGGGCTAAGGGCGGCGAGGGCGCGCTCGACCTGGCCGATGAGGTCATGCGCCTGATCGAGCAGCCGAGCGAGCTCAAGTTTGCCTACGAGGACGGCGCCGATGTGGCCGACGCCCTCGAGGCCGTTGCCACCAAGGTCTACCGCGCCGACGGCGTCGACTTTACGCCGGCTGCCAAGCGTCAGCTCGCCGAGCTGCGCGAGAACGGCTTTGGCAACCTGCCGGTGTGTGTCGCCAAGACGCAGTACAGCTTTAGCGACAACGCCAAGGCGCTGGGCGCTCCCGAGGGCTTCCGCATCACCGTGCGCGAGCTCAAGGTTTCCGCCGGTGCTCACTTTGTGGTTGCGTTGACCGGCAGCGTTCTGACCATGCCCGGCCTGCCCAAGGTTCCCGCGGCCGAGAACATCGACGTCGACAACGACGGCAACATCACCGGTCTGTTCTAAGCCTGCTGCTCATAGCCGCTTGCCCGCCCCGCCGCGCCTACCAAGGCCCGGCGGGGCTTTTTCCTCCGTCCCCAAGGGATCATTTTTTGTGGCGGCAATGTTGCGCAACAAGAATCACGATTTCTCCCGTACGGTGTAGTTGGAAGAACTGCGCGGGCGCATTGCGGCTGCGACGAGAGACGGGAGATGCGATGTATTGCACCAAGTGCGGAGCTCAGATACCCGATGGCTCCACGTTTTGCACGAGCTGCGGGGCCCGCGTGGGTGGCGCCGAGGACCAGGCGGAGCCTGTGGCGTTTCCGGTGGAGGACGCGCCGGCGTCCGCTCCTGCGGGGCAGCACGCTCCTCAGGGTGTCTCGGCTCATATGGCGGCGCAGCCTCGTTATGAGGAACCTATGACCGAGCCTGCCGAGGCCTCTCAGCCGTTTGTTCCGACGCCGCAGCCCAAGAAACCCAAGCACAAGGGCCGTATCGTCGCTGCCGTTATCGGCGGTGTTGCCGTTGTCGCCATTGTCGCCGCTATCGTGATCGTGCCGCGTATCGGCGCATCTTCCGAGGTAACTTCGGGTGGCAAGGGCTACGTTGTCTGCGCGTGCGAGACTAAAGTGCTGCCCAAAAACAGCAAGGGCAAAAAGCTCAAGAGCTATACCGTCGAGCTGGCGCCGGTGTCCGGCAAGGGCAAGAGCTACACCATCAAGGTCGATGGCGAGGACGGCTTTGCTATGGAGGACTTTGGCGAACTGCCCGACCAGAAGTACCAGATGACCATCACCTCGGGCAAGGGCAAAAAGAAGAGCACCAGCACCATGAAGGTGGATTACACCAAGGAAGGCTCGGACGCTCCCAAGAACGTTGAGCTCACGCAGTCCAAGAAGGAGGCCAAGGCTTCTGCCAAGGCAGCAGTCAAGACGGCAAATGAACTGTTCACCGACAAGATCCTCGAGTATCAAAAGAAGTACGGCGAGGGCGAGGCTGTCGAGTTCGATGAATATGCGCATGGAGCCCAGGGCGTGGCTTACGCTAAGCTCATTGACTTTGATGGTGATGGCCAAGATGAACTGCTGATTGAGTATTCGGATGAGCCAGTGGACCGTGAGAATCAGGCCGTCGCTGCACATCTCGAAGTTTGGGCGTATAAAGATGGCGATATTAAAAAGGTATATTCGCCGGAGGTGAACGTGTCCGCTCAAGAAGCGTGTGTGTCCATCTGGCTTTGTGAATACGAAGGCAAGATTGGATTTGAACAATGGTTCGACCATGGGACGGCGATTAAACAAAGCGACGTCTCTGGCGAGAGTGGACCTTCTGCCCACGAATACCAGGTTAAATTTATTGGATATGACGGCAAGTCATTTAAAGCCATGACCGACCTTGTTGCCTCGAACGAAGTCGGTTCAGCCTCTTTGGGCGGTTTTGGTTTCTTGTATGCCGACGAGAGCTCGGTTAACAGCACCATTGGCACGGTCGCCACGACGCTGGAGCAGTTGAAGTCGAAGGACTCTGACGATGCGCAGGCGAGCTACGAGGCCGTCTCTGCTACGCAGGATGTCAGCTTTACGGCGCCGGTGGGCGAGGGCGCGCCTGATCCCGACGTTACGTGTCAGATTTCGGCTACGTGGACCTATCCCCAAGTAAAAGGCCAGGGCGTAGGTGTCGCCAAGTTCAACGAGGATATGATTCAGCTCGTCGCGGATGCACTTGATGCGAGTAAGCAGGCGACACCATATGATGAGGACAACCGTGTGACCACGATGTATTACGCTGAAATCGTCTCGATTGACGGCGATATCGCCTGCGTGCGAACCTACACCGATAGCTATCAACCTCCGTATCGCTCGGAGCAGGTGACGAGATCGGCATACTATAACCTCAAGACAGGCGAGCAGGTTTCGCTCGAGGACTCGCTCGCACAGCACGGGCTCTCGTTTGACACCCTCAAGAGTGAGGCTAAACAGGCGATTAAGGCTGCGAAAACTAATATGTATTCTTCATACGCCAATAGCTACGAAGATGATGACAACTTTACCGAGGACCATTTCTACTACGACGGCAAAGGCTATGTTGTGGTGCTCGATACCGGTGTATTTGACTGCGACGCATGGGGTACACACGATCTGGTGGCACATGCTTTTGACTCGAGCTATTCCAGCGGCCAGGACGTGACCCCCGAGTATCCTCGCTATACGTACACTCTTAACGAGTAAGGCGAGACTGCAGAAAGTGAACTGAACAGTCCCCGGTGACGCAAAACGCAGCGCCGCCGGGGACTTTTTGATGCAAATTGGCTCCGAAACAAGCTATCTGGGCCAGCCACGCCACGAAAAGCGCCCATCTACTACGTTTACCAGGGTTGGACCGACCATGGAGCGTTTTTTAACAATGCGGCAAGACGTTTACCTGCGGTTTTGTTAACACAGATAAGGCTATGGTTGGCACCCTTGGGTTAAACGTAGTAGATGGGCGCATTTTTTGGTTCACAGCCCAAGAAGAGGTCGTTACCCGCGCTGGAGGCCGAAGAGTCTGGCGTTGCGCTCGGCGACCATCATGTTGATATCGGCGATTTCCATCTCGCCGTCAATGTAGGGCTGGTAGGTGCCATATGGATCGCCGGCTCCCAAGCTGCAGCTTCCGCAGTTGTCGCAGCTGCCGTTGCCGCAGCCCGCGAGTGCTAGCTTGATGATCTCCTCACGTTCGGCACGCGTCGTGTCCTTGATGAGTTTGCTTTTTGCCATGGCATATCCTCGATTCGCTTGTGACCGTCGGCCGCGCATGTCTTGTAGATACCGGCGGGCTTTGCCCATCATAGGCTTTTGCGCGGGTAGAATGCATGGATAACTTGATGCTTACGGGCGACGGAAAGGAATCGTTGCATGGACCAGGATAAGACGACCGTAATGGGTGGCTACGGCTCCCCGCGGACGGGCAATGGCGCCGATGAGACCCGCGTCGTGCCGAATCCCGGCTACGCTGCCCCCGATACGACGCAGGTGTCGGCCGATCCCACGCGCGTTGTGAATTACGGAAACGCAGCGCAGGACCCGCATGGTGTCTCATCGCAGAACCCCTACGGCAACGCGGCGGTAGACCCTTATGATGACCTGCTGCAAAATCCCATTCCACAACCTCAGCAGACGACATATATGCCGCGCACGGCACAGCCGCGCTACGAGTCGCGTGACCGGTATGCGCGCGAGCCGTATCGTGAGTATCCCAAGTCCATCCCTCAGTATGGCGAGGACGAGGAGAAGAAGCCTTCGCGTTCGTCGAGCGTGATCAAGAAAATCCTGATCGTGCTGGCGATCTTCTTTGCCCTGTCGGTTGTGTTTGCCATCGTGTCGGGCATGCTCAACAAGCGGGGCGCCACGACTGATACCACGGCCGAGCAGACCGAGACTACCCAGTCCGGCACCGTCGACCTGAGCGATATCCCGGGTCAGTACTGGTCCAACGCCAAGAAGCTCCTCAAGTCACGCGGGGCTGATCTTTCGAATGCCGTGATTCTGACCGACGACGGCTCAACGCCCGTTGTCGATGCCAATTGGGTCGTGACGTCTGCCTACTATAACGACAACGGTAACCTCGAGATTCAGCTCACGCGCAAGGGCAGCTCGTCGGGTAATGCGTCCGGCGACCAGGGCGGCGCGGACAGCTCGAGCTCCAACACGCTGGAGGACCTGAGCAACAAGGCGCAGGAGCTGGGGGATAAGGTCCAAGAGCTGGGCGGCACGGCTCAGAACCTCGGCGATACCGCACAGAACCTGGGCGATATGGCAACGAACGCCTGGGATGCCCTGCAAAACGGCATTTCGGGCGCGCAGGGGAACTAGCGGCCGAGCGGCTAGAGCCTTAGCAGCTCAAACAAAAACGGGGCGCAGGATCGCGTGACCGGGCGCGTAGACGCGTTGGTCGGCGGTCCTGCGTCCCGTTTTGCTGTCGATCACAGCTGCTCGGCCGGCCGGTCGGGCGAGCTAAAGCCGGAGTCAAATGTGACGACGCACGAGACATCGGGCCGGCGCTCGTGCACGATGCGCGTGACGAGCTCCAGCAGCTCCTCGTCGGATATGTCAAAGCCGTCGGGACGCACCAGGTCAAACGAAACGAACCCGTCGTGCTCGTGCAGGTCATGGATGGAGAGCGTGGGGTCGATTTGCGCTATGCCGCGCTTGACCCAGCCGCGCAGGTCGTCGCCGGTGGTGGCGATGGGGTCGCAGTGTAACGTGATGTCGATGCCCATCTGATGCTTGATGTCGTGTTCGATGGTGTCCAGAATCTCGTGGTGCTCAAAGGCATCGCCCTCGCCGGGCATTTCCACGTGTGCGCTGGCAAACTGGCGGCCGGGGCCGTAGTCGTGCACCATCAGGTCGTGCGTGCCTAGGACCTGCGGATACGACATGATCTTGTCGCGGATTGCCTGGACGAGCTTGGGGTCGGGCGCTTGCCCCAACAGCGGGCTGATGGCGTCGCGCACCAGGCCCATGCCGCTGATGCAGATGAAGATGCCCACGCCCAGGCCCGCCCAGCCATCGAGGTCAAAGCCGGTCGTCTGCGAAATAAGCGCTGCGGCCAGGACCGAGGCCGAGGTAATGACATCGTTTTTGGAATCCTGCGCCGTGGCGATAAGCGTCTCGGAATCGATGCGGTTGCCCAGCGTGCGGTTGAACGCCGCCATCCAAAACTTGACGAGCATGGACAGGACAAGGGCCGCCATGGAGAGCACCGAATACGCGGTGGAGGAGGGTTTGATGATCTTGGTGACCGACTCCAGGATCAGGTTGATGCCGACGGCGCAAACGAGAACGGCGACAAACAAGCCGGCGAGGTACTCGTAGCGGCCGTGACCATAAGGGTGCCCCTCGTCGGCCGGGCGGCTGGCAAGGCGGAATCCGAGCAGGCTCACGATGTTGCTCGAGGCGTCGGAAAGGTTGTTGAAGGCATCGGCGATAAGCGAGACGGAGCCCGCGAGCAGACCAGCTATGCCCTTGGCCAGGCACAGCGTGATGTTGAGCCCGATGCAGATGAGGCTTGCGGCAAAACCCGCGTTGGTGCGGCAGGAGGTATCGACCGGCTCGCTTTCGCTGCCGGGAACAAGCGTATGTACCAGCTGATTTACAAATAGCATAACGATCGTCCTCACAATCATGTTTAAGGGGATAGTGTAGCTCGCACAGACGCAACGTGTACCGATGCTCAGAAAATGCAGTAATGGTCTGCCGGCGCTAACGGGCGCGAGGCGGAGGGGGACGACTGCCCGCGCTTCGAGTTCGCTGCGCCTTCCCGTCCGATCGAGTGCTCCATTTTGGGCCACATGGGTATGGGCACGCGTCGATTTGCTCGACATACTTAATGTCGACAGCCCTGTGCAAAGGAGGACGTTTCCATGGACGAGATGTTTGCCATTAAATGCCAAAACTGCGGCGGCCCCATGTATTCGCACCAGGCAAAGCGCAGCTTTGAGTGCGCCTATTGCGAAACGGTTATTCCGTGGCAAGCGGACGCCGGAGAGCCCAAGAGCGCCCTAGGTATCCGTCATACGCCGCTGACGGTGGTTGACGGGCTGCTTAAGCTCACCCATGTGTCGCAGCTCGAGCGCCCGGTGGACCCCGACTGGTATTTCTTCAATTCGCACTGGCGCAATCAGTCGGTTCTGGAGCATCTGCTGTGGGAAGATCGAGGAACGGCGCAGGAGTTCCAAGAGGCGACGCATGTGAGCATTCCCTGTCCCTTCTGCGGCGCGTCCTTTGAGGGCGAGTCGACCCAACGCGTGTTTGAGTGCCCGTTCTGCGGCAATAAGATCGGCGTTGCCGACCTGCTCAAACCCGGTACGTTTAGCAAACGCCTGACCATGGGCGTGGGTGCCGAATACGTTCCCGAACAGGGCGTCCCCTGTGAGATATCGCCGCAGCAGGCACGTGCCAACGCGCTGCAGCTGGTGCGTCAGTACCCGGACGCCTTTGCCGGGCACGATGTAGAAGACGCGATCCAAAACGACATGATGCTCTTCTATTTCCCCATGGCGTTGGCGGACCTACGCATGATGGCGTCCTTCCCGGGCAAAGGGCTGAGCAAGGAGACCCTGGTGTACTACGAGTTGCTCGACTGGGCGTATCCGCGGGCAAACTACCTGGACGTTCGTCTTATGGGCATTTTGGAGCCGTGGGACTTTGCCAAGGTGGGACCGTTCGATTCCGCTATGCAGGAAGGCGACTTCCGCGTCGTTTCCGTCGATGCGTCCACCAAGGACCAGGTGGTTATTGATAAGCTGGCGCTCGACGTTGCAGGCAACGATGCCGAGGCGACCCTGGGGCTCAATAAAAAGAGCATCCGCGCCTGGGCGCGCAAGGCCCGCAAGCATAAGGATGGCCTGGTGATGGTGCCGGTCTACTTTGTCGATCGTCCGGCGTCGGATAGCCGCGACGGCGAGCAGGTGCGCATCGCCGTGAACGGCCAGACGGGTCGCGCGGCCGCGGTGGTGTTTAGCGACAATCGCGAGACACATGTGGTGGCACCGCTCAATCCCAACGTGTTGCTGTCGAGTGAAAGCACCGTGCACGCCACGCCCATCGAGGTCAAATACGTTAAATCGCCCTTCCTATACCAGATCGTACGCCGCGGAGGCGGCGAGCAACCGCGGCAGGTGGCAGCGGCGGCGGAGGGTTCCTACCGAGAGGAGAAGCCCAAACGCAAGGGATTGTTTGGCGCGATATTTGGTAAGTAGGGGAGTGGCGCTGGCTAGTCTTATGACGCGATAGCTAGGGGCACGGGGCGGCCCGCAGGGGTGCGGGCCGCCCCGTTTTTGTGCGGCGACAGGACCCGCAGGCACTCCATTAAACACACATGCTCACAGCGCAAACGTTGAGCAACATTACGTTTGCCGATAGCTATTAAAAAATGTCCGTATGCGGTAGTAGTCTAATCGTAAGGCGTTTCCCAGCCTCTCGGGTTCTAGGAAGAAGCGGATGGGAGAGTAATGCAAAAGACCATGATGGACTCTATTCCCATAAGCTCACGGTCCCGTGCACTATGGGCAAAAACGGGCGGCGCGGAAGAGCGTAACCTGTGGTCGCCTCTTTATGTTCATATGGCCGATTCTGCGGGTGTTGCGCGCAAGCTTTGGAACGAATGGCTGGCGGAATCTGTCAAGCACCAAATCGTGAGCGCATTTGGCTGTGACGACTCTTCAACGGCCGCACTCGTTACCTGGCTTGCTGGTATCCACGACATTGGCAAGGCGACGCCAGGCTTCCAGTACAAGGTTTCGGAGCGGGCAGAACTTGTTGAACAAGCGGGGCTTCAGGTTCCGAGCCCCTGCATGATGAACCACCCTCCATCGCACGCCTTCATGAGTGAGGTGATCCTCGAAGATTGGCTCGATGGACGCGGTTGGGACTGCTCGTGGACATTCGGGTGCATTCTGGGAGCGCATCATGGAACCACGCCTTCGTCCGATAGCGCGCTCGACGGCATAACGAGCGCATCGCGAAATTTTCCCAACGAGAACTTGGGTGATGACGATTGGCGTGCCGTCCAAGAGGAGCTTCTTGACTGGATGTTTGAGGAGTCGGGGATGGTGAAGTTCGAGAGTGTCTTTAGCTCGGCACCCGTTCCTCAACCAGAACAAGTACTCGTCTCTGCGCTGGTTATCGTTGCCGATTGGATTGCCTCAAATTCAGATCTGTTCCCTCTTGACTCTTGCATCGGCTCTTATGACGAATTTATCAAGCGCACCGATGCCGCATGGGCTTCGCTGGCGTTGCCCCCGGCGTGGCAGGCGATGCCGGTAAAGGAAGAGGGACAAGAGCTGTTTCATCACCGCTTTACTGGTCTTCCTGAGGATACGAGCTTGCGACCAGCGCAGGTACAGGCAATGCAGGCGGCATCCGACATGGACGGCGCAGGGCTACTCATTATCGAAGCGCCCATGGGCAACGGCAAAACAGAGGCCGCACTGATGTGCTCAGAGATTATGGCTCCGAAAACCGGGGCAGGGGGAATCGCCTATCTTTTGCCGACAATGGCAACTTCCAACGCGATGTTCAGGCGTGTTAAAGATTGGCTCGAGTGCGTTCCCGATTCGCGGGGCCGCAGTACGCAGTCGATGCAACTTTTGCATAGCAAGGCGGCTTTGAACCCGGACTACGACAGCCTGCGAAGCTGGGGACGCACTTGGATGGGGGACGACGCGAAAAAGAGCGTTGAGGAAGATGTGACAGCGCACCAGTGGTTTGGCGGAAGGAAGCGTGGTCTTCTGTCGTCATTTGTTGTGGGCACGGTCGACCAGCTGCTTATGGCGGCGCTTAAGGCGCGCCACGTGCAGCTTAGGCACTTGGGCCTTGCCGGCAAGGTTGTCATAATCGATGAGGTTCATGCCTACGATGCCTATATGAATGTCTATCTTGACCGTGTGCTCACGTGGCTTGGCGCTTACGGCGTGCCGACCATACTGCTTTCGGCAACGCTTCCCGCCGAGCGCCGCAACGAGCTCATCCACGCCTATCGGGGTAGGGATAGAAAATCCACTCGTCGTGCATCAAAGCGGAAAGATATTCCGGAAGCTCCTCGTAAAGCATCAGGGTTGCCGTCGTACCCGCTCGTTACAACAGCAACCCGAAATGGAGCGCTAGACGATAGCATGTACCGAGTATGCGATGACCCTTCGATCGGAACAAACGTTATTGTCGAACAATTGGAAGACGACGATGCTACGCTGGTTGAACAATTGGAGGACTTATTGTCCGATGGTGGTTGCGCGTGCGTGTTACGAGACACTGTTTCCCGTGCCCAAAGCTCCTATGAGCAGTTGAAGACTGCCTTTGGCGATTCGTGCGTAAAGCTCGTCCATTCGCGCTTTATTGCCGTCGACCGCATGGAAAATGATGCGGAACTGCTGCGACAGCTTGGTCCCGACTCTGCCGACAGGCCCAGTAAGCTCATCGTGGTGGGTACGCAGGTGATCGAGCAATCCCTCGACATTGATTTCGACGTGATGATCACCGATGTAGCCCCTATCGACCTTTTGCTGCAGCGAATGGGGCGCCTACACCGCCATGAACGCGGGGAAAATCAGGGGCAGCGTCCGGAAAAGCTCAGGCAAGCACGTTGTTTTATCACGGGCATCGAGGACTGGGTGACCGCTCCGCCTAAGGTGAATAGGGGTATAGAGAAGGTCTATCACCCTGCGATGCTTTTGCGCAGCTTGCTTACGTTGAGGGCAAAAAGCACCGATGAGGGGACGGCTATGGTCAATCTGCCTCATGATATTGCGGGCCTTGTCGAGCAGACGTATTCGCGAAGCATTGCAGCGGAAGAGCTGTGTGATGCGGGTGCGGCACCGGAATGGGTCCATGCTTTACGAGGTGCGGAAGAAAAACTGAAGAAGACAAAAGAGAGCAAGCAGCTCAAGGCAAATGCCTGGCTTCTGAGCAAGCCACAGAAGGGGACGCAAAGTCTTATTGGCTGGCTGAATGAAACCTTCTCGCTTGCAGACGAGACAAAGGCACGCGCTGCCGTTCGCGATTCTGGTGACACGGTTGAGGTTATTGCGGTCCAAGCAAGCAACGACGGCTTCACGCTGCTTCCCTGGGTCACCGACATAAAGGGGAGCCGTCCGTGTCGGGGCTATTTGGGGGATGGAAGTGAAGCGCCTGACGATGAGGTTGCCCGCCTTGCGGCGAGTTGCACCGTGAGCCTGCCATTCTGGCTATCGTCTGAGCAGGTAATTGATGCCCTGGAGGCCAAATCTCAGGCGCTCAGATGGCAAGAGTCAAGATGGCTTCAAGGCCAACTGGTCTTGGCATTTGATTCAAACCTAGATACGGTGATAGAAACGAAAGATGCTATCTATCGCATGCACTATTCGCGTAAGGCTGGGCTTGAACTTGTTGAAACAGTGAGGAAGAAAGGAGATGCGCAATGAGCCAGAATGTGAGTTTTAACCTCGTGGACGAACCATGGATCTGCGTTCGCGATTTGGACGGGGCGACGCGCGAGGTGTCACTGCTCGAACTATTTGAGCAAGCGTCAAGCATCAAGTGCTTGGCTAACGATTTACCTACACAGGATTTTGCGATTCTACGCGTTTTGCTGGCAGTGCTGCAAAGGGCAATTTCTCCGACGCTCGACGATGACGACGTTCCAGCGGAGGTTTGGGGGCGCCTATGGCGTGCGCACGAACTGCCCATCGACCAGATTCGCGAATACCTCGACGAGTGGCACCATCGTTTCGATTTGTTTGACGAGGAACAGCCTTTTATGCAGGTCGCTGGTTTGCGCTGGAAGGATAACGAGAAAAAAGAGAACAACCTGTACAGGATTATTGGAGATAGTTGGTCTCGAGAGGATAAGCGTCTATTTCTTCAAAGGGCAGGCTCTGGGCTCGCTAGATTGACGTTTGCCGAGGCAGCGAGATGGCTGGTTCATCTGCAAGCTTTTGCTCTTGGAATTCCTGGACAACCAGTTTTGGGTGAGAAAGCGGAATCTATTTAAGGCGGTAAGGTATATCCTGGCGGTCCAGGCCCAGATGGTCTATTAGGTTGTCTATATCTAGAAGGCGATTCCCTAGCAGAGACCGTTCTTTTAAATTTCTTGCCTACTGACTTCCGCGCGGATAGTGACTGTCTATTTTCCGAGGATGACAAGCCTTGTTGGGAGGTCGATCCGTTACTGGTCTCAGGTGGCCATGAGGAGTCTTTCCCCCGCGGACGCGCAGAGCTTTTCACATGGCAATCGAGATGGGTGCGGCTGATTCCATGCGAGTTGAATGTGGTTGATGCAATCGTGAGCGCCGGGCGAAAGATGGAAAAGAGCAATCAGAAGCTCTGTCAAATTGAAAGCATGACTGCATGGAAAGAGAGGGCGGGGGTGTCTAAGACTTCCGGAATAGAGATTTTGCCCCGCAAACACGAGAGTGATAAAGCTATATGGCAGGGTATCGTTTCTATATTCGGAGGGGCTGCCGAGCAAGAGCCACGCACTACTCCTCCCGAGGTCATTTCCTGGGTAAAAAAGATGAGTGGCAGAAGCTCGGGAGCGCTACTTCGTTGGAGCGATTATGTTCACGTCCGCGCCGTAGGATTTGAATATGTTGACGCTAAGTGCGGAGCTGTTACGGTTGCTTTTGATGACAAGGTCGAGTTAAGCACATATCTGCTCTCTGACAAGGGAGAAGACCTGGTTAATCTTGCAAAGGAACTTGTGTCATCGACATCAAAGGCGGTCTACTCCTTGGGAGCTTTTGCTGCAAACCTTTGTGTAGCGTCTGGGGGAAGCGGGGAAAACGAGCTTAGGAGCGCAAGAGAGAAAGCGAAGGCGCGGGTTTTCTTTGAGGTTGATTCGCCGTTTCGTCAATGGCTTGCCGGCCTTAACGAGAGCAGCAATGCGGAAGCCGAGCGGATGCGGTGGCACGGCACGGCCCGCGCGATTATCGAAGCAGACGCCAGGGCCCTTCTTCGCGAGGCTGGTCCAGAGGCAATCGTTGGAGCTCCTATGAAAACAGGCAAGATAAACGGGTGGATGACGGCATCGCGAGCCAAGGCGATGCTCAACACTGCTCTAAAAAAGTATCTGCCGCTTGAAGAAGACGAAGCAAGAGATAAGGAGGTTTAGATATGACGGATAACGGCGCGCAAAAGCCAGAGCAGCTTATGCTCGCATTCGTACACGGGCGCATATGCTCTATCCAAAACGACTATCTGTCTGCTAGCGGAAAACCACGAGGAGCACGAAAGCTGGCAACATTGCGCCATGCGCTTCTTATGCCCATGGGCTCAAATGCAGATGCATGGCCGCTTGAGTTCGAGGGCCTTCCTGCCGAGCTTGTGGGGAGAGGCACCGAACCATCGTGGGCCGAGACGGCGGTACATGCCGCGCTCACGCTCTATGCGGTTCATCAACAGGGCAAAACCAAGCCAATGTATGTGCCTGGCGATGAGCATTCGTTTGGTGCAGCTCTGCGACAGCTCGTGCGGAGTGATAAGGGGCGTTATTCGAATCTCGAAGAGGGCGAAATGCCTCGAAGGTTTAGGGCCTTTATAACGGCCGATTCCATGGAAGAAGCACTTCACTATGCAAGGCAGCTTATACAGCAGCTGCGAGCTGCCGAGATTCCCGTTGATTACGCGCGTTTTGCAGCACAGCTATACACACTGCAAAGCCCCTATACAGCAGATAAGGTGCGTCTTGCGTGGGGGCGTGAATATAGCCGAATACCAAAGGCCGAGTCCGGCATCGATGCCAGCCCTTCGGAAGAATAGTTGATGAGGGAAATGACCAAGAAAGGACCTGCTATGAAAAAGCCCCAGTTCATCGATATCCACATCCTCCAGACCGTCCCGCCGAGCAATATCAATCGAGATGATACGGGTAGTCCAAAAACGGCATATTTCGGCGGAGTCAAGCGCTCAAGGGTTTCAAGCCAAGCGTGGAAGAAGGCCACGCGCGATAGATTCTCTGATTTGTTAGATGATTTCGGTCTTGGTTGGCGTACGAAGCATGCAACAAGCTTGATTGCGGAAGCCGTGGCCGCTATTTTGCCGGAAATTGAGGGCGATCAGGCCGAAGCTGCTGCTGAGAAGGCCTTGGCGGCAACGGGCGTCAAAGTCAAAGGCGGCGAAACGGGCTACTTATTGTTTCTTTCTACAGCACAGATTAAAGCCCTTGCATCGTTGGCGGCGCAGGCCTTTGAAGCGGGCGGGGCTGTCGACAAGAAGCTCGCTAAGGAAATTCTTGACATCAAGAAGAAGCCGACGCTTAACAGCATCGATGTGGCGATGTTCGGGCGTATGGTGACGGATGCTCCTGATTTGAACGTCGACGCCTCCGTTCAGGTCGCCCATGCCATTGGCATTGGGAGGATGAATCCAGAGTTCGATTACTTCACTGCTCTTGACGATTGCTCTCCCGAAGATAATGCCGGCGCAGCAATGATTGAGACAACGGAGTTCACGTCATCGACGATGTATCGCTATGCAACTATTGATGTGCTGCACCTTTGCGAAAACCTCGGTTCGGCTGCGGTTGCTTGCCGCGGCATCGAGGCGTTTTTGAAGGCATTCATCACTTCCATGTCCACGGGAAAGCAGAATTCGTTTGCAAACCGCACGCTCCCCGGAGCGGTTGTCCTTCAACTGAGGGATACGCAACCGGTTAGCTTGGTGAATGCGTTCGAAAAACCCGTCGAGATTGCTCGTGGGAAAAGCCAGCTCGAAATTGGCTGTGAGCGTTTGGCCAAGCAAGAAGAGGCAATTGACAAGGCGTTTGGCACGACGCCGTTAAAGACGTTCGTTATTGCCGCATCCCCAGATGTGCAGTCTCTTTCCGGTGCCATGGGTGGCGAAGAGGCATGTGATCTTGACGCCGCAATTGCGCAAATCTCGCAAGCGTGCGCTGCTTATCTGGCGGAAAATGGCTACCAAACCGAAGAGGTGGACTAGCTATGGCGGTCCTGCTGCTCAAATTGGCGGGTCCGCTGCAATCGTGGGGGTCGCCGAGTAGGTTCACCGAGCGCGGAACAGAGCACGAGCCGACGAAGAGCGGCGTTGTGGGCCTGCTTGCCGCAGCCTTGGGTCGTTACCGAACAGATCCCGTTGATGACCTTGCGGCGCTACACTTTGGCGTGCGTATCGATCAGCCAGGAACGTTTCTAAGTGACTTTCAAACCGAGCACAAACGAAAGTGGGACTCGCAGAGCGCTCGATGGGTGTCGGGTGATGCCCTGCCTTTAACTCATCGGCATTATCTGGCCGATGCTGTGTTTGTTGCGGCCTTTGAGGGCGATTTGGGGCTCTTGCAAAGGTGTGCCGAGGCGCTTGACGCTCCGGCGTTCCCCCTGTTTCTAGGTCGCCGTTCCTGTCCACCTGCGTGCAGAGTGCGTATTGGGCTGTTTGAGGATGTGGCGTTGCTCGAAGCCCTGCGCAACCATCCCTGGGAAGCAAGCGAGAGACATCAGGGCAACTGGAAGTTCCGCGACAAGGAAAACGTTGACCTGGAGATTCTCTACGATAAACAGGGTCCTGACGAAGGCGAGGGCTACGATGTTCCGCTGCACGACGTGCCCATCAGCTTTTCGCAGGAGCATCGCCAATACAGCTTTCGCACTGTTGCCCATGCAACGGCAACGGTAAGGAACCCGAAATATGTTGGCGCGCAGGCCGACCATGACCCTTGGTCTGCTCTAGGAAAGGAGGTATAGCCGATGTTCTTTACCCAGTTCCCTATCAATATGACGCGGAGGGAGTCGCGTGCGATGCTCGCCTCGCCCTATCGCATGCATGCGGCGATTGCTGGCAGCTTCCCCTTTTCTCAGACGAGCGGGGACGGCCGCGTGCTTTGGCGCGTGGATAGAATGCCTGATGGTGGTTCTCGCCTTTATATCGTGAGTCCCGGCAAGCCGAGCTTGGTAGGACTTGATGAACAAATCGGGTGGCCCGACTGCGAACCGCAGTGGGGCACGCGCGGATACGATTCGTTTTTGGGGCGCATCTCGAACGGACAGACATATTCGTTTCGCTTGGTTGCGAATCCGTCGCTCAACAGAAGCACGCGTGGCGGCAAAAGTGACCTGCTAAACAGCGAGGGCGAACCTAAGAGAAATAGAATTGGCCACCTAACCATTCTGGAGCAAACTGCCTGGCTCGTTGGAGCTCAAGCATATAAGGGCACCGACAAGGAAGTGCCAAGCATTTTTGCGCCCGAGCGGGGATCACGTGCCCAAAGGAATGGATTCGAGGTTTTGAGCGACGATGAGGGCTGCCCGAGCTTGATTGTTAGTAATTCCAACAGGATCTCGTTTACCAAGGGCGTCCAAGGAAACAAAGTCACCTTTACGCGCGCCCAGTACGATGGCGTGTTGCGCGTGACCGACGCTGATGCCTTGCGCCGTGCGCTTGTGTGTGGCATCGGGCATGCCAAAGGATTCGGATGCGGCCTTCTCACGCTGGTTCCACTGGATAGGTGAGCGGCATGGGCGATATTCCCGGCATGATCAAGCCTGATTTGCGCGCACTGCCCACGATAAAGGAGCGAATGACGTTTCTTTATGTCGAGCGATGTCTTGTGAGCAGGCAAGATAGCGCAGTGAGCATAACCGATGCGCGCGGAACGGCGTATGCCCCTGCGGCTTCTCTTGGGGTGCTTATGCTGGGGCCTGGGACCAATATCTCCCATCGCGCGGTCGAGCTGCTCGGCGACTCGGGGGCAAGCGTGATTTGGGTGGGCGAGCATGGCGTTCGCTACTATGCGCACGGTCGCTCGCCACCCATTCATCTCGATTGGTTGTCGCGCAGGCTGAACTCGTGTCGAACACTCGAAAGCGTCTCGCCGTGGCGCGAGCGATGTATGGCATGCGCTTTCCCGGCGAAGACGTATCGAATTACACGATGCAGCAACTCCGTGGCCGTGAGGGAGCTCGGATTCGAACACTCTATCGGCGGCTGTCGAAGCAATATGACGTTCCATGGAAGGGGAGGGAATACAACCCCGACGATTTTCTCGACGCAAGTCCAATCAATCAGGCGCTGTCGGCTGCTCATGTATGCCTTTACGGAGTTGTTCATAGCGTGATTGTGGCGCTCGGGTGCTCTCCGGCATTGGGATTCGTCCACGTTGGCCATGAGCGCTCGTTTGTGTATGACATTGCCGATTTGTATAAAGCCGAGGTGACGATTCCGATTGCTTTCGAAGTGGCCTCTGATCCACCAGAGGATATCGGGGCGGAAACACGTCGGCGCACGCGTGATGCGTTTCTTGACGGAAAGATAATGGAGCGCTGTGCTCGCGATATCAGGGGCCTGCTCCTGGGTGACTTCGAGGCGGAGGACGAGCCCGATATCGATACGATGTTTCTTTGGGACGAGAAACGCCCTGCCGTTGCTTTTGGAGTGTCCTATGGCAAGGAAAACGACGTCCAGGTGGATGCCACCGAAGAGAATAACGGAGTGCTTGTGGAAGGATAACGGGTGATTGTTGTTGTTTTGGAAAAATGCCCCCTTGCACTTCGCGGCGACCTAACGAAATGGTTGCAGGAGGTCAGCCTAGGCGTGTATGTCGGCAGGGTGAGCGCGCGTGTAAGGGACGAGCTTTGGAGTCGTATTTGCAAAGAATGCAAAACAGGGCGTGCCACGATGGTTTTTTCTGCACGCAACGAGCAACACCTCAACTATCGAGTGCACAACACAGCGTGGGAACCTATCGATTTTGATGGCATCAAGCTGATGATGCGGCCTTCGCCTTCGCGCATGAAGGCCCTTGGCACGAAGAGAGTGGGCCGGAGTTACGCGGCGATGCGATCGAAGGCGCGTCGCGGGAGTGTGGCAGCCGAAACGTACGAGCCGCGCGAATACGTTGTACTTGATGTTGAGACCACGGGGCTGGACCCAGACAAAGATGCGATTATCGAGATTGCCGCCATCAAAGTTGAGCAGGGTGTTGAGGCGGGCAGGCTCCATGAGCTTATTCGATACGAGAAAGGCATCCCTAAGAAGATAGTCGAGCTAACAGGCATTACCGATGAGATGCTTGCCGAAAAGGGGATCGAGCTTGAGCGAGCGGTGAGCGGCCTGCTTTCCTTTGTCGGGAGCCGCATAGTGGTTGCGCATAACGCTTCGTTCGATACCGGCTTCGTGCAGGCAGCGTGTGAAGAATGCGACCTAGACGATTTTGACAATGAGTGCATCGACACCATTACACTGGCAAAGAAGAAGATGCCCGATGCGCCGAACTATCGCTTGAAGACCCTGCTCGGCCTTTTGAACCTTGACAATCAAATGCCTCATCGTGCGGAGTCTGATTGTGAGGCGACCTTGAGCTTGTTTAGAAAACTGATTAAAATGGGGCCCACATCAAAGGGATAGGGTGTTTTGAGCTGGGATTTTTAAGTCTGCTCCCCGCATGCGCGGGGATGATCCCTAACTAGAAAAAAATGGAGCGGATTAAATATCCTGCTCCCCGCATGCGCGGGGATGATCCCATGTTACGGAAGATTCTAGACTGGGCAACTAGCTGCTCCCCGCATGCGCGGGGATGATCCCACCCCGCCCGGTAGATTGCGCCTACCTGACGGCTGCTCCCCGCATGCGCGGGGATGATCCTAATGCTAGAGAGAGAAGGCGCAAGCTCGGCGACTGCTCCCCGCATGCGCGGGGATGATCCCTGCAAGCACGACGTGCTGCCGTGCATCTTGGGCTGCTCCCCGCATGCGCGGGGATGATCCCGACATACGATTCCGCTTGCATGACCACCCCTTCTGCTCCCCGCATGCGCGGGGATGATCCCTCCTCGACCATGAACGGCCTGAGAACGACATACTGCTCCCCGCATGCGCGGGGATGATCCCTACCGGCTCACCATCTCGAAATGGATCAGGAACTGCTCCCCGCATGCGCGGGGATGATCCCGTCGCCGAGGGCATGCTGGGCGAACTTGTCGTCTGCTCCCCGCATGCGCGGGGATGATCCCAAGGAAGTCATACGCTTGCCAATAATCTTTAACTGCTCCCCGCATGCGCGGGGATGATCCCATCGCCATCAGGGTCGTGCCCTCGGTGGCCATCTGCTCCCCGCATGCGCGGGGATGATCCCATGAGCCTGTGCCACGCGGCCTACTTCGTGAACTGCTCCCCGCACACGCGGGGATGATCCCCCGCAGTGGACGGTCGCGGCCTGGACGCAGACCTGCTCCCCGCACACGCAGGGATGATCCCGGGTGAGTCAGTCCGGGCGTATTGCCGTCACCCTGTTCCCCGCACACGCGGGGATGATCCCTGGTAAATCTTGCCCTTGACCACGTTGGTGCCATGTTCCCCGCACGCGCGGGGATGATCCCGTCAACAACACCAACGCAGCGAACGGTAATTCCTGTTCCCCGCACGCGCAGGGATGATCCCGTCTACCGCCACACTGATGACGGGCCGACCGACTGCTCCCCGCACACGCGGGGATGTTCCCTTCAAGAAGGTCATCCAAGGCACACAGACGCTCTGCTCCCCGCACACGCTGAGATGATCTCGCGCGGCCGGCGGTGAGCTCGTTCCGCTTGGCGCTCTCCACGGGGTCGGCGACGACCGTGGCGGGTTTCTCGAGGGACATCCACCACCTCCAATCGGCATAAAAAGCCGCCCTGTAGGACGGCTTGCGCGGCGGTAGGATTTGCACCTACGTCTCCTCAATCAAGGGCACTCTTCGTACTGTGCTACTTTCCGCGTTTCCTATTTTCCCTTATGCTGGCAACCTCATCAAGTTTTGGAGCAGTGTCGATCTAACTGGCAATCAGACGACAATATAATCTTTTATTACTACTAGTAGGCGGCTGCCACGAGTGGCCGCCCTCGTCTGGAGTTGATGTCACCATGTCCGATGCAAACGCCGAGTTCATCGACGCACTCATCAGGCTGTTACTAGAGCCGGTAATTTTCCCCTTTACGCTATTTCTGATTATCGCTGCGATAGCAATTATTATCGCATTCCTTAATATCCTACTGGGCGGCTAGCGACTCCCGCATCGATAAAACGGACGTAACGCCGACGTCGGTTTTGGGACGGTGCCTATGCAGTGGGCAATCAAACCTATGGCGATTTATCCTAGTGCTGCGGCTCGAAACGAGGTGTACGCTACGGTTCCGACTGCGTCACGGTTTTGTTGGAAGCAGGGCCCGCGTGTACACACCGACTTCTCCTCGGCAGGTTGTGCGACTGCCATCTGTGAAAGTAGGTTGCAGCAGATATAAATAAACGGTGGAGCGGCTGCAAAAGATCCGCCTCGCTGGGTAAAATCAAGGTGTGCCGCGGAACCCGCTCCTCAGTCGGTCAACTTTGGAAGCGCGGGCAACGCAGGTGCTATCGTCTTAAAGGGTCGGCTGCAACCGACCCTTTAATATGAGAAAGCCATTGTCAATAGGCGTGTTTGTTCGAGCCCGGTTTT
>ERZ826146.1614-NODE-1614-length-19950-cov-3.353606_pt1 | contig 19950 bp, 24 predicted proteins | sample MGYA00519857_ERZ826146 | MGnify/ENA primary metagenome ERZ826146 (study PRJEB31778, sample SAMEA3449222) | human gut metagenome | biome: human gut; feature: human-associated habitat; material: faeces | place: United Kingdom | collected 2010/2012 ...
AACACGGCCAGACCCGCCGGGCAGGTGGCGTCCTTCCAGATCTTCGCCTCGCTGGACACCACGAAGCGTACGTTGTTGATCTTGCCGATCTCGCCGTTGAAGATCTCTTCCGGGGCCGCGTACTTGTGCGCCTCGACCCACGCGTCCGACGAGCGCAGGTCATAGGCGACCGACGGATGGATGATGGCGACATACTTGCCGTCGATCTTCGGAGCCTTCATTTTCTTCAGCGTCGTCACGGCCTTGTTGACCTCGTCCGGCGTCAGCTTCGCCGTCAGGTCGAGGCCAGCACGGCTGGTGACTGCCGTATGCGCGCCGCCCGCTGCGACCTTGTCGCAGTACTGCACGTTCGAGCCTGCCACGACCGCGTCACGCACGCGCTTATCGATGGACGTGCCGGCGGAAGCGCCGAGCTCTTCGGTCGCGCCGAGGATGACGTTGTCCAGCGCGTGCAGCTCGAGCTGGTCGGAGACCGTCACATACAGGCCGATCTGCTTGATCGCGCCGATCGTGATGGTCTGGCCCATCTTCTGGCCGGTCGGGATGACGCCTTCGGTCAGCTCCTCCGCGTCCTTCAGCGTGTTCCACTTGCGCCACTCGACGGTCTTGCCGTGGTTGCGCGGCAGCGCCTGACGGCCTGCCAGCTGCGCATGCACGAGGTTCGGCCGTGCGTTCTCGAGCAGCTGCGTGTCGTAGAACGTCTTCATGGTCGGCGCGAGCGTGTCGTTGCCGCTGAATTCGGTCGTCTGACCGGTGCCTGCGTTTACGTAGTTGCCGGTCGCGTTGACGAGCGTACCGGCGTCAGCAAAAAACTGAAATCCGACTTTGGATTTAAACATGATTTCCTATCTCCTTTCTCAGGGGATCACTCGTTCCCCTCTTGCCGCGCGGCGGCGCATGTCCTCCACCTCCGCGCGTGACCAGTGTGTTTTCATCGGGACGTTCTCTCCGCCCGCAGCGCCGGAGCCGATCTCCTGCGGCCGCGCGCCCTGCGCCTGGATGGTCCGCATGACGTTCTCCCGCGCCTGGTTCGCCACCAGCTGCGCCTGTGCCTGTGCGATCTCCTGCTGGTGGATGACCTCATATGCCGTCTTCGGCGGCACGCCCGCGCCCATGAGCCGTGCAAAATCCGGGTTCTGCATCTCGGTCTCAAAGTCCGCGCCGTACCGCGCCGTCACATCCCGGGCAAAGTCTGCCTGGATCCCGGCAAAGGCTTCTCGCATCTGGTACTCCTGCAGCTGCCGCCGCATGGCCGTATTCTCGGCCCTGCCGGCGTACTCCTTTTTGAGGGCGTCCGCCGACATGCCCTTTTCCATGGCCTCCGCGCTATAAAGCCGCTCGTCAGCGGAAAAGCGCTGTGCCAGTGCCGCGAAGTCCGTCTTCCGCGGGTCCGACGTGTCGATCCCATAGAGCGCGCCCAGCTGGTCAATGATCGGCGCCATCGCCTCGGCCTGCCCCTTGTACTGGTTCAGCCCGCGCACGCGCTGCTTTACGACCTTCTGCACCGCAGAATCAAAGTCCTGCTTGTACCGGCCCCGGATCAGACTATCGAACGTTTCTTCCTGTGTACCCTGTCCCTGAGCGTCGGGGACGTTGACCGGCTGCTGCTGCACCTGCGCCTGTGCGGCTGCCTCCTGCCCGCTCTGCTGACCGGCGACGTCAGCTGCGCCCATGGTCTGAGCGCTTGCGCCCGTGAATTCGCCTTCCATGCTGTAAATTCCTTTCTGGCGTTTATTCTAAAATCATCGTAGCACAAACTTTTCCCAACTTCACCCCACGCCAGCCAGAAATAATCCCGCCAGAACGGGCCGCCGCAATCGTCGGTTCTTATCCCGGCTGCGTGCTTTCTTCCGACTTTTTGCGCGCATTCTCCACGATCTTCGGCTCCTGCGTCTCGCCAGTGTTGATCTCCGGCTTTTCCGCTGCCGCGGCGCTCGCCTGCGGGACTGCCTGTCCGCCCTCCTGCAGGATCTGCTGCGCCAGCCCCTCACCCATGACCGGATCGTACCGGTCCGCCAGTGCGAGCGCCAGCTGCTGCCACTCGACCAGCTGCTGCTGCAGGTCCGCGTTCTCCTGGACCTTCTGGATGATTGAGTCCTTCCCGTCAAAGTCCATCATGTCGAGCGTTGCAAGCGTCTGGTCCACCATCTGTGGGTTGAAGAACCCCAGCTGGAAGAACTGCAGCGCCAGCTCGTTCTGCGCCATGGACGCGTACTCGCTTGCCTTCTGCGCCGAGACCTCAATGTCGAAGACCGGTTTCCGCAGTCCGTCCGGCTGTCCGTTCGCGCCGTAGAGCGTCTGTGGCTGCAGCCCCTGATTGCTGTACTGTACGAACTGCTCTGCCCCGCGCTGCCCGATGATCCGGAACTGCCGCGGCAGATCATAGAACTGCCGGATGCGCTCAATGACCATCCGGATCATCCGTGCGTAGGCCCGGTAAGCCGACTTTGTGGAGTCCTTGCTGCTCCGGCCGGACGCTTCCTGCAGCGCTGCAATGGCCGAGGCCGCCGTCACGCCGGAGCTCGTCGCGCCGTTGTTGACGTCCGTGTTTCCCGTTGTCCACTTGAGCTCTTCAATTTTGTTCTGCAAGATCGCAATGTAATTGCTGTTGAGCATGTTGACCTGGATCGGCTGCAGACTGTCCTGCCCCAGATTCCCATCCACATGCACGAACGGCTTCGTCCAGTCCGCGAATTCCTGCTCGTTGACCGACCCGTCCGACCGCTTGAACCACCGAGGCGTCGTCGTCATGATCGCGTTCTTTACGATCGCCTGGTTCATCCGGTCGATCTGCTCCTGCGTCGACTTGCCGATGTCGATATACCCATACCCGGCAATGCTTCCCTCCACCGGGAACAGCGCGTCGACCACAAACGGGTATTCCCCGTCGTCATACAGGCCCGTCTCCGCCATGGGCTTTCCGACCGGCTGCTGCACGATGCTGCCGTCCGGCATGGTCATCGTGTCATACCGCTGCTCTGTGTCGTTCTCCGTCGCCTGCAGGATGGTGTCGCCCACCAGCTTCGCGAAGTGCAGCACCTGCCTTCCGTTCTGATATTTCTTGTAATACCAGTCTACCACCATCGACTTGTTGTCGAAGTTGATGACGTCGTCCGTGTTGTACTTCTGCTGCACCTGCTGCTTGGAGTTGAGTTTTCCCTGCAGCTCCGGGTACTTCTCGACCAGCAGATCGTTGTCCACCATCTCCGTCAGGAAGATGTTCTTCGACTTCTGCAGATCCCGGACGCCCGGCTCCCAGAAGAAAGACAGAATATCCACCGGCTGCACCGAGATATCCCCGAGGCCGTTCAGCTTCGAAGAATCCCACTTCACGTGCCAGATGAGCGTGCCCTGCTTGAGCTTCGTCCACTGGCTGTCCGAATAGACCTCTTCGAAGTCGTTCTGTTCCAGAATTACCGGCAGCACTGAGGAAAGCTTCGCTGCCTCCTCCCGGTCGTCCGGTTCCCGCGGGCGGATGGCCGGGGCCGGATAGGCCGCGATCGCGTCCGCGTGCTTGCCCATGATGACGTTGAAGAGCCACGCCGACGTCCACTTGTCATCCTCCGGGTTTCCCTTCTGGATCCGCTGCCAGCTGCGCATGCGCCACCAGTCCTCCGACGCAATGACCCGCGCCTCCAGCGCGCTCTTGCCCTGCCGGTATTTCTGCAGCGTGTCCATGGCCTTTCTGGCCTGCTCTTCGCCGATGGCCTTTCGCACCGTCGGCCCGCTCGCCGTGTCATTCTGCATGCTCGTCTGCATCTGCTCTGTCTGCATTGTCCGCTTCCTCCTTCCGCAGGTCTTCCGCCGTGAGTCTTGCCACCTCGTTCTGGATCCCGTCCAGCACAAAGCCCACGATGACCGGCGGCAGCCCCGCCTCGTTGATGGCCTCGATCAGCCGCCCCCGCAGCTGCACCACTGCTTTTGTGATATTCATAGCTCCTCCTATTCGTTATAACTGCTGATTGCCCGGTTGAGCGCTTCCTTGAGCGCAGAATAGCTGTTTGCAAAGTACGTCGCTTCCAGCTTCGTCCCTTCCGATACCGTGCTGACGCTTCCCGCGCCTGCCAGATTCCCGATGGCGTTTGCCGCCTCGTTGTAGATGGCCGCCGTGATCGTCTGCCCGGCGTAGGCCGTCGTGAAGGAAATGCTCCCGTAGCCTCTGGCGTCCCGGACCTCGTTGATCTTCGCCGTCAGCCGGTTCCAGCTCGCCGCCGTCAGGTATGTCACGGCCTTCCCCGCCGCGATATACGACGCATCGTCGCTCGTCCACGCGAAGGCCGCGATCTGCGCCTTCGTCTCGCCGGATACGGTGTTGGACGTCTTCGAGTCCGTCCCGGCCTTGTTGACGATCCAGAAATAATACGTCGTGCCCGGGTCCAGCCCCGAGACCGTCACCGGTGAGCTGCCGATCGACTGCGATCCGATCGCCGTATAGCTCGTCTTTCCCCAGTAGAGCGTCCAGCTGCCGTACTCGCCGCCGTTCTTGTTCCACGTGACCGTCGCCGTGTCCTTCGTCAGCGTGACCCCACGGATAACCGGCGCAACTGCCGTGATCTTCGTCTTGTAATACACGCGCACGGCCTGCCCGCTCGTAATGGGGATCGTCTCCGTCGCCGCGTGATTTGTCGCATACCCTTCCGACGCGAGCCTGAAATACTGGAATTCATACTCCTGCGAATACGTCTGGTACTGCGTGCCGGACATGGACAGGAAGAACGAATTGCCGATCGTGCCGGAGACGGACCCGTCTGACAGCGTGTGCTGCCCGTCCAGGTAGTTGTAGATCGGAATCGTCGTGGTCTTGCTCTGGTAGTAGACCTTGACGGTCTGCCCTTCCTGGATGGGAATCGGGTAGTTCGCTCCATGCTCCGTGTTGTAGTTCTGCGACGAGAGCCGGAAGTACAGGAAATGATACTGCTGCGAGTACGTCTGATACTGCGTGCCCACGGCCGAAATGTAAAACGTATCTCCGATATCGCCTTTGAAGGACCCGCTCGCCAACTGCGTCAGGTTATCCAGGAAGTTTAGAATGCTGACCGTCGCCTGCGAGGTCGACTGTGCTAGCGTCCGCACGCTGATGGAGTTTGTCTCTGCGACAAGCGCCCCCGTGTTGCTGTTGTAGATCCGCACGCGGCAGATATACAGCGTGTCCGGCGTCAGCCCGGTAATGATCCGGCTTGCCGTCGTCGTGCCCGCAGTCGAGTCCGTCACCGTCGCCATGACCTGTCCGGCCAGGATATATTCATATTTTCGCTTGTATGTCGTCGTGGACGACATACCGGATACCGTCAGCGTGATACTTGTCGGCGTACCCGATGCGCCGGACAGTGTTGCCATTCAGCCAGCCCCCTTATCCGAACACCGGCGTAATGCCGCTTACGCCGCCGGAAGCGATAAACCGGATACTCCCGTCCGATTTTATCTGCATACTGGCTGTCCCAGCCGCGTTCTGCAGATACACATCGCCGCTTGTCGAGCGCACGCGCACCGCCGGACCGGACAGGTCGACCGCATAGGCCGCCGAGCTGGAGGACGTAAACTGCAGACTGCCCTCCGCGCCGCCGATCGTGCCGTTCGAGAAGTTTGTGCCCGCGATCTCAAGACCGTTGCTGATGATGTTGATCTCATCCATGATCTGCTTGAGCTTCGTCTGAATGCTCGTGCCGTCGAGCTTCAGATCCGTTGCGTTGATCGTTCCGCCGATCTCAGCCCCCGTGCACGTCAGCTTGCCGTTCGCGTCCACCTTGAATTTGTCCTTGATGGAAAGCCCGCTCGTGCCGAAGTACATGCTCGCGCTGCCCCCAAATTCATTGGCCGTGCGGTAAATGCTGCTTTCCGAGATCGTCCACGGCCCGAACGTCGAGTTGGCCGCCGCCGTGATCTTCCCCGACAGCACCGCCCCCGCCGCCTCCAGCGTCCCGGACGGAAAGTGCAGTTTTTTATCGCTGAGATACGCGACCTCCTGCCCGTCCTGCCAGAAGCTCACCCGGTCCGGCGTCACGGTCAGAAGCTCGTTCTTCGTCCGGTCAATGACGTTCTCGCCGCCGTCCGTCACCGTCGTCTCGATGTTCCCCACGCCCACGCCGTAGACCGGCACAGCGCCCTTGTAGTACAGCAGCCCCGTCTTGATGTACTGCTTCGAATTGACGGAAAACCGATTGTTGACGCCCGCCGTGTAGTCATACAGCTGTTTGATGCCGACCGAGTTTCCCTCGATTGTCAGCTGTGTCTTCTCGAGATACTTTCCGAAGTCCGAGATGGCCACATAGCTGCCGGACAGCTTCGTCGACCACGTCTCCGAATTTGCCGCGGCGAAGTCCGCCGTCTTGATGATGAGCGCCTTGAGCGCGCCGTAGCCAGAGAGCGTCGTTTTCTTCTCCGCCTCGGGCAAACTGTCCGCGTCGATGGCCTGCGAGATCTCCGTCAGCGTCGCCTTCGCCGACCAGTCCGCCAGATTCAGCTGCTCCGTCACGCTGCACAGATACCGCCGCATGCTCTCCAGCTGCTCCTGCGTCGTCTTCCCCGCGATCGACGGGTATGCAAGTGTCAAAGATCCCATTACGCATCACTCCCCGCTTCCAGCACCCGCGCCAGGCTGAACAGCTTCATCTCGCCCTTCCCCGTCAGCCGGAACTTCAGATGGTCACACCTTGCGGGCCGGATCGGCAGCAGGAACGTCCGCAGCCCCCGGCCTTCAATGTGCCCGCAGTGCCGCCAGATGCCGTCGGAATCGTACTGCACCCAGAAATCGACGCTCGACCCCTTCGGCAGCTGCATCCGCAGGTTGATCCGGGACACATACTTTTTCCCGACCAGCCCATACGTCATGATCCCCGTCTCCGCCATCCAGCCTACCGGGGCTTCCAGCGTCCCGACACTCCCGTACACGGTTTTGAGCGTCCCGTCCTCAAGGAAATACAGCTCATCGTCCACCCGCGCGAAGTCCTCTGCGTGGGTGCTGTCCTCCTTGTGCCACAGACCCTTGCGGGTGTCGTAGACGAACAGCGACCAGTTATGGCCTTCATCCTCCATGCTGATGAAATACTTCCCTCTGGCGCCGCCCGCCACGGCGTTGTAATACAGCTTCGTCCCGAAGCAGCTTCCGATCTCGCTCGGCAGACTCCCGTCGTACACGCAAACGCCCATCCGCGATTTGTAATACAGCCGGTCATCCACCACGACCAGGCTCTTGGCAGACCCATTCTGCACGCCCGCGCATTTCTGCACGACCACCTGATGCGCCCCCGTCGCCGACGGATACACCCGGTGGAAGCAGTCCTCCTTGAAGAAGATCGGGCTGTCCGCCAGCGTCGCCGCGCCTGTCCACTTTCCGTCCGTGCCGCAGCTCGCGCGCCATGAATCCGTCGACACACCCTGGTAGCACTCCCAGTTCTTAAAATCGCCCAGCTTGCAGCAGTAGATCTCATTGACGGTCTCGCCGTCCGCCACGCCGTACTTGCAGCCCCACAGCCGGTTCCCGCTCTCGGTGATGAAGTCCATGCTTGGGACCTTCCGGGCCGTCTTCACGGTCCCGCTCGTCACCTTCGTCGTCTCGTCGACGAGGCCGACGATCACGAGGTAGCTCTCGCCCACATCGTAGAGGATCTGGCTGCCGTTGAGCTTCTCGACCTGCTCGTTTCCGGTCAGCCCCGAAAGCCGGACGCCGTCATACTGCTTGAAACCTCGACCGATGCCATTGGCGGAAAGCTTCAGATACACCGTCGGCACGGATACCCACTGGCTCGTCGCCTCCGCCCACTGCTTGAGCGTGTGGAGCTTGCCGGACGTGTCGAGCCAGTACTGGCCATTCGTCGGGTTTTCCGGCTGGCTGGCCTGCGTGTAGCTGACCGTCAGCACCGTCCCGTCGACGAGGCAAAGAGAAATTTCCACGTTCGTGCTCGACGCGTCGACCACATTCTCCTGCCCCATGTACCCGTTGTCCGAGTACTTCTCGGTGTTGAAGTAGATCCCATCCGGGAAGATGCACAGATACGCGCCCATGGAAATGAGCTGCTTTTCCCCCGCCGAGATCGACACGGACGGCATATACGCCTCCATCGAAGCGCCGTTGATATAAAGCACCTGGTTCTGCACCCAGCACAGCGCATCCTTCGCCAGAATGCCCTGCACGCCCTCGATCGCCTGCGCCGTCCCTCTCCTTGGCCGCGGCGCGAGCAGCGGATACTCGTCCGCCGACAGATTCTCCATGTCGTAAAACTCCCCGTCCGCCAGCTCGAGGTTGTGGTTGTATCCGAGAAAGACCTCCGTCATCATGGTCTGCTTCTCAGTCTCCGTCAGTTGTGGTGCCAGCATAGCCTTACCTCCGTTTCATCATGTCCAGGGGATCAAACAGAACCGGCGGTGCTTCTGCCGGTACCGTCGGCTTGATTGGCCGCGACATGCACATATACCGCCATTCGTCCGCGCAGTGATCCTCCATTTTCGTATCCAGATCCTCCACCTTGTGCTCGTCATACATGAGCATCGGGATCGTCCGGATAAACGCTTTGCACCCTGCAAATACATACATTCTCGGGTATCCATCCGGGTCAAACTGTAGCCGGTAGTGGCACTGCATCCACCCCGCAATGCGCTCGTTGTCTCCCGGTGAAAAATATACACCGTATTTCGCTGCGGTCTGCATGATGCTCTCTCCGCGATCCGCCGCCCAGCACGCCGGGTCGGCGACGCCGATGATGTTCTTCCCTTTGAGCCACGCATGCGTCCGCTCGATCCTGCTGATCTCCGCAAACTGCTTGTCCGGGTTCCACTTGACGCCCTCGTTCGGTGTCTTCGTGCATCCGTAAAGCTCCAGAATGCGATAGATCACGCCGTCATAGTCGACCGCCCACCACGCACAGGAAAACGGCTTGCCGTAGCCAAAGTCATAGCTCCTGCAGATCGTCCACCCGTCCGGGATCTCAAACGGCTCAATGACATGCGTCCAGCGCCGGTCCTTGTAATGCTCCGGGTCGTCCCGGAAGTCCTCGAAGAACTGTCCTTCATAGACGTCCCATCTGCCATACAGCCACGCCTCCCGGATCTTCGGCGGCAGCGTCTCGAGCTGGTCGATATACTCCGGTTGGGTCTGCATCAGGATTTTGTTGTCCTGCAAGAGCGCCTGAATGAAATTGTAGTTTTCCGGTTTCTCTTTGCCCTCAAAGCGGCGATCGACAAACAGACGCTTGAAATACGCATGTGCTGGCCCTCCCGGGTTCAGCGTGTAATACGTCCGCTTCGGAAATCCGTTCGTTCCTCGCACGCAGGCGTTGATCTTGTCGATCCACTCCTTCTGCAGCAGCCCGGCCTCATCGATAAACAGCACGTCATACTCCGCGCCCTGGTATTGCTGCAGGTCTCCCTCGTTGTCGCAGTAGCCGAATTTGATCGTCGATCCGTTTGGAAATCGGAAGATCTTGTCGGTGGTGTTGTACTTCGCGATCCCCGCCAGCTCTTTTTTCAAGGGCTCGATATGGTTGTTCCTGAGTTCAGGCATCGTGCGTCTTACGATCAGGACCTTGATTCCCTTGAAATGCAGGGCCAGCAGCTTCGCCTTCGTCCGTACGGCCCAGCTCTTGCCGCCGCCGCGCGCGCCGCCATAGGCCACATGCCGGTGATGGTCCAGCAGAAACAGCTTTTGCTTTTCGTTCGGTTCTCCGAAGCGGATCGTTTTCATTCCGCGTAGGCCTCCGCTTCTGGCTCCATGGTGATGCGCTGGCTTTCGTCCTGCTTTTCTCCTTCCGCGTCACGTTTGTACCGGAACCCATACTCCAGCGCGAACTGTGCCCCACGCTGAGAATCCCGGTCGAACAGTCTTTCGGCCGTATATTGTTCCACGCGCGTCTGCGCGCGCGAAATCGTGTCCATAAATTCTTTCCTGGCCTTGTAGTTGTACAGGCTCTGCCTGCTGGAAAAGCCCAGCGCCAGCGCAAGCCCCGGGATCGTCGGCGGCTTCCGCCCCACCCAGACCGGAGTCCCATCTTTCTGGTTGAAAACGATGCTCCCGTCCTCATCCCGCAGGATCTCTCCCTTGCAGCTCTCAAAATACGCCTCGATCAGCCCTTCGATCTGCTCCACGGATTCATACTTCGGTTTCCTCGCCATGGCTCACGCCTCCCTTCTGCTTTTCAGCATAGCGTATCCGGAAAATCTTTTCACCCCACGCACGCAGAATGAGCGCATACGGCGTTCCGCATGCGCTTCGGCTCTCATTCTGTTCTTTCGTAGTATCGGAGCTTCGCCGCCGCGATGCTGCACCGCACGTAGTCAAAGCTGGCGCAGTATCGCGTGATGTAGTCTGATGTCTCCCGCCGTTCAGGAAATGCGAGCACGCATTCTCCCTCGCAGCGTATCGTCTTTTTCCCGGCTGCCTGCCAGAATGGGCAGATATACTCCCTGTGCCAGTAGTCGCTCGTCCCTATCACCCTTTCGTCTTAAAACCTTACGCATATACAAGGTTTAATTTAAGCGGCTCCCGTTCCGCTTGCTCTCTGATCTTGGGTCGACTACATACTTATAATATTGATACCCGTACTTTGTCGTCCGGGCCTCTACGAGGACGTAACCTCGCGGGGCGACGGGCGGATGCTTGGGGCTGTACTCGCGCACGGCCTCGGTCGCAGGTTCCGGCCCTGGGCGGATACAATTTCGCGTCGCCTTGTACCGGTGGCCGCCGAATTCTTTTCTCCAGTGCGCATGCAGGTAACTGGCAAGTGCTGTGTAGTCCTGGCCGTGGTCGACCTTGTTTCCCTGCTCGTCAATATAATAGTTGTGCTTTCGCAGGTGCCGAACCTCGATCACGCTGCCGAGCCCCCAAAGCCCGCCGATGGCTTCTTCCGGGATCCCCTCTGTTACCAGGTGCAAATGGAAGCGATTGGTTGTTTTTCCTCTTCCGTAGAAAGCAACGATTTTGGCCTCCGGATAGTGATACTGCATGCGGCGCACAAGGTTGTCGCGCACTCTGCGCATTTCCTCTGCGGTATGTACCTCGTTTTCTGCATCCAATGTCAGGGTGGAATACAGGCTTGTTGGCGAGAAATTGTCGTTCATCAGCGCAACGAGCCGATTCAGCGATTGCTTGCTGTTGAATTCATCGCGCTCCGCCTGCGTCTGGAAGCGCGGCTTTCGCGGCTTGCTGGTCTTTTTGTCCGCGCCATCGGACACGGTATAAACGATCTGCGTACATACCGCCCCTGTAAACAGGCGGCGCTTGTGTCTCTTTGCCATCATCCACACCTCTTTCTCCCGGGCGGACAGAGCCGTCCGCCCCTACATGGCCATCTGCCCGCTCAAAGCGTGGCCGGAAATTCCGGCCATGCGTTCAACGATCATCCGGACATGTCGTGGCGCCGCGGGTACCATTTACTGCCGTCTGCAACAAGAACCCGAGCAACATCCACACTTTGTCTTTCACTTTGCCCATGCAGATAGCTTCGCCCATCATCTCGTCGTAGTTCTCGGCGCTCACGCAGCTCGAACTTTCAACGATTTCAAAGCCATTTCTAAGAACAGCCCTTACGATGGTCGTTTTTCCTCCGAGCTTTTTCACCTCATGGAATGCGATGAAATCATCAACCATCCTCTGGCTGATGCTCGGTTTCTCTGTTTTCAAGCATCCGTTCGCCAAAAGCGGCATGTACGCCTTTTCAAACACATCTGCTGGGCTAAAGCTCTCATACCCGTCCTCATACCGCACTCGGTATCCATTTTCTGTTTTCTCCGCCTCTACCATTTTTGTTCCGATGTACTTTTGCATTTTTGTTCTCCTTTCTGTGCCCATAGGCTTCGGGCTATCTGCCCGCTCAAAGCGTGGCCGGAAATTCCGGCCACAGTTTCAACGGTCAGTTCGTGTATCCGCATGCCTTGCATGTGCATACGTCTGTCTCAGCGTCCCATTCGCAATCTGATGCCCCGCATCTCGGGCAGTGCCCCCACGCACCGCGCGCTCCTTTTGGGTCTGGCCCCGGTCCATTCAGCTTTTCATACCACAGATCCCCCTTCTGGCCCGGGTCTTCCCATTTTGCGGTATGCTCACGATTGTCCCCGCGTTCCTCTCTTGCCTTCTCGATCCGCATTTCCAGCCGTGCGAGTTTCTGCTGCCGGATTTTCTGCACTTTTTTCTTGGCGCCATACAGCTGCTCCAGCTCCTCCAGCACGATCTGCACGTCTGCAATCTCCTCGGCGATCTCATCAAGGTTATCGATCCGTCCATCCCCAAGACCTGTCCGCGCCGCAAATATCGTCCGCTGCGCCTTGCACAGTTCCTTCGTCAGCTCTGCCATTTCTTCGATGGCAACCGCGAGCTGCAGATCCACGCCGAACGTCTTGATCGCAGACCAATAGAGTTTCCCCGTGTCAGTCATTCTGCGCCGCCTCCATTTCCTTGCGCTCCTGCATAAACCCGTGCAGGAACAGCTCCAGCAGAGCGGCGGCGCGGTTGGTCAGATTTGTGAAATCCTTTTTGCTGATCTGCAGTTTGCCGGTCGTAACAACCTCAGTCTCCGGTCGACCAATAATCTGAATTGTCGGATTAGGCACCAGCGTCTTTGCACCGTCCGCCCCCACTTCGAAGAGCGGCGGCGTGGACTGCTCCATGACGATGCGCGGCGGGTATTGCTCGCCGCGGAAGCTGGTGTCCCATTGCTGTTTTTCGTAGTATGCGACAAAATTGTCTAGGTCGTGCGCAAACGCGCCCATGATTTCTGCCATTTTGATGCTCCCTTCAAATTGTGATGATCTCCCGCCTCGACTGGCTGGTGAATTTGCGTTCCTGGCAGAAGCGGCACTCGGTGCAGCTCCAGGCGCTGCGGTAGTTGTTGCGCGTCGGACAGAGTGGGTTGTAACAGATCCCGGAGCCTGCCCGCTGCGGGCCGCGGCCGAATTTTTTCTTCTTCGGTTCGGCTTTTGGCTTTTTGGCTGGATTCTTCTTGGTGACGAGCGTGGCCGCGCGTTCTTTCCGGAAGCAGCCGCAGCTTTTTGCATGCCCGTTCCGGAGATACCTTCCGTCCTTGCTGCATATGGTCCCGCATTTACACCGGCAGATCCAGTGTGCCGTATCTCCTTTTTTGCTGGTATCCCGCCCGATGACGTGCAAATATCCAAAGTCCATGCCCGTCAGATCGACTACGTGTGACATTTCCATTCTCCTTTCGTCAGGGGCCGGTCTCCCGGCCCCTATGCAGAGCGGACTTGCACCGCCTGCGCCTGCGCGTCCCCCTGTCGCCGCAGGCGAGCTGCCCTTGTCTGCTCAGACAGCTTCACATAAGGAGGTAACACGATGCCGCCGGGCGATCCCGACACCCGGCGTGGGGTAACGTTGACGGTTCCCATCCGCGCGCACGTTCCACACGCGCTTTTTATCCCCGGCCCGCGGGCTTGAGGTTTCGCGGGCCGGGTGCAAAGCCGGTGGATCCTCCCGCAGCCGTCTCATGGCGGAGCGGCCGCGGCATAAGTCCGAAAAAATATGGTTCCCCGGCTGATTGCTGGTCTTAGGCCTCGGGCTGGCTGATGTCCTTGTGCCGCAGCCCGTCGGCGTTCTCGGTCAGCGGCAGCGCCTGCCGCCGCGCGTGCTCATCCGGGTTCCAGCCGCACCGCGCGCAAAGAACCGGCGCGATCTTTGCATACGGGCAGGCATTGCCCTGCTTCGGCAGCCCGCATGCTTCGCGCGGGCTGCTCTCGTTTTTTTCTGGCATGTTAGACCTCCTGGATCTCGATCCCGAATTTGGACCGCATGAATTTGCGGTTCCGCAAATACTCCTTTGTCCGCGTCGGCTTGGACTTCACATCTTCGACGACGAGCTTGCCGCCGAATTTGTACGAAAAGTCCGCCGTGTACCGGATCGCGCGGATCCGCTCGCCGGTTTCGGTGATGTAGCTCTCCTGCAAGGTGAACTGCGGCTGCAGCCGCAGGTCGGAGATAATCCCGGCCCGCAGCATCACCATCAGCTCGTCATACCGCCGCGCCTCCTTCTTGCTGTCAAAGCGCAGCTCGCCGCGCGTATCCTTCCGGCTGCCGTACTTCGTCTTCCCATGGCTCCCCTTGTGAAGGGGAGCTGGCGCCGCAGCGCCTGAGAGGTCGCGCATCTGCCGCGCGTAAGCCTCCCGCATCCTCGGCGGCATGTCCGCCATGGATTCAAACCGCAGGCCGCTCATTCGGCTGCACCGTCCATCCGCGCGCCGCAGGCCGGGCAGAAACTCTGAATCCGAAGAGTTCCTTTCTTAAAAGCGTTCCGGCAGTCCGAGCATACGATTGCCGCTTTAGGAAAGCGAATCGTTTCCCCGCTCTGCGCGTCATATTCGCGCCAGTCCGCTTCTTCCCAGTGTGCGTGGTGTACCTCCGCAACGTCGGCGGCTGGCTGACGCAGCAGGAGCGTTTTTACCCGCGGAGGCGTCCAGCGCGGATTTTCCGCGTTGCAGGCTTCAAAATCTTTCAGCGCCGCCTCGCGGCTGATGTATTCGTCAGGCATGGTTGGCCTCCTTATCGCACGAGGAAAGCACGCTGTCGTCCAAAAACGCACGCGCCGTGTATTTCCCGCCGCATTCGCACGGCTCTTTTGTCCGGTAAACTGTCCAGTTCGGAGTCGATAGCTTTTCGTCCACCGGCGCGACCTTCCCACACCGCTCACAGACCGGCGTCATATCCATCATGTCCATCATGTTTTTACGTTTTGCCATTCTTCTTGCCCTCCATTTCCTGAATCGCCCGCTCTGCCTCAATGCAGGTATAGTGGCGTCTGAAATAATTCCAATTTGCCATGCAGTCACTTCCCGCATCGTCCGGCGTTGCATCCTCATGATCAAAGTAGATGTTGATGTTCGTCCCGAATGGCTCTATGCTGACGATTACTGCGGTTATTTGCACTGCTCGACCGTCCTCATCTGTCCAGCGCTCTCCCACCTTGCACGGCAGCACCACCACGCGCCCGTCCTTGTCGGCCTCGGCAAGCTCGCGGAGGCGGCTAGGCTCCACGCCCAGCGCCTGCGCTGCCAGATTTATCATCGTGTCCTCCGTAAATGGAGCCTTGATTTCCTCCGGCGTCAGCCCTGTGTCCTCGTAGTCCGCGAGTCGCTCACACGCCGCTATTTCAAACGGGCAATCCTCGATTTTGCACCCGCTGCCGTAGCACGGTTCTTTGAAGCAGCGCGGATAATAGGCGTGTTTATGCGATGATTTGTTCCATTCAGTCAGTCGTTCCATCACGATCCTCCATAGTTCTTGTGCTTGCGCCCGCTGGAATAGCCGCGATAAGATGAATAAAACCCTTGTCCTTTCGCCCGATCTTCGGTTGCCCAGATATATACAGTCTTAAGCGGGTTGTAGTACGTCTTTCCCTCCAATTCTCGCTGCTTGATGCGATTCGTGTAAAATTCAACAGCATCGTAGCCGAACTTGTCACGTAGCATCTGTAAATTAAGCCCTCGCGGGATTTCAACGTATCTATCCAGCATCTTTGCGTTCAGCCTCCAATCATTTCCACGCCCAGTTTCTGAAATCGACGCACCCCATTTAGTCAGTCGTTCCATAGCTCTTCCTCCACGTACCGCCAGCTCTGCGGCGCGTCCGGCAGCGGCATCCAGTGGGTGACGGTGCACGGCAAGGCCATGCACAGCCACGTCCCGGCCTCTTTGTGATAATTGCCAATATCAACGCCAAAGTACGGGCTATAAATCATGTAATTTATAAGCGTATTGTCTTCTTCGTTTTTCCACGCCTCCGGCAGCCTGTCCTCCACGCTGATCCACTGCGGCACTTTCTCCCGCAGCGCCGCGTTCTCGGCGGTCAGGCGCTCGATGAGGTCGGCGGCGCACTTATGCGTCTCATCCATGCAATTTTTATAGCTCACTGCCGGGCAGCGAGCGCACGGTGCCCCAAATTGGCAGCGCCGCAGCGCCTGCACGATTTCCTTGTCTGTCATAGCGTGTCCTCCTCCATTCCTTCAAGAACCATTTGTCCCGGCAGCACGCCATCCTCCATCCACCAGTGCATCACGTCCTCGCCTGTCTGCCAGTCGTTCGATGGCTCCCGCTTCTTCCGTTCGTTGAGCATCCGGCCGAACGCACGGATATATGCGGCTTTAATCTTCGGATACCTTGCAAATTCGGCGTATCGCGTTGCCTTTTTGGCAAGAGGGCATCCGATACATCCAATTCGTTTCCAGCCACAGGCGTATAACGGGTTCATCGCAATCTTCTGCTCGTCGCAGTAGCCGAGAACGTCTTCGTCTTTCCAGTCGATGATTGGATTTACCGTCCGTCGAGCTTTCAGCTGGCAGTTTTCCAGGAGCATTCTCCGCTCGTCGTTGTCGTCCATTAGGATAATTCGCTTGTCTTTGTCCTTGTGGCTAGTTTCCATAACGCCGTGTGATTGCTTCCGCCTTGCAGACTCTGCCCACCGGACTCCCGTCGCAATAAAACGTCCTTTTCCGCCGGTTTCCTTCAGTTCCCTGCAGCAATATCTGCTGATTCTTGTAGGTGGCACGGAATTACGCGGGATCAGATTCCACATCGTCACGTTCCCACCGTCCGGCGTCCGGTGCGTATCGATGTCGCATTTTACGCCAGCCAGCTCCAAGCGGCGGAAGGTATCCCGCACATGCCAGACAGTCTCCGGCGCGTCCGCCGTTGTGAGACTATGTAGGACCTCAAACGTGATCCCGCTTGCCTCCGCCAGATGCAGCAGCACGTCCGAGTCCTTGCCGCCCGAGTACGTGATCACCAGCGGCTGTTTGTACAGACGCAAGCTCATCTCCGAGGCCATCTTCAGCCGCTCAATCGCGGTTTGCTCTATGTCCATCGGTCCATCTCCTCCTTCAGTGCCCGGAAAATCTGGTATGCCTGCTGCGGCACTACAGCGTTTCCGAGGCATTTAAGTCTGTCCACCCTAGCGGGAATCCCATGAGCCACTCTACCCACGTCGGGTTCAGCTGACCAGCAACGTCCGTCCGCAAGCTCCTGCGATTGTTCCCGCCGTGCGTCCCCTGCGCATCCGCTGCGCATGGCATCGTAAACAGCTTCACTGCATTCGCCAGCTGGCACACGTGATGGTTGTTCCCCGGCGTCTTCTGCTGCGTCAGGTGTTTCAGACTGTTTGCGCCCTTGCAGTCCCGGGCCGTCGGCGTCGGCCATAGCCCGCTCCGGATCAGTCCCTGTGCCCCTAGATACGTGCTCTTTTCTGGTGGTCTTCCGCTCGTCACCGCAGTCATGCCGCATTGTCCTGACGTCGGTGTCGGCCACATCTGCGATTCCGACGAAGAAGACCCTCGATCTTCTGTGCCACGCTCCGACAGCCGCAGCCTCAAAATTAAACACGACGACGTGATAGCCTGCACGCTCCAGATCCTTGACCACCTGCCCGGCGGCAATCTTGATGATTCCAGGAACGTTCTCACCGACAACGCAACGCGGGCGCAGCTCGGTGATAACTCGGAGCATCTCCGGCCAGAGGTATCGATCATCCCCTTTGCCCTTTTGCTTTCCAGCCACGGAGAAGGGCTGGCAGGGGAAGCCGCCGGAAAGGATGGTGACTGTTTCAAGTCCTGTTTTCTCAAAAAACGCCTCCTTCGTGAATGTGGTGATGTCCCGGAACTTCGGCACGTCCGGCCAGTGCCGCTCCAGGACGGAATAGGGATAGTCCGCCCACTCACACTGGCAAACGGTCTCGAACCCGGCCGCCTCCGCCGCCAGGTCCAGGCCGCCGATGCCGGAGAACAGGCTTACATGGGTCAGTCGCTCCATACCTCGTCCCCTTCAAGGTCTCCCTCGTCCTGGGGCTCCTCCACATCCTCCAGGCGGACCAGATTATGGCGGCGGATGATGGACTCCTCCAGGATGTCCTGGGCGGCGTTGCTGTCCTCCGGGAGGCCCAGGCTGCGGTAGAGCTTTTTCAGCACCTTCTCATAGCCGCCTGCCTTTTTCTTCAGGCGGAGGAAGTCCTTCTCCGTTTCCGCCGCGGACAGGCGGCGGGCCAGCGAGTAGTAGAGGACGATCAGGTGGTGGATGTCGCCCACCAGCATACGGAAGCCGCTGCCGGGGATAATGTACTCATCCTTATACTTCTTGGGCTTCGGCTCCTCCTCAGGGACGGCCTCCACCTCGTCCAGTTCCTTGTCCATGAGCCCCTTCAAATCCTTGGGGTCGCCGAACACCAGATAGCGGCCGGGGATGCCCCAGCTCTGGAACTTCTCCTCGGCGATCTCGCCGTAGCGTTTCGCCGCGTCCAGCACATGGAACACGTCCTCCTCATCCTTGATCCGGCCCGCCAGGAAGGCAAGCTGATGGAGAAGGCCGTACAGGTGAACCTCATCGTTGATATGGGAGAGATAGGTTTTGCCGTCGATAATGTAGATCTTGTTTTTCATATTCACGCCTCCGTTTCCGCCGCGTGCTCCACCTCGCTGGGCTTGGTGGTAAGCAGCTTATAAAGCTCCGTGTCCTTTGGGAAGTCGTCCGCAAAGGGCAGGATCACATTGTTGAAGAACAGCAGCCCATGGCCCGGCTCGGAATTGGTCACATAGGCAAGCTGTTCCGCCGAAATGCCCAGCCGCTCCGCCAAAATCTTGCGGTCGCCGGCGGCCTGGTTGAGCATATAGATGAAATCGCTGTTTTCCAGGATGTTCTCGATCTCCGGGGAGGAGAGCAGGTCCTTGGGGTTCTGGGTCGCCCCGGTGGGCACCCCGCCCCATTTTCTAAACCGTTTCCAGATCTCCGCCGAATAGGCCGCCGTCTGCTCCTCCTTCAGCAGGAGGTGGAACTCGTCCACGAAATACCAGGTGGAGCGCCCAATGGCCCGGTTGATGGTGACGGTGTTCCACACCGCATCCTGGACAATGAGCATCCCCGGCTTTTTCAGGTTCTTGCCCAGACCCTTGATGTCAAAGCAGACCAGCCGGTTGCGGATGTCCACGGTAGTGCGGTGATTAAAGAAGTTCAGCGAACCGTTCACATACAGATCCAGCGCCTGGGCCACCCGGTCGGCCTCCGGGATGCCCTGCGCCAGCAGCGCCTCCATCAGGTCGCCCAGGATGGGCATATTCTCCGGCCGGGGGTCCGCGAAGTAGGGCTGGTAGATCTTCTGCACCGCCCGGTCGATGACCGTTTTCTCGATGGCCTCCAGCCCCGTTTTGCTACCCATGATGAGCTCGCAGAAGGACAGCACGAAGTCACTTTTCAGCGCCAGGGGGTTCTCCTCATCCGAATAATTCAGGTTGATGTCCAGCGGGTTCACATAGTCGGTGCTGGACGGGGACAGCCGGATCACCTGCCCGCCCAGCCGCTTCACCAGGGGCGAATATGGGAACTGTTCAGCTTCAGGAACCGGGATTTGACCACCTCCGCCGGATAGTCGTCCCCGGCAATGCGGATCATCTCCCGATGGGAGCAAACCGTGTCCACCATGAGCTCCACAAGTTCATCCAGCCGGTCACGGTCCAGGCGCTCATTCTGTATGAGGATGTCATACTCGATGTTCTCCAAAATCAATTCCCGATAGCTCTCTCGCTCCCGCATCCAATCCCGTCCGGCCCTATCCGAGCCCCTGGGGGTTTGGGGGCTTGATAGGATAGGATTTGATCCTTCCGTACTTGATAAATCTTTTTTTGATTTATCTTTACTTGATTCTTTAGTATTAAATTGTGCGGGGTTTTCCTGTTCAGGTTCTCCCAAGACAGGGGAAGCCTGTTCAGGATTATCCAAGACTGGATTTTCCCGTTCAGGTTTTCCCGGTTTAGGTTCCGGCGGTCTGGGCTGCTCCAGGATCGTGTACTCGATGGCGCCGAGCTGACCGTTTGCGTTGCGGACCCGCTGGCGGATCACATAGCCGTGTTCCTCCAGCTCCCGCACTCCGGCGCAGATGCTGTCAACGCCATCTTTGCAGATCCGAGCCAGCCCCTTGGTGGTATAGTCCCATTCCTCCGGCAGGGAGAGCATGAGGGAGAGAAGGCCCTTCGCTTTCAG
>ERZ826146.1618-NODE-1618-length-19913-cov-4.889767_pt1 | contig 19913 bp, 18 predicted proteins | sample MGYA00519857_ERZ826146 | MGnify/ENA primary metagenome ERZ826146 (study PRJEB31778, sample SAMEA3449222) | human gut metagenome | biome: human gut; feature: human-associated habitat; material: faeces | place: United Kingdom | collected 2010/2012 ...
GAACATGTTAGTTACGAAGTGAGCCTGCCATGCCACTTCCATGATGAAGCGGACGGCCATACGGGTGTCGGGGTTCGCGCCGCAGAAAGCGTCAACCACGTACAGCTTCTTGTTGCACAGCTCCTTGACGGCCAGATCCTTGACGGTAGCCCAGGTGGACTCGGTCATGGGATGGTTGTCGTTCTTGTAGCCCTCGGTGGTCCACCACACGGTGTCCTTGGAGTTGGCGTCCATAACGATGTACTTGTCTTTGGGGGAACGGCCGGTGTAAACGCCGGTCATGACGTTCACAGCGCCCAGCTCGGTCAGCTGACCCTTTTCATAGCCGGTGAGAGTGGGATCCATCTCGGCGTCGAACAGCGCCTTATAAGAGGGGTTGTGGACGATCTCAGTCGTACCGGAGATACCATAATGCTTCAAGTCGATTGCCATAATACAGTAACCTCTTTCATTATAATATAGATATGGGAGTCAGGCCAAACCGTTTTTCTGCTCTCTGGCTCGGCACCCCATACTTTTCGAGTGTATCATACACTATCGATATAAAAAAATCAATATAAAAAGTGTGAATTTTTTGCCATCATTGTCGAAAGCAGCCGGGGCAGAGGAGGATCGGGGGCGCAAAGTGCCGCCCCGCTTCCCTAAACTTCAGCAAAGAAACGATATAAATGTACCGAAAAAGCAAAAAAATGTATTTACAACCTTTCGCCCTTGTGTTAATATATATGTCGGTGGAGGTTGGGACTTCCCCGTTTCCCCTCGTGTTTTTAACCATGATCCGTGTTTCGGCTCCTGGTCTAAAAATATACGGACAAGTCGGCCCCCCGATGCGTCCACTCAAATTCCATCTACGGAGGTTACATACAAATGGCTCAAAAAGTTCAGTTTGTGGAGACCGTGCTGCGTGACGCAAATCAGTCTCTCATCGCAACCCGCCTGCCTTACGACAAGTTTGCTCCCATGTTGGAGACCATCGATAAGACCGGCTACTACGCAGTCGAGTGCTGGGGCGGCGCTACCTTTGACGTCTGCCTGCGCTACCTGAACGAAGATCCCTGGGAGCGTCTGCGCAAGATCCGCGCTGCCGTGCCCAACACCAAGCTGCAGATGCTGCTGCGGGGTCAGAATGTTCTGGGTTACTCCCACTACCCCGATGACTTTGTCAAGCTTTTCGTGCAGAAGTCCGTGGAGAACGGCATTGACATCATCCGTATCTTCGACGCCCTCAACGATACGAACAACCTGAAGGTCGCCATGGAAGCCACCGTGAAGGCCGGCGCCATCGCCTCCGGCACCCTGTCCTACACCACCTCTCCCGTCCACACCCAGAAGAAGTACGTGGAAATGGTGAAGGAACTGAAGGAAATGGGCGCTTCCACCATCTGCATCAAGGATATGGCCGGTATCATGGGCCCCAAGGAGGCTTACGATCTGGTTTCCGCCATCAAGGACGCCGCTCCTGAGCTGCCCATCGACCTGCACACCCACTCCACCACCGGTCTTGCCTTCATGACCTACCTGAAGGCCGTGGAAGCCGGCGTGGACATCATCGACACCGCCATTTCTCCCTTCTCCGGCGGCACCTCCCAGCCCGCCACCGAGACCCTGGCCTACGCGCTGCGTCAGCTGGGCTACGAGGTCGATCTGGACGACAAGTGCACCAAGAAGATGGCCGACTACTTCAAGGTCGTGCGTGACGACTACATCAAGGACGGCACCCTGATGCCCAAGTCCATGGCCACCGACACCCAGTGCCTGACCTATCAGATCCCCGGCGGTATGCTCAGCAATCTGCTCAGCCAGCTGAAGCAGGTCAACGCGCTCGACCGCTTCGACGAGGTTCTGGTGGAGACGCCCAAGGTTCGTAAGGACATGGGTTATCCCCCGCTGGTCACCCCCACCTCTCAGATGGTCGGCGTGCAGGCCGTGCGCAACGTGCTGGACGGCCAGCGCTACAAGTCCGTCTCCAAGGAAATCAAGGCTTACTGCCGCGGCGAGTACGGCCACACCCCCGCGCCCATCGACCCCGAAATCCAGAAGATGATCCTGGGCGACGAGCAGCCTCTGACCGTCCGCTACGCCGACACCCTGGAGCCTGTCGTGGACAAGACCCGGGAGAAGCTGGGCGATCTGGCTCGCTCCGACGAGGACGTGCTGAGCTACATTGCCTTCCCCAACCTGGCCGAGAAGTTCTTCGAGGAGCGCAAGGCCAAGGAAGAGAACGTTGCTACCTACTCCATCGTGGAGTGCTAAGGAGGTACCGTTATGGTGTTATCTTCCACTTTGACGGATATCGGCTTTGTTGACGCCGCCGTCGTCGCGCTGCTGGGCTACGCCGTGGTATTCTTTGGCCTGGTTCTGCTGATGATCGTCGTCATCGGCATGGGCAAGATCTTCATCGCCAAGGAGAAGAAGGTCGCCGCCCACTCTGACGCCGCCAAGGCCGCCATTGCCGCCGTACCCGAGGCTCCCGCCGCCGACGCCCCCGCCGCTCCCGGCACCGCCGGCAAGCTGAAGCTCTACGATGTCGAGCCGAAAACCGCCGCTATGCTTATGGCCATCGTGGCCGACAAGATGGGCAAGCCCCTGAACGAGCTGCGCTTCATTTCCATTAAGGAGGTCAAATAATCATGAAATACAAAGTGACTCTGAACGGCCGCACCTACGAGGTGGAGGTCGAAGCCGGCAAGGCCATGCTGCTGGATGAGTACGAGGCCATTGTTCCCACCGCCGCGCCTGCTGCTCCCGCTGCCGCCCCTGCCCCCGTGGCCGCTCCCGCGGCTGCTCCCGCCCCCGCCGCTGCCGCTCCCGTGGCCGGTGACGCCGTCACCGCTCCCATGCCCGGCAACATCCTGAAGGTAAACGTCACCGCAGGTCAGGCCGTGAAGGAAGGCGACGTTCTGGTGGTTCTGGAAGCCATGAAGATGGAGAACGAAATTCTGGCGCCCAAGGCCTGCACCGTGAAGCAGGTTCTGGTTTCCAAGGGCTCCACCGTTGACACCGGCGCTACTCTGGTCGTCCTCGGCTAAGGAGGATACACCATGAGCATCAATATTGGTGAAGTCCTGTTAAATCTATGGCAGAAGTCCGGCTTCAACGCCATTTTCGTCGGCTTTGCCGACGGCGGCTGGCAGAATCTGGTGATGCTGATCATCGCCTGTGTGCTGCTGTACCTGGGCATCGTCAAGAAATTCGAGCCGCTGCTGCTGGTGGGCATTGCCTTCGGCTGCCTGCTGTCCAACCTGCCCCTGGGCGGTCTTTACCACCAGGAGCTGTGGGACAACTTCATGAATCCCGCAAGTGACCTGTATCACAGCTACGGCGCCATCATGCGGGAAGGCGGCCTGCTGGATATCTTCTATATCGGCGTCAAGACCTCCCTGTACCCCTGCCTGATCTTCATGGGCGTGGGCGCCATGACCGACTTTGGCCCCCTGCTCAGTAATCCCAAGAGCCTGCTGCTGGGCGCTGCCGCACAGCTGGGCGTGTTCGTTGCCTTCCTGGGCGGCGTGCTGCTGCGCTTTACCGGCCCCCAGTCCGCTTCCATCGGCATCATCGGCGGCGCGGACGGCCCCACCGCCATTTTCCTGACCACCCGTCTGGCCCCCGAACTGCTGGGCGCCATCGCCGTGGCCGCTTACTCCTACATGGCGCTGATCCCGCTGATCCAGCCCCCCATCATGAACCTGCTGACCTCCGCCGAGGACCGCAAGATCAAGATGGTGCAGACCCGTACCGTGTCCAAGGCCGAGAAGATCATCTTCCCCATCGTGGTGGTGATTTTCGTTGCCCTGCTGCTGCCCGACACCGCGCCTCTGATCGGCTGCCTGATGCTGGGCAACCTGTTCAAGGAGACCGGCGCCACCGACCGTCTCAGCGACACCGCACAGAACGCGCTGATGAACATCGTCACCATTCTGCTGTCCACCGCCGTGGGCGCCACCATGGTCGGCTCCACCTTCCTGACTGCCAGCACTCTGAAGATCGTGGTTCTGGGCGTCGTGGCCTTCGGCATTTCCACCGCCGGCGGTCTGCTGGGCGGCAACGTGATGTGCAAGCTCACCGGCCGGAAGGTCAACCCCCTGATCGGCTCCGCCGGTGTGTCCGCCGTTCCCATGGCTGCCCGTGTGTCCAACACCGTCGGCCAGAAGAACAACCCCTCCAACTTCCTGCTGATGCACGCCATGGGTCCCAACGTGGCCGGCGTTATCGGCTCCGCCATCGCGGCCGGCTTCCTGCTGTCCGTGTTCGGCTAATCGTATATCGTTTTCAACCGTGCCGGAGTGACCCTCCGGCACGGTTTTTTGTCCGCGCGGCGATTCACCGATTGCATTCTGGAATAGACTGTGATATACTTCTTAATAGAATCGTAATAAAAAGCCATCTTTGGCCGAATATGGGCAGAACATATCCCTTTATGGCACAGGGAGGAGTCATTTTATGCAGCAGTCAGGTCCCACCGAAATTGCCGTTTCCCGTCTGAAAGGCGGAGCATCCGTCACGCAGCTCCTTCACGAAGCCAACGGCCCCGCCCTTGGCGACTACCTTTTCCAGTTTCTGTGTAAAACGCCCCGTTCCGTCGAGACCATCGCGGGGCTTGCGGGACTGAACAAGTCCTCCCTTTACCGGATCCTGAACGCCGAGGTCAGCCCTCAGCGGAATGTGCTCCTGCGGCTTTCCCGCGTTCTGGGCATGAACCTGACCGAGACCCAGAAGCTGCTGAAAATCGGAGACCTCGCTTCCCTGAGCGGTTCCAGCCCGCGGGACATCGTTATCATCGACGGCATTCTGCGAGAGCTGGACATTATAGACATCAACAACCATCTGGAAAAAAACGGCTTTTCTGACTTATTCAGCAAGAAATAACGAACGTCAGACAAGAAAGAGGATCGGGATATGGAAATTCGCAGATGTATGAAATGTATGCACGCGCTGGCGGCGGGGGAGACCTTCTGCTCGGAGTGCGGCCGCCCCTACGGCAGCGTGGAAACGGAGCCCTTTGCCCTGAAACCCGGAACGATTCTGGACGGGAAGTATCTGGTGGGCGAAATGCTGGGGCAGGGCGGCTTCGGCATCACTTATATCGGCTTTGACCTACTGCTGGAACAGAAGGTCGCCATCAAGGAATACTACCCCATGAGCACCGGCATGGTCAGCCGGGAAAACAGCACCACCGTTGTGTGGAGCAGCGCTGTCATGCAGAAATCCGGCATGGAAAAGGGCTTCGACAGCTTCCTGAAGGAAGCCCGGAAAATGGCAAAGCTGGGCGGTATTCCCGGTGTCGTCGGGGTCAAGTCCGTTTTCATCCAGAATGAGACCGCCTACATCGTCATGGACTTCATCGAGGGCGAAACACTGCTGAAAAAATTGCAGCGGGAAGGCCCCATGGATTACGGCACCTGCATCAGCCTGATGACGCCCATCATGCAGGCGCTGGCGGAAGTCCATAAGCACGGCATCATTCACCGGGACATCAGCCCGGATAACATCATGGTGCAGAGTGACGGCAAGCTTATCCTGCTGGACTTGGGCGCGGCAAAGGATCTGGACATTCAGGGAAAGGACGGCAATGTGCAGTCCTCCCAGATGGTGGCCAAGCACGGGTTCAGCCCCGTGGAGCAGTACGGCCAAGCTGGGAAGATCGGCCCATGGACGGACGTTTACGCCATGGCCGCCACGATCTACTACTGCTGCACCGGCGTCCTGCCTCCATCCGCCACCGACCGCATGATAGAGGACACCCTGACCTGCCGTCCGCGGCTGACGAAGGAGCAGTTTGACGTTCTGGCCTTCTGCATGAGCGTCCTGCCCCAGAAGCGCCCCCAGAATATGGACGCTCTGCTTCAGATCGTCACCCACCCGGCAGGAAAAACGCCGCCCGTCAGGGACGTCCCGAAAACCGAGCCGGTCCGGCCGGAAACCCGGAACCTCCAGCCGCCGAAGCCCGACCCCGGCCGTCCGCTTCCCAAATGGCTGATCCCCGGCATCGCGGCGGCTGTAGCGGTGATAGCCCTCATTATTTCCGTCGGCAGCGGCGGAAATAAGTCCACCCCCGCTTCCTCCGTGAAAGCACCGGCCGCGCAAACCGTCGCCACGGAACCGGTTCCCACTGTCCCTATGGAAGTCCATACTATGGCGGCTACAGATTATGTCTATGCAGACGACTCTTCTGCTACCCCCTTTTGGGGACAGGAGCAGTATTTGCGTGGAGATGTAAAAACTCTGACCTTCCAAAGCTCTCTGCAAAACGTCCCCAGCAGTGCCTGGGATGTGTCGGAAGCCGGAGACAGAAGCGTGCTGGCCTGGATGGATAACGGCGATCTGTATGTGGCTGCTGATGGGATGATCGCACCAAATACCTATGCGTACTTTCTGTTTCAGGATTTTGTTAATCTTAAGGCAATCGACTTTGGAAACTGCTTTGATACCTCCAACGTAGCGTACATGGACAGCATGTTTACCGGCTGCAGCAGTCTCACCGATCTTGATTTATCGTGCTTCGATACTTCCAGCGTAGAATCCATGAGTTGGATGTTTGGCTCATGTGACAGCCTGACCCATCTGGATTTGACCAGCTTTGATACTTCCAACGTAACAAGCATGAGCAATATGTTCTACGATTGTAAAAGTCTAACCAGTTTAGACTTAACCAGCTTTGACACTTCCAGAGTAACAGACATGAGTTCTATGTTCGACGATTGTATGAGTTTGCCCCATCTGAATTTAACCAGCTTTGATACCTCCAAAGTAACGGACATGGCTTTCATGTTCTCCGGCTGCAACAGCCTGACCAGACTGGATCTCAGTAACTTTGATACATCCAACGTGACGAACATGCTTTGGATGTTCGGCCTGTGTTATGACCTGACCAGCCTGAATCTGTCCAATTTTGACACCTCCGCCGTAACAGAAATGGATGACATACTCACCGGTTGTTACGTCCTTACGGACCTCAACTGCTCCGATGCGCGTATTCTTAAGGAATACAACCGTCGCTGACCCCCCATCACCCCCGCCCGGCTCTGCCTTTCAGAGCCGGGCGAATTTTTTCAAAATTGTCGCATGGCGTGCGACCGCAAATTCTGGAAATCTGATATACTAAATTTGCCAAATAATCAGTAGACAATAGTATCAAGCGGTGATATTATTTTACTGTAATGGTTCCAAAAAACGGCGGGAACCCCACGAGTTCCCCCGAAAGAAAGAGGAATGGACTATGGAAGTACGCAGATGTATGAAATGTATGCACGACCTGTCGGGAGGGATCGCCTACTGTCCGGAATGCGGGCGCGCTTACGGCAGCGTGCACGCGGAGCCTTTCGCGCTGAAGCCCGGTACGATCCTGAACGGAAAGTATCTGATGGGCGAAATGCTGGGGCAGGGCGGCTTCGGCATCACCTATATCGGACTTGATCTGCTGCTGCAGCAGAAGGTCGCCATCAAGGAATATTTCCCCACATGCACCGGCATGGTCAGCCGGGAAAACCGCTCCACCGTGGTGTGGAGCAGCGCCATGGTGGGGAAGACCGGCACCCAGCGGGGCTTCGACAGCTTTTTGAAGGAAGCCCGGAAAATGGCAAAGCTGGGCGGCATTTCCAACGTCGTCGGGGTGAAATCGGTCTTCACACAGAATGAGACCGCCTACATCGTCATGGACTTTATCGAGGGCGAGACGCTGCAGCAGAAAATGCAGAAGAACGGCCCCATGGACTTTGACAGCTGCATCCGGCTCATGACGCCCATCATGCAGTCACTGGCGGAAGTCCACAAGCACGGTATCATTCACCGGGACATCAGCCCGGACAATATCATGGTGCAGCCGGACGGCAAGCCCGTCCTTCTGGACCTGGGCGCGGCAAAGGATTTGGATATTCAAGGAAAGGACGGCTCGATTCAGACCACCCAGATGGTCGCCAAACAGGGCTTCAGCCCCATCGAGCAGTACCGGAAGAACGCCAGCGTCGGCCCGTGGACGGACGTTTACTCTATGGCCGCCACGATCTACTACTGCTGCACCGGCACACTGCCGCCCACCTCTGTTGACCGGATCGTGGAAGACACCCTGACCTGCAAACCGCGGCTGACGAAGGAGCAGTTTGATGTTCTGGCCGCCGGTATGAGCATTCTGCCGCAGAAGCGCCCGCAGGACATGGCCGCCTTGCTGCAAATGGTCACCCGCCTGCAAAAAGGCGGGAAGGCCGAGCCAGTCAAGCCAGCCCCGCAGGCAGAACCGGCCAAAGCGCAGCAGACGACGCCAGTCCCTCCCAGACCGGCAGATGTGAAGCCGCCGGTCAAAAACGCGCCGCCGAAGACGCCGCAGAAAAAGCCGCTCCCCGCATGGCTGATACCCGCCGTGGCCGGTATCGTCGCGGTGCTGGGAATCGTCGTCTGCATCGTGACCGCTACGGGAAAAGCGCCCATGCAGAACGTCTCCATGAAAGCGGCCGCCACAGAACCGGTCTTGCAGCCCGCGCCTGCGGAAACCACGCCCAAGGCAACCACGCCCAAAGCAACCGTGCCCAAGGCCACGGAACCCAAGCCCGAACCCACTACGAAGCCTACACAGCCCAAGAACTATATCGAATATGTGGATGGTTACTGGGAAAGCACAAATCTGAAAGACGGGAACTTCAGTCTGAATGTCCACGCGCTGGTTTTTTACACCCCGCTGGTACGATGCAGGGAAATGACCGTCAACATGGAAGTATCCATGAACGCGGGAACAAAGTGCAAAGAATGGCAGGTGTGGGGAAGAGTGAACGGGCAGTTCCAGAAAATCGCCAAGATCTCCCTGCCCGCCGGTGACGGCGCTGCCTCCGAGACGATTACATTCGATACGCCGCTGACATTTGACGCGATCATCGTAACGCCGACGGTGATCGGCGGGTATTCGTGGTCGATGGGTCTGTCCGTGACGGATGCTTGGCTTGCGGATTGATATGCAGAACAGTACGCGAAATCGGCGGGAACCCGAACGTTCCCCAAAAGAGAGGATTGAATTATGGAAGTACGCAGATGCATGAGATGTATGCATGAGCTGGCGGCAGATCAGAAGTTCTGCCCGGAGTGCGGCCGCCCTTACGGCAGCGTGAACACGGAGTCCTTCGCGTTGAAGCCCGGCACGATTCTGGACGGAAAGTATCTGGTGGGCGAAATGCTGGGGCAGGGCGGCTTCGGCATCACCTACATAGGCTTTGACCTTTTGCTGGAACAGAAGGTCGCGATCAAAGAATACTTCCCCATGAGCACCGGCATGGTCAGCCGGGAAAACCGCTCCATGGTGGTGTGGAGCACCGCCATGATGGGAAAGACCGGCACCCAGAAGGGCTTCGACAGCTTCCTGAAAGAAGCCCGGAAAATGGCGAAGCTGGGCGGAATTCCCGGCGTTGTGGGGGTAAAATCCGTTTTCATCCAGAATGAAACGGCTTACATTGTCATGGACTTCATCGAGGGCGAGACGCTGCTGAAAAAGCTGCAGCGGGAGGGGCCGATGCCCTTCGACACCTGCCTGTCCCTGCTGACGCCCATCATTCAGGCGCTGGCAGAAGTTCACGAGCATGGCATTATCCATCGGGACATCAGCCCGGACAATATCATGGTGCGGCCGGACGGCAGGCTGATTTTGCTTGACCTTGGCGCGGCCAAGGACTTGGACATTCAGGGACGGGACGGCAACGTCCAGTCCTCCCAGATGGTGGCCAAACAGGGCTTCAGCCCCATCGAGCAGTATCAGCGCAACGCCAGCATCGGCCCGTGGACAGACGTTTACGCCATGGCCGCCACGATCTATTACTGCTGCACCGGCATTCTGCCGCCCACGGCTGTGGACAGGATCGTGGATGACACCCTGACCTGCCAGCCGCTGCTGACGCAGGCGCAGTTTGACGTTCTGGCGTACTGCATGAGCATCCGGGCGGAAAACCGCCCCAAGAACATGACCGCGCTGCTGCAAATGGCCGTCCGCCCGCAGAGCGGACAGGCGGAGCCGCCCCGGGCAGTGCCGACGCCCAAGCCGGTTGAAACGGTGAAGGCCCCTCCCAGACCGGCAGCGGTACAGGCCGCCCCGGCAGCGCCGAAACCGACGTATCCGACACCCACGCCGTCGGCACCTCCCCAACCGGCAGCGCCGAGACCTGCACCGACGGCAGTGAAACCGGCAGCCAAGGCTCCCACAACCTCCCAGCCGTCCCAGCAAAAGCGGCCGATTCCCAAATGGCTGATACCCGTCGCAGCGGTGGTCGTTTTGCTGCTGTGCATTTTCATCGGCAGCGCGAAAAAAGCATCCGCAACTGACACTGTCCACGTAATGGCGCCGACACCATATAACAGTAGTTCGTACTTCTGGGGACAGGAACGATATCTCCTTGAAGATGTGTACTACGTTTCTTTCCTGAGCAGTCTCAAGAGCGCACCCAGTGACGCATGGGACATGTCAGACGCGGGAGACGGAAGCATTCTTGCTTGGATGAGCGGCAACAATCTGTATGTAGCCTCCAACGGGAAGATTGCTCCGAATCCGAATGCCTCCAATATGTTTAGGCGGTTTATCAACCTGAAAGCAATCAATTTCGGGGATAGTTTTGATACATCCAATGTGACGAACATGTCCTATATGTTTTCCAGCTGCCGTAGCCTGACCAATCTGGATCTGTCCTGTTTCAATACTTCCAAGGTAATGAATATGTCTCAGATGTTTGATGGCTGCGAGAATCTGGTGTACCTGGATTTGTCCTACTTCCACGCTTCCAGCGCAACAACGACGACGAACATGTTCAAAAATTGTGACATGCTGAAAGCGCTTATTGGCTCTGACAGCAAGATTCTTGAGGTATGCCGCGACCGCTGATGGACTGCGATCATCGTCCAGCACTGCCTTTTTGAATTTCTTCAAATTGTTGCACGCCGTGCAACCACAAATCCGGAAAACCTGCTATACTGAAATCATCCAAGGAAGCAAACCAGAAATTTCCGCAGTCCGGAAATAGGGAATGGACAATATTTTCAAAGGATGATATACTTTTTTCGCAGAGCAGGTCGTATTCAATCTCCCGGGGTTTCCACGGGATGGTATAAAAAGGAGAGAGCAGTTATGAAATATGTATGTAAACGATTGGCCGCCATGGTAATGGTTCTGATCTGCCTGGCCGCCATGCTGGCGATCCCCGCCAGCGCCAAGACCGATCTTCCCACCGTCATCAGTCAGGCGAAAGAGGGCGTTGTCAAGCTCCTCGCCGTCGGCTTCGACTCCTATGGCAACGTGGAAAATGCCGTCGTCGGCTCCGGCTTTGCCGTAGGAACGAAGGGAAGCGCCCCTGAATACTTCGTCACCAACTGGCACGTGGCAAGCGTCTATATGCCGGAACACAATTACGCCTTCGATTCCGACCACGTCCGGATCTGGATCATGCTGGATAACTTCACCATCAGCGATGTCACCAGTCTCCCCAGCGAAGCGACCTCCGTGAAATGCAGCATCGTGCGCATCGCCGAAAGCGGTTATCCCGACTACGCCATTCTGAGAGCCGCCCGCCCCGTCACGGAGTGCAAGCCCCTGCCCATCCGCTCCAGCGAAAGCGTCAAACAGGGCGAGACCGTAGTCGCCCTCGGCTGCCCCGCCGTTCTCGACGAGCAGAGCCTCAGCATCGGCAGCAAAGATATCACCTCGACCACCGGCACGGTCGCCAGACACATGACCATGACTAACGCGGGCAACACAAACGCGATCGTTCACAACGCAAACATCTCCGGCGGCAACTCCGGCGGCCCCCTGATCGACGAGAACGGCAGCGTGATCGGCCTGAATACCTACAGCATCGTGGATTCCTACTCCTGCGCCATCTACAGTGATTACGTCATGCAGGTTCTGGATCAGATGGGCATCCCCTACATGAGCGCCGGAAGCTCGATCTCCGTCGTCACCATAGCGGCGGCAGCGGTCGCCGTGGCGGCAGTGGCCGTGGCCATCTACTTCCTCCTGCGCAACCGCAAGAGCACCGAGAAGTCCTCCAAGGAGGTTAACCCCGGCGTTGGCCCCGTCAGCACCGTCCCTGCAGACGGGTATAAGCCCTCCTTCCGGGTGCAGCTGCCGGATGGCAGAATTATTCCCGTACCGGCAGGCAAGGTCGCCGTCGGCCGTGACCCCAACTGCCAGATCCGTCTCCCGGAGAGCGCCGCCGCCGTCAGCCGCAGGCACTGCACGCTGGAGAATAGCGGCGAGTTCCTGATCCTCGTAGACGAAGGCTCCCGCAACGGCACCTTCATCCACGGCAAGCGCGTCCCCGCCGGGACAAAGGTCGCCCTGAAGCACGGCAGCAGCTTCTGCGTCGGTACTTCCGAAAACCGCATCACCGTCTGTTAACAAACAATATCAACACCATTTACATACAGGAGGTTCATTATTATGGAAATCGTTCGCTGCAGCAAAGGTCACTTTTATGACTCGGAAGAAAATGCCACCTGCCCGATGTGCGCCGCCGAGGCCGCGAGAAACAAAAATCCCCTTGGAAACAACATCCTTGAAGACGGGATTATACCCACCGAATATTTTGGCCAGACCGGCAACAGCCACGCCGTAGACAACACCCCCTCCCCGACCATGCCTGTTGACCCGAACGGCGGCAAGGTGCAGGGCTACCAGCCCACCGTGAGCGCTCAGAACCCCTTCATTGAAACTCCCCCACTATACAGGACTATCAGACCACGAAGCCCGTCTTCCCCGTAGACGGAGACGACAAGGAGGAAAGCACTTCCTTTGACCCCGTGGTAGGCTGGCTGGTGTGCATCGAGGGCGCCACGAAGGGCACTGACTACCGCATTCACAGCCAGAACAACTACATCGGCCGCAGCGCCAAGATGGACATTTCCATTCCCGAGGATTCCCACATCAGCGCGGAGAATTCCGCCATCATCGCCTATGACAACGAGGATCGCGTCTTTTACTTTGGCCCCTGTTCCGGCCGCAATATCGTTCGGGTAAATGGGAAGCCCGCTCTCAGCGTAGAGAAAATCGAAGCCTACGACGTGCTGACGATTGGTACGACGAAGCTGTTATTTGTGCCGCTTTGCGGAGATCGGTTTGATTGGAATGAAAAGAAATAAAGCAGCAATGATAAAGCGCAGGCAGTCTCTGCTGGCCGTAATGGCGGTGGTGCTGATCCTCGCGTCCATCGGCACGGGCTATCTGGGCTTCGTATACGACCCGGGAGAAGATGTGCCCGGCGGCTCCCCGCTGCCGACCGGGGTTAATCCCGTCTCGGCTACGGCGACGGGTGCAACCGAAGAACCGACCGTAGGCACGGAAACAACTGCGCCTGCCACTGTTGAGACTACAGAGGCAACGAGTGTTCCCATGGAGGCCGACGGGGCAGAGGCAGCGCCTGCCAAAAAAGACGGATCGGACAAAGCAACCGCTCCCACTGATGAGGCCCCGGCAACTACCGAAGCCCCCCCAGCAACTACCGAGAACACCCCAGCAGCTACCGAGGTACCCCCGGCGACTACTGAGAAACCCGCGGCAAATATCGAGGAACCCCCGGCAACTACCGAGGCTCCCATAAAACCCGCCAGTGAGAATTTTGACCCCGGCGATGCATTCCCTCCATCCAGCACCGCCACAGAAGAAACCCCTCACTCCGGCATCTACATTAATCCCCATACATTCACCCAACCGGCTTCTGAAGAAACCGCCCCATCGGCTTCTGAAGGCACCACACCGACGGTTACGAGCGAACCCGTCGCCCTCCCTCGCAAATCCACCCCCGGTTTCCGTCTTGTCATGCAGATCGCCTGCTTCGTTTTCGCGGCGGGCGCATGCGTGGATATCCTGCTGCTGGCAACGCTGCGCAAGAACGTCCGCGACCATGAGTGCTCGGGCGAACAGCCCATGGAGCCTCCCACACCCGCGGAGGTACATCCCGTTCCCATCACCAAGGAAACCGTGGAGGAAACGGTCTGTCCCATCCCCGGTGTCTCCATCGGCAAGATACATGATATCGGCAGGCGGGATTACCAGCAGGACAGCTTCGGTCAGACGGCCGTGCTCTGCAATACGGGCATTCTGGCGGTTCTGGCCGACGGCATGGGTGGCCTCTCCGGCGGAGAACGGGTCAGCCAGAAGATCGTCATGGAGGCGCTGACCTTCGGCTCCACTCTTCAGGCGAATCAGGTTCCCACCGCGCTGCCGGGTATGGTGGCCGGTATCAACCGCGCCGTCAATCAGATGCTCGGCCCCAAGGGGCTTTACACCAGCGGCTCCACGGTGGTGTCCGCCCTGATCACGGGCAATGCGCTGCGGTGGATCTCCGTGGGCGACAGCCGGGTCTATCTGTACCGGGACGGTCAGCTCAGCCAGCTTTCCCGTGACCACGATCTGCTGCAGGACTGGATGCCCGACATTCTGGAGGGCAAGCGCTCCATGGCGGAAGCCCTGCGCGACCCCAACGGACGGAAGCTCACCAGCTTCATCGGCATGGGCGAGCTGCGCCACGTGGACTACAACCGCACGCCCATCCCCCTGCTCCCCGGTGACCGGGTGCTGCTGATGAGCGACGGCGTCTACGGCACTGTAAGCGACGCCGAAATGGCGGCCATCCTGCGCGATTGCGGCAGCGTCCAGCTGGCCGCGTCCCACATCGGCCAGCGGATCATGGGCGCTGCCCTGCCGTATCAGGACAACTACACGCTGATCGTTCTGGGCTACGACCCGCCCGATCAGCCCAGAAACAACAGGTAAACAGCTATGGTAATTGAAGGGTATTGGTATACAAATATCGGCAGTCGGTCTGAAAACGAAGATTCCTGCGCCTATTTCAGTCCGGGACCGGATCAGTACTGCGCCGTCATCTGCGACGGTCTGGGAGGCCACGGCGGCGGAAAGGCCGCGTCCTCCATCGGCGTCAAGGCGCTTTCCCAGTGGCAGGCGGATGAGGCGCTGCCCTCCGGCGAGACGATTCTCGCATGGATGAACGAGGCGAACCGGAACATCCTCGCCACCCGCGCCAACGCGAACCAGATGAAGACCACGGCGGTCGCGCTGTATCTTTACAAAAATCAGGCGGTATGGGCACACATCGGCGACAGCCGGCTGTACCACTTCCACAACGGCGTCCTCGCGGACTACACGGAGGATCACAGCCTCGCCCAGCTTTCCATCAAAATGGGCGAGCTGCATTCCCGGTCGGAAATTCCGTCCTTTGAGGGCAGGAGCAAGCTGTTCCGGGTCATCGGCGACGACGAGATCAAGCCCCAGCTTCATGCGCCCATCACGCTTTCCCCCGGAGACCATGCGTTTCTGCTGTGCTCCGACGGTCTCTGGGAGCGGCTGCTGGAGGACGAGATCATGCTCGACCTTCACAAAGCCGCCACAGCGGAGGAATGGGTATATCTGCTCCGCTGCCGCGCCATGATGCGGAAAAGCACGGATGTGGACAACAACACCGCCATCGCAATTTGGATAAAGGAGTAGTCAAAATGAAAAGAATAACCGCATTCTTAGGATGCGTCTGCCTGTTTTTGTTTCTGCTCTGCCCCGCGGTCAGCGCACAGGCCGCTGAACTGAATTCGTTTCTGACCTTTCACAAGATCGTGACGGAGGAGCATCAGAATGACCTTCTCGTCTACGGCACCGTCCTTCCCGAAAACGGAAGCCTGACGGTTTCCATCGATTCTCAGCAGATCTCCGACCCCGTCCTGACCACCGTGCGTCAGGAAAAGCTGCCCACCACGGTATACTGTCTGGTGGACATCTCCACCCATATGTCCAAGGAGCAGATCGAGCAGCAGACGGACATTCTGGACATCATCAGCAGCCGCATGGGCGAGGGTGACTCCATGGTCATCACCACCGTGGGCAGCAAAGTCGTTGAGGGCGCCGTCCTCGACACCATGGACGCCCGCACCGCCGCCATCGACACTCTTAAGCGCGACGGCGTCAGAGCGGATATGTACAGCGCCATCGTGGAAGCCATGGGCAGTCTGGAAAAGAAGACCAGCTACTGCACGAACCGGTGCCTGCTGATCCTCTCCGACGGCATTCTCGCCGACGGCGGCACCACCCAGCAGCGGGCCATCGACGTGGTCAGCGCCACCTCCATCCCGGTCTACGCCATCGGTATCACCGGCAGCTCCACCTCTGCCTATTCTCTGACAAACGCCGACAACATGCTGAAAATGGCGGAGGTTTCCAGAGGCGGCATCGGTCTGGTTCCCGCCGAGGAAAAGATCTCCGCTGCCGCCGCGGCTCAGCAGGTCTGGGAAACCATTCAGGACGGCTCCGTCATCAAAATCGACCTTGCCTTCGTGACCTCCAACAGCAACAACGCCACGGTTCGCGCCGCCTACGAGCTGGGCGATACCCGGTGGGAAGATTCCGTCGCCGTTGACCTGACCACGGTTCCCGCCGCCATCCCGGCCGCTCCCACCGGCGTTACCGACCCCACCGAAGTAATCGAGGAGCCGGAAGCGCAGACCTCCGTTATGGACTGGGTTCGGGAAAATCTCATTCTGGTCATCTGCTGCGCGGTCGCACTGGTAGCCGTGATCGTGGTGATCGTCGTGGTCGCGGTGAACAACAGCCGGAAGAAGCAGGAGCAGTGGCTTCGGGATAGGGATCTTCCGACCATCAATAACAACCCCGTCGTCGATAACAACCCCGTCATGGCATCCATCCCGTCCACCGGTGATTTTGATATTCCTACGACGACCCCCGTTCCGGACGAGTCGTGGGTCGCCACCAAGCCCGTGACCCCCAGCGGCGGCGTGACTGTCCAGATGACCGTCGCGTCCCATCAGGATGTTTCCACCAGCTTCACCCTTGCACCCCATACGCCTCAGGTTCTGGGTCGTGACGACCGCGCCGACATCATTCTCAACGCGGAAGACTACCAGCTTTCCGGCAAGCACTGCACCGTGGAATGGGACGGCAGCTACCTGTACATTCAGGACATGGGTTCGACCAACGGCACCGTCCTCAACGGCACCAATCTGAAACCGGACACCTGGAGCCGCGTAAAGAACGGCGCAGTTCTCCACATGGGCAGCTTCGACTATCAGGTCGCCCTGAATCCGGAAAAGTAAATTCACCCACCACTTTCCCGACAGCCGTGAGGCTGTCGGGAAATGCCGGTTATGGGCAAATTTGCAAAAAGGAGAAACCATATGCAATACATCCGAATCACAAGCGAAAACATTGACTCCGAGCACATCTGCTGCGCCATGTCGGGCAAGCAGAGCGTCGCGAAAAAGGCGTGGCTCAAGGAGCGGTTCGCGGAGGGGCTGGTTTTTTACCGGAGCGAGGAACGGGGAAAATGCTTCATCGAGTACATCCCGGCGGAGAACGCCTGGGTTCCCATCGTCGCGCCGGGGTATCTTTACATTGACTGCCTGTGGGTCGCCGGGTCCATGAAGGGGCATGGGTATTCCTCCGGCCTGCTGGGCGAGTGCATCCGGGACGCCAAAGCGCAGGGGCGGCAGGGAATCTGCATTCTTTCTGCGGAGGGCAGGAAGCGGGAGTTTCTTTCTGACCCCAAGTATCTGGCCTACAAGGGCTTTACCGTCGCGGACACCTCGGACTGCGGGATCACCCTCATGTATTTGCCGCTGACGCCGTCGGCGGAAAAGCCAACGTTCAAGGAATGCGTCAGGCATCCGGAAATCAAGGAGGACGGCTTCGTTCTCTACTATACGGATCAGTGTCCGTTCACCTATTACTGGGTGCCCCGGGTGGCGGAAGCGGCCGCGGCACACGGCATTCCCCTGAAAACTGTCCGGATCACGGACAGGGAAACCGCGCAGAATCTCCCCGCCCCGGTGACCACCTACGCACTGTTCCGGGACGGGAAGTTCGTGACCCACGCCATTCAGTCTGACAAGAAGTTCCTCGCCCTTGCGGGGTTGAAGGGCTGACGCTTTAACAGAACAAGATATATTTTTTAGGAAGGAATGATAGTACAGTGACAACACACTCGAAATTGATATATGCATTAAAAGATGGCAATATCGTAAGTATTGATGAAGTACAAAGTGGAAAGGACTGTGGGTGTGTTTGCCCTGCGTGCGGTGACGAGCTTATAGCACGCAAAGGGGAGAAGCGTATGCATCACTTTGCGCACCGTTCAAATGAGGACTGCGAATATGGATATGAGTCTTCCTTACATTTGGCAGCAAAAGACATTCTTTCGCGCTCAAAGAAAATGGTCATTCCTCCCATCTATGTCGAATTTCCGCAATCCGGCAAGTCGAAAGAACTGCTATATCTGAAAAAGGAGATTCCTGTTGACCGTGTCGAACTGGAAAAACGTTTTGATGACATCATACCGGATATCATAGTATATTCTGGTGATAAATATTTCTTTATAGAAATCTATGTTTCCCATCCCATTGACGATGAAAAGCTGAAAAAGTTGAAGGAGAAGAATATATCCGCCATTGAAATCGATTTAAGCAAAATAAAAGGAGATATTTCCGTTGAAGAATTGTCGGATATTCTGCTCAAGTCCAGCGATCGGAAATCGTGGAAATATAATGCTGTGTCTGGAAAATGGTATCAGCGATTTGTAAAAGCCTCAGATAAAATGCCCTTAACGCAGCGCGGATTAGCGCTACATGTCGATGGGTGCCCTATTGGAATCCGAAACTGGAAGGGAAAAAATTACGCAAACTTTGTTGACGACTGCACGGGTTGCGAATACTGTATTTCTTATGCCCATGAAGGATACATTTTGTGCTCCGGGCGAGAACGGATTGCAACAAGAAAAGATTTTTTCATTTCCAAAGAGGAACGAATTTCCAACAGCAATAACCCACTGCCGAAGATTGAAAAATGCCCTAATTGTAAAGTGCAGTTAGTTCGGGCGAAGAAAGACAAGCGGGATGTTTGGCAATGCCCTCGTTGCACATTTTACATCCCTGTTGGTTTTAACTCAGGCGAAAATTAGGTGAGTAACAATACACGATGAAATACATTATCCTGTTTAGCTTTTTCTTTTTATAAACCGCCATGATAAGCAGCCCCCCAACGCCGCCAGCGTTGGGTGGCTTTGTCGTTTCAGGCTTTTCCCGGAATAATACTAAAGCCTAATTAAACGCTTTAATAATCCAATCGCGTCCGGTAATGCTGAAAATGGTATGATAAGGTATAATAAAATGCGCAAATTGAAAAGAGCATCCATGGATAGATTTTTCATCACGACAGGAAGTCATCGTCCAGGTCGGTGGCGAAATCGTCAGCCGCAGAGGACTTGCCGCCCAGAGGCTCACCGTCACGAACCTTCTGGATGTTGCCAAGACCACAGGCGATGCCGCGGTTGCCATTGGAATTGAAGGCGTAGAAGTTTACGGACACTCTGGCGTAGCAGCCGGAATACACCTCGGAGCGGTCGAGGATCGGTTGAACGCTGCGGTCCACGATCTGCGGAGCGGTGGGGCTGTTGGCGTTTACGAAGAAGCTGTTCTTGTAGGCTTCATCGTCACGCTCGGTATCGCCGTCACGGAGCGGGAGCTTCAGAGCCGCCTTGTTGGGAATCTTCCCGCCGAACTTGGCGACGCCCTCCTTGATGGCAGCGTCCACGGCGGCGTTGATGGCGTCGAGGGTCTGCTTATCGGATTTTGGAATAATGAGGGATACGGAGTATTGATTGATACAGCTAAGGAAATCGAAGATTTTCAAGCAATAGGTGTTCAGTGCAGGGAAATACTCATTGAACTAGGCAATTATATATGTACGCGAGCGAAGCATAGTGTTGTTTTTGCTATGGAGAACCCCTGCGAAAACGGGGTATTCAAAGCAACCGATATTCATTTCTCTGATAAGTCTATTCCAGCATATAAGTTTAGTAAGCCTGACTCAGATATTTGATTAATCGTAAGCGTCAAACCTCCCCACAACTTGCGTAGCAATGCCGTCGCATGAGATAATA
>ERZ826146.1620-NODE-1620-length-19884-cov-6.414040_pt1 | contig 19884 bp, 15 predicted proteins | sample MGYA00519857_ERZ826146 | MGnify/ENA primary metagenome ERZ826146 (study PRJEB31778, sample SAMEA3449222) | human gut metagenome | biome: human gut; feature: human-associated habitat; material: faeces | place: United Kingdom | collected 2010/2012 ...
CGGTCTTGCCATGGGGAGTTCCGTTGATATAAAGCGAGCACATACCGCAAATGCCTTCGCGGCAGTCGTGGTCGAACACGAAAGGCTCCTTGCCTTCCTCGATTAACTCTTCGTTGAGTATGTCGAGCATTTCAAGAAACGAGGTGTCCGTAGGGATGTCCTTCATTTCACGGGTTTCGAAGTGACCCTGCTCCTTAGGACCGTTCTGTTTCCAATATTTCAGTGTGAAACTTATTGTATTAGCCATTGTTGTATCTTCTTTAATTGTTACGGTTGTTAGCTCTTGTAGTTACGGGTCTTTACTTCTATTGCCTCGTACTTGAGAGGTTCTTTGTACATAACGGGCGCTTTTTCGTCAGAACCCTGGTATTCCCAGCATGAAACGTAGAAACAGTTCTGGTCGTCGCGCTTAGCCTCTCCGTCTTCGGTCTGGTACTCCTCGCGGAAGTGCCCGCCGCAGCTTTCGTTGCGGTTGAGTGCGTCGTAAGCTATGAGCTGCCCCATGGTGATGAAGTCGTTCAGGCGTATAGCCTTGTCGAGCTCGATGTTGATTCCGTCCTTCGAGCCGGGAACGCGCAGGTTGGTCTCGAATTCCTTGCGTATTTCGGCAATCTTGGTTAGAGCCGTCTCAAGTCCTTCCTTGGTGCGCGCCATGCCAACATATTCCCACATCACGTGGCCGAGTTTCTTGTGAATAGAGTCAACCGATTCCGTACCCTTGATGTTCATTAGGTGGTCAATCTTGTCCTGTACGGCTTTCTCGGCGTCTGCAAATTCCTTGCTGTCGGTGCTGAAACGCGGAACGGTAATCTGGTCGGCAAGGTAGTTCTGAATCGTGTACGGAAGCACGAAATATCCGTCGGCCAGTCCCTGCATGAGCGCGGAAGCACCCAGGCGGTTAGCTCCGTGGTCGGAGAAGTTGCACTCGCCGATAGCGAACAGTCCGGGTATGTTGGTCTGCAACTCGTAGTCTACCCACAGGCCGCCCATGGTGTAGTGGATGGCCGGGTAAATCATCATCGGGTTCTCGTAGGGGTTCTCGTCGGTAATTTCCTCGTACATGTCGAAAAGGTTACCGTAACGTTGTGCAACAACATCCTTGCCCAGGCGGTTGATAGCCTCGGAGAAGTCGAGGAATACGGCCAGGCCGGTGTTGTTCACGCCGAAGCCTTTGTCGCAACGCTCCTTGGCTGCACGCGAAGCCACGTCGCGCGGCACAAGGTTGCCGAACGCTGGATAGCGGCGCTCGAGGTAATAGTCGCGGTCTTCTTCGGGAATGTCTTTTCCTTTGATTTCGCCTTTCTGCAGTTTCTTGGCGTCTTCAAGTTTCTTGGGAACCCAAATACGTCCGTCATTACGCAGCGACTCCGACATAAGCGTGAGCTTTGATTGCTTGTCGCCGTGAACGGGAATGCAGGTGGGGTGAATCTGTACGAAAGCGGGGTTTGCAAAATAGGCTCCCTTGCGGTAAGCTGCTATTGCAGCCGAGCAGTTGCAGCCCATTGCGTTCGTTGAAAGGAAATATGTGTTGCCGTAACCGCCGGTGGCGAGCACAACTGCGTGAGCGGCGAAACGCTCGAGCTTGCCGGTTACGATGTTTTTCGCGATAATGCCGCGTGCACGGCCGTCGACCATCACGATGTCCTGCATTTCGTAGCGGGTATAGAGCTCCACGGTTTTTTCATGCACCTGGCGCATGAGTGCCGAGTAAGCTCCGAGCAGGAGCTGCTGTCCGGTCTGTCCTTTTGCGTAGAATGTACGGCTTACCTGCACGCCGCCGAACGAACGGTTGGCCAGGAGGCCGCCGTATTCGCGTGCAAAGGGAACGCCCTGGGCAACGCACTGGTCTATTATGTTTGCGCTAACCTCGGCAAGGCGGTAAACGTTAGCCTCGCGTGCGCGGTAGTCGCCGCCTTTTACAGTGTCGTAGAACAGGCGGTAAATCGAGTCGCCGTCGTTCTGATAATTCTTTGCAGCGTTGATACCGCCTTGTGCGGCTATCGAGTGAGCGCGGCGTGGTGAGTCCTGAATGCAGAAGTTAAGCACGTGGAAGCCCATTTCGCCGAGCGAAGCGGCAGCCGAAGCTCCGGCCAGGCCGGTGCCGACTACTATGATGTCGAGCTTGCGTTTGTTGGCAGGGTTTACAAGACGCTGGTGAGCCTTGAAGTTAGTCCATTTCTGCGAAATAGGCCCTTCGGGAATTTTTGAATTTATTGTTGTCATGTTGTTCTGTCTTATTTTGGAAGGAGGAACTTATGTATTCCGTCTCTTGTTTATTTTACTTTATTAAGCCGCAGTTGTTCAGCAAGCCCCTCCGCAGAGTGCGAACCTCAGGACTACTGCCATGAACGCGAGGATAACGATTGTTACGAAAACGTTGCCTATCACTTTCCAGCGGTTGAACCAGATTTTGCCGTTCCAGCCGAGTGTCTGCATTGCGCTCCAGAATCCGTGTGTAAGGTGGAACCAAAGAGCCACGAGCCAGATGATGTAGATTACCGCATACACCGGGCAGCCGAACGTGTAAACCATGAACTCATAGCCGTCGGTCGGGTCGATTCCGCAGGCGTTTTCTGTGCCGAGCAGCTCGGTGAGCATCATGTTAGCCCAGAAGTTGTAAAGGTGCAGCACAAGGCCGAGAACCACGATAAGGCCGAGAACGAACATGTTTTGCGAAGCCCACTCCACCTTGTCGGGACGTGCGGTTACTGCATACCTGTCTGTTCCGCGTGCCTTGCGGTTTTGCAGTGTGAGGATGAACGCGTAAACGAAATGCACGCACACAAGGAAAGCCAAGGCCAGTGTGCCGACAACGGCATACCAGTTTGCGCCTAAGAATTCGCATACGGCATTGTATGCGTCGCCCGAAAAGAGCGCCACAACGTTCATCGACGCATGGAAAGTAAGGAAGAGAATCAAGGCTATGCCGGAAACCGACATCACTACTTTTCTTCCAACTGATGAATCATATAACCACATAATAGAAGATTGTTGGATTTAATTATTTGATTTTGTTAATTGTATTGCATAAGGTACATTCGACTGCAAATTTAATTAATTTCACGTTTATACCGAAAGATACTTGCGCAAAAAAGGGAGTTTTCGGGGTATAATTGTTAAAAAACGCTTTTTTTGCTGTTGCCTGCGTGCCCGGAAGTGTTAAAACGGCCGCCCGTATGCGGTGTGCGGGGCAAGGGGTGCGGCTTTTTTTGGTGTGCGGCCCGCAGCTCATGCCTGGCGTGCCGCCGCTCAGTCGAGCTTCCACAGGCCGTCGGTGCACGACACGTGGTGTTCGCGTATGCCTTTCTCGTCCATCCAGCGGCGTGTGTCGAACGTTTTGAGGTGTGCGGTGTTTATGCCTTTGCCCGCGTCGTTGTTCCAAACCCACAGGGGTGTTGGCCACAGGCATGCTCGGAACTGTACGGTGCGGTAGAAATTCTCGTCGCAGCCTTGCTGCCCGTGGTGTGCCATCTGCATGTAGTCGCAGTCGAGTTCCTTGCGGTATGGGCCGTTGAGCGCCTTGTTGCCGCACTCCACGCCCGCGTCGGCCAGGAATACGACCGATTTGCGCCTGTCGCTGGCACGTATTATCATGGATGAGTTGTTGTAAGGATTGGTGCGGAATTCCTCGTTCGTTACTCCGAGTATCTTGAGGTCCAGCCCGTCGATGTGCATTTCCTTTCCGGCCTCGCGCAGGTCGGTTACGGGGAACACTCCCTTGTCGAGGAGGGCGTAGAACTCGCGTGCGTCCTTGCTGCTGCCTGGTTCGGCGTCGATAAGGCTTTCTGAGAAGCGCGAATGGTAAATGCGCTTCACCCTGACATCGCCGGGGGCTTTGAGTATCTCGCGCAGCGCACCCATGTGGTCGGCATGGGGATGTGATATGAACCATGCTTCCACTTCGTTGCCGAGTGCGGCCAGGAAACCGCGCAGGTAGGATGTCTCTTCGGCCACGCCGCCGTCCATCACCACTACCCTGCCATTGTCGGTGAGCAGTACGTAGGAATTTCCTATGGTGTTGACCTGCGAGGCGAGCTGCCAAAGGGTGAAGCCCGCTTTGGATTCAGTGTTGCGGACGGAAGCGCGTGAAACACCTCCCGGAACGAGCAATGAAAGGCCGGCCATCCCGGCTGTCTGCAAAAATCTGCGACGTTTCATCGGTAGTATGTTTAAGGTTGAATATTCATCAACGCAAATTTAAAAAATATTCATTTAAAAAGGGCCGTTCAGAAGTCCTTATAATTCAAGTTTTCGGTGACGCAAAAAATATGTCCGACATATTTCGAAATACATCGGACATATTTTAAAATTCCTCGGACATATTTTTTCTTTGCTCCGGGGCGTGTTTTTTAATGCCAAACAGCGGATGAATAAACGGGCGGCAAAATGAATACACATGGAATGCGGATTGGAATTCCAACCACTCTCCCGCCCCGTTGTTTTATTCTGTTAAATATTGCTACCTTTGCGGAAAACCAGTTACCCGCCATGAAAAAGAAAAGCCCCACCGCACCGCACGAAATCAAGGCCGAACTGCTCTCCGTCGAAATCATCGACGACGGCAAGCCCTCCCCGCAAGATGAAAAAACCCGGAAATACGAACGCCGTATGGAGAACTGCACCTTAATTATCATCCTGGCTGCCATTGTGCTCGTGTTTGCTGTCATATTCGGTATTGTCTGGCTCGGCGGTGCCTGTATCGTGATAATAGGCGCGACGTTCCTTGTCAGGGCCGTTTTCCGCGAAGTGCTGCCGTAACGTGCCGGAGGTTATTTGCTCCAGCCCACCGACTGGAGGAACCAACGGGTGTTGTCCTCGTTCAGTCCCTGGCGTTTGAGCACTTCGGGCAGCTCGCGGTAGCTTTTCCAGAACCCGGCCACTGCCTGCGGCAGATTAGCGGGCGCGTAGGTAACGGCTTCGGCAAGGCTTCCCATGCGGCCGAACTCTTCCTTGAAGCAAATGCCCGCGTCGCGGTACTTGAGGGCTTCCATGGAGCGTGCCACTCGCCTTGAAGCCCCGAGCAGGCCGTTCATGTCGGCCCCGGCTCCGGCGGGACAGGTTATCTCGATTACTTTCTCGCTGCCGCATGACTTTTCGGGCACATCGAACATGAGGGCGAACTCCTTGCCGATGTATTCATACTTGACCGGGCTGCCGTTTACCGTTACCGACTGCGGGGCTTGCGACGAGAGCACCTTTACCTTGAACCTCCTGTTGCCCGGCATGCCGGCATACGAGCCTTTGCGCGCGCCGATTGTTATCTTGAGTTTCGAGGAGTCGCGCACGCAAGTGAGCTGTGTGCGGGCGTACTCGGTGGCGTATTTCTTGTCGTCGCCGTTGTCTTCGTAAAGGCTGAACTGCGATGTTCCGGCCGGGCCTGGGAATACGGTTACAACGATGTCCTCGTCGTTGCCGCTGAGGTTCATCACCTTGTCGGTGTACATTGGCAAGACAGAGCCTGCCTTGACGTATATGGGGTATTCGTCGATTGCAAAGCTCCTTTCCACTGTCCGCCCGCCGTCGAGCAACGTTCCTGTGGGAAGTTCATACCATTGTCCTTCGGGCAGCCATACGTTTACCTTGGCGTAGCCGTCCTTGGCAGGCGCTGTTACGGGCGCAACGAGCATGTTGTCGCCGAACATGTATTCGTTCCTGAAGTCGTAAGCCTCCTTGGCTTCGGGATAGTCGTAATACATGGGCCGGCAGAGCGATACCCCGTTTTCGTAAGCCTCGCGCGCCATGGTGTAGATGTATGGCGCCATTTCGTAGCGCAGGCGTATGGTCTGGCGTATCACATCGAGGTATTCCTTGCTGAAAACCCACGGCTCCTTGTTCATACCGGCGTTTTTCTGCGAATGCGTGCGCATTATCGGTGTGAACGCGCCGAACTGCATCCAACGGGCATACATCTCGGGATCTATCTTGTCGCCTATGTGGCCGCCTATGTCGTGGCCCCAATAGCCGTAGAGCACGTTCGAGGCGGTGGAGTTGAAGTAAGGCTGGTAGTCGAGAGTCTTCCACGTGGCAGTGGCGTCGCCCGAAAAACCTATCTGGTAACGGTGGTTGCCCAGGCCGCCCCAACGGTGGTAGATAAGCGGGCGCGTGTCGCGGTTGTTGGCCATGCGGCTGAAGAAGGCGTAGTTAATCCACCATGTGTTGCTCAGGCCTTTCAGCTTGGAGTCGAACAAATCCTGCTGCCAGTCGAGCCACCAGAACGACACGCCTTCCTTTTCCATGGGCTCGAGCACGTCCTTGAACATGTTGGCCATGAATTTCTTGTCGGAGTTCACCCACTTCACCGTTTCCTTGCCCTGCGGGTCCATGCCCATGTCCTTTGCCAAAGCCGGGTATGCTTCTTCGTAGGAAGCAATGCCGTCGGCCGGGTGAAGGTTTAGCGTTACCTTGAGGCCGTTTTGATTAAGGTATTTGAGGAATCCGGCCGGGTCGGGAAAGAGGTCGCGGTTCCACGTCCAGCCTGTCCATCCTCCTTTGCCGGGCTCGGTATAATGCCAGTCCATGTCGACAACCATTACGTCGAGCGGTATCTGATAGGTCTTGAAGTTGTCAACGAGCTCGCGGAATTCCTTGTCGGAGTACAGCCAGTAGCGCGACCACCAGTAGCCGAACGTGTAGCGCGGCGGGAGGGGTATCTTGCCGGCAAAGAGGGTGTAATCCTTCAAAGCTTTCTTGTAATCATGGCCGTAAGCCATGAAATACCAGTCCTGGCCGCCGTTCTGCGGGCGTTCCTTTACCCATTCCCAGTCTTTGTCGCCGTCGAACAGGAAGCCTTTGGAGTCATCAATGAAAGTCCAGCCGTCGGTGGCCAAGAGTCCGTCCTCGAGCGGCAGCTTTTCGCCGGGTTTGGTTTCTTTCACATATCCCTGCGTCTGCGTGTCGCCATCCATGCCGTCAAGCGTGCGGAACGTTCCCTTTAGGTTGCCGGTTTGTTTCTGACCCGGTACCCACGAGAACTGGAACGCTCCTTTCGGCGCGGTAATCTTGAGGTTGTCAGCAGCGAACGCGCCGCTGCCCTTGCGATAGCGCACTTTCATTTTCGAGGTGCTTATCTCGAGCCACTTGCCTCCTTTCTTCAACTTGTATTCAACGGCAGGATATTCGCGGCATACGGCTATGAACGACTTGTCGTCGATGAATTTGCCGTCGGGGGCATATTCCATTCTCACTACCCCGTCGGAAATAAGAGTGAAACGCACGTTGGCGTCGCTGTAAACGACATTGGACTTAACGTCCTGCGCCTGCGCGGCTGTGAACAGGCCTTGCAGGAAACAGAGAAACAATACGAGTTTCGTTTTCATTGTTTTTATATTTAAGTCATTAAAACTAATCTGTCCCATAAAACAATTATCCTCCAGCCCGTAACCGCTGGAGGATAAGTATATGTCTATTGTTCGGCGGCAAACAAAGGATCCCATGGCGGCAAAAGCGTAGGCTTCTGCTCGAGGAGTTTTAAAGTTTCGGGCGAAACGAAACGTTTCTCTGCCACGAGGCGGAACGTGTAGTCGTCAAACCATTTGTCGGTCATCACGAGGTAGCCGCCCTGCCCCGACGAAGCTCCCCACGAGTTCTCCACTTTCCACTTCACTGGCTTGCCGTCGCTGTCGAGGTCAACAGCCATGAGTGTCATGGCGTGCGACGACATGGAAGCGAACGTACGTATGCGCTGTTCCTTTGTCATGTTGAAATCAACGCCGAGGAAAAGCGAGTAATCGTAGTTGTTTTCGTCCAACAGGCCTGTTTTGCTATCGAGGAACTTGCCCACGTCGCAGGAGTAGTACATCATAACGCTGTCCTTGATTGAGCGTATGGCTATTTGCTTTATGCTGTCCATTGGAAGGTTGATGTACGTCCAGTTCTCGCCGTCGTAGGCGTGGCGGTCCATGTCGATTTCGTAAGTCTTGTAATACGGGCGCGTAGGGTCGTTCATGAGCATTACATAGCTGTTCTTCAGGTCCTGTCCCACGTATTCCTTGTAAAAACCGAGCGGCGTGTAAGTGCGCGTGTCAACCTTCTTGCCTGCGCTGTCGGTGCGCGTCCACTCAAACTGCGTTGGCGGTTCGCCGAGGAACATGGTAAGCATGTGGTAAACCGTACCGAGCATTTCCGTCTTGCGTTTCTGTATGTCGGTTTTCTTGGTTTTGTTAGCCACGGCTTCACGTAATTCCAAACCAAACTGACGCAATTTGTAGGAAACCAGTTTCGCCATGCTGTTTGTATAGTTCGAAGCCGTAGTTTCGGGCATAACCTCGGCGGGAACAAGGCCATATTTCGTTACAATGTCGGAAATACCTGTGAACTGTCCGCCGTCGGAAATGGGATTCTTGAAAAGCCACTCCACATATTTGTCGTCGAAAGGCTTGTCGGCGCTGTCGATTACCGATTGCAGGAAAAGGTTCGACTTTTCAAGCTGGTCGTAGAAAAAGCAATAGTTCTGCGAAAACTGGAATGCTCCAAGGTTGTACTTTGCTATCATTTGCGCGCGCAGAACATTCAATCCAGAGAAAAGCCAGCAGCGCCCGGAGCTCATTTGGTCGGTTATTCCTTTCGAAGACACGCTGTGCGAGAAATTCTTGTCGTCCGCCAAAGGATTGTGCAGGTTCTTGGCCAGCTGGTCGATATTGTTGTTTGAAAATACCTTGCGCAAAGCCTTGTCAGCCTGCGTTCCGGTTTGCGCCTTCCTGAATCCTTCGAGCATTTCGGGCGTTATTCCCCCGCCCTTGTCCTGGGCGCAGGCGTTTATTACTATCACCGTCAATGCCGCGAGCAGGATGATGAGTTTCTTGACTGTGATGTTTCTTTTTCCGAATGTCATGATATTTTTTTATTGTTTAGATAAGGTTATTTTCAGTTCACAGTGTTCTCATTATTCTTTTATGTATTCGCTCCAGTCTATGAGGCGCATGTCGCCCTTGCGCATGTAAGTGTCGTGCAATGCGAAAGCTGCCGAGAGGCAGTGGTGCGTATGCCCGCCGTAAGCCGAAGCAATTCTCATGTACTCCTCAAGAATCGGGCGGTAGTCGGGATGTGCCACCTTAATAAGTTCCTTTGCCTTGTCGAGCGTACACTTGCCGCGCAGGTCGGCTACGCCATATTCGGTTACCACGGCGCAAACAAAGTGGCTCGTGTGGTCAACGTGCGAGCAGAACGGCACAACAGAACTTATCTTTCCATCCTTGGCCGTAGAGCCGCAAGTGAATATGCTTATGTAAGCCGAATTGGTAAAGTCGGCCGAACCGCCTATGCCGTTCATCATCTTGGTGCCGCAAACCTTTGTGGAGTTCACGTCGCCATAGATGTCTACTTCGAGCGCCGTGTTCATCGAGCACACGCCAATGCGCGAAATCACCTCGGGCGAGTTTGATATTTCCGACGGACGCAGCACAAGGCGTTCCTTGAACAGGTCGATGTTTGAATACATGTTCTCGAGTTCCTTTCCCGTAACCGTAAGCGAACAGGTGGAAGCCATTTTTATCCTTCCTTCGAGCATGAGGTCGAGGCAGGCGTTCTGCAACACCTCGGTGTAAATGCTGAAGTCGGGAATGTCCTTGTTGCTGCCGAGCGCCTGGAGTACGGCATTGGCTCCCGAACCAACACCGCTCTGAAGGTTAAGGAAAGTCTTCGGTATGTATCCCTTCTTCATGTTCCAGAGCAGGAAGTCGGCCACGTTGTTGCCTATCTTGTCGGTAGTCTCGCACGATTCCTTGAAAGCCCTTGCTTCGTCTGGCAGGTTCACTTCCACCACGCCTGTTATCCTCTTTGCCTCCACCTCGACGTAAGGCACGCCGATGCGGTCGTTCACGTTCATTATATTGATAGGCGTGCGGAAAGGCACGTCGGGAATCTCGTAAATGTCGTGCATGCCTATCAGCTTGTCGGAATGGTAACGGTTAAGCTCGAGGAATATTCCGCGCGTTGCCACACGTGCTATCGTAGGTATGATACCAACTCCCACGGTAGGATAAAAGCGCACCTTTTCTCCGTGTTCCTCTATGGCGCACACTTCTATAATAGCCCAGTCCACCTCGCCGTAATGTCCCTGGCGAATCTTGTTGGCCATGCACGAGAGGTTGAGGTCGGTGTATTTTATTTCGTTGCGGTTAACGCATTTTCTGAAAGAAGAATTAGTAGTATACGGCGCGCGGAAATTGAGTGCCTTTTCTTCGGCCAGTATTCCGTCGGCGCTCTGCCCTGTCGAGGCGCCGGTATAAAGGTTTATTTTGAACGGACGCCCTGCTTCGTGTTCGCGATGGGCCTTGGCGGCAATTTCGGGAGTAATGGCCTTAGGAACACCCGACGGTGTGAAACCTCCCAATCCTATAGTATGTCCGTTTTCTACGTATGCTGCTGCCTCGGCGGCAGTAATTCTTCTTAATGCCATCTATTGTTTTTTAATTTTACATGTTTTGCTTGCAAAATTACGCAAAAAAGCACTAATATTAAATGAAGTAGCTTTCAAAAATCTTTTTTATGGCTCTTAAACCTGTTTTTATGCCTGTTTTTGGCTTTAAGGGCATGACCACGAAAGGCATGAACAATAAGAATCATACATTTTATATTTTTCTTAAGAAGAATACTTTTGTTGCTGATGATAGATATGTTGAAACTGTTGAAATCTTTCTGTTAAAAAATTTTGCTGTTTCGTTTTCCACGTTTTAGGCTTTGTTGTCCTCATGTTATCAACAGGCATTAAAAACCGCAACTCTCTGTTTTTCTTTTATTGTACGGTAATTTTATGCGGGTTTTCCACAATATGTGCAAAACGTATGTGTTTAAAATTTTTTTGTGCTCCAGGCTGTGAAAAACAGTTGAAAAACCAATGATAATTGCTGGAGAATTTCCCTCTTTTCCACTTTTTGCTGTTTTTCGGTTTTGCTTTGCATGCCTTTTGAGTGCTTTCTGTGGATTGTTTTAATACTTATCAAAGGGTTTTGCACAGCTTTTCAACAGGGTTTTGAACATATTTGCCTAATTTTGCTTCCTGTTATGAGAAAGCTGAAAGTAACCGAGTTGAACCGCCTTGACGTGGAGCAGTTCAAGGCTTCGGTAAAGACGCCGCTGGCCGTTGTGCTCGACGATGTGCGCAGTATGCACAACGTGGGCTCCGTTTTCCGCACGGCCGACGCTTTCCGCGCCGAGCTTGTATGTTTGTGCGGTATCACGTCGTGTCCTCCGCATGCCGAGATACACAAAACGGCCCTCGGGGCTGAGGATTCCGTTGAATGGAAGCATTACGGTTCGGCCATGGAGGCGGTGCAGGAGTTGCATGCTGCCGGATTCGAGGTTTATGCCTTGGAACAGGTGGAGGGAAGCGTTTCGCTGAACCGTTTCGTGCCCGGGTATGGCAGAAAATACGCCATAGTGCTCGGCAACGAGGTGAAAGGCGTGGCGCAGGAAGTGGTAGACGCCTGCGACGGGGCTTTGGAGATACCACAGTTCGGCACGAAACACTCCCTTAACGTCTCCGTCTCGGGCGGAATAGCTATATGGCATTTCGCCAAGGCCATGCTCGGGCTGTAAGGCGCGTTGCCCCGCAAGTTAGTTTGCTTGTATATAAGATATTGTTCCGGACGCGGAACCGCCGCGTCCTTTTTTGTCCGCATAATATAAGACAGTTTTCACCCCGTCCGGGAGGTGGCAAAAATATGTCTGACATATTTTGAAATAGGTCAGACATATTTTAAAATACAAGGCACATATTTTTTATTTGCTGCGGGAGAGGTGTAAAAAACTGATTCACAGTTTTCACTTTTCCGCTCTCGAAAACGGACATTTTCCCCGCTTTTCGCTGCATGTTTTCATGCTATTTTTAAGCAGTGTTTTATAGTCCCAAATGTTATGCTTTAAGTTGATGTTTGTCTCTTTTTTCCGTAAATTTGCACGACGCATTACTAAATATTTTTAGTGTATGAAAGATTACAACCTCGGATTCATTAAAAATGAAGACATATATGACCATGTGAAAAATACTGCCTTGCAGTATCGCCGCACCATAAACTTGGCCGAGTTCAACAAAAACATAGTAGACCCGGTAAAACTTACTTTTGATACGAAAATATACGGCCAGTCAATTGAAGACACAATAAAATCAGAATGTATAAGGCAAATAGACAAGTCAAACAATAACTGTATAGGTTATTTCCACCAATACATATTCAAGTATGCGGGGAATGGTTGGGTTGTGCCGGAAAACGGCAAGCAAGGCGGTTTCGATGTATTGAACGACGACCTGCACATTTACGCGGAAATGAAGAACAAACACAATACCATGAATGCTGCAAGCGCTTCGGATACGTATGCGAAAATGCAAAACAAGATAATCCGCGATGACAAAGCAACATGTATGCTGGTTGAAGTTATAGCTAAACATTCACAGGATATAGTTTGGAAAGGAACCGTAAACAGCGGCGGGCGCAAGGAAAAATTTTCACACGAAAGAATAAGACGTGTGTCGATAGACAAGTTTTACGGGAAAGTATTTGATGACAAATACGCTTTTTACAAATTGTGCAAAGCCCTGCCCGACATATTGGACGATGTAATAAAAGAAAATCCGGCCACAAAGTTTACTTCCACTGTTTACGAAGAGTTGGGCAAATCAAATTTTTATAAAAGTCTTTTCATGCTTGCTTTCAATACATACGAAGGGTTTGAAAATTTTGAAAAATGAACACGGAAACCATATCAACATCCAATTTTGCGGATATTTTAGGAGTATCAAAGGCTACGTTGTTAAAATGGGAGCGTAACGGTAAATTCGTCCCTCACAATGACGGCTACGGAAACAAGTTTTTCTTTACCAAAGAATTGCTTGATGTGCCGCAGGTTAGCGAAATGGTAAATTCTTCATGGGACGAGGAACTCAAAATACGCCCGTCGCGTCCATATACAAGCATTGAATTGTTTGCCGGTGCCGGGGGACTTGCCCTCGGAATGGAGCTTGCCGGATTTTCGCATGTTTTGCTTAATGACAACAACCATGATTCTTGCCTGACATTGAAACGCAACCGCCCTGCCTGGAACATAGCTGAAGGAGACATCCGCAATTTGCATTTTGAAAATTACAAGGACAAGGTTGATATAATAACCGGCGGATTTCCGTGCCAGGCATTCAGCTATGCGGGCAACAAAGGTGGTTTTGAAGACGCCCGCGGCACTCTGTTTTTCGAGCTGGCAAGGGCTGTTAAAGAAGTAAACCCGAAAGTGTTCCTTTGTGAGAATGTAAAAGGGTTGAAGTCGCACGACGGCGGCAATACATTGAAAGTGATAAGGAAAGTAATAGCAGAGCTTGGTTATACACTTGTCGAGCCGCGCGTGTTGCAAGCCATAAAGTATAAAGTACCGCAGAAACGCGAGCGACTTATAATGTTGGCCATAAGGAACGATTTGGCTTCAAAGGTTGTTTTTCATTGGCCTTCACCTTATTACAGAGTTATGACTTTGCGCGATGCTTTTTACAAGGGAGAGCTTTACGACAAAGATGTCCCCGCGTCGGCAGGCCAGCACTATCCGGAAAAAAAACGCAAGGTAATGGAACTTGTTCCAATGGGAGGATATTGGAGGGATTTGCCGGAGGACTTGCAACGTGAGTACATGGGAGGAAGCTATTTGCTTGAAGGCGGCAAGACAGGAATGGCAAGGCGTTTGTCGCTCGACGAACCGAGCCTGACACTGACGTGCGCCCCGGCGCAAAAGCAAACCGAAAGGTGTCACCCCGTTGAAACAAGGCCTCTCACCGTGCGCGAGTATGCAAGGGTACAGACTTTTCCCGATGATTGGGCTTTTGAAGGAAACCTTACGTCTCAATACAGGCAGATAGGCAATGCCGTGCCCGTAAACCTTGCATACGCCGTGGGGCGTTCCATTGTAAGGTTGTTGAACGACATTGAGAAACTTTAATGTCGTTTGCCGGAAATCCCGCGTCCTTGTTTGTCCGCATAATATAAGGCAGTTTTCACCCCGTCCGGGAGGTGGCAAAAAATATGTCTGACCTATTTCGAAATAGGTCAGACATATTTTAAAATACAAGGCACGTATTTTTTCTTTGCTGCGGGAGGGGTGTAAAAGGCTGGTCCACAGTTTTCATTTTCCCGCTCTCGAAACAGACAGTTTCTTTGCCTTTTTACGTACTCTGAAAGATTGCCCGTGCGGCTTCCTTGGCGAGGTTATTTCTGGTCGTAAGCGTGTTTGGGATAATCTATTGTGTAGTGCAGTCCGCGGCTTTCCTTGCGCTCTATTGCCTGCCGCGTTATTAGATAGCCCACGTTTATCATGTTGCGCAGCTCGCATATGTCGCGCGTGGCCTTTACGCGCTTGAACAGTTCTTCGGTCTCTTCGTAGAGTATGTCCAAGCGTGTCCAGGCGCGCTTCAGTCGCAGGTCGGAGCGCACTATGCCAACGTAGTTCGACATGGTCTGCCCCACTTCCTTCACGTCCTGCGCCACGAGCACCTTTTCCTCGTTCGTCATCGTGCCCTCGTCGTTCCATTCGGGAACGCGCGTGTTGAAGTCGTACTTGTCGATGTTTGCCAGGCTGTGGTCGGCCGCCGCTTTGGCGTACACCACGGCCTCGATGAGCGAGTTGCTGGCCAGTCGGTTGCCGCCGTGCAGCCCCGTGCAGGAGCATTCGCCAACGGCGTAGAGCCTGTTTATCGACGAGCAGGCGTTGAGGTCCACCTTTATGCCACCGCACAGGTAGTGCGCGCACGGCACAACGGGTATGTAGTCCTTGGTTATGTCGATACCTATCGAAAGGCATTTTTTGTAAATGTTCGGGAAGTGATGTTTCGTTTCCTCGGGGTCTTTGTGCGTCACGTCCAAGCATACGTGGTCGAGGCCGTGAATTTTCATCTCCTTGTCTATGGCGCGCGCCACGATGTCGCGCGGGGCGAGCGACAGACGCTTGTCGTACTTTTGCATGAACTGCTCGCCGTTGGGCAGGCGCAGCACGCCGCCGTAGCCGCGCATGGCTTCGGTGATGAGATAAGCCGGATGAGTCTCGCCGTGGTGGAACAGTGCCGTTGGGTGGAACTGTATGAACTCCATTCCCTGCACGGTGGCCTTGGCGCGGTATGCCATGGCTATGCCGTCGCCCGTGGCGATGTTTGGGTTGGTGGTTGCGGAGTACACGGCCCCCACCCCGCCCGTTGCCAGCAGCGTTACGCGCGACAGGAAGGTGTCGATTTTCCCCGTGTCGGGGTCGAGAATGTATGCGCCGTAGCATTCAATGTCGGGCGTGCGTCGCGTAACCTCTATGCCCAGGTGGTGCTGCGTTATAATCTCTACGGCAAAGTGGTTTTCGAGTATTGTGATGTTGGGCGTGTGGCGCACGGTTTCGATAAGCCCGCGTTGTATCTCGAAGCCGGTGTCGTCGGCGTGGTGGAGTATGCGGAACTCCGAGTGGCCTCCCTCGCGGTGAAGGTCGTAAGTGCCGTCTTCCTTCTTGTCGAAGTGCACTCCGTTGTCGACGAGGAACTTGATTCCAGCCGGGGCTTCGCGCACAACCTTTTCCACGGCTGCGGGGTCGCTGATGTAGTCGCCCGCAATCATGGTGTCCTTTATGTGCTTTTCAAAGTTGTCTACCTCCAGGTTCGTAACCGAGGCCACGCCTCCTTGCGCCTTGGCCGTGTTTGCTTCTTCGAGTGTGGTTTTGCATACGAGCGCCACCTTGCCTTTGTTGGCGCGTGCAACGTGCAGGGCGTAACACATTCCTGCTACTCCCGAACCGATGATGAGAAAATCGAATTTGCGGATCATTGTATTTTGTTTTTACACCGCAAAACTAACAAAAAAGACTGTTCGTTTAATAGTTACGAGCAAAATAATAATTTTTTGTTACCTTTGAATCCGAAATGTCAATGCGTAAATTACTTTTCGGAGTCTTTTTGTGTGTGCTTTCGTTGTTTTCAAAAGCACAGGACACGGTTTCCGTACCGGTTGTCCCCGACACGGTTTCGCTCGCTTCGGGAGTTTCGTATGTTTACTCCTCGCTGTTCGACGGCACGTCGCCTGCCGATTCGCTCATGCCCTGGCCGCAGAGGGTGAAAAGCCGGTTGGACAGCCTTATGTCCGACGAGCTTCTCTCGACCTCTCAACTTGGCATGTGCGTGTACGACATAACGGCCGATTCCCTGCTTTACGGGCATAACATGCAGCAGACCTTGCGCCCCGCAAGTACCGAAAAACTGCTCACGGCTATCACGGCGCTGCACGTGTTGGGCGGGTCGTTCCGCTTTGTTACGTCGCTTTACGTGGACGGCGAGGTCAGGGATTCGGTGCTGTACGGAAACGTGTACATCAAGGGCGGCATGGACCCGGCGTTCGGGCACGACGACATGCGCGCCTTTGCCAATTCGCTCATCGAAAAGGGAATTTACAGGATAGACGGCGAGATAGTGGCCGACATTTCGTTCAAGGACACGCTGCGCTGGGGCAACGGATGGTGCTGGGACGACGAAATGGAACGGCTCACTCCCCTGCTCTACAACGGCAAGGACTGTTTCATGGCCGAGTTTTTCAGCGCCCTGCAGGACGACAGCATTAAGTCGCGCGGAACGTTCTCATACGGCATTACACCGCACGAGGGCGAAGTGTTCTGCCTCGTGAGCCGCTACCACACTATCGACCAGATTCTAATGCCCATGATGAAGGAGAGCGACAACATGTACGCCGAGGCTTTGTTTTACCAGATAGGCGCGGGCAAGGGAAACGACTATGCCACGGCCGAACATTCGGCGGCCAGGATAAAGGAACTGATTAACCGCATAGGATTGGATGCCTCGCGTTACAGGATTGCCGACGGCAGCGGCCTTTCGCTATACAACTACTCCTCGCCCGAATTGCTCGTGGCCATGCTGCGTTATGCCCATTCGCGCACAAACATCTTCGAACACCTTTATTATTCGCTGCCCGTGGCGGGAGTGGACGGCACGCTATCGCGGCGCATGCTGCGCACCTCGGCCGAAAGCAACGTGTATGCCAAGACGGGCACGCTCGAGGGGGTTTCGACACTTGCCGGATATGCCTGGTCGCGCGACCGTCACCTGCTGGCATTTGCCATAATGAACCAGGGAATCCTGCGCACGCGCCACGCACATGCTTTCCAGAACAAGGTGTGCCGCATACTGACCGAATAACCCCTACCCCGTTTATCTCCGGCTGAGTATCCCGGAACGCACAGCCGATTAACCCTTTTTAATTAACGCTTCGGCCCGAAAAGGGTTTTACAGACAAAAAAAGCACTCTCCTTTCTGCCTGAAAAACACCGCATTTAGGTGTGCCCGAAAATATGTCCGAGAAAATTCAAAATATGTCCGAGGAATTTTAAAATAGGTCCGACCTTTTTTTTCTTTTCTCCTACACGGGTGAGAAAACGGAATGTTAATTAACGTTTTTAACGAACGTGCTTTACGGCACTTGCGTTGCCGGGGCGCAATGTGCGCGCAATTTCATAACTTTGCCCGAGTTATGCCTCAAACAACAGTATTATCGTCAGAGTGCGTCAAGTCGTTTGCCGCGAAAGTGGGTTTCACGGCCTGCGGAATCTGTCCCGCCGCTCCGGTGGAGCAGCAGGTGGCCGATTTGATGGACCGCTATGTGGGCGAAGGGCGGAATGCCGACATGGATTACCTGGCGCGCAACCGCGAGCTGCGTTTCAACCCCTCGAAACTCGTGCCGGGAACGAAGACCATAGTGTCGGTGGCACTCAATTACTATCCCGGCGAGAAAATGCACGATAACGGCTACACGCTTTCGTATTACGCATACGGAAAGGATTACCATACGGTGGTGAAAAAGAGACTGTTCGAGATGTACCGCCTTATAAGGGAGTCGCTCGGGGCAGACGGCGGCGCGCTGTCGGGACGTGCCTTTTGCGACACCGCGCCGGTGCCCGAACGTTACTGGGCCTACCGCGCGGGAATAGGCTTTCCGGGCAAGAACACGCTGCTTGTAATACCCGGGGCGGGGAGTTACTTTTTCCTCGGCGAACTGTTTCTCAACCTCGAAGCCGACGCTTACGACGAACCAATAGGAAACCGTTGCGGAAGCTGCACCAGGTGCCTCGACGCCTGCCCGACACACGCGCTTTACGAGCCTTACAGAATGGACGCGCGGCGCTGCCTGTCGTACCTTACAATAGAGAACCGCGGAAGCATACCGCCCGAAGCCGCAAAGGCCATGGAGACGTGCATTTACGGCTGCGACCGCTGCCAGCGCGCATGTCCGTACAACAAGGCGGCAAAGCCTACCGACGTTGACGATTTCCGGCCCGACGCAAGGCTGCTCGGAATGACGCCAGACGACTGGAAAAACCTTACCGAGGAACAGTATTGCGAACTGTTCAGGGCAAGCGCCGTGAAAAGGGCTAAGTATTCCGGACTTATGCGAAACATACGGGCCGTGGGGCAGGGCGGAGAAGAAAAATAACAGGCCTGCGCACGCACATGACGCAACACCGTGCGTGCAGGGCAGGAGGGAGAGGCAATACCTGCGGGCAGGGCTGCAAAATATGTTTTTTTAATGCAATTAAATTTGGAACATATAAAATAAAGGCATATCTTTGCCCAAAATACTTAAGAAGGATTCCGATGTGCAGCATTGGGATTCTTCCTATTTTTTACCTGTTCCGAAACAGGTGATACAAAAGCAGTAATAAACCATAAAACATTAAGACTATGGCATATATGTCACAAGAAGGCTACGACAAAATGGTAGCCCAACTCCGACACATGGAACTCGTTGACCGCCCTGCGGCTTCGGCTGCAATAGCAGAAGCGCGCGACAAGGGAGACCTGTCGGAAAACAGCGAATACGACGCTGCGAAAGAGGCACAGGCAATGCTGGAAATGAAGATAAACAAACTCAAAGCCGCCATAGCGGAAGCCAAGATAATAGATGCCAGCAAACTCAAGAACGATACCGTGCAGATTCTCTCGACCGTCGAAATGCGCAACGTAAAGAACAACGCCAGGATGAAATACACCATCGTGAGCGAATCGGAAGCCAACCTGCGCGAAGGCAAAATATCGTCGCAAACACCCGTGGCGCAAGGATTGCTCGGACACAAGGTGGGCGAGGTGGTAAAAATCAAGATTCCGCAGGGAGTTGTAGAGTTCGAGATAATGAATATCTCGGTAGGATAACCATTTAAAACGTTACGGCAATGGCAAGCATATTTTCAAAGATAGCGGCAGGCGAGATACCGTCGTACAAATGTGCCGCAAACGACGAGTTCTACGCATTTCTCGACATTAACCCGATGGTGATGGGCCACACGCTCGTAATTCCGCGACGCGAGGTGGATTACATCTTCGACCTGAGCGACGACGAGCTGGCGAGGATGACGGTGTTTGCAAAGAAAGTGGCCAAGGCAGTGGGCAAGGCGTTTCCGTGCCGCAAGGTGGGAATGGCCGTGCTGGGGCTTGAAGTGCCGCACGCACACATACACCTCATACCAATGCAGTCGGAAAAGGACATGGACTTCCGCCGCGAGAAACTCAACCCCACAGAGGAGGAGTTCCGCGCTGCAGCCGACGCCATAAGCGCGGCGTTCGACGAAGAGGCGTAAACGGCGGACAACACGAGGCACAACACATCGAAAACAATACGCGGCAGGGTGGGGGATTCCCTTCCTGCCGCTTTTTTTACGGCTTTCCGGCAGAGTATTACTGCCGTTTTCATGGCTGTGCACGCCGGTGCGTAGGCCGGGCAGGTAGCAGAAGGAACGAAGCGGGAAACGAATTTACGGGCCTGGGAAAACGGACGTTCGCGGCGGGATATTCCGAAAACTGTGTAACAGTTTCTTGCACCCGCATGGGAGCAAATAAAAAATATCTCTGAGATAATTTAAAATATGTCTGACATAATTCGA